>Ga0187892_10002264_pt1 | contig 39589 bp, 43 predicted proteins | sample MA1701073metaG_FD_139345 | JGI IMG/M metagenome (GOLD analysis project Ga0187892, IMG submission 139345) | Bio-ooze microbial communities from a basaltic lava cave in the Kipuka Kanohina Cave System on the Island of Hawaii, USA - MA170107-3 metaG ... | reverse complement strand
CTCCACGGCGGCCGCGGTATAGAGCATGGTCCCCTCCCTGAACCATGTCTGTATCCGAGACCCCCAGCAAAGCGGACACTTCACTTGCTCTCGGGAGCGGACAGATCATGTGCTCCCTACAGGAAGGTTCTACGACGTTGACAACCGCCCTGGCCGCGCCTAGCGTGTCAGCGCATCCAGCCACCGAGCCGGCGGGAGCGGCGGGGCACGGGGGGAAAACGAGATGGCGCACAAGAAGGGCACTGGGCTTCTGATGGTCTGGGCCGACGTCCCGGCGGACAAAGAGGACGAGTTCAACCGCTGGTACAACGAGGAGCACCTGCCCGAGCGCATGGCCATCCCCGGCTTCCTGAGCGGGGCCCGGTACGAGGCCGTCAAGGGCAACCCGAAGCACCTCGCCTACTACGAGCTGGAGAGCGCCGCGGTGCTGCAGACCCCGGCCTACAAGAAGGTGCAGGCCAATCCCACCGAGTGGACAAAGCGCTCCGGGCCCGGGACCATCGCCACCACGTTCATCCGCAACGTCTACACCATGATCCATCCGCAGGCCGTGACGCCGGTCGTGGCGGCGGCCGCGATGGCGCCGGTCCTGCAGATCGGGCGCATGGAGGTGCCGCCGGAGGTCGATCGCGACTTCAACGAGTGGTACAACACCATCTACGTGCCCAACTACGAGAAGGTCCCGGGCGTGATCCGTGGCCGGCGCTACCGGGCGGTGGAGGGGACGCCGACCTACCTCACGCTCTACGAGTTCGAGCACCCCAAGGTCTCGGAGAGCGCCGCGTGGATGGCACAGCGGGATGCCTCGCCGGTGACGATGAAGATCCGGCCGCACATGAAGCACGCGCCCGGCTCGCCGGGGATCTACGTCAAGACGGTCGAGCTCACCTGACTCGGTCAGCCCACGACGAGGTTCACGATCTCGCCCGGACGATAGACGAGCTTCACCACGCGCCGGCCCGCGACGTGCGCCGCGATCCCCGTGGCGGCGAGCGCCGCCGCCCGTGCCTCCTCCGCGGAAGCGGTGCGCGGCAGCACCATGCGCCCGCGCACGCGGCCATTGACCTGGACGGCGATCCCGATGGTGTCCACCTCGCAGAGCGGGTCGTCCCAGGTGGGCCAGGCCTCGTGGGCGAGCGTGCCCGAGCCCGCCCGGTCGTGCCCACCCTTCTGCCACAGCTCCTCGGCGACGTGGGGGGCGAACGGGGAGACGAGCAGGACCAGGGTCCTCACCGCCTCGCGCGGCAGCGGGTCGGGCAGCTCGCCCAGATGGTTCAGGAGCTCCATCATGGCGCTGATGGCGGTGTTGAAGCGCAGCGCCCCGATGTCACGCGTGACCTTCCGCGTCGTCTGGTGCAAGCGGCGCCGCGTGGCGGCGTCGATGGCGTCGGCGAGCGGCCGGAGCCCCATCGTGTACAGTCGGTCGCGAAAGCGCCGCACCCCCTGGATCTGGGCGGACTGCCAGGGCTTCACGGTCTCGAGCGGGCCCATGGACATCTCGTAGAGGCGCAGGACGTCGGCGCCGTGCGCGCGGACGATGTCGTCGGGGTTGATGACGTTGCCGCGCGACTTGCTCATCTTCTCGCCGTCCTCGCCGAGGATCATCCCCTGATGCACCAGCTTCATGAATGGCTCCGGGTGGCGCACCATCCCCAGATCGAAGAGCACCTTGTGCCAGAACCGCGCGTAGAGCAGGTGCAGCACGGCATGCTCGGCGCCCCCGACGTAGAGGTCGACCGGCATCCACGCGTCGTAGGCCTCGCGCGACCAGGGCGCGCCCTCGTTCTCGGGATCGAGGAAGCGCAGGTAATACCAGCACGAGCCGGCCCACTGCGGCATGGTATTGGTCTCGCGCGCGTACCAGCGGCCGTCCTGCTGGAAGAAGCGCCAGGCGGGCGCGCGCGCGAGCGGACCGGCGGGATCCTCGCCGGGGCGGAAGTCGCTGAGCGCGGGCAGCTCGAGCGGGAGCCGGGAGGCGTCGATCGCGACGGGCTGATCGTAGCGGATCCGGTGGGGATCGCCCCGCCGCGGATCGCCGAGGGCGTCGGCCATCTCGATGGGGAAGTAGACGGGAATGGGCTCGCCCCAGTAGCGCTGCCGGGAGAAGACCCAGTCGCGCAGCCGGTACGTCACGCTCGGGCCGCCGCGCCCGCGCTCCTGCAGCGTGAGGACGACCGCGCGCTGACAATCTGGCGTGGCGAGCCCGTCGAACTCACCGCTGTTGATGGCGATACCTTCATCCATGTACGCCGCCTCGAGGGTCGCGCGCGGCTTGCCGTCCGGGCTCACCACCTCCACGATGGGCAGATCGAATGCGCGAGCGAAGGCGAAGTCGCGCTCGTCGTGCGCCGGCACGGCCATCACCGCGCCCGTCCCGTAGCCGCCGATCACGTAGTCGGCGACCCAGATGGGCAGTGGCGCGCCGGTGAGAGGGTGCAGCGCGAAGGCGCCCGTGGGCACGCCCGACTTCCGCCGGGCCGCGGCGATGCGGTCGAGCTCACTCTTGCGCGCGGCGGCCTCCACGTAGGCGCGCACCTCGTCCCGACGCGCGGGCACCGTGACCGTCGAGACGAGGGCGTGCTCGGGTGCCAGCACGAGGTAGGTGACGCCCATCAGCGTGTCCGGACGCGTGGTGAACGCCTCGAGGTCGTCGCCGGCATGGCCGGCCACCGCGAAGCGGGCGGTGGCGCCCTCGGAGCGGCCGATCCAGCGGCGCTGAGCGGTCAGCGTGCCCTCCGGCCAGTCGACGAGTGTGAGGTCCTCCGCGAGCCGGTCGGCGTAGGCGGTGATGCGCAGCATCCACTGCCGGAGCGGCGTGCGCACGACCGGGAAGCCGCCGACCTCGCTCTTGCCGTCGACGACCTCCTCGTTGGCCAGCACCGTGCCGAGGGCGGGGCACCAGTTGACGGGGATCTCGTCTTGGTAGGCGAGCCCGCGTTCGAAGAGCTTGAGGAAGATCCACTGCGTCCAGCGGACGTAGCGCGGATCGGTCGTGTCGATCTCGCGCGCCCAGTCGTAGCTGAGGCCGAGCATCCGGAGCTGGCGCTTGAACGCGGCCACGTTGTGGCGCGTGGTCTCGGCCGGGTGCGTGCCCGTGCGGATGGCGTGCTGCTCGGCGGGCAGCCCGAAGGCGTCCCAGCCCATCGGGTGCAGCACGTCGTAACCGCGCATCCGCAGGTGCCGGCTGACGATGTCGGTCGCCGTGTACCCCTCGGGATGGCCGACGTGGAGCCCGGCGGCCGAGGGGTAGGGGAACATGTCGAGGATGTAGCGCTTGTCCCGTCCCGGGCGGCGCACCGCGCGGAACGTGGCGCGCTCGTGCCAGAAGCGCTGCCAGCGCCGCTCCACCTCACCGGGGTCGTACGGAGCGGGTTCGCGGCATCGCCGCATCACGGAGCCTCCTCTCGGTAGAAAACAAAAGCCTCTCCAGACTGCGGGAGAGGCTTCGGGCGCGCGCGGGGGGGCGCGCGCCTAGGTCAGGAGCAGGGTCGGGACGTTGCGCTCCCTCATCTCCCGGGCATTGTCACAAGCGCCGGCCGCCGATGTCAACTTCGTGTCCTCTGGATTGCGAGCGCCTTGACAGCGCCCGGCGACGGGTTTCTACTGGGGGCGCGATGAGGCAGGATGGCTCATCGTGGCAGGTGGACCAGGAGGTAGGGATGGACACTCCACCGGACCACCCAGTTGCGTCACCGGCGAGGTAACAGGCCGCCGGTGGCGCCCCGGCAGCACCACAGCCTGTACTGAATCCCGACTCGTGCCGGGCCGCGCAGCGGGAGCTGCGCACACACCTGAGGGACCCGCGGGCGGGGCGTTCGTCCCGCCCGCCCCCTCTATCCTCCTTCTCTTCGCGCTGCGCGTTGCGCGCTCGCCTGGCTCCGTCGCTCGCAGGAGCGTGGGAAGAAGGAGGAACCGCAATGAACTCAACGAAGTCCAGTGTCGAGACGGTACCGACCGATGTGGCGGAGCGAGTCCGCGCCATTCGCTTCCGGCTGCCGGGGCAGGCGGTAGGGGAGCGAGTCGAGATAGCCCGGGCCGCCTACGGCCCGCTCTATACCATGGGCCTCATCCGGGAGCGCGTGGCGGAGACGCTGCCGATCCGGCTGGGCTACATCCGCTCCGCAGTCAACGAGGCCATCGAGGAGTACCGCGGGTCGATTCCTGACGAGAGCCTGCTCAAGTACGACGATGCCGAGCGGAGTGGCCTCTTCTCGGAGTTCCGGGTCGTGACGCCGACCTACTACCGGGAGCCCCAGGTCGACCCGTGGCTGGTGGCCCAGGTCGCGGGGACCAACCTCTGGGCCGTCATCGCGCGCTGGGACGCCGCCTAGCCACCGGCGTGTATTCCGTCAGCTGCGAGACCTGTCTATACGGGCGCGAGCATCCCACCGATGCGGCAGCCGAGGAGGATGCTGCCTCGCACGCTGCGACGTACCCTGACCACTGCGTGAACGTCGAGCGGGGGCCGGACGACGATCAAGATGCGCTTGTGTGAGGGGCACCCTGTCCTTCCGGCTGGTGGGGGGAAGGACGTCGCGACGGCAAGATCGACAAGTCTGAACGCCCCAAGGTGCAGGATGGCGAATCTCGAGCGCGGGTTTCGACGCCTGACATTCGCCTCCTCGGTGCTGTTCGCCAGTCCCTTCCTGGGGGACGGTGTCCTATCCTTCGTCGAGTCGGGCAGGATCGACTACTTCCTTCTGGTGCCGACGGCCATCGGCTTCGTTCTTCCGGGGCTCGTGTTTTTCGTGGCCCGGTGGGTCGCGGCCGGGTTCCGAAGGGAGTGAACATGGGTAAGTTCAGGGCACGTTTGTGCGCGCGTGCTCCCCCTCGTGGTGTTGCTGGTCTATTGCTCGCGGCGAGGGGGGATTGGCGATGAGAAAACTCGGGGAGTCCTTACTGCTGGTTCTGGCCAGGATACGAAAGCTGTTCAGGAGGCCGCGATAGGGTCTCGGGAAGCGCCCGGGAGGAAGCCGATGCCCACGTACGCGTTCATGTGCGAGCGCTGCAAGAAGAGCTTCGAGGTGGTGCTCACCGTGACAGAGCGGGCGGCCGCGAAGGTTGCGTGCCCGACCTGTGGCGGCGGAGAGGTCACGCCGATGATGGCGATCTTTACCGCGAAGACCTCACGAAAGTCGTAGTCGAACGGCAACTGGGGCAAGGACACCGTGAACCATTACGTCCGCGAGATCGCCGACTGTCTCGACGAGGCCCTCCGGCTTCAGTCGCGGGTCATGGACCTCACCGAACAGGTCTACGAGGCAGCGGGGATGAGCCCTGGGGACCGGGGGCTTCGGGGGAAGGTGACCGGGCTCTTCTTCGGGCTCGAGGCGCACCTCGAGGGGCTCAACCGCCTGGCCCATGACGACGCCTAAAGCCGCCGCTCCGGACGCGAAGCCTCGGTGAGGTTGGAGCTGTTTTGATGTAACCTCCGTCCCTTAGGAGGTGCCGTCATGCATGACTACGTGATCGTCGGCGCCGGCTCCGCCGGCTGCGTGCTCGCGAACCGACTCTCCGCCGATCCGTCGACCAGCGTCCTGCTGCTCGAGGCGGGCGGGCCGGACAGCTCTCCGTTCATCCACACGCCGGCGATGATGGGGTTCCTGCCCGACGGGCCGTTCGACTGGCGCTACCGGACCGTGCCCCAGCTCCACTGCAACATGCGGCGCTTTCCGTGGCCGCGCGGGCGCACGCTCGGCGGGTCCAGCTCGATCAACTACATGATCTATATCCGGGGCCATGCCGCGGACTACGACCACTGGGCCGAGCTCGGCAACAAGGGCTGGAGCTACGAGGAGGTGCTCCCGTTCTTCAAGAGATCCGAGCACAACGAGCGGATGGAGAACCGGTTCCACGGCCGCGGCGGCCCGCTCAACGTCGCGGACCACCGCTTCCGCCATCCGCTCTCCGAGATGTTCGTGGCGGCGGCCCAGGACACGGGGGTGCCCGCCAACGACGACTTCAACGGCGGTCGCCAGGACGGCTGCGGCTTCTACCAGCTCACCCAGAAGGACGGCCTGCGCTGGAGCACGGCCAGCGCGTTTCTACGCCCCGCCCTGGAGCGCCCGAACCTGAGCGTCGTCACCAACGCGCTCGCGCACCGCATCCGCTTCGAGGGGCGGCGGGCCGTCGGCGTCGAGTACGTCCACCGCGGCCGATCCTCCTCGGCGGACGCGTCACGGGAGGTGATCCTGAGCGGCGGGAGCATCAACTCCCCGCATCTGCTCATGCTGTCCGGCGTCGGGCCCGCGGACCATCTCGGGCCGACGGGCATCGACGTGGTCGCGGATCTGCCGGGCGTCGGCCGGAACCTCCAGGACCATCTCGGGACCTTTCTCCGGTACGAGATCACGGTGCCGTTCTCGCTCTACGGCGCGACCCCCGAGCAGCTCGCGGCGGTGCAGGCCGAGTACGAGACGACGCGGCAGGGCCTCTTCACGTCGAACATCGCGGAGGCGGGGGCGTTTCTCCAGACGGAGGGGAGTGCCGGCCCGCCGAATCTCCAAGGCTTCTTCCTGCCGTACTGCCTGACCGAATCGCCACTGGACGCCTTCCAGCCCTACTGCCACGGCGTCAGCTTCGCCTTCTACGTCAACCGGCCCGCCAGCCGCGGCCAGATCACGCTCGCGTCGGCCGATCCGCTCGAGCAGCCCCTGATCGATCCGGCCTATCTGAGCGCGCCGGCCGATCTGCCCCAGTTCGTCGCCGGGCTCCGGTTGCTCCGGGAGATCTTCCACGCCAAGCCGCTCGGCGACATCCTGGGGCGCGAGCTGGGCCCCGGCAGCGAGGCCCGGAGCGAGGAGGAGATCGCCGCCTACGTGCGAGACCGCGCCTCGGGGACGATCTTCCATCCGGTTGGCACGTGCAAGATGGGCACCGACGAGCTGGCGGTCGTGGATCCGGCCCTGCGCGTGCACGGGCTGGACGGCGTGCGGGTGGTGGACGCCTCGATCATGCCCACCCTGATCGGCGGCAACACGAACGCGCCGACCATCATGATCGCGGAGAAGGCGGCGGCGATGATCCTGGGCGCGTAGCGGTCGGCGCGCTCGGCAGGCTCACGACGAAGCAGCTCTGCGACTGCACACGGCCCAGGTAGCGCGCCTCGCCGCCGTGGCGACGGGCGATCTGCCGCACGAGGGCCAGTCCGAGCCCGGCCCCGGTGCCCGCCTGCGCCCCACCGAACCGCCGGAACGGGCGGAACACGTCCTCGCGCTCGGCGTCGGGGATGCCGGGGCCGTGGTCGCACACGGTGAGCTCGACCGAGCTGCCGGCATCGCGGACGCGCACGTCGACCGGGGGCGCGCCGTGCCGCCGGGCGTTCTCCAGCAGGTTGCGGATCATCCGGCGCAGCAGCCGCGGGTCGCCCCGCACCGTCAGCGGCTGGCCGGTGAGCGCCGCGTGCTCGTAGCGCGCGCACTCCTCGCTGGCGAGGGCGAGGAGGTCCACCTCCTCGTCCGCCCCCCGCTCCACCACCACATCGAGGCGGCTGGCGAGCAGGATCTCGTCGATCAGTGCGTCGAGCTCCGCGATATCGCGCTCGAGGTCGAGCTTGCGCTTCGGGTCGGCGGTCTCCTTCAGCAGCTCCACCCCCATGCGGATGCGGGTGAGGGGGGTGCGGAGCTCGTGGGAGGCATTGGCGAGGAGTGTCTTGTGGGCGCCCACCAGCTCTTCGATCCGGCCCGCGGTCCGGTTGAAGCTCTCGGCGAGCCGTGCGACCTCGTCCCGACCTTCCACCCGGACCCGGGACGAGAGGTTGCCGGCGCCGAGCGACTCGACGCCCGCCTGCAGACGCTCGAGCCGGGCGGTGAGCCGGCGCACCACGGGATAGGCGCCGATGCCGACCGCGAGTGCCAGCACCACGAGCGTGAAGAAGAGGGGCGCGCCGCCCGGCCGGTGCTCCGGCCGCACGCGCGCCACCAGCCACCGGCCGTCACGCAGGTGGATGACGCCCGCCGGTGGGCCCCACGCGCGCAGCCATCCGCCGCGGTCACGGCCCGGGTCGGGCGCCGGCAGCGGCGCGCCGACGGCGGCCAGCGGGGTGCGGTCGGCCGCGAACAGCGCGACGTCCGCGCGGAGATTCGCGGCGAGCCGCTCCAGCGCGGCCTGCTGCTCGGGCGGGGGCGCGTCGCCGGGCGGCAGCACGTTCTGGGCGAGCACGCCCGCCACCTCGAAACGGTGGCCGCCGCCGTCGCCCAGGTGGCGCCAGAGGACACCCGCGACGAGCGCGAAGACCACCAGGCTCGCCAGGACGGCCAGGTAGATGCGGAGGTATAGCTTCCGCATCAGTCCTGCTGCCGAGCGAACACGTAGCCGGCGCCGCGCACGGTGAGGAGGCGTCGCGGCCGCTTCGGGTCATCCTCGATCGCGGCGCGGATGCGCGAGACGTGGACGTCGATCGACCGGTCGAAGGCTTCGAGCTCTTCGCCGCGGACCAGGTCCATCAGGGTGTCGCGGGACAGCACGCGCCCCGCCCGCTCGGCCAGCGTCACCAGGAGCGCGAACTGATGGCCGGTGAGGGTCCGCTCCGCCCCGTCCACCCGCACGCGGCGCGCGTCGCGGTCGATCTCGAGCCGGCCGAAGCGCAGGGTGTTGGACGAGCGGGCCGGGTCCCGCCGGCGCAGGATCGCGCGCAGGCGGGCCAGCAGCTCCCGCGGCTCGAACGGCTTGGGAAGATAGTCGTCGGCGCCAATCTCCAGGCCGACGACGCGATCCATCGCATCCCCCCGCGCGGTGAGCATGAGCACCGGGGCGTCGGAGAACGCGCGGAGCTGCCGGCACACCTCGAGGCCGTCCATGTCGGGCAGCATGAGGTCGAGCACCAGCGCGTCGTAGGGCTCGCTCCCGAGACGCGAGAGCCCAGTGCGGCCGTCCCCCGCGACCGAGACACGAAAGCCCGCCTCGCCGAGATACTCGGACACCATCTCGGCGAGGCGGCGGTCGTCCTCGATCAGCAGGATGTGCGGCGTCACACCTCCAGTCTACCCGCGGTGGCCGCGCCAGCGGCTCACTCGCTCGGCGAGCTGCTTGCGCTGCTCGGGCGTCAGCACGTCGGCGACGTCGGCGAGCGCCTCGGTGAAGCGCTTCGACGCCTGCTCGGCCAGCTGGAGCTGGTTGGCCCGCAGGGCTTCGATCGCGGCCCGGTCGATGCTCGGCTGCGACAGGAGCGCGACGGCCTGCAGCCGGGCGTCGCGCATCCGATCGCGCATCGGCAACAGATCGCGGGCGGCCGCCTTCACGATGGGCCCGAGCTGCTGCTTCTGGGCGTCGGTGGCATCCACCTCCACGTACAGGTGCTTGAGCATCCGGTCGAGGTGCGCGTCCAGCTTGGCCGGATCGAGGTGGGCACCCATGAAGCCGCCGCGGTGCCAGCCGCCCCCGCCGTGGCCGTAGGCGAAGGCGGTGAGGCCGACCCCGGTGGCGAGGGCCGCGATGACGGTGGCGATGGCGGCCCGCCGGAAGAAGCGCCGGCGCGGCTTGTCCGCGGAGGGGGCCGGGGGCTGCTGCTGGGGAGTCTCGGTCGTATCGCTCATGGCTGATCTCCTTTCCCGGGATCATCCCGGTCGAAGTCAGCCTGCCGGCGCCAAGTGAATCGGATCTGTCTGGAAGGTAAAGTTGTGTAAAGTGCCTCCCGCGGAGGCTTGCCATGATCAACCCTGACCAACCGGCCTCAAGCGAGGCGACCCGGGGTCCCGGCCCAGCCGAGGAGCTGGAAGCAGCCCTTACCGCCGCGGTACGCAACATGGTGCTCCGGAGCCCCCGCTTGACTGAATTCGCCGGAGGTGCTCCCGCGGTCCAGCGAATGCTCGATGCGATCGAGGACGTGTGGTTGGATCACGACCGGTTCCGTATCCATTGCGATTTCCACCGCAGCGCGTCTCCCAAAGCGACGATCGTCTTCCAGCCCGGCAGCGGATCGCATGCGCGCTTCTATTTTCTACTCGGCGGTCTCCTCGCCCGACGTGGGTACCACGTGCTGGCCATCGATCGTCCCGGACACGGCCTGTCGGCGGGAACGCGAGGCGACTGCACGATCGAGGAGGCCATCGTGGTCTCCGGGGCCGTCGTCGGCCACGCGCGTCGTCAGCTCGGCCTCCCGGTCGTCCTCATGGGATCGAGCATGGGCGGCCTCTTGACGGTGTTCGGGTTACTGAAGGACCTCGAGCCGGACCTGGCCGTCGCCCATAATTTTGTTTATCCGGGGAAGCTCTTCACGATGCGCCTCCGCGCGAGATGGATCGAGCGTCGCCGCAACAGGCCGTATCCACTCGCCGAACTGGTGCACGGATTCGAGGGCCTTTCCGCCGATCCGGCGATCTCGGAATACCTGCGCAGCCGGTCCGATCCGGGGGCCGCCTGGGAGCTGAGCGCACGCAGCGTAGCGAGCCTGTTCAGCTTCTCGGCCTCGACGCCCGCGCACGCACCAGAGACCCTCGTGGTCACCGGGGCTAGAGACAAGGCTATCCCCGCTTGGGCGACTCGTTTCTTCATGTGGTGGTCCGGATTGCCGCAGTATGAGCTGCTCGTCGTGCCGAATGCCGGGCATCTGCTATTTCACGATCACCTAGACGTCTCGGTCCCAGCGGTTACAGGTTGGCTGGATGCACGGCTCCATTCGGCGCGAGCGCGCGCTATCTAGCAAGCGCAAGGAGCGGACCGCGAGGAGCTGCCTTGACGACGATGCCGTCGCGGGGGCAGGATCTCCGCTGAACCGAGAGACATCCCGGGAGGGTCAAGGCCCATGTACACGCACATCCTGCTGCCCACGGACGGGTCGGAGCTGTCGGACACCGCGGTACGCGACGGCCTTAAGTTCGCGAAGGAGATCGGCGCCCGCGTCACCGCGCTGCACGTCACGCCGCCGTTCCATCCCACCGAGATGACACCGTCGGTGTTCACCGCGCACATCCAGGAGCACGACGCGAAGACGAAGGAAAGCGCGCAACGAGCGCTCGACGCGGTCACCCAGGCGGCGCGGGCCGCGGGCGTGCCGTGCGCGACCGTGCACCGGGTGAGCCTCAGCCCCTACGAGGCGATCATCGCCCTCGCCGCCGAAGCCGGGTGCGACCTCATCTTCATGGCCTCGCACGGCCGGCGGGGGGTGGCGGCGCTGCTGCTCGGCAGCGAGACCAACAAGGTCCTGACGCACTCCAAGATCCCGGTGCTCGTCACGCGTTGATCGGCGCCGTGCCGCGGGTGACGACGGTGGCGGCCGGGCAGTCGCCGCCGCGGCTCGACGTTTTCGTGAGCACCCGGACCGCCCACCTGTCACGCGCGTGCGCGCAGCGGTGCATCGACGGTGGGCTGATCACCGTCAATGGCCGGCGGGCCAAGCCCGCCCGGCGGATCCGTCCCGGCGACGTGATCACCTGTCACGTGGCGGTTCGTGAGCCTCCGCCGGTCGATCCCGAACCCCTCGCGCTGCACGTGCTCCACGAGGACGCGGAGCTTCTGGTGGTGAACAAGCCGCCTGGCCTCGTGATGCACCCGGGCCCCGGCCATTGGACGGGCACCCTGCTCAACGCGCTGGTGCACCACGTCGGTCACCGCGAAGGCGGCGGGCCCTGGCGCCCTGGCGGTGGGCGGCGCTCCCGGCCCGGACTCGTCGATCGCCTCGACAAGGGCACGAGCGGGGTCCTGGTGATCGCCAAGACCGACGCGGCCCACCGCCATCTCTCGCGCCAGTTCCGCGCCCACTCCGTGCACCGCGTATACCTGGCGCTGGTGGCCGGAGCGGTCCGGGACACTCGCGATCGGCGCCGGGCCATCGTTCGGGTGACCTCCGCCTTACCAGCAATGAGACCTCCGAGCGCGCCACTCCGCGACGATCTGGTCGGCGTTGAGCGGCCCGAGGCGCGTGGGAGGGCCTTCGGCCGTCCTCGCGTTCACCTTGGCGATCTCGGCGTTCAGCGCCTGGACTCGCGATCTGACCTGGGCCTCGTCGGAGACCTGCCAGATCTTTGCGAGCTCGGACTCGACCTTCCGGAGCAGCTCGAGCGAAGGCGGCAAGATGGAGATCTGCTCTCGCTGAACGAGCTTCTTGACCCACCAGAGCGGATCGTATCCCTCGGTCAGGCCCGGCAGCGGCTTCCCGGCGCCCGGGAGCCGATCGAAGGCGCCTGCTTCCTGCGCCTCGCGGATCTGCTGCTCGATCCAGGACTCCCAGCTCGTCCCGGGTGGCTTCTGCTCGGTCATTGCCGGGGCCCTAGGATGCGCCGGCCTTCGCCCGGATGTCGTCGATGCCTCCGGTGAAGTAGAACGCCTGTTCGGGGAGACCATCGTGCACGCCGTCGAGAATCTCCCGGCAGATGCGGAGGGTCTCGACCCGACTGACGACGATCCCGGGCTGGCGCGTGTACGCCTCGGCCACGAAGAAGGGCTGGGCGAAGAAGCGCTGGATCTTGCGCGCGCGCTGCTTCAGAAGCTCCGCCTGCGGGTTCCCTCCGGTGTCCGGTGTCGCCAGCACCTCCCGGATCCGCCCGGCGATCTCCACGTGCTCCGGCCCCACGAGACTCGCGTCCAGCAGGCGCGACCGGGAGGCGAGCGGGTCGACGGTGGGATAGATGCCGATCTGCGCGAGCTCGCGCGACAGGCGGATCACCACATCCACCGAGGGCAACGCCGCGAGGCGCTCGACCGTCCACTCCTCCTGCCCGAGGAAATAGAACGTCTGCACCGTGCCGGCCGTGCCCCCGGTGTACCCCTCCTTTGCCCACATCTCCTGGAACTCGCGCTCCGGACCGGGGTGGGGCGGCATGAAGGCGAAGAGCGAGATCCCGCCGGGCTCGCGGTTGAGTCGGCGGCATAGCTCCTCGACCATGACGCAGGTCCCGGCGCGAAACTCGCCGGCGACGGCCACCGTCCCACCTCTCACGAGTGGGCACATCACGTCGATGACCTTGATGCCGGTTTCCAGCAGCTCCGGCGGCCGATCTGGCTCGCGCACCGGCCCGGCCAGGAGCCGGACCGCGCGGTCGAGCGCCTCACGCCCCGCTGGGGCCTCGATGCGCCGGCCGGAGCTCAGCACGGTCATGCCGGCCGTCAGCCCGTCGGTCGGCGACAGCGGCACACAACGGACCACCCCGTCCTCCAGGAGCTGGACCACCTGGACCGTGACGGCCCGGCGTCGGGGCGTGTCACTTACGGTGAGCTCCGTGAGGGGGTCGGGCAGGTTGGTCGGATCGAAGAGCACCTCGACCACCCCCTCGCGAGCCCGCACGATGCGGCCGATGCGCGCCGCGAAGTCGTCGGGGAGCCGATGCGCCTCGAGCGTGTCCTTGACCATGGTCAGCGTCCTCCGCTTGAGCTGCTGCCTGGCCGCGTGCAGCCGGTTGTTCACCGTCGTCACGGGCAAGCTCAGGAACGTGGCGATGTCCTGCTGGGTGCAGTCGTGCACATAGAAGAGCGTGACCACCTCGCGCACCGGGCTGGGAAGCTGAGCGATGGCGCTCAGCACGGCGCCGACCTGCTCCCTCTCTTCGATCCGGCGATCCGGCCCCGCCCCGTCGGCCGGCACGGTCTCGGCGGCGGCCAGGGGAAGGACCGCGAGCTGTCTCTGCCTCAGCAGTCGGTGGGCCTGGTGCCGAACGATTCCCCTGAACCAGCCCGGGAAGGCCGCCGGATCGGCCAGGGCGTGGAGCCCGAACCAGGCGGCGACGAAGGCCTCCTGGACCACGTCCTCCGCCTGCTGAAGATCGCGCAGGAGCGCCAGGGCGTAGCCGAAGGCCATGTGCTGGAAGCGCCGCGTCACCTCCGCGAACGCGTCCAGGTCGCCCTGCTGGGCCCGCCGGATCAGGGGCTCCACGTCCATTGGGGTCCTCCACCAACAGGTGCCAAAACCGCGCACCGACCTTTGGGCTACCCGCGGGCGCGCACACTGTAGAGACGGAGCGCCTCGGTCTTCCCGCGCAGCTCCCGCTCCCCCATGTCCTCGACCTCGAGCTCCTCGGGCACCCGGCACCGGCTCAACAGCGCCTCCGACACCAGCACCCGCCGCTCCAGCGGGCGGCACTGCGCCTCGACCCGGGCCGCGGTGTTGACCGTGTCGCCGCTATGGGCGATGTCCTTCTTGATGTCGCCGATCTCGGCGGTCACGACGGTGCCCCCGTGGAGGCCGGCCTTGAACTCGGGCACGACCCCATACCGCGCGAGATAGCGATCCTTCTGCTCGTGGATGCGCTCCATCACGAGAAAGACACAGCGGAGACAGTTACCCTGGTGGAGCCCCCGCTCGACGGTCCAGGTGACCACCGCCTCGTCCCCGACGTACTGGTAGATCTGGCCACGGGTCTCCAGGATGGGCTCGGCGATGTCGTAGAAGAAGTCGTTCTTGAAATCGTTGAAGCGGAAGGGCCCCAGCGCGGCGGCGATCGCGGTGGAGTTGTTCAGATCGAGGAACATGAAGATGCGCTCCTCCGCGACGGCCCGGTGATAGCGGCCCAGCAGCAGGTTCACGAGGGTTCCCGGACCGAGCATCCGGTTGAGCTGCCGGACGAAGTTGATGAGAAAGCTCACCAGGGTGAGGATGACCAGCGCCACCAGGAAGCGGCCGCCCAGCACGAAATCCCGGTATTGCTCGGACGTGTAGTACGCGAGCAGGCCTCCATGCTCGGAGAGCCCGAGCAGGCTCATCGTCACGACGTGGATGGCGACCGCGCACAGGGTGACGTAGAAGAAGGTCCGGACGAGGAGGAGACCGCCCATGGTCAGGGAGCGCACGTAGCGCGGGATCAGGCGTAGCTCGAACCACGCGCTGCCGAGCCCGATGGCCGCTCCGGTCGCGGTCGCGGTGAGCTCCCGGGCGAGGTGCGTGGGCACCCGCCGGACGATCCAGTGCACGAGCAGGGCCGCCCCGATCCAGCCGCACGTGATCCACAGCGCGGTCCGTGCCGTGTGAAGGGCTCGCCGTGAGAGCACGGCTCAGACCTCGATCTCGATCCAGGCGCGGCGCTGAATGCGGCCGGTCAGCCGCGAGGACAGGTCGCCGAGCCACATCTGCCAGCCGTACTTGGCCCGCAACGCGGTGTGCGCCCGCTCGATCGAGAGGGGCTCGGTGACGATGCGCGCGGCCACGTCCCGCCACCCGTCGCGAACCCGCCCCCGCATATCGCAGGGGGCGACCCGCGCCCGCGACGAATGGCGCAGACGCTTGACCTTACCGGATTCGCCAGCCGTGAACACGTAGATCTTCCCATCCATCGTCGCGAACCACACCGGCGTCCTGACCTCGGCGCCGCTGCGGCGGAAGGTCGCAAGGCTCATGTACCGGTGCCGGTCGAGCGGCGCGAGCTCCCTCAAGATGGGCTGATTCTAGGGCAGCCCGATCGCCCTCGCGACCGTCTCGAGGTGCAGGGCGGCGTCGCCCGCGTCGAGGCTGGCCGCGAGGATGCGCTTGTGGAAGAGATGGAGCGGGTGCTCCTCGGAGTAGCCGATGGCGCCCATGATCTGGTGGCCGCGACGGGCCACGCGCAGGGCGGCCTCGGCGCAGTAGGCCTTGGCGGTGGCCACGGCGGCATCCACGTCGGGCCGGCTCGTCTCCACCTTCCACCCGGTCTCCCACGTGAGCCAGCGGGCGCTCTCGACGTCGCGGAAAAGATCGGCGCACGCGTGCTGGACGGCCTGATAGGCGCCGATGGGCCGGCCGCCCTGCACGCGCACGCGGGCGTGCTCGACGCACAGCTCCAGCACACGCTGGGCGGCACCCACCATCTCCGCGCTCCGGGCGAGGGCGCCCAGCCGGAAGGCGGGCGCCAGCAGCGCCCAGCCATCCCCGGGTGCGCCGAGGAGGTCGTCGGAGCGGGTCTCCACGTCGGCGAAGCCCAGCTCGAAGAGCTTGTCGCCGGTCATGCTGTCGAGCGGGCGCGCTTCGATGCCGCCGCGGTCCATCGGCAGCAGCAGCGCGGTCGGCCCGGCGGGCCCGCGCCCCAGCACGATCACGTCGGTGGCGGCGTGGACGTCCGCGACGAAGAGCTTGCGTCCGGTGAGGCGGCCGGGCGCCGTGCCCGGCAGGGCGAGCGCGTCCGGGTCGAGCCGCCCGGATTCCTCGAGCACGGCGAGCGCGCAGATCCGCTCGCCCATGGCCAGGGCGGGGAGTAGCTTCCGGGCGCGCGGGCCGCCGGCCGCGGCCAGCACGCTGGTGGCGACGACGGCGCTCCCCACGAATGGACTCGGGAAGCAGGCGCGCCCCAGCTCCTCCACGAGCGCCAGCGCGTCCCCGACCGAGCCCCCGCTGCCACCCAGCTCCGGCGGGATCAGCAAGCCCGGCCAGCCGAGCGTCGCGATCTCCTTCCAGAGGTCGGCCGCGAAGCCTCGCGGGTCGAGCGCCAGCTGCTGCACACGCTCGGGCGGGCAGCGCTGCTGGAGGAAGGTCCGCGCGGATTGCTGGAGGAGCTGCTGCGCCGGCGACGGCGAGAGGTCCATCAGGCTTTGGCACGAGGCTCGGCGGGCAAGCCGAGCGCGCGCACCGCGATGGTCGTGCGCTGGATCTCGGAGGTGCCCCCGGCCAGGGTGTGCCCCCAGCTCGTCTGGTACTGGTGCTCGATCTCGCCATGGAGCCGGGCCCAGCGGGAGCCGGCGCGGAGCACGCCGTAGGGACCGAGCAGCTCCATCCCCAGCGACAGCACACGCTGCCCCAGCTCGTCGGCCATCACCTTGGCCGCGGAAACCTCGCCGGTGGCGGGGCGGCCGCGCTCGATGAGCCAGGCCGCGCGATAGAAGAGCGCGCGGAGTGCGGCGATCTCGGTGGCGGCGTGGGCGAGACGCCGGCGCACCACCGGGTCGCGCACCGGGGGCGTGCCGCCTTCGACCGGCGTATTCACGTACTCGACGAGCAGCCCCAGGATGCGCCGCAGGAAGGGCGCCTTGTAGAAGCGACCCCAGAAGCGGTCGGTGTCGAGCCCCTTCAAGAGCTGGCCGAAGCCCTCGCCGGGCTTGCCCATCACCCAGTCGCGCGGCACCCGGACGCCATCCATGAAGATCTCGTAGTGGTAGACCTGGCCGGTCAAGCTGCGGATGGGTCGTATGTCCATCCCGGGCAGCCGGTTGTCGACCATGAGCATGCTGAGACCACGGTTGCGGGTGGACGCGGGGTCGGTGCGCGCCAGCACGGTGCCGTAGGTCGCGATGCCGGCGTGGCTCGACCAGATCTTGCGGCCGTCGAGCACCCAGTGGTCGCCGTCGAGACGAGCGTGGGTCTTGAGCGCGAGGAGATCGGAGCCCGCGTCCGGCTCGCTGTAGCCCTGCCAGAAGGTCGCGTCGCCGCGCGCGACCTGCGGCAGGATTTCCCGCTGCAGGGTCTCCGAGCCGTGCCGGATGATGGAGTCGGCCACCTGGAGGCAGCCGGGGAGCGGGCCGAAGGGCGCCCCAGCGGCGGCCAGCTCTTCGAGCAGGACGAGCTGGTACATCATCGGCCGCGCCTGGCCGCCGTGCTCGCGCGGCCAGCTCATGCTGAGCCACCCGCGATCGCCCAGGGCTTGGGTGAACGCACGCGAGTGGGCGCCCGAGCCGTAGCCCGCGTCGGTGCCGTCTTCGGGGAAGGTCTCCGGCGGGTGTGCCCGAAGGAACGCGCGCACCTCCTCGGCGAAGTCTTGCTCGGCGGCGGAGAGCCCGAAGTCCATCGGCCCGCACCATAGCAATGGGCCCGGGGAGGGTCAATGCCGGCCGGTGCCGCCTTCCCGCGCGTGGGGAGGCGGCGCCAGACTCGCGCGGGGTCGAGCCGAGCCCGAGACTACTGGGCGAGCCAGACCTTCAGGAAGGTGTTGTTGTCGTACACGGTGGGCGCGAACTTGTAGCCGCGCACCTTCTTGTCGACGAAGTGGCATAGTCCCCCGCGAGCTTCGGGTCGAGCACGGCGCATGGGATGCCGGCGCCTTCCAGCGCCTTCGCCACGATCTCCTGGCGGTCGAGGGCCAGGTGTACCGCCCGCCGCATATCGGGGTTGTTGAACGGCGGCTTCTGGGTGTGCATGAAGGCCAGGAAGATGGTGTTGATCGAGTTCTGCGAGATGCCGGCCTCGTTTCCGCGCGCCCGCCGCAGCTCATCGGCATCGGTCTTCTTCATCGGCGGCCAGGTGTCCCAGAGCATGACGCGCGCCGCCTTGGCGGCGGCGAGCTGCGTGGGGAGGCCGACCAGGACGTACTGCTTCACCCCGTCGAGGTAGGGCAGGCCCGGGAGAAAGTAGTCCTTGTTCTTCTCCCACTCGATCACGCTGCCCCGCTCGTAGCGCTTGAACTTGAAGGGCCCCGTGCCGATCTGGGCCTCGGTCTTGGACAGGTCCCCGTACTTCTCGAGCACGTGCTTGGCGGCGATGCGGCACCACGCGGAGGCGACGTATTCGAGGAACGGAGCGGCCGGGAACTTGAGCGCCACCTGGACGGTGTGGGCGTCGACGGCCTCGGCGCCGGCCACCACGGGCTTGAGCATCGAGCCGCAGCGCGGGCTCTTCGTCGCGGGGTTCAGCACTCGGTCGAGGGTGGCCTTGACGTCCGCCGACGTGAACGGCTGCCCGTCGTGCCACTTGACGCCCTTGCGGAGCTGGAAGGTGTAGATCTTGCCGTCGCCCGACACCGTCCACCGTTCCGCCAGGTCACCGGTGATCTTCGCCGGGTTGTCGGGGTCGCGGTGCAAGAGACCCGAGTAGACGCCGGCGACGGCCTGCTGCACAGAGAGCGGCGACTCCAGGTGGATGTCGAGCCGTCCGGGGTCGCCGTAGACGTACCAGTTCAGGACGCCGCCGGGGCGGGGCGTCTCCTGCGCGCCGGCGCCCGAGGCCAGGACGAAGGCGGTGAGGATCGCAATCAGGACGGGGAGTCTTCGCATGGTCGAATCTCCTCTGGCGCGGTCATCCGAGGCCGCCCCGGAGCCGCGGGTCGGTGAGGTCGCGGATCGAGTCGCCCAGGAGATTCAGCCCGAACACTGTGAGGCTGATCGCCAGGCCGGGGAAGAAGACCATCCAGGGCGCCGTCTCCAGCGCCTGGGTCCCGGCCGTCAACATGCTGCCCCACGAGGGCTCGTCGGGCGGCGCGCCGAGGCCGAGAAAGGACAGCGATGCCTCCACCACGATAGCGTAGGCGATGTTGACGGTGAACATCACGATGTAGGTGGCCAGCGTGTTGGGTATGACGTGCCGGAAGATGATCCGCCATTCGGCCGCCCCGGCGGCCCGAGCCGCCTCGACGTAGGGCATCTCCTTGATCGACAGCGCGATCGAGCGCATGGTGCGCGCCGCCGTGGGGAGGAGGAGCAGCACGGCCAGCGCGATGATGACGTTGGTCACCGACTGGCCGAGGGCGGCCATCAGGGCGAGCGCAAGCACGATGGGCGGTAAGGCCATGAGGCTGTCGACCACACGCTGGCTCCCGCTGTCGGTGACGCCCCCGAAGTAGGCGGTGACGACGCCCCACAGCGCTCCCAGCGTGACGCCGAAGAGGACCGAGGTCAGCCCCACGTAGAGCGAGAGCCGGGCGCCCCAGACCACGCGGCTGAGCATGTCGCGGCCGAGGTGGTCCGTGCCCATGGGGAATTCGGCGCCGGGCCGCAGGTAGGGCGCGAAGGCCGCATCCTTCGGACCGTGCGGGGCGAGGGCGGGAGCAAAGATCGCGCGACGATCAGCGCCAGCACGATCAGGGTCCCGGCGGCGCCGAGCGGCTGGCGCACGGCGAGCCAGCCCAAGTAGCCGAGCCAGCCTCGCGGACCACCGACCTCCCCCGTGGCCACCGAGACCCCGGCCATCTTCACCGCCACCCCGACCCGCTCGGTCACGTCAGGCATACCGGATGCGGGGGTCGAGCCAGCCGTAGACCAGGTCGACGAGGAGGTTGAGCGTGAGGAAGACCAGCGCCATCACGAAGACGATGGCCTGTGCCGTTGGGTAGTCGCGGTTGCTGACGGCCTGGACCAGAGCGGTGCCCATCCCCGGCACGGCGAAGATGATCTCCATGATGATGATCCCGCCCAGGAGCCGCCCGCCCCACCAGCCAACGAACGTCACCACCGGCAAGAGCGAGTTCGACAGCGCGTGCTGGTAGACCACGGCGCGGTCGGCCAGCCCCTTGGCCCGGGCGGTCCGGACGTAGTCCTGCCGGACCACCTCGAGCATCTGGGAGCGGGTCAGCCGCGTTATGGGGGCCGCGATGTAGTAGGCCTGGGCGACGGTGGGGAAGATGAGCTGCTTCAGGTTCTCGACCGGGTCCTCGGAGAACAACACCCACTCGAGGGGAGGCAGCCAGCGGAAGAACCGCACCAGCGCCCACAGGATCAGGACGCCGGTGAAGAAGATGGGTAGGCTGAGTCCGCTGATCGATACGAGGCGCACGAGGTAATCGACCCACGTGTTCTGCCGCACGGCCGAGACCACGCCAAGCGGTACCGCCCACATCACCGCCACGACCAGCGTGAAGAAGGCCAGCTCGAGCGACCGCGGGAAGCGCTCGCGGAGGATCTCAGTCACCGGGCGCTGCTGGATGTAGGAGTGCCCGAAGTCCCCGCGGAGGGCGTTGCCGAGCCACGCCAGGTACTGGACCACGATCGGCCGGTCCAGGCCGAGCTCGGCCCGGATCTCCTGGATCTGTTTCTGCTGGATGGTGGCCGACTCGGCGCCGGCCTGGTACACGATGATCTCCGCGATGTCGCCGGGGACCAGCCGCAGCAGGACGAAGATAAGGATCGAGGCCCCGATCAGCGATGGGACGAACAGAAGGACCCGGCGCGCGACGTACTGGTTCACGGGCGCGTCAGCGCGTCACCGCTCGGACTCGGCGGGAAATGGCCTGAGGTTCACCTTGGAAATGACCTCCCGGAAGGGGATCCCCGGACGCGAGAACTCCCGCGGGAGTAGGATATACGACGGATTCGGGGCGCGCGGCCACGGTGCCGGCCCAGGCGCAGGACAGCGAAAGGGGGCTGGGACATGACTCCGGACTCGATTCCCGCTGCTGACCGACACCCCCGCCGCCGCATTCCGGTACTGGACAGTGAGATGGCCTACGTCGACACCGGAGCCGGCGAGCCCGTGGTCTTCCTTCACGGCAACCCCACCTCCTCGTACCTGTGGCGCAACGTGATTCCGCACGTGGAGTCCATCGCCCGGTGCCTCGCCCCCGACCTGATCGGGATGGGCGAATCGGGCAAAGCGCCAGGGGGTTCCTACCGCTTCAGGGATCACGCGCGCTATCTGGACGCGTGGCTCGAGGCGCTCGGGCTCACCCGGGATCTCACGCTCGTCGTCCACGACTGGGGCTCGGCGCTGGGCTTCGATTGGGCCGAGCGGCACCGCGCCAGCGTCCACGGCCTCGTGTACATGGAAGCGATCGTGCGGCCCGTGACCTGGGAAGAGTGGCCCGAGCGGGCGCACCCGGTCTTTCAGGCCCTCCGGTCACCGGCCGGGGAGGAGATGGTGCTTCAGAAGAACGTCTTCGTGGAGCGCATCCTCCCGGCGAGCGTGCTGCGAGGCCTCACCGAGGAGGAGATGGGGGTGTATCGGCGGCCCTACCGGGAATCGGGCGAGTCCCGCCGGCCCACGCTCACCTGGCCCCGGGAGATTCCGATCGATGGCGAGCCCGCCGACGTGGTGGCGATCGTCGCCAGATACGCCAGCTGGCTGGCCAGCAGCTCCATCCCGAAGCTCTTCGTCAACGCGGAGCCCGGGGGGATCCTGACCGGCGCCCAGCGGGAATTCTGCCGGACCTGGCCGAACCAGGACGAGATCACGGTCGAGGGCAGCCACTTCATCCAGGAGGACTCCCCGGCCGCGATCGGCCGGGCGATCGCCGCGTTCCTCTCCCGGATCAGGAAGTGAGGGGGCGGCGAGTGGCCTTCAGCGAGAACATCAGGGGCAGGCTCCCGCGACCGAGCGGTAGCTTCTCGTGCTCGGGCAGCCGCCACCAGCCGTCGGCGCCTTGCTCCATCCAGGGAAAGAAGCCCCAGGAGAGGAACGGATATTCCTCGAACGACTCGATGCAGAGGCCGGCACGCGCGAGCGAGCCGATGATGTCGGACATCTTGTGCAGCCAGACGTGCTCGACGCTCGTGATCGGCGCGTCGGGAGCGGTGTAGCAGCCCCGATGCTCCTCGCGGATCGGCTCGGCTCCGTGGAAGTACGGATAGAGCAGCTGCAGATCCGGCTCGGTCAGCCGATCGTTGAACATGTTCAGCACTGGGTGGGCCTCGACGATGTAGAAGATCCCGCCGGGAGCCAGGAAGTGCGCGATGACCTGCGCCCACCGCTCGAGATCCGGCAGCCAGTTCAGCACCCCGTGCGAGGTGAAGACGACGTCGAAGCGTCTCTCGAGCTTGGACGGCAGCTCGTAGATGTCACTGTGCACGAAGGCGGCGGACACCCCCATGCGCGCCGCGAGGGCCCGCCCGGCCGCGATCGCCTCTTCCGAGAAGTCCACGCCGGTGACCACGGCGCCGTGCTTGGCCCACCGAATAGTGTCCATCCCGAAGTGGCACTGCAGGTGAAGCAGTGATTTCCCCCGCACGTCCCCTGGTCCCGCGCGGGCAATCGAGTCGAGATCCCGCGCGCGGCCGGCCGCGAACGCCTCCACGTCGTAGAACTTCGACGCGAGATTGAGCGGCGTCCAGGCGTTCCACAGGGCCCGGTTGGCTTCGCGGTACTCGTCCATCCGGATTATTCGAGCCGGTAGACCCGCTGCGCGGTCCCGCTGAACAATGCCTGCTTCTCCGCGGCGGAAGCGCCCGCGGTGATGTGCTTGAAGGCGTTCCAGAGCGCGGCCCAGCCGATGCCCATCTTGTCGACGGGGAAGTTGCTCTCGAACAGGCAGCGGCTCGGGCCGAACAGCTCGATGCCGGTCTGGATGTACGGGCGCCAGAGCGCGGCCAGCTCGGTGGAGGTGGGGGGCTTGGGCTGGTTCCGGTAGTCGTAGGCGGCCAGGCGCATCATCATGCCGCCGAGCTTGAGGCTCACGTTCCCGCACCTGGCCAGCTCCGCCATCTGGGGCTTCCAGGCCTCGAACACCTCCCTCTGCTTGCCGGTGTAGGGCCCGTAGCCGAGCGGGCCGCCCACGTGGCCCAGGATGATGCTGGCGTCCGGGCAGGCGCGCGCGAGGTCGACGACGTCCGCGAGCTGCGGATGGAATACCCACGCGTCGAGCGACAGGCCGAGCTTCGTGAGGCGGGCGAGGCCGGCCCGGAAGTCCGGGCGCTGGTAGACGTGCGGGCCATCGGTGACCGCGCTGTTGCCGATCACGTCGCTCGCGTCCCAGGCCGCCGAGTGGCGGACGCCGCGGAACCGCCCGCCCCCGGCGCGGAGATGCGCCTCGAGCACCGGCTCGACGCGATCGCCCAGGGTGAGATCGGCGAAGCCCACGATGCCCGCAGCCACCCGCGTCGCGCCGTACATGCCGCTGTCGCTCATCGCGGCCTGGCCGGCCACGAACTCGGTCTCGCCCACCGGCCGCATCGCCTCGGGCCCCTTGGCCCGGTACATCGAGTGGCATTCGAGGAACACGGTGGCGACCAGGTGGTGGCCGGTGCGCGCGTCGGCGAGGAACTCCGGCACGAAGTAGCGATGGCCCTCGCGGTCCCACAGGTGGTGGTGGGTGTCGATGATGGGCAGCTCGGGCTCGAGGATCGGCTCCGGCGGGTTCCGGCCGAGCCACGCCTCGTCCGGCGCGTGGATCCGGCCGAACTGGGTCGGGCGCTTCGACTCGGTCATGCGGCGTCTCCCTTTCGGGCCAGGCTCCGCAGCAGCTCCCCGCTCGCCGCGTCCGCCGGGAAGAAGCACTCCACGCGCAGCTCGTGCAGCGTGATGTCGTAGGGTACGCCCAGGCTGGTCAGGGTGGAGAAGAACTTGAGGTGCAGATCGCCCTTCCGCATCTCGACAGCCAGGAACGGAGCGGGGGTGATGTCGAGGTCGAGGGCGCGCCACTTCTGGGGCACGTCGGGGTAGGAGAGCAGCTCGTCCAGCAGCCGGCGCGTCTCCGCGTCGCCGATGCCACGGGCCAGATCGAGGTGGAGCCACTGGATCAGGCCGGCCGCGGTGGCCTCCCAGTTCACGACGTAGGGCCGCATGCCGCGCGGGTGATAGAAGAGCCGCATCGCGTTCGGGCGCCCGCCCACCGCCGCCACATCTTCGGGAGTGAGGAAGAGGCTCGTGAGGCGCGCGGCGCCCCGGTTGGTCATCAGCAGGTTCCAGTGGCCGTCGATGACCAGGCCCGGGAAGGGCTCCTGCTGGCGCAGGATGAAATCGAGCGCGCGGTGGACATCGGTCAGCTCCGGCGCGTCCAGCGGCGTCTCGCGGTACACCGGCGCGTAGCCCGCGGCGGTGAGCAGGTCGTTGCGCCCACGCGGCGGCACCTCGAGGGCGCGGGCCAGCAGCAGCACCATGTCGCGGCTCGGCTGGGCCCGGCCCGTCTCGATGAAGCTCAGGTGCCGGGTCGAGATCTCGGCGTCCACCGCCAGAGTGAGCTGGCTCAGCCGCCGGCGCTCCCGCCAGTGCTTGATGAGCTGGCCGACCGGACTGGCCTTCGGCCTCCGTGCGGTCGGGGTTCCCGTTCTCATGCCGGCAAGGTACACCGGGGCCCGCGGCTCCGCCATTACCTTCGAGGTAATTGAACTGCCTCTGCGGCTGGGTCAGGATACGCCCGAGAGGAGAGCCATGGCGATCGATCCCAACCTCTTCAACGAACGCATGCAGGGCACCCTGAGCACGCTGCTGGGCCTCCGCATCGTCGAGGCCTCACCCGACCGGGTGGTCGCCGAGCTGACGATCCGGGACGAGCTGCGCACCGTCGGCGGCGCCCTGCACGGGGGCACCCTGATGGCGCTGGCCGACACGGTAGGGGCGGCGGCCACCGCCGTGAACCTGCCGGCCGGCGCGAGCACGACCACGCTCGAGTCCAAGACCAACTTCCTCGCGGCCGGGCGCACCGGCATCGTGCGGGCCGAGGCCACGCCGCTGCACAAGGGCAAGCGGACGCAGGTGTGGCAGACGCGCGTGACCGACGAGTCCGGACGGCTCCTGTCGCTGACGATTCAGACGCAGATGGTGCTGATGTGACCACCCCGGTCCGGATCGCCTTTGCCGGCGTCTTCGCCGGGCACGTCGCGGATCGCGTGCGGGCGCGCCTGAAGATCCCTCACGAGGTCGTCCTGGCCGCCGAATGCGAGATCCTCTCGCGCCTCGGCGACGTGGACGTGCTGGTCACGATGGGCTTCACCCGTGAGATGTCGGCGGCCGCGCCCCGGCTCCGGCTGGTGCAGGTGCCGGGGGCCGGACTCGATCGGATCGACCGCGGGGCGCTCGGGCCGGGCACCGCGCTCGCGAACGCGTACGGCCACGACGTCGGCATCGCCGAGTACGTGATTGGAGCGATGCTCGCGCTCGGCCGCGAGCTCTGCCGGCTCGACGCGAGTCTGCGCCGAGGGCGGTGGGACAGCGTCTGGTCTGGTGCCCCGGTGCCGCTCTGGCCGGAGCTGGCGGGCAAGACCCTGGGCATCCTGGGCTACGGCCGTATCGGCCAGGCGGTCGCCCGCCGGGCGCTGGCCTTCGACATGGAGGTGATGGCTGTTCGGCGGGACCCGACGAAACCCGATCCCCACGAGCTGCGGATCCTGCGCGGCCCGGATGGGCTCGACGAGGTGCTCGGCCGCAGCGACTACCTGGCGATCACGCTGGCGCTCACACCCGACACGCGGGCTCTCATCGGCCCGCCCCAGCTTGGGCTGATGAAGCGCACCGCCATGCTCGTGAACGTGGCCCGCGCCGAGATCGTCGATGAGGACGCCCTCTACCACGCGCTCAGCCAGGGCGCCATCGCCGGCGCCGCGCTCGACGTGTGGTACCGCTACCCTTCGGGGGCCGCCCCGACTCACCCCTCCCATCGCGCCTTTCACGGGCTGCCGAACGTGCTGATGACGCCGCACGTGTCGGGCTGGACGGAGGGCATGATGGAGTCGCGTGCCGCGGTGATCGCCGAGAACATCCAGCGTGTCGCCGGGGGCGAGCCACCCGTCAACCTGATCGCCACGACAACTTAACCGTCTTGTAACCGGATCGTCCGTACCTTGGCCTCCGTGGGTATTCCCTGGGTGCCGGTCGGATAGTGTGGCCTGATACCCCTCTCGCGATGGACCTCCTCTATGTCTCCGACTGGTGCCGCCGGATCCCGCCGGCCGCGGTCGTGCGCGGGAGATACTGCGGGAGCGAGCAAGTGCTCGACCATCGCCGGCGCCACAGCTGCCGGCTGGACGATCAACACCCCGGCCCGCACGTCTGCTGGTGCGACCGGCCGTTCGACCGGCGGACCGCGCGACTGGCCGGTGCGCCGGCGACCTGACGGCGGGCTTACTCGCTCTTGCGCCCGCGGCGCCGAGCCGTGGACTGCTCGGCACGCGACGAGCTCCGGGCAAGCGGCTTGCGACCGGCGGTGGCGGGGTGTTTGGCTGCGACGACGGGGCGGCCCGGGGCGACGCCCACCATCTTGGGGTCGATGATGGCCCGGCCCGCCGCCGCGCTGATCCGGTCGGCGGCCTGAAGCGCTCCCCCGCTGCCCTCAGCGCGATCCGCCCCGCGTCGGCGCCGATCCCGCCGGCCGCCCGGAACGTGCCCCGGGCCGCGGAGACCGCCACGGCTCCCACCTCGGACCCGACGTCGAGCACCCCGGTGGTGACGACGGTGTCCTTGAGGCGGCCGAGCGCGCCCGAGCCGGGCGCGGCTGCCGTCGACACGAATTGCGCTCGCGCGGCCCGTGCGCGCTTCGGTGCTGCTCCGACCGGCGCTTTCTTCGCCATCGCGGCTCTCCTTCTGGGGTTGTCTGTGCGTGCGCGGTAGAGTCGCGATCGTACGAGCCATGATCGAAGGAGTCAAGCGAGCCGAGGAACGCTGACCACGCGGATCGACCACACGCTACCGAACGTGTTGACGACGCCGCACGTGTCGGGCTGGACCGAGGGCCTGACGGCGACGCCCGCGCAAGTCCTGCGAGGGACGCTGCCGAAGCGTGGCAACCGGGCTGCCGCAGGCAGGCAGCCCGTGCGGCCCTGGGGTCGCCTAAGTCCCCGTCAAGTTTGCCCAGTCTTCCTGGCACTTTGCTTGCGCTCTCGTCGGGCCATGACGCAGGTTTCGCACCGGGTCCGCGGGCTGTGCCGGTGCGGGCACGTGATGAGCATGCACTGCCACGCCGACAGTTCCGGACCGTGCGCGGTGCCCGACTGTCCGTGCACGGGTGATACCATGCCGGCCGGTGACCATGCGGATAGACCGGACGAGGATCGAGCAGACCGATAGCCTGATCAGGCCTTACATTCGCCTCACGCCGGTGGCGGAGCTGACCGGCGCCGACTTTGGCCTCCCCGCATTTCCGCTGACCCTCAAGCTCGAGCTCTTCCAGCACGCCGGCTCCTTCAAGACCCGTGGCGCGTTCGCCAATCTCCTGACGCGCGCGATCCCCGAGGCCGGCGTCGTGGCCGCCTCGGGGGGCAATCACGGGGCCGCCGTCGCCTACGCGGCCATGCGGCTCGGCGTGAAGGCCCGCATCTTCGTGCCCACGGTGTCCTCGCCGGCGAAGGTCCAGCGCATCCGCGGCTACGGCGCCGAGCTGGTCGTGGGCGGTGAGCGCTATGCTGACGCGCTCGCGGCCAGCCTGGCCTGGATCGCCCAGTCGGGCGCCCTGCCGGTGCACGCCTTCGATCAGGCCGAAACGCTGCTCGGCCAGGGCACGCTCGCGCTGGAGATGTCGGGTCAGTCTCCGCGGCTCGACACGTTGCTCGTTTCGGTGGGCGGGGGCGGGCTCATCGGCGGCATCGCGGCGTGGTGCGCGGGGACGCCCCGGGTGATCGGGGTGGAGCCGGAGGCCGCGCCCACCCTGACCAAGGCGCTCGAGGCCGGCAAGCCCGTGGACGCCGAGGCCGGCGGCCTCGCGGCCGACTCGCTCGCTCCCCGCCGCGTCGGGGAGCTGATGTTCCCGATCGCCCAGGCCCACATCGCGCGGGTCGTCCTGGTGAGCGACGCGGCCATCCGTCAGGCGCAGGAAGCCCTGTGGGACGCGCTGCGCGTGGTCGCGGAGCCGGGTGGCGCCGCCGCCTTCTCTGCGCTGCTCAGCGGCGCCTACGTGCCGGGTCGAGGCGAGCGCGTCGGCGTCGTCGTGAGCGGAGGGAACACGACTGCGGTAGACTTCGCGCGATGAGCCAGCCGAGCAAGCCCAGCGCGGCCGACGGACTCGCCAAGGCCCTCCAGCACCTCGCGGCCGGCGAGTGGCAGCGGGCGCACGAGATCGTGCAGGAGGACAAGTCCACGCTGGCCTCCTGGATGCACGGTATCGTGCACACCCTGGAAGGCGACCTCGACAACGCGCAGTACTGGTACCGGAAGGCCAAGCGGGAGTTCCCGGGGCCTGGCGCGGTCCAGCAGGAGATCGCGGCCGCCCGCCTAGCCCTCGGCGAGGAACAGCTCGCGTAGCCGCGCCTTCTGCACCTTGTCGCCGTGCGGGCTCGGGGTGCGGGGCACGTCGGACACGACGCGCACGTGGCGGGGCACCTTGAACGAGGCGATGCGGCCCCGGCAGTAGGCGATCAGCTCGTCCTCCGTCACCGCGGCGCCCGGGCGGGGAATCACGTAGGCCACCGCCGCCTCGTTGGTGCGCGCGTCGGGCACGCCGATCACGAAGGCCTGGAGCACCTTCGGGTGCGTCTGCAGATAGTCCTCGATCTCGCCCGGGGCCACCATGAAATGGCTGATGCGGAGCACCTCGCGGAGGCGGCCCCGGAAGATCACCCGGCCCTTCCTATCGCGCACGGCCAGATCGCCGGTCTTGAACCAGCCGTCGGCCGTGAAGGCCCTGGCCGTCTCCTCCGGCTTCTCGTAGTAGCCCCGGGTGACCAGCCGCCCGCGGAGCCACAGCTCGCCCTCACGCTCCGCGGGCTGATCCTGGCCCGTCTCCGGATCCACCACCCGCACCTCGAGCCCATCCGCCGGCCAGACGCCGGGCAGCGCCAGGCTCTCGGGCGGCTCGTCGAGGTCGTGCACGAGGGCCATGGCGTTGACCTCGGTCATGCCGTAGGGCTGAAAGGCCAGGCGCAGACCGAGGCGCTTCACCACCGCCTCGAAGAGCCCCTGCACGCCGCCGCCGGTGGCCGCGAAGCCGCCGGTGCGCAGCCGCGAGCGGTCGCGTTGCAGCAGGTCCGGATGCTCGAGCATCGGCACCGCCATCGAGTCGACCCCGTTCCACACGGTCACCCGCTCGGTCTCCATCAAGCGCAGCGCCACTGCGGGCTCGAAGGTCTCGGGCAGGATCAGGGCCGCGCCGTGGCTGAAGGTGGCGAGCGGGATGCAGACGCCGCCCCACGTGCCGGACAAGGGCAAGGCGTGCAGGACGCGGTCGGCCTCGGTCAGGCGCATCACCTCGCCGCACCACCAGCCGTGCGGCAGGCAGTTGAGGTGGCTCATGACCGCGCCCTTCGGGAACGACGTGGTCCCGGAGGTGTAGAGGATGGTGAAGGGATCCTCGGGCTCCACCGCCCCCGCCGCCGCGCGCCGCGCCGCCGTCCACTCGGGGGAGTCGCCCTCCTCGAGGATTTCTCGAAGGCCGAGACATCCCGCGTAGGGGTCGTCGGCGTCCACGATGACCTGCCGGAGCAGCGGGAACTCCTCGACGTCGAGCTCTCCGGGAATGGCCTCGCGCAGCGTGGGCAGCACTTCTCCGAGGATCTCCAGATAGTCCACCGGGCCCGAGTGGTCCGTGCAGAAGAGGGTCGTCGTGTCCGACTGGCGCAGGATGTAGCGCAGCTCGTGCGCCTTGTAGCGCGTGTTGAGCGCCACCACGACCGCTCCGATCAGCGCGCACCCGTACTGGACGACGAGCCACTCCGGGCGGTTCGGCAGCCAGAGCGCGACCTTGTCGTTCTTCTCGACGCCCAGCGCGAGCAGCCCGCTGGCGACGCGTTGGGCGGCGCGGTGGAGCGCGGCGTAGGTGACCCGGCGATCCGGCGCCACGATGGCCTCACGGTCGGGCGCACGCGCCGCCATGGTGGCCAGCATCCCGCCAACGGTTTCGCGCAGGAACGGGTTGCCCTCGCCGGAAGGCAGCATGCGCCACATGCTAGCATCCCGCTCCCGCCGCGGGACTTTACAGCGGGTCCGAGATGTGGATGATGGGGCCAATGAAGTGTCAGGACGTGCGGCGGGCGTTCCCGCTTCTCATCGACGGGGAGATCCCACTCACGGAGTGGGCGATCCTCGAGGCCCACCTTGTCGGCTGCGCCGAGTGCCGAAAAGAGCTGGAGGAGCTACGGGTCCAGGCGAAGCAGCGCGGGCGCCGACGGAGGCGCCGGGCGACGGCCGCCCTCCTGGCCGCTTCCGCCGCGCTCCTGGTGGTCGGCGGCGGAGGGTTCTACCTCCACGAGGCCGGTCTCCTGCAGACGCAACGCCCCGACGTCTTCCGAAATCCGCCGCCGATGACCGTGACTCCCGAGCCGCCCGCGCCCGCTCCGCCGGTCCCGGCCTCACCCGTGCCGGCGGTCGTGGCCCCGTCCCGGCCGGGGGCGCCTTCGCCTCCGGCGCAGCCCGATCCGCCGGCGCCGAAGGCCAAGACGATGGTCGAGACGCCGCGCCCAACGCGCACACCGACCGTACCGACCGCCGAGACTGCGCGTCCGACCCAGGCGCCGGGGCCAGCCGCCGGCCCGGCGGCCGGCCCCGCGGCGGAGCGAATGCCCACGCAGGCGAAGCCGCCGACGGCGCTGAACGCGCCGCTGGGGGCGGAAGCGATGCCGACGCAGGGGCCGTCGCGTGCCGGGGGGCGCGGGCGCGAGTGAGCCGTTCGCGGGTGGCCGCGCTCAGGCGCGGTCGGGGTGGCTCTTGAGGTACTTGCCGACGGCCTCCATGAGGAGGCCCAGGGCTTCCTTCTCGGTACGTCCGGTGACGCTGACGTCGGGGTAGGACACCGCGGTCGCCCGGAAGACCCCACCTTCTTCCTGCACCATCTCGACCTCGATCCTCACGCCGAGCCTCCTCGCGGCGAGGGGCGCGCGCGCTCGGCCAGGAAGAGATAGCGCGAGAGGCTGAAGAAGTACTCGCCTCGCGTCGCCTGGCTGCGCACGTCCTCGGCCCAGCGGCCGGCCTCCTCCTCGGTGATCCCACCCCGGTTGGCCACGAAGCGGGCGATCACATCGATCATGCCCCGGCTATAGGTCTGATCGGTCAGCTCCACGTTCACGACCGGGACCATCGTTACGCTCTTGAGCACGAAGCCGGTGCGCCGCAGCAGCTCGGGCAGCTGGGCGGGCAGGTGGGGATGGGCGAAGCGCTCCTCCCAGGCCTTGAGGACGCGCCCGGTCCGGTCGCGATCGCCGGCGTGCCAGACGCAGGATTCCCAGTCGGTCTCGAGCGCGGCCAGCCGGCCGCGCGGCTTGAGGACGCGAGCCGCCTCCGCCAACCCACGCTCCACGTCGGCCATGTACTCGTAGACTTGCATGGCCGTCACAAAATCGAAGGTGCCGGGCGCGAAGGGCAGGGCCTCGCCGTCGGCCTGCCGGAACTCGGTGCGGCCCGAGACCGCGTCGTGGCGCGCCCGCTCTTCGCAGGCGGCGATCATGTCCGGGACCGCGTCCACCCCCATCACCCGACCGGTCGGCCCCACGTCGCGGGCCAGCTCGCAGGCTAGCAGGCCGAAGCCGCACCCGATGTCGAGCCCGCGCTCACCGCTCCGCGGTGCGACGATGGCGCGCGTGCGGGCCCGCTGCTCGGCGACGTCGGGGGTGGAGCGCGCGGGGTCGAGGAGGGCCGAGTCGGAGATCGTCACGCCGGAACGCTAACAGCGCGGGACGCTCCCGTCAACCACCTCGGTGTCGGGGCTTTTGCGTCAGGACCTGGAGCACGACTTGCCGCATGTCAGCCAAGTTGAACGGCTTTTCCAGGGCGGGCTCGCCCGCTTTTGCGAGGAAGCGGGCGTATTCTTCGATGCCGGTGTTCGCGCTCATGAAGATGACGCGGGGTGGGTCGTCGGGGTAGCGTAGGCGCAAGGCCTCGTAGAGGACCGGGCCCTCGACGCCGGGCATGCGTAGATCCGTGATCACGAGATCGTAGCGGGTCTCCTCGACCCGCCGCAGGCCCTCGGTACCGTCGGCCGCGCTGTCCACCTCGTGCCCGTCCCGCTTCAGTACCTCCACCAGCACGTCGCGGAGGTTGTCCTCGTCGTCCACGACGAGGATGCGGTGCCGGGCCATGTCAACGCCGGGCGTCGAGGATGGCCTGGGCGATCAGGCGCGAGCCCTCGTAGCAGCGCTCGGGGGACTCGAAGCTGAAGGCGAGGCGGATGAAGCGCTCGCCCCCACCGTTCGGGTAGAAGGCGGGGCCCGCCGTGTACTGCACCCGCGCCTTCACCGCGCCCTCGGCCAGCCGCTTGGGATCGGTCCCGGTCGGCAGCTTGATCCAGATGAAGAAGCCGCCCTCCGGCTTGCTGATCTCCACGTCGGTGTCCTTCAGCACCTCCCACAAGGCGCGCAGCATGGCGTCGCGCTTGGCGCGGTAGACGTTGACGAGTAGAGCCACGTGGGGCGCGAGATTGTCCCGCAGGAAGTAGGTGGCCACGCGGGAGGCGAAGGGATTGACCCCGCCACCGAAGAGGAAGCCCTGGAAGGCGGGAATCATCCCCTTGGGTGCGCACAGCCAGCCGAGCCGGAAGCCGGCCCCCAGGATCTTCGACACGGTGCCGGCCCGGATGACGCGCCCGCCGCCGTCCAGCGCGTAGAGCGAGGGCAGGTGCTCGCCCTCGAAGCGCAGCTCGCCGTAGGCGTCGTCCTCGAGGACGAGCGTGTCGTACTCGTGGGCCAGGTCGATCAGCTCCTGCCGGCGGCGCAGCGAGAGCGTCGGCCCGGAGGGGTTCTGGAAGTTCACGATGGTGTAGATGAGCTTGCAGCGCCGCCCCTGCCGGCGCAGCGCGGCCAGGTGCTCACGCGCCACGTCCACGACGAGACCGTCGCCGTCCACCGGCACGTCGAGTACCTGCGGGCCGTGGCGACGGATGGTCTGGAGCGTGCCGGAGAACGTCGGGGCCTCCGAGAGGATGACGTCCCCCACGTCCACGAACGCGCTGAAGGCGAGCGACAGGGCGTGCCCGGAACCGTTGGAGATGACGAGGTTGTCGGGGCCGATCTTCAGGCCCTCGAAGAGGCCGTACTTGTGGCAGACCAGCTCGCGCAGGCCACGGTAGCCTAGTGGGTCGCCATAGGTGAGCGCCTCGGCGCCCTCGGCTTTGATCATCCGCGCGGTCGCGTCGACGATGCCGTCGTAGGGAAAGGACGCCGGGTCCGGGTAGCCGCCCCCGAACTCGAAGAGCGCCGTGGCGACGGGCCGCGCGGCGGGCGGGCCGCCCCAGCCGATACGGGCGCGGGTGGACAGGAGCTCGACGAAGGACTCGGGGGTGGTCGTCATCGGGTTGGCTCTCAGCGCTTCTTGGGTGGTGGAGAGTAGGTCGCGAGCGCGTTGACGAAGGGTCGGGCCGAGGCCGGCATCGCGTAGCGCCCGCCCAGCAGCACGTCGCGGGAGTCGGCCTTGGGGCCATACAGCGTCCGGATGGCCGAGCCGTCGGGCTGCATGGTCGCGCCCTCGAAGGATGCGCTCGCGAAGAAGCCAGTGGAGCGGGTGTAGGAGAAGACCTCGGCCTTGAACGCCCCGTCGGTGTTCGCCCCTTCGTGGAGGCTCTTGGGGCCGGCGGTGACCGACACGTCGCCTCCCAGGGTCGTCTCGCTCTTCAGCAGGCTCTCGATGGTCATGACGAGCAGCACGAGGTCGATCACCTGACCGCCCAGCTGCAGGCCGAAGCTGCCCGCAGCCGCTCGGCCAGCTCGCCCGGACTGTCGGCTCGGCTCTCCGCGGCGGTGGCCGGGAGCGCCAGCACCGCTGAGGCGATTCCCGAGCCGATTGTTCGCATCACTCCGAGATATTAGCCCATTCCGGGCCAGGATGCCCACTTCGAGGGCACGGTTTATTTCGGACGCATCGGGTTATGCTGAAAGGGCGAGACCTCCAGGAGGCTTGCATGGCCCTTTCGCGACGAATGTTCCTCAAGTCGGGGCTCGCGGGTGCGGGCGGCTGGCTCACCACCGTGGGCACTCCGGCGCCAGCGCCGGCGAACCCGGCTCAGGACCCTCATGGAACCCAGGCGGTGGTCAGTCCCGACCCGCGGCAGCGACTGGCCATCGTCAACGCCGACGACCTCGGGAAGTCCGAGGAGATCGACCGGGGCATCTTCGAGGCGCACGACCGGGGCATCGTCACGAGCGCGAGCCTGCTCGTCGACGCGCCCGACGCGGCCTCGGCCGTCCGGCTGGCCAGGCAGCGGCCCGATCTGAGCCTGGGCATCCACGTGGCTTTCGACGACCGCGGGCGCTGGCTCATCAACGCGCAGGATCCGCGCGCGGTCCGGCGCGAGATCGATCGGCAGCTCGAGGCGTTCGTACGCCTGACCGGCGTGCCGCCGACCCACATCGACTCCCATCACCACGTCCACCGGCTCTTCAACGTGGCGCGGCACTTCCTGGAGGCGGGCCAGCGCTACGGCGTACCGGTTCGCGGGTTCTCGGAGGTGTACTTCGTCGGCCGCTTCTGGGGACAGCCGGAGTTCGGCCGCACCGACATGACCAAGGTCAGCGTCGAGTTCCTGCTGACGGTGCTGCGGTCCCTGGGCCCCGGCATCTCCGAGGTGTCCTGCCACCCCGGCTACCTGGAGAGCCGCGCGGACGCCCAGTACAACCGCGAGCGCGAGGTGGAGCTGCGATCGCTGTGCGACGCCAAGGTCAAGGCCGCGATCGCGGAAGAGGGCATTCGCTTGATCAGCTTCCGCGAGTACGGGCGCATGGCCGCGCGCGGCGCGCCCAAGCTCGCGGCGGGCGGCTGCCCGCCCACCGCGGCCGCCCGCTAGCTCATCGGAGCAACCTCCGTTCGAGCGCCGGCTTCGCCGGCGCAACCCCTTCTGGGGGAGGCTCGGAGGGGGCCGCCTCTTAGACTTCAGAAGGGGCCCCCTTCGATGACTAGGCGACGATCTTCTCGTCGCGGAGCGCCTTGATCTCGGCCGCGCGCATCCCGAGCTCGCCCAGCACCTGATCGGTGTGCTCGCCCGAATGAGGGGCGGCGCTCCGCATGGTCCCCGGGGTCGCGGAAAGCTTGATCGGCTGGCCGAACTGCCTCACGGTGCCGTGGACCGGGTGGCGCATCTCCACGATCATGTCCCGGGCCTGGATCTGCGGGTCGGCCACCATCTCCTCCGGCTCGTAGACTTTCCCCACGCAGACGTCGGCCTTCGCCAGGAAGTCGTACCACTCGTCCCGCGTGCGCGTCTTGATGATGGCTTCGACCTCCAGCCGCGCCGCCACCTCTTCGGCGTTGGCGGCCCGCACGAACTGGTCGGGCTTGCGGGCGAAGCGCACGAAGTCCGGGCGGTTGATGGCCTTGCAGAAGTTCTCCCAGAGCCAGGGCTCGGTGCAGCCGATGGTCAGGTGCTTGCCGTCCTTGGTCTCGTAGACCGCGTAGTAGGGATACGAGCCGCCCAGGAAGCCCTCGCCGCGCTTCGGGGCCAGACCGTCGCTCCAGAAGAAGCGCATGTTCGGCGTGGCGGCCAGCAGGGCCAGCGAGGTGTCGAGGTACGAGACGTCCACGTGCTGGCCGCGGCCGGTGCGCTCGCGCGCGAAGAGGGCGAGCATGATGCCGAGCGCGCCGTGCATGCTGGCCCCCCCGTAGTCGGCCACCAGGTTCAGGGGAAAGATCGGCTTGCGGTCCGGCTCCCCGATCAGGTTCAGCACGCCGGCCAGCGACAGGTAGTTGCCGTCGTGGGCGGGATAGTCGCGGTAGGGCCCGTTGTGACCGAAGCCGGAGAGCGAGCAGTAGACGAGGCGCGGATTGGTCGCCGAGAGCGTCTGGTAGTCGCCGCCGAGCCGCTTCATGACCCCGGGCCGGAAGCCCTCCACGATGACGTCGGCGGTGGCCGCGAGCTTGCCGAAGATGGCCTGGCCCTCCGGCGCCTTCATGTTGAGCGCGAGCGACCGCTTGTTGCGGTTGACGTAGGCGAAGGCGGCGCGGCGCTGGGTCTGGGCGTCCTCGGCCTTGTCGGGCGGCGTCTCGATCTTCAGCACGTCGGCGCCCATGTCGGCCAGGAACATGCCGGGCAGCTCGGCGGGGGGGACGCGCGCCATCTCGAGCACCTTGATTCCGTCCAGCACTCCCATGGGGTCTCCTTACCTGTAGGCGTCGGGTGCCTTGATGGCCTTTTCCCAGAAGGCGGGGTCGTGGCTCGGGAAGATGCGGCCGCCGGTCAGGCGCGCGACCGTCTTGAGCCGCTTGATGGCGTGCATCGCCCGGGTCGGGTCCCACACGACGCCGGGCGGGATCTCCTCGTCGATCGACCGCTGCCAGTAGCAGGAATCGCCGGCCAGGATGATCGGGCCGCTCTCCGGGAGCTGCACGAGCAGCGACTGGTGGCCGGGCGTGTGGCCGTCACTCCGCAGCGCGGTCACGCCCGGCACCAGCTCGGTGTCGCCGTCGAGCAGGCGCCAGCGGTAGCCGGGCAGGTCGAAGTTCTTGCGGTAGTAGAAGGAGGCGAAGAAGGCGGCCGGATAGTGCGCGTAGGAGTACTCGTCCTTCTGGACCGCCAGCTCGGACGTGTCGAAGATCGCGGCGCCGCCCGCGTGGTCGTAGTGCAGGTGGCTGATCACCACGAGGTCCACGTCCTTCGGCTCGAGCCCGATCGAATCCAGGCGATGCACCAGCAGGTCCTCGTCACCGAAGCGGGCGAGGGGATCCGTACGCACCAGGCCCGGCACCGCGCGCGGGGAGATGCCGGTGTCGAAGAGGATGGTGGCGTCGCCCGTCCGGACCACATAGCAGGTGATCGGGATCGCCACGCGCTCGGCGGAGCGCTCGCCGTAGAAGAGCCCGGTGCGCTCGAAGCCGAGAAAGCCGTTCTGCAGCGCGTAGAGCGCCTTGACCGCCATGGTCAGGCGCGCGACTTGGCGTGCCGGCGCGCGCGGGCGGGCTTGGGCCGGTCGGTCGCCTCCATCGGGTCGTACACCCAGATCTTGTTCGCGGCGCTGAGTCCCATCGTGACGGTGCGGCCCTCGAGCAGGATCGAGACGGTGCCCGCGTACGGGGCCACCTCGCTCACCACGATGCGGCTGCCGGGCCGGATCCCGCTTTCCCACAGGAAGCGCAGGAGCTGGCGGTCGGCCTCGGCTTCCTCGGTGATGCGCTCGACGACGAAGGGGTGACCGGCCGGCGCATGGCTCAGCGGAATCGGGCTGTGCGCTTCGGGGGCCGGCATGCCCGGAATCGGGTTTCCGTGGGGGCAGGTACTCGGCATGCCGAGCGTCTCGGCCAGGCGCTCCTCCACCACTGGGGAGAGCGCGTGCTCGAGGCGGTGGGCCTCCTCGTGCGCGCGCGACCAGTCCAGCCCGAGCACGTCGGTGAGCCAGCGCTCGATCAGGCGATGCCGGCGGGCCATCGTCTCGGCGATGCCGAGCCCCTTGGTGGTGAGCCGGATCTCCTTGCGGCCCCCGAGGCGGACGTAGCCGTCCTTCTGCATCCGGCGGAGGGCCTCGGTGATGGACGGCGCGGAGACGTGCATGTGCCGCGCGAGCCGGGCGCCGATCACCGGCTTGTCGGTGCCGGCCAGGTCGTAGATGGCGCCCAGGTAGTCCTGGATCGCGGGCGTCGTCTCGTTCATGGGCGCCAGCATACCGACCGCGGCGGCGGCGGGCAAGCCCCCGGGCGCCCGTGCTATTCTTGGCCCCGACCAGGAGGCGCCCAATGGACTTCGCGCTTACCGAATCGCAGGAGCTGATCAAGAAGGAAGTGGGGGCGCTGGCCCGTACCTTCTCGCTCGACTACTGGCTCGAGAAGGACAGCAAGCCCGAATACCCGAGCGAGTTCGTGAAGGCCTTCGCCGACAACGGCTGGCTCGGCATCCTCGTGCCCGAGGAGTACGGCGGGGCCGGGCTCGGCGTGACCGAGGCCGCGCTGATGCTCCACGAGATCTGCGCCTCGGGGGCCGGCACCTCCGGCGCCTCCCCGATCCACTTCTACGTCTTCCCCCCGACGCCCCTGATCAAGTACGGCACCGAGGCCATGAAGCGGAAGTACCTGCCGCCGATCTGTAGCGGCGAGATCGTCATGGCCTTCGGGGTGACCGAGCCCAACGCGGGCACCGACACCTCGCGCATCCAGACGCGTGCCGAGAAGAAGGGCGACCGGTGGATCGTCAACGGCCGAAAAGTCTGGACCACCAACGCCCAGCACGCCACCAAGATCCTGCTGCTGGCGCGCACCGCCGACCGCGATCCGGCCAAGCCGCTCAAGGGTCTGACCCTCTTCTTCGCCGACTTCGACCGGAAGGCGATCACGGTGCGCGAGATCCACAAGCTGGGGCGCGCCGCGGTGGACTCCAACGAGATCTTCATCGACAATCTGGAGATCCCCGACGAGGACGTGGTCGGCACGGTGGGGGAGGGCTTCTACCACCTGATCGACTCGCTCAACCCGGAGCGCATCGTGGTGGGGATCGAGGCGGTGGGGATCGGTCGCGCCGCGCTGGAGCGCGCCGTGCAGTACGCGAAGGAGCGGGTGGTGTTCGACCGGGCGATCGGGAAAAACCAGGCCATCGCCCACCCGCTCGCCCACGCGATGGCCCAGCTCGACGCCGCCGAGATGATGTGTCTGAAGGCCGCGTGGCTCTTCGACCACGGCCGGCCCTGCGGCCGCGAGGCCAACGCGGCCAAGATGCTCGCGGCCGAGGCGGGGTTCAACGCCTGCGACGCCGCGCTCCAGACCTTCGGAGGCTACGGCTACGCCAAGGAGTTCTACGTCGAGCGGCTCTGGCGGGAGATCCGCCTCTACAAGATCGCGCCGGTGTCTCAGCAGATGGCGCTCAACTACCTGGCCGAGCACGTCCTCGGGCTGCCGCGCTCCTATTGAGGCAGCCCCCTGGGCTCACCTTTCACCCTCTCCCCTCTGGGGAGAGGGCAGGGGTGAGGGGCGGGGTGATGGTGAGGGGTTCTTGACATGGACTTGATGCTCAGCACCCACGACACCGGCTACGAGCGGCCCGACGGCCCCACCATCGCCAAGGTGCTGGCCTCCCTCGACGGCGGCCGCCACGTGGTCGCCACGCTCGGCACCACCGACGCGACCTATCTCCAGGCCAGCGGCAGCGTGCAGACCGGCTTCGGCCTCGACCTGCAGGAGGGCTCGCTCGACCGCCGCTTCTGCACGCGGGACCGCACGCTGCCGCTGCCGTGGGTGACCGAGGCCTTCCAGCGTTACGCCAAGGGAGACCTGTCCTGGCGCGAGGCGGTGGAGTGGGAGCGGGATCGGATCCAGCGCCCGCGCGAGACGTGGATGAACAGCTGGGCCGCCTACATCGCGCTGCTGGTCGCGGTGGCCGGCGCCATGTGGCTCTTCCACGCCTGGTGGAGGTCTCACTAGGTAACTCGGAGGGGACCGGCGAGGCCCCCTTCGATGACCTAGCTTAGCTACTTTCCGGTGCGAAACACACGGGATTGATCCTGTGTTCATGCGGGGTGCGGGTGTCGGCGCTCGTCCAAACGTCGCAATTTGCTTGACGGCCCCTGAGCGCACACGCGATGG
>Ga0187892_10002262_pt1 | contig 39603 bp, 31 predicted proteins | sample MA1701073metaG_FD_139345 | JGI IMG/M metagenome (GOLD analysis project Ga0187892, IMG submission 139345) | Bio-ooze microbial communities from a basaltic lava cave in the Kipuka Kanohina Cave System on the Island of Hawaii, USA - MA170107-3 metaG ... | reverse complement strand
GGCCGTCGCCTACTCGACGGTGCTGTTCGCGGGGGCGGTGGCCTTCTGGCTCGTCAACACCCTCGGCGCCGTCGTGCGCGGCACCGGCAACATGCTCCTGCCGGCCGCGGTCATGGTGGGCAGCGCGGTGACTTACGTGGCGCTGTCGCCGGCCTTGATCCTGGGCTGGGGGCCGCTGCCCCGCCTCGGCATCGCCGGCGCCGCCGCCGCCAGCGTCGCGTCCTTCGGGCTCGGCGCCGCCGCCCTCCTGGGCTTCCTGCTCTCCGGGCGCGGCCTCGTCCGGCTCACGTTCCGCGGCGTGCGCCTGCGCCGGGCGCTCTTCTGGGACATCCTGCGCGTGGGCGCGCCGGGCTCGCTGAACACGGTGCTGACCAACCTCACCATCGTGCTGCTCACCGGGCTGGTGGGCCCCTTCGGCCCCGCCGCCCTGGCCGGCTACGGCATGGGCGCGCGGCTCGAATACCTCCTGATCCCGCTCGTGTTCGGCCTGGGCTCGGGGCTCGTCACCATGGTGGGCACCAACGTGGGGGCGGGCCAGCTGGCCCGCGCCGAGCGCGTCGCCTGGGTGGGGGCGGGCCTGGCCGCGGGCGTGACCGGGTCGGTGGGGCTGGCGGCGGCGGCGTTCCCGGGGGCCTGGCTCGGCCTGTTCAGCGCCGATCCCGAGGTGCTGGCGGCGGGGGCGCGCTACCTCCGCATCGTGGGCCCCGTGTACGGGTTCTTCGGGCTCGGCCTGGCGCTCTACTTCGCCTCCCAGGGTGCGGGCCGGCTCGCCTGGCCGCTCGTGGCCGGGTTCGCGCGGCTCCTGGTGGCCGCCTGCGGGGGCTGGGCGGCCATCCACCTCCTGGGCGGCGGGCTCGGCGGGCTCTTCGGGGCCATGGCCCTGGCGCTCGTCGTCTTCGGGGTGACGGTGGCGGTGGCCATCCGGGCCGGAGCCTGGCGCTCGGCCCCTTGACATCCGGGGGCCCCCGGCGATACTCCCCACCATGCGCATCGTCGATCTCAGCATGACCGTGGAGGAGTGCGACTCCGCCCCCTTCGCCAAGGAGGAGTCCTACTTCAAGCTCCGGCCCATCGTGCGCTGGGAGGACAAGGGCTTCGTGTCGAACATGGTGGAGATGACGGTCCACGCCGGCACCCACATCGACACGCCGCACCACTTCTTCCGCGACCGGCCGGGCATCGAGGCGCTCCCGCTCGACGCCATGATCGGCGAGGCGGTGGTGCTCGACCTCACCTTCAAGGGCACGCCGAACGCGCGCATCGGGCCCGAGGACCTGGACCGGGCCGAGCGCGCGCTGGCGGCCCAGGGCATCCGCATCGAGCCGGGAGGCATGCTGCTGCTCCGGACCGACTGGCCGAAGGGCCACGCCACCACCGACCCGAGCTGGTGGGACGACTCCCCGTGCCTGACCAAGGCCTCGGCGGAGTGGCTGGTGGCCAAGCGGCCGCGGGTGCTCGGCTACGACTTCGCCCAGGAGGAGAAGGGGAGCGACTACGAGCGAGCCGAGGAGATCCTCACCTCGGGCATGCGGGTGCACCGCACGATCCTGCCCGCGGTCGTCTACCAGATCGAGAACCTCGTCAACCTCGACCAGATCCCGTCCCGCTGCCGGGTCATCGCGCTGCCCGCCAAGTGGAAGACGGAGTCCGCCCCCGCCCGGGTGATCGCGCTGCTGGACGAGTAGTCCGCCCCCCGCGCTAGCGGGGCGGCGCCCGGCCCGCCGCCAGCTCGCCTGCTCTCGGCCATCCTGCCGTCCAACGAGCTGCAGATCCGCCGCGCGGTGGAGGCGGTGGTGGAGACCCGGCGCCGGCGCGTCGGTGTCGTGGGTCTGGCCTTCCAGGCGGGGACCGACGACCTGCGCGAGAGCCCCATGGTGGCGCTGGTGAAGGCGCTGATCGGCAAGGGCTGCGACGTGCGGGTGCTCGACGGCAACGTCGCGATCGCCCGGCTCGTCGGCGCCAACCGCGGGTACATCGAGGACGAGATCCCCCAGATCGGCGCCCTCATGTGCGACGACGCGAAGGCTCTCCTGGAGCACGCCGAGGTGGTCGTGATCGGCAGCCCGGGGGAGGACGCCGCCCGGGCGCTGGCCGGCGTCGGTCCCGCCCACGTCGTGATCGACCTCACCCGGGGCGCGGCCCGGGAGCGGCACCCGGCGAGAGCGTGACGGCCGGCGGGGCGCGGCCCCATCCACACGAGCACGGGGGCGGCATTGGCCATCCGGACCGCCGGGCGCTTCACCCGCGCGGCGTCGAGCCGTATGGCTGGTTGCTGACCAGCCGGCTGTAGCGGCGGAGCTTGTTGTAGAGGGTCTTGAGGCTGATCTCCAGGCGCTCCGCGGTGCGCGTCTTGTTGTTGTTCTCGGCGGCGAGCGTCCGCAGGATCAGCTCCTTCTCCACCTCGCGCAGGGGGACGCCCACCGGCGCGCTGGCGGGGACGACGTCGCCCTCGACCACGCGGGCAGGGGAGCTGGCGGCCGTCGGGAAGACGGGCAGGCAGTCCGGCGTCAGGACGTCGCCCGGGCAGCCGATCAGCGCCCGCTCGATCACGTTCCGGAGCTCCCGGACGTTGCCCGGCCAGGTATGGCCGGCCAGCGCCCGCAGCGTGGCGTCGTCGGCGCCCTTGACCCGCCGCTCGTACTTGCCGTTGAACTCCTCGATGAAGCCGTCCACGAGGAGCGGGATGTCGTCCAGCCGGTTGCGGAGCGGCGGCACCGAGATGCTGAAGACGTTGAGCCGGTAGTACAGGTCCTCGCGGAAGGCGCCCTCGCGCAGGGCCTGGACGGGGTCGCGGTTCGTGGCGGCCAGGATCCGGACGTCCACCGTGAGCTCGTTCTTGCCGCCGAGGCGGCGGACCGTGCCCTCCTGGAGCACGCGGAGGAACTTCGCCTGGGTGCCCGGCCGCATCTCGGCGACCTCGTCCAGGAAGATGGTGCCCCCGTTGGCCAGCTCGAAGCAGCCCGCCCGCCGCTCCACGGCGTCGGTGAAGGCGCCCCGCTCGTGGCCGAACATCTCGCTCTCCAGGAGCGTCTCCGGCATCGCCGCGCAGTTCACGGCGAAGAAGGGCCCGTTGGCCCGCGGGGAGCGCTCGTGCAGCGTCCGCGCCACCAGCTCCTTGCCGGTGCCCGTCTCGCCGTGGATCAGCACGGACGCCGGCGTGGGCGCGGCCAGGTCGATCAGGTCGAGGATCTCCCGCATGGGCTTGCTGCGGCCGATGAGCCGCCCGATGCCCCACACGTGCTTGACGCGGCGGCGCAGGAGGTGGATCTCCTGGGTCGTCTTCGCCTTGTCGAGCGCCTTGTCGAGGAGCACGCGCAGCCGATCCACGTCGACCGGCTTGGTCAGGTAGTCGTAGGCGCCGTCGCGCATGGCGGCCACGGCCGTGTCCACGGTCGCGTGGCCGGTCAGGATGATGACGGGGACGCCGGCGGCGTCTCGCTGGAGCACGTTCAGGAGGCCGAGGCCGTCGCCGGCCGGCATCACGAGATCCGTGATGACGAGCGCCGGCTGGAACGACTGCATCTTCTCGAGCGCGGTGCGGCTGTCCGGGGCGCCCTCGACCTCGTACCCCCAGCTCTTGAGCAGGATCTCGATTCCGGTGAGGGAATCTTCCTCGTCGTCGACCACGAGCACCCGAGGCGTCATGGGCGTCACCTCCCCCCGCATGCAGAGGCCCCCCAAGCAATCGGTGTGCCCCCGGGGGCGCGCCCGCACCGCCCGGAAAAGCCGGAAAAACGCCGATCTGACGCGGGACGCGACGACGGGGCGGAAGCCCCCGCGGGGGGCCGGTAATCCTTACGTGGTAGTCCTTACGCGACCGTCCCCGTCTGCCAGGGGCGCGCGCCCGGGGGACCGGCTACCGAGCGATCTCGACGCTCGCGATGAAGTGGACGAGGCTCTCGATCTCCTCATCGCTCAACGACTGCGCGATCATCGTCATCATGCCGTCGAGGTCGCTGGCCGTCTTGTCCCGGTACCCGCGCAACCGCCGGCGCAGGTAGGTGGTGTCCTGGCCGGCGAGGCCCGGCACCGCCTGCTGGCCGAGCAGCGCGGGCCCGTGGCAGGACAGGCAGTGGCGGGCGCCGGCCAGCGTTCGCCCGGCCGCGACCCGGGCGGGGTCGGTGGGGACGGGCCGCGCGGCCGGGCGCTGGGTCGCGTAGTAGGCGGACAGGTCGGCGAGGTCGGCGTCGGTCAGCCGCACGACGAAGGGCGCCATCTGGGGGTCCGTGCGGCGCCCGTCGCGGAACATGATGAGCTGCCAATGGGTGTAGAAGGCGGGCATGCCCGCCAGCGACGGGGTGCCGGGGATGGAGGCGTTGCCGTCGCGGCCGTGACAGGCGACGCAGGGCTCGGCCTTGCGCCGCCCGGCCTCCACGTCCCCGGCCGCCTCCGCCGGGCCGGCCCCCAGCGCAGCGGCCAGGAGCGCGGCGGCCAGGCACCGGCGCCCCGCGCGCGCCCTCCCCGCGGCGCGCGGGGAGGGCGCCCCGCGCCGGGGGCTCAGCGGGAGTAGGCGATGCGGTAGATGGCCCCGTGGTAGTCGTCGGACAGGAGCATCGACCCGTCGGGCATCCACTCGATGTACGTCGGCCGGCCGATGACCGTGTTGCCCTCCGAGAACCCGTCGGCGAAGACCTCGTAGCTCGGGGGCAGGCCGGGCTTCAGCTCGACCATCATGACCTTGTAGCCGCTCTTGACCGTGCGGTTCCACGAGCCCTTGAGAGCGATGAAGGCCCGCTGCTTGTACTGGGCGGGGAACATGTTGCCCGTGTAGAAGCGGATGCCCATGGGCGCCACGTGGGGCCCCAGCTTGAGCAGGGGCGGCGCGAACTCGCTGCAGGCCCGGCCCTGGCTGAAGTCGGGGTCGGCGATGTCCCCCTGGTGGCAGTAGGGATAGCCGAAGTGCAGGCCCGGCCGCGGGGCGTGGTGCAGGGTGTCGTGCGGATAGTCGTCGCCCATCCAGTCGCGGGCGTGGTTGGTGAAGTACAGCTCCTTGCTCACCGGGTGGAAGTCGAAGCCCACGCTGTTGCGGACGCCGAGCGCGTAGTACTCGAAGCCGGTCCCGTCGGGGTTGACGCGCGCGATGTTGGCGTGGGTGTGGGGCGGATTGCAGATGTTGCAGGGCGCGCCCATGTTGAAGTAGAACTTGCCGTCCGGGCCCATCTGGAGGAAGCGCCAGTTGTGGTGGGCGTCCTTCGGGAACTCGTACACCACCTTCGCCGCGGGCGGGTTGTCCAGGCTCGCCTCGATGTTCTCGTACTTGGTGAGCCGCGTGATCTCCGCCACCCAGAGGGCGTTGTCGTGGAAGGCGATCCCGCTCGGCTGGGCCAGCCCCTTGGCGAGGAGCTTCACCTCCCGCCGGCCGCCCCGGTCCACGACCGCGTAGACCTGACCGGCCGCCCGGCTGCCGACGAACAGGGTGCCCTTGGCGCCCCAGGCCATGGAGCGGGCGTTGTGGATGCCGTCGGCCCACACGCTGATCGTGAATCCCGGCGGCAGCTTGACCTTGCCCAGCTGGATCTGGGCGGCCGGCGTCGGCGTCGGCGGCGCCGGGATCGGGGCGAGCGTCGAGCCGGCCATGCTCGCCGGCTGACCTTGCTTCCACGCCGGCTGCTGGGCGGGAGTCGACGGGGGATACGCGAGCACGAGGCCGAGCGCGACCACGAGCGAGAGCCAGATGATGCGCCGCATGGTGAGCCTCCCCTGTGAGGATCGATGGGTCACGACACGCTGCTACCCCGACGGCAGCGCGCCCGCACGATATGTCCCCCTCGCCCGCCTTGTCAAGCGGGGTGGCCCTCCAGATCAGCGGCCGGGCGGCTCGCGGGTGAGCAGGAACACGCCGACGATGCCCCCGGTGAGCACGAGCAGCGCCACCACGAAGGTCGCGAAGTCGTGCAGGTGGAGCCGGCGGGCGCCGAGCCCGTAGAGGACGCCCGCAGCCACGAGGAGGCTAATCCACCGCAGCGCCGACCGCACGGGTGGGCTCCCGCCGACCGCGCAGCGTCTGCGCGGCGAGCACCGCCGCGAGCAGGCCGCCCCCGGTCAGGTCCGTGTAGATGCCGGGGAAGATGAGGGCGAAGGCCGCGCCCAGGAGCATCACGCGCTCGAGCGGCGTCGCCTCCCGCCGGAGCCACCCCTGCAGCCCGGCCGCGAGGCAGAGCACGCCGACGCCGGCGGTCGTGGTGGACACGAGGACGTCGCCCAGCGAGCCCATCCCCAGGAGCGCCGGGGAGTAGACGAACATGAACGGCACGATGTAGAGCACGACCCCGAGCCGCATGGCGCGCCACGCGGTGGCCATGGGCGGGGACCCGGCGATGCCGGCAGCCGCGAACGGGCTCAGGCAGGTGGGCGGCGTGAGGTCGGAGGTCACGCCCATGTAGAGGATGAACATGTGCGCCGCCATCTTGGGGACGCCCATCTGCACGAGGCCGGGGGCCACGATGATGGCCAGCGTCAGGTAGACGGCGGTGGTGGGCAGCGACAGCCCGAGCACGAAGGCCGCGAAGGCCGTGTAGACGAGGGCGAGCCAGAGCTGCCCGCCCGACAGCTCGATCAGGATGAACGAGAACTGCATCCCGATCCCCGACAGGAACACGCTGCCGATGATGAGGCCGGCCGCCGCCACCGCCATCGCCACCGTGACCGCGGCCTGGGCCCCGAACTCGAAGGCGCGCAGCATCCGCACGGGGGTGAGGGCGGCGGCGCTCTCCGCCGCCGCCAGCTCCGCGAGCCGCCCGAGCCCGTCCCGGTTGAGGGGAGCGGCGGGCTCCCGCCAGAGGCCGCCGAGGACGGCCCGGACGGGCCGGAAGAAGCTCAGCGCGAACGTGGTGGCGATGGCCATCAGCCCCGCCATCTCCTCGGTGAACCCCTCGTAGAGGTACCAGATGAGGGCGGCGATGGGCAGGAGCAGGTAGCCGTCGCGCCGGAGCGTGCCGGGCAGGCTCGGCATCTCCTCGCGGGGCACCTTCCGGAGGCCCAGCCGCCGCGCCTCGAAGTGCACGGTGATGAACACGCAGAAGAAGTAGAGCAGGGCCGGGATCACCGCGGCCAGCGCCACCTGCCGGAACGGCACCCCCACGAAGTCGGCCATGATGAAGGCGGCCGCCGCCATGATGGGCGGCATGATCTGCCCCCCGATGGAGGCGGTGGCCTCCACGGCGGCCGCGAACGTCGCCCCGTAGCCCGCCCGCTTCATCATGGGGATCGTGAACACGCCGTCCATCAGCACGTTGGCGACCCCGCTGCCCGAGATGGTCCCCAGGAACGCGCTCGAGAACACCGAGACCTTGGCCGGCCCCCCGCTCAGGCGCCCGGCCAGCGCGGTGGCGAGGCGGACGAAGAAGTCCCCGATCCCGGTGATGGACAGGAAGGCCGAGAAGAGGATGAACAGGATCAGGACCGAGCTCATGATGGCGACGGGGATGCCGTAGAGGCCCTCCTCCTTGCCGAAGAAGCTCTCCACCATGGTGCGCCAGGGCGTGGGGGGGCCGTAGAAGATCCAGAAGAACCAGTCGGCGCGCCAGGTCTGGAGCAGGAAGAACACGGCCGTGAGCGTGAGCCCCCACCCGACGGTGCGGCGCGTGCCCTCCAGCACGACCAGGATCAGGAGGCTCCCGATCACGACGTCGGCGGTAGTGGCGGTGTAGTTGGGGTCCACGAAGCGGTGGATGTGGACCAGCGTCCACACCTGGGCCCCGAGGACGATCGCCATGGCCGCGAGGTCGACGCCGAAGTGCCAGGTCACGGGGTCGGTGAAGCGCCGGCGCTTGAGGGGGAAGAACAGGAACGCGAGCAGGATCATGAGGCACAGGCTCGTGGACCGGTGGTTGTGGCCCTCGGCCTGGCCGAAGTAGGTGCTGTAGAAGTGGAAGAGCCCGAGCGCGAGCGACAGGCCGACGATGGCGACGGCCACCGCGGCCTGCGGACCGCCGCCCCGCCCGAGGAGCGTGTCGACGGCCGACCGCTCGACGGGCGGGGCGTCCGTCATCGGGGCGCCGCCCTACCGCGCGACGCCGACTTCCTTGTAGTAGCGGAGCGCGCCGGGATGGAACGGGATCGCGGCGCCCTCCATGGCGAGCTTGACGTCGGCCTGGTTGAAGGTGGGGGCGATCTCGCCGATCTCCTTGACCTTCTGCCACCAGAGCTTGGTGACCCGATAGACCAGCTCGTCCGAGAGCCCGGCGTCCACGATGAGCTGCTGGAGGAACCCGGGCGAGTCCATCTCCTCGGTCACCCCGTAGAGGCCCGCCGGCACCTTGCCCTTGGTGAGGCCGGGCAGCATGCCGATGGTGCGCTCGATCAGGTCGGGGGGGATCGGGATCGCGCGCAGCCCGATGGCCTGCTGCACCACCATGAGGTCGGGGTACGCCACCTGGGCCGGGATGAAGATGGCGTCCACGTTGCGGTCCTGGAGCGCCTTGGACCGGTCCACGATGGAGGTGTAGCTGATGGTCCCGCCGTCGGCCTTGAACTTCTCGGGGGGCATGCCGGCCGCGGCCATCATCGCCTCGGCCAGCTCGGTGGTGCCCCACCCGCGGTCGCCGGTGACGATGCGCTTGCCCTTGAGGTCGGCGAAGGTCTTGATGGGGCTGTCCTTGAGGACGAACAGCGCCACCACCACCGTGCGGCCGAGGTTGGAGGCGGCCAGCCGCACGTTCTTGTACGCCTCCTTGTACTTGCCGCGGCCGTTGTAGCCCTCCTCGGGATACGGGGTCAGCGCGAAGGCGATCTGGGCCTCGCCCTTGCCGACCTTGGTCACGTTGACCACGCCGCCCCCCATGATGGTCCCCGCCGCGACGCCGGGCAGGACCTCCGGGAGCATGGTGGAGAACTTGGCGCCGGCGCGGAACCAGTCGCCGCCGGCCGTGGCCACGCCGATCTTGAGGAACTTGACCTCGGGCTTCCAGTCGGCGGCGGCCGCGGGGGAAGCGAGGGCCAGCGAGAGGATCACGGGGGCCAGAAGCCATCGCGTCATGGGTCGGGTCCTCCTTACCCAGGGCGGGTGGTCAGGGCGAATGGCCGCCATCCTGCGCCCGCGCCCCCCGGAGTGTCAAGACGCTCGCGGGGGCATCCGCGACCGGCTCCGAGCGGTGGGGCGACGCGTCAGCCGAGCCGGTCGAGCTCCGCCCGGGCCTCGGCCAGCCAGTGGGCCATGCCCATGTCGGCCAGCATGGCGGCCGCGGCGGCCAGGCGCGCGCGCGCCTGGTCCCGCTGGCCGCCCCGGGCGTGGAGTTGCCCCAGCCCGAGCTGGCAGCGGGCGGCGAGGGGGCGCATCCGGAGCGCCTGGGCCTGCCCCAGGCCGGCCTCGTAGTGCTCCGCGGCCGCCTCCCGGCCGGAGGCTCGGTCCGCCTCGAGGTCGCCCAGGAGGCGGGAGGCCTCCGCCTCCGCCCCGGGCTCCCGTCGGGCGCGGGCCAGGTTCAGGGCGCGCCGGCCGATGGCGAGGGCCTGGTCCCGATCCCCCGCGGCCAGACAGGCCTCGCCCCAGAGGGCCAAGAGGTGCGGCCCGAGCCGGCCCGACGCGGGGTCGGCGGCCCGAGGGAGGATGCGGAGCCCCTCGTCCACCCGCCCCGAGACGACGTAGGCATACCCGAGCCTGACGGCCGTGCCCCGGAGCAGCAGCCCCATCCGCCCGGTCTCGGCGAGCGCGAAGCCACGGGCCAGGGGCGGGATGGCCTGCGCGAACTCGGCCCGGGCCGTGAGCGTGGTCCCGAGCCCGCCGAGCGCGTAGGCGACCTCGAATGGGCGGCCCCGCGCCTCGGCGGCGTCGAGCGCCTGCTGGCCCACGCGCAGGGCGGGGTCGAACTCGCCGAGGTCGGCCAGGGTGTTGCCGAGGACGCTCGGGGTGAGGACGGCGGCGAACGCGATGGCGTCGACGGGCTCGTCGCGGCCTCGCCCGACGTTGCGGCGGAGCAGCTCGGCGGCCCGTCCGAGGTCGCCCTGCGAGGCGTGGATCAGCGCGAGGTAGAAGTCGACCATCACCCCGAGCGCCGTGTCTCCGAGCTGCTCCACCATGGCGCGGGCCGCCTCCGTGGGCGGCCGCGCCAGGTCGTGGGCCCCCTCGATCCAGTGGTAGTTGCCGATGAAGCAGAGCACGCGGGCGAGCCGCCGCGGGTCGCCCAGCGCCTCGCCGATGGGGCGCGCCTCCTGCATGCGCTCGAAGGCACGGTCGAGCTCCCCGAGCGACCACAGCGGCAAGCGCAGATCGAGCCGCACGTCGACCTCCAGCTCGGCCCGCTCCCGCGTCTCGGGCAGGTGGCCGAGGGCGTCCAGGGCCTGCTCCCAGCGGGCCCGGGCCACCTGGAGCGCCGAGCGGCCCATGGCCCGCGCCCCCGCCTGGCGGAGGTAGCGCACGGCTCGGTCCCAGACCTGTCCGAGGAAGGCGTGGTGGCCGAGGACGTCCGCCCGCTCGGCCAGCCGGTCGGCGTCGGCGGCCTCGATGGCCGCCACGATGCGGGCGTGGAACGCGCGACGCTCCTCGCGGAGGAGCCCGTCGTAGGCCACCTCCTGCGTGAGCGCGTGCTTGAACGTGTACTCCACGTCCGGGAACAGGCGGGCCTCGTACAGGAACTCCGTGGCGCGCAGCCGCCCGAGGGCGGCCCGGAGCGCGTCCTCGGGCAGGTCGGCGACGGCCGCGAGCAGCGCGTGGGGGACGTCCTTGCCGATGACCGACGCGACCTGGAGCACGGCCTTGGCCTCGGACGGCAGCCGGTCGATGCGCGCGGCAAGGACCGGCTGCACCGTGGGCGGGAGATGGAGCGCCGCCGGCGGCCCCACCAGGCGGTAGGCGCCCCGGACCCCGGAGAGCGCGCCCGTCTCCACCAGCGCGCGGACGCTCTCCTCGAGGAAGAACGGGTTGCCCTCCGTGCGCTCGATCAGGAGCGGCCCGAGCGGCGCCAGGGACGGGTCGCTCCCCAGCAAGGTCCGGAGCAGATCGGCGGCGCCGGCCGGGGCCAGCGGGTCGATGCGGAGCTGGCGGTAGTAGGTCTTGCCCCCCCAGCCGTGGGCGTACTCGGGGCGATAGCTCACCAGGAGCAGCACGCACGCCGCGGGCAGGCTGTCGACCAGCTCGTCGAGGAGGGCCTGGGTCTCGCTGTCGATCCAGTGCAGGTCCTCGAAGACGAGGAGCACGGGCGTCACCCGACTCTCGCGGAGCAGCAGGGCCTTGACGCCGTCGAGGGTGCGGCGGCGGCGCTGCTCCGGCTCGAGCTGACGCCAGCCCGCATCGTCGACGCCGACGTCGAGGAGCGCCAGGAGCGCCGGAAGCGCCGGCCGCAGCTCCGCGTCGAGCGCGAGCACGCGGTCGACGACCTTGTCGCGCGTCGCCTGGCGATCGTCGCGGGCGTCGACGTGGAAGTACGCGCGCAGCAGCTCCACGACCGGCAGACAGGGCGTGGCGCGGCCATAGGAGACGGAGGGCGCCTCGAGGACCGTGAAGCCCGCCGTCCGCCGCGAGTGGGAGAACTCCCAGGACAGTCGAGACTTGCCCACGCCGGCCTCGCCGATGAGCGCCACCACTTGCCCCCGTCCGCCGCGCGCCGCCTCCAGGCAGACCGTGAGCCCGGCCATCTCGGCGTCCCGACCGGTGAACCTGGTCAGGCCGCGTGCCGCCGCGGCCTGGAGGCGGGAGCGGACCGGGCTGACGCCGGTGAGCTCGAAGACGTCGATGGCAGCGGCGAGCCCCCTGACCGGGACCGGCCCCCGCCCCCTGGCCTGCACGAACCCCTCGGCGAGGGCGAGGGTGTGGGCCGTCAGGAGCGTCGATCCCGGGCTCGCCATCTGCTCCATCCGCGCGGCCAGGTGGGTCGTCTGGCCGACCGCGGTGTAGTCCATGCGCAGGTCCGAGCCGATGGACCGGACCACGACCTCACCGGAGTTCAGCCCGACCCGGATCTGGATCGGGGCGCCCTCGGCGCGCCGGACGCCCTCGGCGTACCGCGCCACCGCCTCCTGCATCCGGAGGGCGGCGTAGCAGGCCCGGACGGCGTGATCCTCGTGAGCGAGGGGCGCGCCGAAGAGCGCCATGATGCCGTCGCCCATCACCTGGTTGACGGTGCCCTCGTAGCGGTGGACCGCCTCCATCATGTGCTCGAGCACGGGGTCCAGCAAGTGGCGCGCGTGCTCCGGATCTGTCTCGGCGAGGAGCTCCATGGAGCCCTTCAGGTCGGCGAAGAGGACGGTCACGCGCTTGCGCTCACCCTGGAGCGCGCTCCGGGAGGTGAGGATGCGCTCGGCCAGGTGGGGCGGCGTGTAGGCGCGGGGGGCCGGGGGTCCAGCCGGGTCCTCGACGCGGGTGCCGCACCGATGGCAGAAGCGGGCGCCCGCGGGAAGCTCGGCCCGGCAGGCCGCGCACCCCACCGTCAGCCGGGTCCCGCATCCGAGGCAGAACCTGGCGTCAGCCGGGTTGTCGTGCCCGCAGCCCTGACAGCGCATCTCGGCCCCTCGCCGCGCTCCCACCCATACCACAGCCCCCGGGGCGCCGGGATGCGGGGCGTCGGGTCAGCCGTCCCCGTGGGCGACGGCGCCGCCGACCAGGGTGAGCCGGCAGCGGAGGGACTCGATGTCCCCGAGCGGCATGGCGAGCGGGTCCTGGTCGAAGGCGGCGAGGTCGGCCTGGCGTCCGGGGGCCAGCACGCCGCGCTCCCGCTCGGCGAAGGCGAGCCAGGCCCCGCCCAGGGTGAGCGCGCGGAGCGCCTGGACGCGGGTGAGGCGCTCGGCCGCGCCCAGGTCGGCGCCCGTCGCCATGTCCCGGCGCTCCACCACCGCGCGGAAGGCGAGCCAGGGGTCGGCCGGCTTGTTGTCGGTGGCGATGCCGAAGGGGATGCCGAGGCGGGCCAGGCTCCGGTGGGGGAGCATGGCCGCCGCCCCCCCGGCGCGCGTGGCCTCCTCGGCGCCCGAGCGCCAGAGGTAGCTGATGGGGTTGGTCGTCGCGCCGGCGCCGAGTCGCCGGATGCGCTCGAGGTCGCCCGGCGCCGCGACGTGCAGGTGGACGAGCACCCAACGCAGGTCGGCGACGGGACGGTTCGCGGCGACGGCCTCCCAGGTCGCGAGCACCTCGGGCAGGCAGCGGGTGACGATGGTGTTCACGCGCAGGCCGTGGGCGGCCGCCCGGCGGCACTGCTCCGCGTACGCCTCCGGCGGGTTCGCCGACTCGACGAAGCCCGCCCAGCCGGTGTAGGGCTGGCTCGCGTGGAGGATGCGCGCTACCTCGGCGTCGCCGCCGTGGTGGAGCGCGAGCCCGCCCACGCGCAGCCGGTCGTCCCCGAGGCCCCGGCCGCCCGCCCACGCCGCCACGTCCCGGATGGCGTCGGGGGCTTCGCCGGCCTCCCACGTGGGGCTGACGGCGAGCCAGGCGCGCAGGCGGAGCTGCCCGCGCTCGTGGGCCTCGCGGTACACGGCCAGGACCTCGGGGGCGACGCCGTGGCCCTCGTAGACGGCGGTGACGCCCCGGGCGGCGTAGCGGCGCTGCGCCTCGCCGAGGGCCCGAGCCCGGTCGGCGTGGGTGAAGCGCGGCGCCGCGCGCATCAGCGTGAACTCCAGCACCTGGATCAGGTTGTGCTCGACGAAGACCCCGGTGGGCTCGCCGGCGGCGTCCTTCAGGATCTCGACGCCCGATGGCGGCACCGTGTCGCGGGTGATCCCGGCCTGACGGAGGGCCGCGCTGCTGGCCACCGAGTACACCGGCGGCCGGTTCCAGTAGCCCCAGATGCCGCGGACGTAGACGGGGTGCTCGGGCGCCGCCGCGTCGAGGTCGGCGCGGGTGGGCCAGCGCTTCTCGGCGAGGCCGGCCGTCGGGTCGAGGTAGAACGGCGGGCGGCCCACGGGCATGGTGACGACCCACTCGCCCCGCGGCCGCGCCGCTGCCCGCCGGCGCACGACCTGCTGGATGTCGGCGATGGAGCGGCAGCCGGCAAGGGACGGATAGATGAGCTTGAGCCCCTCCCGGTCCATGTGGGCGTGGGCGTCGACGAGACCCGGGATCACGGTGGCGCCGCCGAGGTCGACCACGCGGGTCCCGCGCCCGCGCCAGCGCTTCACGTCCGCCAGGCGGCCCACCGCGGCGATCCGGCCGCCGGCCACGGCGAGCGCGGTGGCGGCGGGGCGGCGCGGGTCGAGGGTGTGGATGCGGGCGGCGAGGACGACGAGGTCGGCGGCCATGGCGAGGGCTCCGTGGCGACGGGGACCCGGGGCGGTCAGCGGTCCGGGGGGCCGTCCCCGGCGTAGAGCGCCTCGATCTCGGCGCGGTACTTGTCCGCGACGACCTTGCGGCGCACCTTCAGCGTGGGCGTGAGCTCGTCGGTGGCGGGGCTCCAGTCCCGCGGCAGGATGGTCCACCGCCGGATGTGCTCCACCCGGGACACCTCCGCGTTGACGGCGTCCACCGCCGCCTGCACGGCGGCCCGGAGCGCGGGATGCTCGCGGAGGGCGGGGGCGGGCACGTGCGCGAGCCCGGCCTCGCGCGCGAAGGGGCCCAGCGCCGCCTCGTCGAGGGTCAGGAGGGCCACGAGGTAGGGCCGTCGATCCCCCACCACCATGGCCTGGCTGATCAGCGCCTGGCGCTTCAAGGCGTTCTCCAGGTTCGACGGCGTGACGTTCTTGCCGCCCGCGGTGATGATGATGTCCTTCTTGCGGTCGAGGATGCGCAGGAACCCATCGGCGTCGAGAGCGCCGACGTCCCCGGTGTGGAGCCAGCCGTCGGCGTCCAGCGTCTCGGCGGTGAGGGCGGGCTCCTGGTGGTAGCCGGAAAAGCAGTTCGGACCGCGCAGGAGGATCTCGCCGTCCTCGGCGATGCGGAGCTCCACGCCCGGATAGGCCAGACCCACGCTCCCGATCCGGCAGCGGTCCGCGCGGTTGACGGTGGCGATGCCGCAGCCCTCGGTCTGGCCGTAGACCTCGAGGATGGGCAGGCCGATGGCGTGGAAGAACTCGAGGATCTCGGGCGCGATGGGCGCGGCCCCGCTGGCCGTGAGGCGCGCCTGGTCGAGGCCGAGCCGCGCGCGCATCGGTGAGAAGACCGCCGCCTCGGCGCGGGCCCGAGCCTCGGCGAGCGCGGGGGGCAGCGGCCGGCCCGCGGCGGCGAGGCGCACCGCCTGGAGGCCCGCCTCCACGGCCGCGTTGACGGCGGCCCGGCGGGCGGCATCGGGCTCGGCGGCGATGCCGGCGGTGAGCGCCGCGTGCATCTTCTCCCAGATCCGCGGGACGGCGAAGAAGGCGTGGGGCCGCACCTCGACGAGCCAGCGGCCCAGCAGGGCGAGGTCGGGGCAGAAGTAGATGGTGCACGCCGTGCGGATGGCGCCCCACAGGGAGAGGTTCCGCTCGGCCACGTGGGCCATCGGCAGGTAGCCGATGACGCGCTCGCCCGGCTCGAAGCTAAAGACGCGGGCGCCGGCCTCCTGGGCCTGACAGACCTGGGCGTGGGTGAGGATGGCCCCCTTGGGCGGGCCCGTGGTGCCCGAGGTGTAGATCAGGGACACGCGCTGCTCCGGCCGCACCGCCCGCCAGCGCGCCTCGAAGTCCGCCGCGTGCGCCGCGGCCAGGGCGCGGCCGCGCGCCAGCAGCTCCGGGAGGCCGAGGATGCCAGGATCGGCCGGCAGCGCCTCGCGCCCCTCGAAGACGATCAGGTGCCGCACCCCCGGCAGCTCCGCCCGTCGGGCGAGGAACTTCTCCGCCTGGGCGGCCGACTCGGCCATGGCCAGGACGGCCTCGCCATGGCTCGTGATGTAGGCGACCTGGCCCGGCGCCAGGCTCTGGTAGAGGGTGACGACGACGCTGCCGGCGTGGGTCACGGCGAGGTCGGCCAGGTTGTACTCCTCGCGGGTGCCCGAGAGGATCGCCACCGCCTGGCCCGGGCCGAGCCCCAGCTCCATCAGGGCGAGCGTGAGGGCCCGCACCCGCTCGCCGTACTCGCCCCAGGTGAGGGCCTCCCAGCCCTCGCCGCGCCGGGTCACGAGCGCCGGGCGGTCGGCGTGCTGCGCCGTCGTCTCCTGGAACGTGGAGCAGACCGTCCGGCCCCGCACGGCGCGCAGGATGTCCGCCTGCTCCTGCCGCACGGCCGCCTCCCGCTCGGCGGCGGTGGTCAGCATGGGCCGGCCAGGCGCGCGGGGCGGTCGGGGCCGTCGGCGGCGGGGGCCCCGCCGCCGAGCCCGAGGGCGCGCGCCACCACCTCCAGGTGATGGCCCGCGTCGCCCATGTCGAGGCTCGCCGCGTGGATCCGCTTGTGGAGGAGATGCAGCGGGTGCTCCTCGCAGTAGCCGATGGCGCCGAGGATCTGGTGGCCCCGGCGGGCCACGCGGAGACACGCCGCGCCCGCGTGGGCCTTGGCGAGGGCGACGGCCGCCGCCGGCGCCACCTCCGCCTGGACGCGCCACGCGGCCTCGTAGACGAGCCAGCGCGCGGTCTCGACGTCGCGGAGCATGTCGGCCGCGGCGTGCTGGACGGCCTGGTACGACCCGATGGGGCGCCCGTTCTGCACCCGCACGCGGGCGTGCTCCACGGCGAGGTCGAGGATGCGCCGGGCCGCGCCCACCATCTCCGCCGCGCGGGCGAGCGCCCCGAGCTCGAGGGCCCGCCGGAGCGGCGTCTCGCCGCGGCCCGGCTCGCCGAGGAGCCGCCCTCCGTCGAGCGGCACCCCGGAGAACGTCACCGCGCAGGGTCGGTCCCCCGACATCGTGGGCATGGGCTCCACGGTGACGCCGGGCCGCCGGGCGTCCACCACGAACAGGTTGATCCCGCCGTCCCCTCGCGTGGCCACCACGAGGTCGTGGGCGACGTGGGCGTGGGGGACGAACAGCTTCCGGCCGGAGAGGCGCCCGCCCACCGCCCCGCCGAGGGTGACCGCCCCGGGGTCGAAGCTCGCCGACTCCTCCACCAGCGCGAGGGCGGCGATGCGGTCGCCCAGGGCGAGGGCGGGTAGCAGATCGTCCCGCCGCGCCTCGGGACCGGCGGCGAGCACCAGGCCCGTCGCGACCACCGCGCTCGGCACGAAGGGGCCGCCGAGACACGCGCGGCCCATCTCCTCCGCGAGCAGGACGACGTCCTCCACGGTGCCGCCGGAGCCGCCCCAGCCGGCCGGCACGAGGATCCCCGGCCAGCCGAGCCGCGCCAGCTCCGCCCACAGCTCGGCGTCGAACCCCACGGGATCGAGGGCGAGCTGCTGGGCGCGCTCGGGAGGCCAGCGCTTGGCGAGGACGTCCCGCGCCGTGCCCACCAGGAGGTCCTGGGCCGGGGTGAGGGCGAGGTCCACGGCGCCGGCTCAGCCCCGGGCGCGGGGCTCGGCCGGCAGGCCGAGCGCGCGGGTGGCGACGGTGGTCCGCAGCACCTCGGAGGTGCCGCCGGCGATGGTGTGCCCCATGGTGGTCTGGTAGTAGTGCTGGAGGTACCCGCCCAGCGGCGCCCAGCGCGACTCCCCGGTGAGGGGCCCGTAGAGCCCCAGGAGGTCCAGGCCGAGCGCCGCCAGCTTCTGGCCGGTCTCGTCCGCGAAGACCTTGGCCAGGGTCGACTCCTGCCGCGTCTCGGCGCCGGTGGCGAGGAGCCACCCGGCCCGCCGGAAGAGCGCCCCCAGCGCGGCCACGTCGCAGGCCACCTCGGCCAGCCGCCGGCGCACCACGGGATCCTGGCCGAGGGGTCGGCCGTCCCGCACGGTGGCGTTGGCGTACTCCACGAGGAGGCGGAGGAGCCGCGTGAGGGCCGCCGCCTTGTAGAAGCGGCCCCAGAACCGGTCCGTCTCGAGCCCCCGGAGGAGCTGGACGAACCCCTCGCCCTCCACGCCCAGGACGTAGCGGGGCGGCACCCGCACGGCGTCCAGGAACACCTCGTAGTGGTAGACCCGGCCCGTGAGGCTCCGGATGGGGCGGACGTCGAGCCCGGGCGTCGTGTTCGGCACCACGAACATGGTGAGCCCGCGGCTCCGGCGGTCGGCGCCGCCGGTGCGGGCCAGCACGTGGCCGTGGGTCGCGATGCCGGCGTGGCTCGACCAGATCTTGTGGCCGCGGATCACCCAGTCGTCCCCCTCCCGCCGCGCCTCGGTGGTGAGGGAGAGGAGGTCCGAGCCCGCGCCGGGCTCGCTGTAGCCCTGCCAGAAGCTCGCCTCGCCCGCGGCCACCTGGGGGAGCAGCTCCGCCTGGAGCGCCGGCGCCCCGTGCTGGATGACGGCCTCGGCCACCTGGTCCATCCCGGCCAGGGGCCCGAAGGGGGCGCCGGAAAGCGCCAGCTCCTCCAGCAGGACCAGCTTGAAGCCGATCGGGCGCTCCTGGCCGCCCCAGCGCCGCGGCCAGCCCATGGCGATCCAGCCCCGGCGGCCCAGCGCCCGCATGAACGGCCGCGAGTGGGCGCCCGAGCCGTAGCCCGCGTCCACGCCGTCCTCGGGGAAGCTCGCGGGCGGGTGCTCGCGCAGGAAGGCGCGCACTTCGCCGGCGAAGGCCTCCTCGTCGACCGATCGGCCGAAGTCCATGGGGGTGGCGCGGGCGCCCGCCCGGGGCGCCCGGGCCCGTAGGCTATCACGGGTGGCGGGGGCGGCGGGCCGCCGGCGCTCTTGACACGGAAAGGACGGCGGTGTATCTAATGCTCACGACGGTAACACTAGATACACCCCATCTGACAGGAGGCGGCCACCATGCGCTACCGACTCACGCCCATCCCCACCCGGCCCTGGCTCCTCAGCGGCCTGTCCCTGCGCCTCGTCGAGAGCCACTACGAGAACCACTACGGGGGGGCGCTCCGCCGGCTCAACGCCCTCACCCAGGAGCTCGAGGCCCTCGACCTGCGCACGGCCCCCGCGTACCTCGTCTCCAGCATGAAGCGCGAGCAGCTCGTCGCGCTGAACTCCACGCTGCTCCACGAGCTCTACTTCGCCAGCCTGGCCTTCGGCGACGGACGGCCGACGGAGGCGATGGCCCGCGTGCTCGCCCGCGACTTCGGGTCGGTGGACCGCTGGCGCGACGAGTTCGTCGCGATGGCGACCGGCCTGGCCGGCGGCTCGGGGTGGGTGCTGCTCAGCTACGTGCCCCGGGACGGGCGGCTCGTGAACCACGTGGCGGGCGACCACGGTCACGCCGTCGCCGGGGGCGTGCCCATCCTGGCCCTCGACATGTACGAGCACGCCTACCACATCGACTTCGGCGCCAACGCGCGCGCCTACATCGAGGTGTTCCAGCGCAACATCGACTGGCCGGCGCTGGAGGCGCGCTACGAGGACGCGACGGCGGCCCCGCCGCCGCGCCCGCTGGTCCAGCGGGAGTTCGCGGACGTGCCGGCCATGGCCGTGGAGGAGGTCAAGGCCATGCTGGACGCGCGCCAGCCCATCCAGGTGATCGACGCCCGCCCGCGGGCGTACCTGGCGCGCCAGCAGGACATCATGGAGGGGGCGGTCTGGCGCGATCCCGAGCGCGTCGGCGAGTGGGCCGGGGAGCTGTCGAAGACGGACCCCGTGGTCGTGTTCTGCGCCTACGGGTTCCACGTCGGGTGCAAGACGGCCATCGCCCTGCGGGAAGCGGGCTTCGACGCCCGGTACATGACGGGCGGTCACTCGGCCTGGAAGGCGATCGGCGGCCCCGTCAAGCTCTACGCCTGACGGGCCGGGCGGCCCGGCGCGGTCCGGTCGGCGACCCGGCGCGGTCCCGACCGACCGCGCCGGGTTGCTCCTCGTCCGGGGTCGCCCTATCCTGGCCCCGCCGGACGCCCCAGGGGCGGCTCGCGGGGCGAGGGGGGCGACCCGTGATCCACCAGCTCCGGATCTACGAGATCTTCGAGGGCAACAAGGCGGCCTTCCACCAGCGCTTCCGGGATCACGCGGCCCGGATCATGCGCCAGTGCGGGTTCGAGATCGTCGGCATGTGGGAGACCACGACCGACCGCCGGACCGAGTTCGTCTATCTGCTCGCGTGGCCGGATGCGGCGGCGAAGGACGCCGCCTGGGCCCGCTTCATGGCCAGCGAGGAGTGGAAGGAGATCAAGCGCGTGACGAGCGGCCAGCACGGCACCCTCGTCGGCGAGATCCAGGACCGGATCCTCGTGCCGACCGAACCCGCTGTCCGGGCCGAAGCCTAGCGCGGTCCCGCGCGAGGCGTAGCGAGGCGTTATACTCCGTCCCCTGCCGCTCCCGACCGACGGGACGCGCGGCGCGGGGGAGGGGGATCGCGTGGGAGGGGGCTTCGGCCTGGGGGACGCGCTCGGCCGATACGGCCTCCTGGCCGCCACGGGCCGCACGCACCTCTGGATCCACGGCGGCGACCTGGCCGCCTTCGAGCACGCCAGGCCGCTGCTCCTCGCCCTCGCCCATCACGAGCCGCGCTACCGGCTGCTGCTGACCGGCGAGGGCAGCGCGGCCGACCGGCGCCGGATCGGACACCGCTTCCCCGGCGCCACCGTGCGCCCGGTCCCCGCCCGCCTCGAGTACGCGGCGCGGCGGTTCCTCGTCGCCCACAAGGTGCACGGCCTGGTGGCGCTCGACGGGGCGTCGGACCTCGGGCCCCAGGTCTTCGCCCTCGCCCGCTGGCTCCGCATCCCCGTGGTGCGCGTGACCGACCGGCCCGGCCTCCCGCCCCGGATGCCCGAGGAGGCGCTGGCGCACGTCGTGGTCCGCGACGCGGGACGGATGGTGGACCTCGTCGCGGCCGGGCTCTCCCCGGCGCGGGCCACGCTCGCCGCGGAGGCCGAAGCCGCCGCCCTCGCCATCAGCCGGGCGCTCCGGGAGTGGAAGGACGTGGGGCGGCGAGGCGCCCCGACCGGGCTCGCGCGCGGGTCCCGGTGGCTCCTGTCGACCGCGCTCGGCCGCGCGGCCCTGGCCGCCCGCCCGGAGCGACTCGCCGACCTCTGCGCGCTCCGCCGGGCGCTGCCGCCGCTCGACACGCTCGTCTGCCTCGGCAACGGCCCGTCGTCCGAGGACCCGCGGCTCGGGGCGCTGGCGCCGGCCGCCGTGTTCCGGATCAACTGGACGTGGCGGGGCCGCGGCGGGCTCGCCCGTCCCGACGTGGTCTTCCTGGGCGACCCGGCCTATCCGCGGGGGGTGGGGCGGCCGATCCTGGCCTTCCGGACCATCGACCACGAGCTGAGCGTGCTGCGCCGCCGCGTGCTGGCGCCCCGTCCGTGGCGCGTGCGCTACTTCACCATGGAGCGGTTCGGGCTTTCCATCCTCCGGCCGCCGTCGGGCCCGCGGCCCACCAACGGGGCGGCCATGATCACGGTGGCGGCCGCCCTCGGGCCGGCCCGGCTCGTCGTCGCCGGGGTGGACCTCTACGCGCATCCGGCGGGCGCCTACCTCGACGACGCGGCGACGGCCAACGCCTACCCGGTCATGCACGACCGCGAGACCGACCCGACCTGGCCGCCATCCGGGCCGCCCTCGCCGGCTTCCGGGGCGAGGTCGTGATCCTGTCCGAGCCCCTCCGACGCGCCCTCGGCGGGGCTTGACCGGGCGTGGTCGCCGCTCGACCTGTTGATCCCGAGCTGCGTACCGGTAGTCGTGACCCCGGCTGTCACAGCAAGCCGCTATCCTGATCCCGACGGACATCACGCGGGCCGCCGATCGTCGTCCGACCGGCAGGCAGGGAGGACCTCTTGTGGATGAGCCCGACTTCGTCGGCCCCCGAACGCACCACTACGAGTTCGCCCACCGGGTCCTTCCACGACTGATGTTCGACAACCCGGGGGCGCTCCTGAGCCTCGCCGAAGCCGGGGAAGCGGGAGAAGCGCTCAGGGATATGTGGCAGGAGTTGGGCGAACAGCTGGCGCCAGACGACCGCGTCGCCCCGGACGGGCTGGAGGTGCATGGCTGGAACCTCGGCGATCATCTCGCCGTCGTGGTCACGCTGCCGCCGCCCCGGCGGAGTGCGGAAGCCTACTTCGTGGCGGCCACCGTGCGCGAGTTGCGGCAGGACCATCCCGGCGCTCGCTCTCGCCAACCCGACATCGGGGACCCCAAGGTCCGCGTATTCACGCTGGAGCACCACAACCTTCTCGAATGGGCGTCGGGGCGGGTCGGCGAGGCCGGGGCGAGCGCCGTCTCGACCATGTTCTGCGAGTGGACCGGCGACGGCCGCCACATCAACTTCGGCGCGGTACCCGCCCCGTCCATCGGGGACTTCGTTGCCATTTTGGCGACGAAGCTTGGATGCTGATGCGGCGGTGGGAGCGCGTGATCGGCCCGGATTGTCAATAGCGTCGGGCGAGGATTGAGAAGGGGCGCGATGAGGTCGGCATCCGCTTCGCTCACAGCAACTGGATCGCCCGTTGCGGACTGCGACGTTTTGGCCCATCATGTCCTCTCTCCGGGCTCGGCTTCGGGACGGAGAGCCGCTGCGAACCCTGACACCGGCGCCCCACGTGGGAAACAGGATCCCGATCGCGCTGTGCCTTGGCGGGCTGTCGCCCGCCGTCGTCTCCGAGACGCTCTTTGCGCTCGCCGTGAGGCGCCCCCTGCGTATCGTGCCCCGCGAGGTCCACATCATCACGACACAAGGCTCCTACACGGCGTTGGTCGCGGCTCTGCTGGGGCCCGGGGGAGCGCTCGCGCGCTTGCGCAACGCGTACAGGCTGCCGAAGGGATCGCTTGTCTGCACCACCGCGCACGTGCATGTCATGACCGGCGCTGACGGTGTGCCCCTGGACGACATCCAGAACGAGGGCCAGAGCGTGGACGCCGGGGCGTTCATCGCCGGCCTGGTGCGGCGCTTGGCAGAAGATCCGACGACCGAGCTGCACTGCTCCCTGGCGGGCGGCCGGAAGACGATGAGCGCGCTCCTGGCGACAGCTCTCCAGCTTCACGGCCGTCCCCACGACCGGCTCTACCACGTGCTGGTCAACGAGCCGTTCGAGCGGGTGCCGGAGTTCTTCTTTCCCCCGCGGCCAGCAGTCCGCTACCGCGTCGACGGCAGACTCGTGGACTCGCGCCGCGCGCGTGTGACGCTGATCGAGGTGCCCATCGTTCGCCTCGGCGCCGCTGTGCGCCTTCTCGGCTACGACGGGCTCGCCGTGGAGCGGATCGCCAGAGAGCTGCAGGTCGACGCGGCAGGGCGCCTGGTGCCCGATCCCCTCAGGGTCTCCGTGGGGAATCGCCGCCTCTCGGTGGGGCCGCGCGACGTGAAGCTCCCCCCGCAGGAGGTGGCCCTGTTCGCGCTCTATGCCGCGGTGCGGGCGGCGTGTCGAAACGCTGGCTGCCGCGACGGTGGGCGGTGCGCGCGTTGCCACCTGACCGACGACGAGGTTCACGACCGGCGTTTCGAGATCGCGGGGTGGTACGAGCTCGCGGCGGGCAGCCGTCGCGAGACGGCGGTGGGCAGGCTCCTGACAGCGGCGGCCCATGATGCGCAGCAGCTGTCGGACTTTCGCGCCTGGCTCCAGCAGACGCGGAGCCGGCTGAACCGCCGGCTCGTGGGCGCGTTGGGACGGGGGCCCGGCGGCCGGCGATACGCGGTGACCGCGCTCGATCCTGAACGTAACGGCCGGCGCCGCCGCGGTCTGCTCCTGGCGCCGCGTTTCATCTCGGTGCGCGAGCGGGACGCGCGGAGGGCGAGGGCCTGACCCCGCCGCGCAACCTTGCGCGTCCGGGCGCGCAAGCTTGCTATCCCGCGCGGACGATCAGGAGTCGGTACCGTGGCGTGACGTCGAGGCGGGCGGCGCGGCAGGTCGGGGACCACCGCGCCGCGGTCCGGGGCCGACGCTGGCAGTGCGATGTGCGCGCTCGGGTCGTCGGGGCCGTTCCTCGCGAGCACAGGATCCGAGCCGCTGCCCGGGCCCGGACGCCGCCTCGACGTGGATGAGGCCGGTGCCCATGAACGCAGGAGACAGGTATGGATGACAGGCCGTCGATGACGACGAGGCTTAGCCCATCGGGGTGGCCGGCGATCCCGCTGGCGGATTACGTGGCGCAGCTCCCGCTGACGCGGCGCCGACTGCTGCTTGAGGCGCGCGACAGCGTCACGCTGCCGGCCTTCGCCGGATCCCTGTGGCATTCGGTGCTCGGCCCAGCGCTCAAGGCGCTTGTCTGCGTGAACCCGCCGGACGCCTGCCAGCCGTGCGCGCGGCGGCCCGAATGCGCTTACCCGCGGGTCATGGAGGCCGAGTCACCACGCTCCGCGGAGGGGCCGCTTGGCCGGGGAGCCAGGGTACCCGGGCCCCTGATCCTCGACGTCGGGTCGTGGGAAAGGCGGCGCGTGGCCGCGGGTGAACGCTTCAACGTCGCCTTCGCCGTCGTCACCGCCGACGCGAGCCTCGCTGACTACGTAGCGGAGGCCTTGGCGCTGGGCGCCGCGCGGGGCCTCGGGCGCGAGCGAGGGCGAGCGAGCGTCGTCGAGTCCTGTTCGCTGGATGGGCTCGAGGGAGACCTGGCCCCCGACCGGGCTAGCGCTGGTCGGGTCGAGCTGACGCTGCTGACGCCGCTGCGGCTCAAGCGACGTGGCGCGCTGCTGCGCCGCTTCGACCTGGCGGCGCTGGCCCGCGACCTGTCGTTGCGGCTGGCCGCCCTCGGGCACTACCACGGCGGCCTCGCGTGGCCGGCCCCATGGATGGAGGCCATCGCCCAGGCCGAGCGCGCCACGACCACCGCCCGGACGAGGTGGGTCGAGGGCGTCCGCTACTCGGCGCGCCAGGCCCGCGAGATCGTCGTCGGGGGCTTGGTGGGCAGGGTGCAGATCGAGGGAACAGGCCCGGACCTCGTGCGGCTCCTGCGCGTCGGTGCCGTGCTGCACGCGGGCAAGGGCACGTCCCTTGGGCTGGGGCAGATGGAGATCGTCGTTTCACCGGAAGGAGAGCGCTGACATGGCGGACGACGTGACGGGTCTGACGATCGAGCTGCTGTCGCCCTGCTTCCTGGGAGGCGCTCACCAGCAGCCGGAGTTCCGCCTGGGCAGCTTGCGAGGTGTCTGGCGGTACTGGTACCGCGCGCTGTACGGCGACGGGTCGGAGACGGGAGCCAATCGCGCGGTCGAGGACGAGACCGAGCTGTTCGGCGGCGTGTTCGGCGACGACGTTCGGATTGGCCGGGCGCGCTTGGTGCCCCGGGTGCCCACCGGGGGTTTGAAGCGCGGAGCGGCCGCGTGGAGCCGAACGCGCGTGCCGGGTGGGCAGAAGGGCCCGGGACGCGATTATCTGCTGTTCACCATGGACATGAACCAACGGAACCAACGGAACCAACGGCGCTTCCTCGCGCCGGGTCAAGCGGTGAGACTTGATTGCCGTGTACGCGGTCCCGTGGCGTCGACCATCGTCGAGCGGGCTCAGCGCAGTCTCGCGGCGGCCCTGGCGTTCGGCGGACTCGGCGCGCGTTCGCGCCGGATGGCGGGCGCCGTGCACCTGACAGCCAACGCGCCGCATCCGATCTTCCCTGCGCAGCCAGCCTCGGATTCCGCGGCATTGGCCAGGCGGCTGAAGGATCTCATCGCCCCGGCGCTGGTGCGTACGCTCCAGCCAGCGCGCTACCACGTCGTGGCGAGGGACCAGTTCGTTGCCGGTGTGCTGCGCAAGGCATACGGACGCTGGGAAGACGCGCTCGACGAGGTCGGATCCGCGCTCAGGGACTTCCGGTGGAGGCGTCAGCCCGACTACGAGATCGCAAAGAACCTCGCTCAGGGACGCCCGGTGGAACCTGGCAAGACGATCGGACGCGCAGCGTTCGGGCTGCCACTGAGCTTTCGTTTCAGCTCGCTTCGCGGCGCGCCGCCGGTGATGATCCAGCTCCCAGGCTCCGACCGCCGTGGGTCGCCGCTGTTCCTGACGCTGGAGCGCCTCCAGCAAGGCAAGCTGGCGGTCGTGTGGTGCCTGTTCCACGGACCATTGGGCCCCGGGAGGATCGCCGTCAGGAACCGCCAGATTCAGATGCCGGAGCCAGACCAGGGCGCGATCGACGCCCTCCTGCGAGAGCCGGCGTGGTCCTCACACATGATCACGGAGTGAACGGCTGATGGATGCGCGACTGGCCGAGATCAAGATCGAAGCGCTGCTCCACGACCCGCCCGGGAAGGCGCCGACGCTCTGGTACCGGCGGCACGAGGACTTCTCGGCCCGGCTGGTCGAGGCCGTCCTCGGGCGGCCGCCACAGCACGCCGACCTCGTGAAGGACGCCGACCGGTACGCGGCGGCCGTGGACCGCTGGGGACTGCCCCGCGACCCCGTGGACTATCGCGTGGACTTTCTCAGGCAGCCGGAGATCGTCCATCCGCTGTCCGGCGTCGGGCACACGCTCCGGCCCCTCACCGCCGACATGGACCCCGGACTCGTCGAGGACGAGCAGCGGGGGGCGGTCGAGGATCTTGTGCGCCGCGCCGGCGGACCGGGCGTCGAGCCCGAACGGCTCTACTGGACCCTCTGGCGCGGTCTCGAGGACGCGCTTGGTGCTCGCGGAGACATCGGCAATCTGTGGCGTCACCTGCCGGCGGACACCCGGATGCCGGACCACTCCATCTGGGACCACATGCGCCTGGCGGCGGCCTTCGCGGGAGCGCTGCCGGAGCCGGCGCTGCTGCTCTTCTCGCTGGGGCCGGTGCAGTCGCTGATCGAGGCGGCCCGGAAGACGGGCGATCTGTGGGCCGGCAGCTTCCTGCTGTCCTGGCTGATCTGGCGCTCGATGCGGGGCGTCGTCTCCGCGCACGGGGCCGATGCCGTGCTGTTCCCCGATCTCCGTCGCCAGCCGCTCGTGGACGAGTGGCTCCGCGGGCGCGGGTGGGCCGGCATCGGGGAGCTGTCGCGGCCCAGCCAGGTCGCCTCGCTGCCCAACCGCTTCCTGGCCCTGGTGCCTGCGGCCGATGCCGCGCGCCTCGCCGCGGAGTGCGAGCAGGCGCTGGCCGAGGGGCTCGAGGAGTTCGCGTCCGGCTGCTTCGCCGGGCTCGTGCGGCGGCACGGCGGCCGCCAGGACGCGGTCCGCAAGGCGATCGATCAGGCCGTGGGGTCGCTGACGTGCCAGTGGCACGTCCTGCCCTGGCAGCCCGAGGGCGGGCTCGAGGAGCGGTCCACGGTGGCGCTCGGGGACGGCATCGCGCACTTCTGGCAAGCGCACCGCATGCTGGCCGGCGCTACGGTGTACCGACCGAACGCCGGCAGCTACTTCGCCGTGCAGAGCGCGCTGATCGAGGCGGCTCACGGGGCCGCCAAGGCGATGCGGCGGTTCGACCAGATCGACGAGGCGGGCGACCGCTGCACCGTGTGCGGGGTGCGGGAGTGGCTGTGGCAGGCGCCGGCCCCGGGCGTCGTGGGCCGGGGCTCCCGCGCGCGACCCAGCGAGCGGCTGTGCGGCCTGTGCGGGTCGAGGAGGGAGGCGCCGCTCGCCGAGTGGGCCCGTCAGACCACGGGCGACGCGGTGCTGTTCCCGTCCACGCACAACCTGGCGGCCAGTCGCTTTTTCGAGGGAGTGCTGGCGACCCTCGCACGGGCGACGAGCGGAGCCGACTCCGAGCGGGACCTGGCGGTGGCGCGGGCGCTCCCGCTCTTTCTCGAGGCCGTCCCCGCGGAGTTCCACTACGCGACGCGTGCCCTCATGCGGCGGGCGCGCGAGTGCGGCGGGTACCAGCGGCATGCGGAGCGTCTCGTCAAGCTGCCCGCCGAGTTGCTGGAGCCCGCCACGTACAACGACCCCGAGGCCCTGGCCGAGCACGGGCTCGAGCCTGCCGGTGCCCAGGCGGCTCGGGGCGCCCTGAGCGCCTTCCTGGCCGCCTGCTCGGACGCGGGAATCCCCGCTCCGGGTCGCTACTACGCGGTCCTCGTGATGGACGGGGACCACATGGGACGCTGGCTGTCCGGCCGCATGAGCCCGACCATTGCCGAGGTGCTCCACCCAGGGGCGCTGCCCGCGGACGACGCGCAGCGGCGCCTCCTCGTCAACACGATGCGGCCGCTGTCCGCCTCGCACCAGGTGGCCATCAGCCGGGCGCTCAACGAGTTCTCGCTGGAGATCGTCGAGCCGGTGATCGAGGACGTCCACGGCGGCGTCGTCGTGTACGCGGGCGGCGACGACGTCCTCGCCATGCTCCCGCTCCATGCCGCGCTGCCGGCGCTTCGCGACCTGCGGCGCCTCTACTCGGGCATGCCGTTGCACGACACGAGCGAGGCGGCCGGTTGGGGTTTCGAGAGTCGCGACGGGTGGGTGAAGAAGGGGCCGAAGCTCTGGCGGGTCATGGGCGAGCGGGCCACGTGCAGCATGGGTGTGGCCGTCGCACACGCGAAATCCCAGCTCCGCCACGCGCTCGAGACCGCACGCGAGATGGAGCGGCTGGCCAAGAACGGACTGGACCGCAACGCCGTGGTCGTCGCGAGCCTGAAGCGGTCCGGCGGTCACGAGCGGTTCGGCGCGCGGTGGGGGACGGGTGACGGGCTCAGGTCGCCGGACGCCCTCGCGCCGGTACAGGAGGTGACGGCGCTCATCGAGAGCGAGCTGCTCAGCCGCCGCTTCGCTTACGCGCTGCGGGAGGAGGCTCGCGTGCTCTGGGGGCTGGGGCCAGCGGTGCGGGAGCGCGCGTACTGGCTGCTGGAGCGGCACTGGCGCAAGGCGCGAGGCCCGTTCGACGCCCCCCGCGCGCGGGCGCTCGCCAACGACCTCCAGGCTCTGGCGGACTCTTTGGGCGGCGACCCGCTCGGCGGGCCTGCCGTCGCCGCAATGGACCAGCCGGCGTCGCGCTTTGTGGGGGCCCTGGGTCTGGCCGATCTCATCGCGCGCGGAGGCAGGGACAGCGAATGACAAGCGTGTTCATCGAGCCGTGCGACGTGGTGTTCTTCCGCGACGACCTGCCGTTCGGGGCGCCGGGCAACCAGCTGAGCCGCTGCCAGTTCCCGCCCCGGCCCTCCGTGGTGGCCGGCGCGCTGCGGAGCAAGGTGCTGGCTGAGCGCCTCGATCACCTCGGCGACTTCGCCACGGATCGGGACGTGCCCGAGGCAGTCCGCGCCGAGATCGGCGGCCCGGGCCCCGACGGCTTGGCGCCCGGCACGTTCCGCCTGGGCGCGCTCCACCTCGGCCGGCGGAGCGACGGCGTGGAGTCGGCTCACTACAAGCCCGGTCGGGATCTCGCCGCCCCGGGCAAGGGCGGCCCGCCGGACGGCCGCTTGCGGATCGTTCGCCCGGCGGCGGCCGGCGTCGTGCCGGGCCAGTCCTCGCTCGGTAGCCTCGCGCCCGTCGCCGCCGTCCTGGGCTTCGAGTCCGTGTCCGGCTGGCTGCCGGCAGAGGAGCACCTCCGCTACCTGGCAGGGTCGCCGCCTGCCGGCGGCGTCGTCCGCGAGGCGGACGTCCTGGACCGGGAGTTCCGCGTGGGCGTCGGGCTGGACCCCGCCAGGCGGACCACGGACGAGGGGCAGCTGTTCAGCAGCCAGGGCGTCCTGCTTCGACCCGGCTGGGGATTCGTCGCCGCCGTGGACGGGTGCTCGCTGCTCCCGACAAGGGGACTGATCCGGCTGGGGGGCGACGGGCGGATGGCCCGGCTGTCCCCATGGACGGCGCCCGAGCCCGACTGGACCCCGGTTCGCGAGGCGATCGCGCGGTCCGGGCGGTTCCGCTGGGTCCTCCAGACGCCGGCGATCTTCCAGCACGGCTGGCGGCCGCGCGACGTACGCGAGGCGGGCGGCGGCCGGCTGGTCTACGAGCGCGACGGACTGCGCGCGCGGCTCATGAGCGCCGCCGTCGACCATCCCGAGCTGGCGGGCGGGTGGGACCTCCTGCGCGGCCGGCGCAAGCCGTTTCGCCGGATGGTCCCGGCCGGCAGCGTGTTCTGGTGGGAGATCGAGTCGGGCAGCCCCGACGAGGTGTGGCAGCGCTTCCACGGGCGGAGCGTGTCGGACGAGCGCGGCCACGAGGGATTCGGACTCGTGCACCTGGGAGGGTGGTGACCATGTACGAACGTGCGACGCTGATGTTCCTGTACGCGAACTCCCCCGTTCACTTCGGGGCGGGGGTGAGCCTCGGGGCGGTGGACCTGCCGGTGCAGCGCGAGCGACACACGGGCTATCCGATGGCGCAGGGCTCCGGGCTCAAGGGCGCGCTGCGCCACCACGTCGAGCGCGCCAATGGCGCCGGCCGCGACCGCGTGAAGTGGGTCTTCGGCCCCGACGGAGGTGAGGCGCGCGACCACGCGGGTGCCGTCGCGTTCGGCGACGGCCGCTTGCTCCTGTTCCCGGTGCGCAGCCTCACCGGCACCTTCGCCTACTGCACCAGCACCGTGGCGCTCAGCCGGCTCCGGCGGGATCTCGAGCTGGCCGCGGTGGACGCGCCATGGCAGGCGCCGGCTGATCCCAAGGGACGCTGCCTGGTAGCGCCGGACAGTAAGGTCGCCAGCGGCGGCAAGGTGGTGGTCGAGGACTTCGACGTGGTCGCGGCGTCGAGCGCGGAGGTCGGGGCCATTGCCCGGTGGATCGCCGAGCGGGCCTTGCCGTCGTCGCCGGGCTTTCAGCACTTCCGCGACCGCGTGGCGACGCACCTCGCGGTGCTGCACGACGACCTCTTCAAGCACCTTACCCAGCTCGCGACTGTCGTGGAGCCCCACGTGAAGATCGACGACGAGACCGGCAACGCCGCGGGCACGGCGTTCTTCTACGCCGAGCACCTGCCGCCCGACTCGCTGCTGTGGAGCCTGGTGGGAATCGCGCGACCCCACGCCCCGAGGCAGGCCCTGGCCGAGGTGAGCGAGCTCGGCCTGGCCGCCGCCGACGACGTGGAGCGGTTCCTTCGGAGACAGCTCGACGACAAGGCGGTCCAGGCCGGGGCCGAGGCGACCACGGGCCGCGGCCTCATGCACGTCCGGTTCGTGTGAGGAGCGTGATGCCATGACGAACAGGGAACTCGAGCGCGCCAGACACATCCAGCAGTGCCTCGACACCCTGCGTCCAGGGCTGCTGGAGAAGTACAGCGATCGCCTCAAGGGCGCCCCGGCGCAGGTCATGGACAACGGTCTGCTCCAGACGCTGGCATTCTTCTACTCGAAGAAGAAGGACTTGGAGTACGTGGAGATCGCCAACCACATCACTGGCTGGCTCAAGCAGTGCGGCCTTCTGACGGGCCCGGACCCCATCCGAGGGATCGTCGACCTGGACTCGACGCAGTACCGGCAGTGCAGCGAGGAGGCGATCGCGTGGCTGAACTGGGCCAAGCGGCTGGCCCTGGCGCGCGTCGCCATGGCGACCTCGCGATGAGTCGCCCGGGCGGACCGAGAGGACCTGCAGGTCCGAGCAGGCCCGGCCAGGGAAGCCGGGCCGGCGGGCCGGGCGCGCGCGCTGAGCGCGAGCGGGAACCGGGGCACCGCGCCGTCCGGGCTGCGGTGGACGCGGCACTGCGCGGGCCAGGCGTGATCGAGGGCCTCTCCCCCGGCCTCTACTTCCAGCGCTACCTGCCCATCTGGAAGCCAGACCTCCGCGAGGCCGTGAAGGACAAGTCGCGCGCGCTGCGCGCCGTCGACGGGCTGTCCGGCGCCCAGGACCCCCCGGTCAGGGGCGATGCGGCCCTCCACGCCGCGGTGGTGGAGCGGCAGCGCCTCGCGTTCGAGGCGCTGTGCTCGGGAGTCGATGGCGTCGAGCTGACGCTGCGCGGCCTCGCGCCGTTCGTCACCGGGATCGGCCAGCCGCACCCACTCGAGACGGGCTTCGCGTTCCTCAAGCCCTACGGCGTTCCCTATCTCGCCGGTTCCGGCCTCAAGGGCGCCGTGCGCGCGGCCTGCCACATGCGGTGGATGGAGGAATGTGGCCGGGATGAGGCGCGCACGCGCCTCCGGCACTACTTCGGCAGCGACAGCAAAGAGCCGGACCGGCGCCGCGACGACGCCGCCGACCACGAGCGCGGCGCGCTCATCTTTTTCGACATGTTCCCCTCGCTCCCCGCGCAGAGGGGATGGGCGGACGCGCTCCGGCTGGATCTTGTCAACCCCCACTACGGGCCGTACTACCAGGGGAACGGGGTTCCCGCGGACTGGCACAGCCCCGAGCCGAGCAATTTCCTCACGCTGCGCGACGGCCTCGAGTGGCGGCTGTTCCTAGTCTACCGGCCGCGCCGGTCGCCCCGCGCGGGCTGGAAGGAGGAGATCGGGCCTCCCTTGCGGGAAGCCTTGACGGCAGGCGGCCTCGGAGCGAAGAAGTCCTGGGGCTACGGGGTGTTCGAGATCGTCGACGACACGCCCGCCGCCTGGCGCGCCGCGCCCGTGAGCGCACCCGTGGAGGCACGGCGCGATCAGCCCATCGCCGGGCCAGCCGCTCCGGGCGGTACGCCTCCGTCCGTCGGTGCGCCGCCCGCCGGGCCGATGGTCGCTCGGGTGAGCCCCGCGGCCGCGAGCCTGCAGATCTTCATCGAGAGGCTGCGCCCGCAGGACGCGAAGTCGCAGCTCGACAGGATCCGGGCCGACCTGGCCCGGTGCACCGCGGTCGAGCGCGCGCGCCTCCTCGAGATGCTGGAGGCCCGTCTCCGTCAAGCGAAATGGAGGGCAAAGGACATCCGGGAGTTCATGGCGCGATTCGAATCCGGGCATGGCGGAGAGCCCGCTCGTGAGCGGTAGCTCCGACGCCGACGAGCGCATCGCGCTGATCGTCCCGGTAGGCGGCACCCCGGCGGCGCCCGCCCGAGCCATCGCCGAGGTACGGCCCCACTGGATCGCCTTCGTCACCAGCCCGGAGAGCACCGGGGCGATCGAGCAGATCCTGGACCTGGCCGGGCACGGGCCACCCTGGCGCCGCGAGATCCAGACGCCGGATGCCCAGGACGTCACGCTGACCTTCCGCACGATCGCCGCCAGGCTCCCCGGAATCCTGGCCGAGTGGGGTGTCACGTGGGACAGGGTTACCGTGGACCTGACCGGCGGCACGAAGGTGATGGTCGCCGCGCTGGCGCTCGCCACCATCCACCACGCCCCGCGGTACCTCTACGTCGGCGGCACGGCGCGGGACGCCGGAGGCACCGGGGTCGTCGTCACCGGCGCGGAACTGCCCATCCAGCGCCTCAATCCATGGGAGGAGACAGGCGCCGAGCTCCGCCGGCGGATCGCCTGGGCGTTCAACCGGCTGCAGTTCTCGGCCGCTTCGGACCTCGCCCGGCAGGCGGCAGCCCGGGTCGCGCGCGCGGAGCGGCCATACTTCGAGGCGCTCGCGACGATGATCGACGGGTTCGCCACCTGGGATCGCTTCGACTACCGCCGCGCGAGGAACGGCCTGGAACAGTGCAGAAAGGTACTGGCCGTGGCCTGGAGCGGTGGCGCAGCCGACCTGGTCCGCTCCCTGGAGCGGTGCCTCGACTCCGTGAGGGTGCTCGACGACCAGGGGCAGCCGGAGGCTCCGTCGCGAGAGACCCTGGCCGATCTCCTGGCGAACGCGCTGCGCCGAGGAGAGATCGAGCACAAGTACGACGACGCGGTGGCCCGCCTCTATCGCCTGATCGAGGGGCTGGCCCAGAACGCGCTCTGGGAGCGGCACGGCATCCGGACGCGTGCGATGCCCGCGGACGAGCTGCCGTCCGGGGCGGAATGGGACAGCGTACGCGCCGGCGCGGAAAACGGCACGTGCAAGCTCGGGCTACATCGGGCGTACGGGCTGCTGGCTGCGCGCCAGGACTCGCTCGGCCTTCGCGTCATGCCTCTCCTGGCTCCGGGGCAACCACTTGCCAACCTGCTGACCAGGCGGAACGAGAGCCTGCTGGCCCACGGCCTGGTGCCCGTGGACAAGGGCGTGTTCGACGGGCTCGTGGCCCTGTGTCTCGACCACGGCGGATGGTCCCGAGTCGACCTGATCGTGTTTCCGCAGCTTCCTGAAGCGTGATGCAGGTCGGATCCGACGCCGATCCGCGCGCCGCCCTCCGCGCGGCTCTGCTGGACCAGCGGCCCGGGGCCGAGGAGGCGCTCCGGGACGCCCTCGTGGCCCGCCGCGCCGAGCACGGCGAGCACGACGCGTGGGCCCGACTCTGCGAGGCGGTGGGGCAGTCCGCGCTCGCCCTGTCCGAGTACCAGCTCGCGCTCCGTGACGATCCCGCCGACGTGGGAGTCCTGGCTCGCCTCAGCGTTCTCTACGAGGAGCGCGGCGATCTCGACCACGCCATCGAGTGCGCGGAGCGGTGGACCGCCGGGGCCCCGGCCAGCGAGCAGGCGGTCAGAATGCTGGTGGAGCTGCTGGGAGCGGCCGATCGACCGGAGCGTGCCGGTCAGGTGATCGACGAGGCCGTGGCGCTCGGCCTCGGCCGGGAGGCGGAACAGGCGCTGCGCGCGCGCCTCTCGGCGAGCCGCGAGCGCGACGAGGACGGCGACGAGCTGGAACCTGTTCCCGCCCAGCCGACCGACGCCGATGTGGTCCGGTTCGCGCACATGTTCGCCGGCCGCGAGAACGTCCACGCCCGACAGTGGGCCGGCCCCGGCGGCGAGGGCGGCTACTCCCCCGTGCGCGAGCCCTTCACCGTGCAGGTGGCGCGGAACCACCTGCTGGGTGGCATCACCGTTGGCGTCTATCCGCTCCGGCTGGACGACACGGTCACGTTCTTCGTGTTCGACGTGGACATCACCAAGCGGGCGCTCGCGCGCGCTCGGGGCAACCTCGTCGAGGCGCGGCGCCTGAAGGCCTTGGTGGCGACGGAGGCGCACCGGCTTCATCAGGCGCTGGCCGCGCTCGGGGTGAGCGCCCTCCTGGAGGATTCGGGGTACAAGGGCCGGCATCTCTGGGCCTTTCTCGAGCAGCCCGAGGATGCCTCCGTGGTGCGGTCGTTCGGGACACTCTTCCTGCGCGGGCCGGGCCCTGCCGCCCCGGAGCTGCACGTCGAGTTCTTCCCCAAGCAGGCGGCAGCCGAGGGGGGCGTGGGCAATCTCATCAAGCTGCCGCTTGGCATCCACCGGCGGACCGGTCGAAGAAGCCGCCTCCTTCAGCCCGACGGCAGCGGGGAGACTGATCCCTTCGGCGCGCTGCGCCGGCAACCCCGGCTCGGCCGTGGGGCGCTCCAGGCGGCCATCGCCAGGCTCAAGGCCGAGGTGCTGGCAGGGTCTGCGGCCCCGCCAGCGGACGGCGACCCAGATCCCACGCGCGAGCCCCCGCGCGACCTCGGCGCGTTCCCTCCGCCCGCGCCATCCTGGACCAGCGTCGACTTCGACACCCACCCCGAGGTGTCCCAGATCCTGGCGCACTGCGCCGTGCTGGCGACGCTCAGAACCAAGGCGGAGCAACACCGCCGCCTCACACACGACGAGCAGGTCGTGCTCAAGCACGCGCTCGGCCACAGCGGCGCGGGCGTGCTGGCGGTCAACTACCTGCTGGACGCGTGCGCGGACGTGCCACCGACGGCGAGGCTGCAGAGCCCGCTGGCCGGCAACCCAATCTCGTGCCCCAAGATCCGCCGCCGCATCCCCCACGTGACGGGCACTGTGGACTGCAACTGCCCCTTCGACTTCGCGCCAGGCCAGTACCCGCATCCACGCCTCCACCTGCTCCGGCCGCTGCCGGTGCCGGCTGCCCCGCCGGCCTCCGAGCCTGCGCCGTGGGACCCCGCCGAGCGCGTGCGGGTGCTGCGGATGCTCCGCGTGCGCCACCAGGAGATCGAGACCGAGATCGCGCAGGTGGAGGGCGAACTGGTCGGCCATATGGAGCGCGCCGGCGCCACCGAGATCCATCTGGACGACGGCGTGCTCCGCATGGTGCAGGAGGCGGGCACCGTGCCGGCCCTCTCGTGGGTGCCCGCCCCGGCGGTGCCCAGCGCGCCGCCTGCGTCCGGGGACCGCGCCGGGTAGGGGCCGTGCCCACGCTGGCTCTCATGGAGCAAGGGCTGACGCTGGCCGCCGACGGCGAGCTGTTCTCCGTCGAGCGGGAGGGCAAGGTGATCCAGCAGGTCCGCATGCTGGGCGTGGACGAGGTGCTGGTGTTCGGCGCCGTCTCGCTCACTCCGTCGGCCATCGCCGCCCTGCTGGCCCGCGGCATCGACACGGTGTTCCTGACCGCTCGCGGGCGCTATCGGGGCCGACTCATGGGCAAGCCGGGCCGCAACGTCGAGCTGCGCCTGGCCCAGTTCGACCGCCTGCGCACGCCGTCGATGGCCCTGGAGCTGGCGCGGTCCATCGTGGCGGGCAAGATCGCCAACCAGCGGAACCTCATCCTCCGGTCCCAGCGTGAGCAGAAGCGCGAGGACCTGGCCGACGCGGCGGCGATGATGAGGCGAATGTTGCGCGCCGTCGAGAGCGCCCCCGACTCCGACGTGCTTCGGGGCCTCGAGGGCCAGGCCTCGGCCGCCTACTTCGGCGTGTTCGGACGCTGCATCCGCAACCCGCGGTTCAGCTTCCGGGGCCGGACCCGGCGGCCGCCGCGCGACCCCGTCAACGCCCTCCTGAGCTTCGGCTACACGATGCTGGCGGTGGGCGTGGAGGCCGCGGTCCTGCGCGCCGGCCTCGACCCGATGCTGGGCGCCTTTCACACGCCGGACTACGGTCGGCCCTCCCTCGTGCTCGACCTGATGGAGGAGTTCCGGCCAGTCATGGTGGACCCGCTGGCGCTACGGCTTGTCAACCGGCGGGAGGTGGCGCCAGAGGACTTCGAGCAGCCGCCCGACGAGGTGGAAGCCGCCTGGGCGGACGGCCCTGACGCACCGGGCAAAGACTCTGGGCCGGCCCCCGCCGTCTGGCTGGGCGAGTCCGGGCGCCACGTGTTCTTCCGCGCCTGGGGCCGCCGCCTGCGTGAGACGCACTTCTACGAGCAGCGGAGCCAGACGCTGACGCTGGAGGAGATCATCCAACAGCAGGTCTACCACCTGGCCAGGGTGATTCGCGGGGAACAGCCAGCCTACCAGCCGTTCGTGGTGCGCTGAGCGCAGGGGAGGCGACACCGATGGCCAGACGGCACATGGTGGTGAGCTACGACGTGTGCGATGACCGGCGGCGCGCCCGTCTGGCCCGGTTCCTGCGCGGCTACGCGGACCGGGTCCAGAAGAGCGTCTTCGAGGGTGAGGTGCCGGAGCGGCGCGTCCAGGCCCTCCGCGATGGGGTCTGCGAATATATCGACCAGGCGGAGGACTCGGTGCGATTCTACACGCTCTGCGATAGGTGCCAGGCCGCCACCGAGATCGCCGGAACCGGCGTCTACATCGAAGGGGAGGGGGATGATGTGGTGATATGAGTCCGAGTGCCGCCACGCCTCGCAGGCTTCTGCGCGGATTGGCGGTCCGGCGCACGACGCGCGCAAACCCGTGATTCTTCGTGGAGGTCCAGAGTCGATCCGCGCGTCTGACAACCACGCGTGCAGTCAGGGCTTTTCGTTCAAGACACGGCTGCCGGGAGGGATATGGTCCAAGCCGAAAGGCGGGGTCCGCGCAAGCATGGAGCTAACCATGCGGGCCGCCGATGGTCTAAGATGCCGCTGTCGGCGCCGACGCCCCGAAGGAAAGGGGATTGCGACCGGCAAGAATCTTCCTTGCACTTACCACACTTTGTCGGCGCCGACGCCCCGAAGGAAAGGGGATTGCGACGCGGCGGAACGCGCTGTCGACGAGCATCTTATACCAGTCGGCGCCGACGCCCCGAAGGAAAGGGGATTGCGACTCCGCACCCTTCGCACTCTTGTTGGCCGCGTACTTCGTCGGCGCCGACGCCCCGAAGGAAAGGGGATTGCGACCTGCTCTCGATCCAACGGGGGAAATCAGTCTTGCGTAGGTCGGCGCCGACGCCCCGAAGGAAAGGGGATTGCGACTCGGCGCCGACTGGCACGTAAGCGCCTTGAGAAGAAGGTCGGTCAGTCGGCGCCGACGCCCCGAAGGAAAGGGGATTGCGACGTTCTGGTAGGCAGGAATCTTCTTTGCACTTACTGCGTCGGCGCCGACGCCCCGAAGGAAAGGGGATTGCGACACCGCCACGTACGCCCGACTGCTGTCTCTGTCCAGTCGGCGCCGACGCCCCGAAGGAAAGGGGATTGCGACATGCGGAGGCGCGCGCGCGAGGCCACGGTGGCGCGCGTCGGCGCCGACGCCCCGAAGGAAAGGGGATTGCGACTGAGCAGGGTTTTGCTTAGCGAGAATTTCTCTTAGCTTGCGTCGGCGCCGACGCCCCGAAGGAAAGGGGATTGCGACCTCTCGCTCCGGCGTCATGGCGTGGGCTCGGGCTCGGGCGTGGTCGGCGCCGACGCCCCGAAGGAAAGGGGATTGCGACCTGCGCCCGCCGCGCATCCGCCCGCGCCTTCTGCGTCGGCGCCGACGCCCCGAAGGAAAGGGGATTGCGACAACGCACTGTCCACCAACATCTTGTACCACGCGCTGGTCGGCGCCGACGCCCCGAAGGAAAGGGGATTGCGACGGGTTGGACGTTAGGGGCCTAGGACTGCACGCCGTGCTGGTCGGCGCCGACGCCCCGAAGGAAAGGGGATTGCGACCGCCATCGTCGTGCCCTCCTCGGTCTCGGGTGCGCGTCGGCGCCGACGCCCCGAAGGAAAGGGGATTGCGACCGGTCGCCTTGTTCTCCCGCTCGCCGGCGTCCTCGTAGTGAGTCGGCGCCGACGCCCCGAAGGAAAGGGGATTGCGACTTGACGCTGTTGACGCGCGCGATCTCCGCGTTCAGTCGGCGCCGACGCCCCGAAGGAAAGGGGATTGCGACCCCCGCATGCTGAAGGCACGGCAGGAAAACAGCGGGTCGGCGCCGACGCCCCGAAGGAAAGGGGATTGCGACCGGCCGCGGCCGCCAGTCGAGGGCGCGCGCCACGTCGGCGCCGACGCCCCGAAGGAAAGGGGATTGCGACCCCGTCCGACCTCGTCCTGATCCTGCGGGGCGCTGTGGGTCGGCGCCGACGCCCCGAAGGAAAGGGGATTGCGACCCTCGAGCTCACGCAGCACCGCCAGCGAGCGCTGGAGTCGGCGCCGACGCCCCGAAGGAAAGGGGATTGCGACGCATTAGAACGTCGATGGCCTTTTGCATTTCTTCGTCGGCGCCGACGCCCCGAAGGAAAGGGGATTGCGACCTCCATCGGCTGTGGAACGCCGAGACGTAGGTATGTCGGCGCCGACGCCCCGAAGGAAAGGGGATTGCGACAGCGCCGCAGAGAAGGCAGACTCCGTCCTCCCGGAGTCGGCGCCGACGCCCCGAAGGAAAGGGGATTGCGACCTCTTCTTTCCCTTTGCCATTTCTCTCTCGCTTTCTTGTTAGGAGTTCAGTCGGCGCCGACGCCCCGAAGGAAAGGGGATTGCGACTCACTTCGGCGCGCGGCGCATTCGCGCCCTTCCCGAGTCGGCGCCGACGCCCCGAAGGAAAGGGGATTGCGACCAGCCCGCCGGCCGCATGGGTGAGACGCCCCACAGCTGGTCGGCGCCGACGCCCCGAAGGAAAGGGGATTGCGACCCCGCGCCGATTCTGCTCGCCGGCGTGTGGGCAAACGGCCAGGTCGGCGCCGACGCCCCGAAGGAAAGGGGATTGCGACTCCTCGAGGAGACGGGAGACGGCACGGCGGATGCCGCGCCCGTCGGCACCGACGCCCCGAAGGAAAGGGGATTGCGACTGCCGGTCGGCACCACTTGGACCGCGATGTAGCAGTCGGCGCCGACGCCCCGAAGGAAAGGGGATTGCGACTTACTAACTTTTGGATTTCGTCTAACATGCCATCTATGTAGGTCGGCGCCGACGCCCCGAAGGAAAGGGGATTGCGACCCCGCCGCGAGCTTGACGAATTCCTTGACGTTGTGTCGGCGCCGACGCCCCGAAGGAAAGGGGATTGCGACGCAGC
>Ga0187892_10002261_pt1 | contig 39616 bp, 35 predicted proteins | sample MA1701073metaG_FD_139345 | JGI IMG/M metagenome (GOLD analysis project Ga0187892, IMG submission 139345) | Bio-ooze microbial communities from a basaltic lava cave in the Kipuka Kanohina Cave System on the Island of Hawaii, USA - MA170107-3 metaG ... | reverse complement strand
CAGCAGCTTGTGATAGCGCGCGTACTCCTCCTTGCCCGCGTTCTGCGGGAGCAGCAGCAGCACGGGGTCGCCGATGACGTGGAGGATGCCGAAGGCGAGGATCGAGATGCCCAGCACGACGACCATCAGCTGGACGATCTGCTGGACCGCGTAACCCTTCATCCCAGGCTGAGGCGGTGAAGACGCCCCCTCACCCTGCCCTTCCCCCCGGCGGAGGGGAGAGGGATCTGGAACGAGACCCTCTCGCCATTGGGGAGAGGGCAGGGTGAGGGGGACGTTCCTGTTACTTCTTCCGCGGCGTCACGAGCCACATCCGATCGATCTCGTCCCGCGGCGCCTCGTAGCTCACGCGGCTGGAGATGCCCCATACGCCCCGCAGTCCCCACTTGTAGAGGTAGCCGGCGTCGTCGGAGAGTAGCTTCTGGGCCTTGGTGTAGATCTCGAGCCGCTTCTTCGGGTCGAGCGTGGAACGCCCCGCGATGGTCAGCTCGTCGAGCTCCTTGTTGCAGTAGTAGCTCCAGGCCTCGCCGCACTTCAACACGTCGTAGAGGATCGCGTCGGCGTCGAAGATCGAGTAGTACCCCCACGACCAGTTGAACATCGGGCCGGCCTTGCCGTCACGCACCTGGGCGGTGTAGACGGTCTGGTCGCCGATGTGGTTGCGCTCGGTGCGGATGCCCGCCTTGGCGAGGTCGGCCGCGATGGCGTCGTTCGTCTGCACGACGCCGGGCTCGACCACCTCCAGGCCGCTGCGGAAGCGCACGTCGATGCCGTTCGGGAAGCCGGCCTCGGCCAGGAGCTTCTTGGCCCGCGCGAGGTCCTGCTTGTAGGGCTTGATATTCGGATCGAAGCCGAAGGCCATCGGGTTCACGACGGTCGCCACGCGGTCCCCGAGCCCGTTCAGCACGTGCTTGATGACCGCGTCGGCGTCGACCGCGAGATTCGCCGCCTGCCGGACGCGCTTGTCGGTGAAGGGATTGGGTCCGCTGCGGGCCGACTGATCGAGCTGCAGGAACGCCGTCCTCAGGATGGGCGAGGTGGAGGTCCTCGCCTGGCCCGACTTGGTGATCACGTCCATCTGATCGGGCGGCACGGCCTTGATGACATCGACGCCGCCCGAGATCAGCTCGGCGATCTGGGTGGCGGTCTCGGGGATGATGCGTACGCGCACGTACTTGTAGGCGGGCTTGGCCCCCCAGTAGTCGTCGTTGCGTACCATCACGTGCTCCTGCTTCTTGCTCCACTTGACCAGCTTGTAGGGGCCCGTGCCGATCGGGTTCTCCTGCATCCACTCGTGCCCCTTGTCCTTCATGACCTTTTCCGACTGCATGACCAGCGCGGTCAGGCGCTCGGCGAAGAGCGGATACGGGCCGTCGGTCTGAAAGTGCACGGTGGACTCGTCGACCACCTCGACGCTCTTGATCTTGGCGTGATTGCCCCGCGCGACCAGCTTGTTCTCGGGATTCAGGACGCGGTCGAAGCTCGCCTTCACGTCGCGCGCGGAGAACGGGCTGCCGTCGTGGAACTTGACGCCCTTGCGTAGCTTCACTTCCCAGGTGGTGTCGTTGATCGGCTTCCAGGACAGGGCCAGGCTGGGGCCGACCTTGCCGGTCTTCACGTCGCGCGCGGCCAGATGATCGAACACGTTGTAGCCGAGGATGATCGCCTCGCGCAGCACCGAGTTCGGCGGGTCCCAGGTGTTGATATCGGACTGGAGCGCATACACGACGGTATCGTCCTTGGTCTGCGCCGCAGGCGCCGGGGGCATGGCGAGCATCAGGGCCAGCAGGAGCGCGACTCCGACGGCGAGGGGATGGATCATGATGTCCTCCTTACGGATGTGCCAAATGATCGGCTACTTGTCGCGGCCGATGAGGCCGTAGAGATCGGGCCGCCGCTGCGACATGAGCGGGTAGCGGTGCTTCACGTCTTCGATCTGATCCAGGTCGATGGTGGTGAGGGTGACGCACTCGCGGTCGGGCGCCGTGGCCATGATGACGCCCCACGGGTCGACCACCATGCTCCGTCCCACGAAGCCGATCCCGGAGGCCGGCTCGTGCCCGTACTGTCCGGAGGCCACGATGAATACCTGGTTCTCGCAGGCGCGGGCCCGCAGGAAGAACTCCCAGTGGTCGAGCCGCGGCGACAAGAAGGCCGAGCAGCATACCAGGATGCGCGCGCCCTTGAGCGCCTGCACGCGGGCGATCTCTGGGAACCGGAGGTCGGAGCAGACGAACACACCGATCTTCCCGGCGTCGGTCGCGAACACGGGCTCGTCCCCGGCCGCGACCTTCTTGGACTCCATCATACCCGGCGGGATGTCGGTGCGGTTCTCCGCGTCGAACAGATGCGTTTTCCGGTAGCAGCCGAGCAGGGTGCCCGTGCGGTCGAAGAACGGCGCGGTGTTGAAATGGCGCCCGTCGCTCGCCCGCTCGTACATGGAGCCGACGATCATCGCGCGGTGCCGGCGGGCGAGGGCGGCGAGCTTCTCGGTCGTCGGCCCCGGGATCGGCTCGGCCATGGGCTCGAACGGATGCTCGTCCGTGTAGCCGAGTCCCGTCCACACCTCGGGGAGCACGATGAGGTCGGCGCCCTGCATCCCCGCCTCATCCACCATCCGCAGCGTCTTCGCCACGACGCGCGCCTTGTTGCGGTCGTCGGTCGTCATCTGCACGGTGGCGACGTTGAGCTTCACAGGAGTCTCCAGTCCTGAGTCAGTGTCCGCGATCGGGGCACGAAAGCGCCGTCGCGTCGCCACAATAGCCGCGCGTACGGAGCCAAGTCAAGCCGCCGTCCGAGTCAACGCCGGCCGAGGCTCAGACGCCGAGCGTGGCCGATCAACGCGTCCAGGCCCTCGCCCGGCAGTTCGTCCGCGCCGACTTCTAAGGTTGACGGCGGGACCAGCGATGCGCGATGGTGAGGGAGCAGCGCGACCTCACACATCGCGCGGCTGCGCAGCTCACGCGAAGATGTCGATGACGCGCGCCGCCGGGTCCGGGTAGGGCAGAAGGCAGGGGAGACCATGAAGGTGGCGATTCTGGCGGGTGGCGTCGGGACCCGGCTCGCCGAGGAGACGGAGATCAGGCCGAAGCCCATGATCGAGATCGGCGGGCGGCCGATCCTGTGGCACATCATGATGCACTATGCGCACTACGGCTTCCGCGATTTCTACATCGCCCTCGGCTACAAGGGCGACCTCATCAAGAGGTACTTCGTGGACCTGGCGTCGCTCAACAGCGATCTGAGCGTGAGCCTCCGCACCGGAGACATCCGTCGCCACGTCGGCGAGGTGCCCGACTGGGACGTGCACCTTATCGATACGGGGATCGACACCCTGACGGGCGGCCGCATCAAGCGCCTCGCTCCCTATCTCGGCAGCGCGACCTTCATGCTCACGTGGGGCGACGGCGTGGGGGATGTCGACCTGCACAAGCTGCTCGCCTTTCACCGCGGGCACGGTCGGCTCGCCACCGTCACCTCGACCCGGCCGCCGGCCCGGTTCGGGCACCTGCGGTTCGACGGCGATTCCGTGGTCGAGTTCTCCGAGAAGCCGCAGACCGAAGAAGGGTGGATCAACGCCGGGTTCTTCGTCCTCGAGCCCGGCGTGTTCGACTACATCGACGGCGACGACACGCAGTGGGAGCGCAAGCCCATGGAGCGCCTCGCCGCCGACCGCCAGCTCATGGCGTTCCGCCATACCTCGTTCTGGCAGTGCATGGACACGCTTCGCGACAAGCGGCTCCTTCAAGATTTGTGGGACACCGGCCGGCCGCCGTGGAAGACGTGGGACTGACCTCGTGCACGTCCTCCTGACCGGTCATCGGGGCTACATCGGCACTGTCCTCGGGCCCATGTTGGTGGCGCGCGGCCACGCCGTCGTCGGCCTCGACAGCGATCTCTACGGGCGTTGCACGTTCGGGAGCGCGGCCGCGATCGTCCCCCTGCGCGAGCTCCGCAAGGACATCCGGGATGTCGAGCCCGGCGACCTCGAAGGATTCGATGCCGTCCTCCACCTGGCCGGGCTCTCGAACGACCCTCTCGGCGACTACGAGCCCCGGCTCACCCATGAGATCAACTGCCAGGCGACGGTGCGCCTGGCCGAACTGGCTCGAGCCGCGGGGGTGGCGCGCTTCGTGTTTTCCTCGTCGTGCAGCACCTACGGCGCGGCCGGGGACGACCTGCTCGACGAGACTGCCGCCTTCAATCCCGTCACGCCCTACGGCGAGTCCAAGGTGCGGGCGGAGCTCGACCTCGCTCGCCTGGCCGACCGCCGCTTCAGTCCGACGTTCCTCCGGAGCGCCACCGCCTACGGGGTGTCGCCGCGGCTTCGCTTCGATCTCGTCCTGAACAACCTGGTCGCGTGGGCGATCACGACCGGACGCGTCTTGCTCAAGAGCGATGGGACTCCGTGGCGGCCTATCGTGCACGTCGAGGACATCGCGCGCGCGTTCGTCGCCGTGCTGGAGGCTCCTGGCGACCGCGTCCACGCGGAGGCATTCAACGTCGGCGCAACCGAAGAGAACTACCGGATCAGTGATCTGGCCGCAATCGTGGAGGAGACGGTTCCTGGCTCGCGCGTGGAGCTGGTCACCGGCGCCGCACCGGACAAGCGGAGCTACCGCGTGAGCGGCGACAAGCTCGCGCGCACGTTTCCCGATGCGCGGCCACGCTGGACGGCGAGGGCGGGCGCGCGTCAGCTCCGTGACGCGTACCGCCGCCAGCACCTGGGCGCCGCCGAATTCGAGGGACCGCGCTACAAGCGCATCGCCCACGTTCTCCACCTCCGGCAGGAGGGCGCCCTCGATGAGACCCTGCGATTCCGCCACCCGGCGGCGCCGAGCGACGCAGGGCCGGAGCGACGGTTCGCGGAAACGAGCGACTGAGCGTGGCGCCGGACGCGGGCTTTCCAGCGCGGGGCGCGCGGTCCTCGTGTCGCGCCTGCGGCGAGTCGGGTCTCCTGCCCGTGGTCGACCTCGGCCGGATGCCGCTGGCCGATGCCCTGCTGACGCCCGAGCAGCTGGGGCGGCCGGAACCGCGCTATCCGCTGGAGGTGGCGTTCTCGCCGCGGTGCGCGCTGGTCCAGATCCTCGAGACGGTTTCGCCGGAGATTCTGTTCGGGCGCGACTACCCGTACTACTCGTCCTTCTCCGACGTGATCCTTGCCCATGCGCGGCGGAACGCGCTGGAGCTCGTCGACTCGCGCCGCCTCGACTCCGGGAGCCTCGTGGTGGAGCTGGGGAGCAACGACGGCTACCTCTTGAAGAACTTCGTCGAGTGCGGGATCCCGGTCCTTGGAATCGAGCCGGCCCCGGGCCCGGCCCGCGCCGCCGAGGCCGTCGGGGTCAGGACGCGGTGTGAGTTCTTCACCCGAGATCTCGCCCGGGACCTGGAGGCGGAGGGGATGCGGGCGGACGTGGTGATCGGGAACAACGTGCTGGCCCATGTCGCCGATACGGACGGCGTCCTCGACGGGATCGCCCTCCTGCTCAAGGACGACGGCGTGGTGGTCATCGAGGTGCCCTATGTGCGGGACTTGATCGAGAAGAACGAGTTCGACACGATCTATCACGAGCACCTCTGCTACTTCTCGGTCACCTCCGTCGCCTGGCTCCTTGGTCGCCACGGGCTCTTCGTCAACGCCGTTCGGCGCCTGCCCGTGCACGGCGGCTCGCTGCGCCTCTACGCGGCCAAGCGGGAGGCGATCACCGAGAGCGTTCGCGCCCTGCTCGCCGAGGAGGCGGCGCTTGGAATGGACCAGTATCCATACTACGAGGGCTTCGCCGCGCGCGCGCGCCGGACGGCCCAGGCGCTCCGCGCCCGGCTCGCCGACGTGAAGCGCGGTGGCGGGCGGTTGGCGGGCTATGGCGCCGCCGCCAAGGGCGCGACCTTGCTCAACTACGCCGGAATCGGCGCCGAGACGCTCGACTTCGTGGTCGACAGGAACGTGCACAAACACGGCCGGTACATGCCCGGGGTCCACCTGCCGATTCGCCATCCCTCGGAGCTGCTCGCGAAGAAGCCGGATTACGTGCTCCTGCTCTCGTGGAACTTCCGCGATGAGGTCCTGGCTCAACAAGCCGAGTATCGCCGGCGCGGTGGACGATTCATCATTCCCATTCCCGCGCTGGAGGTCGTCTAATGAATCTCTGCGAGACTCACTAGAGATGCGACGGCGGCGCCGGTGGTGCCCGACGTGAACAGCGATCGCGAGCTCACCCGGGCCGCCGGCGCGGAGGGCGACCCCGCCCCGCCGCGTTCCGTGATCGCGCCGGGCCAGCCCTCGTTCGAGCGCCACTTCGACCAGTCGATCGCGTGCCCGAGCTGCGGCGGCGCGACGATGCTCGCCTTCTTCGCCCTCGCCCAGATCCCCGTGCATAGCTGCCTCTTGATGGCCTCGCGCGACGACGCGGTCGGCTGCCGGCGGGGTGACCTGCGTCTCGGCTTCTGCCGCGCCTGCGGCTTCATCGCCAACACCGCGTTCGATCCGAGCGTGCACGAGTATTCCGCGCGCTATGAGGAAACGCAGGGATTCTCGCCCACCTTCAACGCCTTCGCCCGGGACCTCGCCGACCGGCTGGTGGCGGCTCATGATCTGCGCGGCCGGACCCTTCTCGAGATCGGATGCGGGAAGGGTGAGTTCCTGGTCCGGCTGTGCGAGCTGGGCGGCAACGCCGGCATCGGCATCGATCCCAGCTACGTTCCGGAGCGCACGAGCAGCCCCGCCGCCGCCCGCATCCGGTTCATCCGCGACTTCTACTCCGAGGCCTACGCCGATCTCCCTGCCGACTTCGTGTGCTGCCGGCATACGCTGGAGCACATCGGCGCGGTGGGGGCACTGGTACGCACGGTTCGGGCGGCGCTCGCGACGGGTCGGCCGGTACCGGTCTTCTTCGAGGTTCCCGACGTGCTGCGGGTGCTGCGGGAGGGGGCGTTCTGGGACATCTACTACGAGCACTGCTCGTACTTCAGCCCGGGCTCGCTGGCCCGGCTCTTCCGCGCCGCCGGCTTCGAGGTGGTCGACCTGGCCCTCGGCTTCGCGGGGCAGTATGTCCTGCTCACGGCGAAACCCGCTGACGCGCCGACGAGCTCCACGCTGCCGCTCGAGAACGATCTCGGGGAGCTCGAGCGGGCGGTGGATGCTTTCGAGCGAGTCGGCGCGGCCGCGGTGGAGCGCTGGCGCGCTACCCTGGACGCCCTTCGGGCGCGCGGCCGGCGCCCGGTCGTGTGGGGCTCGGGGTCCAAGGGGGTCGCGTTCTTGGCCACGCTCGGCACGATGGACGGCATCGTCGACTACGTGGTCGACATCAATCCGTACAAGCAGGGCAGGTTCATGCCGGGAACCGGGCAGGAGATCGTCGCACCCGAATTCCTCGCCCGCTACCGCCCGACCGATGTGCTCGTCATGAACCCGATCTACACGGAGGAGATCCGCCGGCACCTCGGAAGCCTCGGCCTCGCCCCCGAGGTCCTCGCCGTCTGACGGCCCCGGCCATGGCGTGCGGAGCCTGTGGATCGGCGGGAGCGGAGGTGTTCTTCCGGTCGCCGCCGGTGCCCGTGCTCTGCCACGAGCTGCTGCCAACGCGCGAGGCAGCGCTCGGGGCACCGCGCCGGGAGATCGCGCTCGCGCGCTGCCCGACCTGCGACCTGATCTACAACGCGGCGTTCGACCCGTCGGTCGTCCGATACACGGGCGCCTACGACAGCGCGCTGCACTTCTCTCCGATGTTTCGCGACTACGCCGAGGCGGTGGCCCGGGGGCTCGTCGAGCGCCACGGCGTACGAGGCAAGCACGTGGTCGAGATCGGGTGCGGCGACGGCGCCTTTCTCGCCCTGCTCTGTCGGCTCGGAGACAACCGCGGTGTCGGCTTCGACCCGGCGCACGATGGCGCGCGGGCTTCCGCGCTCCCGAAGGACGTCACGATCCACTCGCGCCCGTTCGAGGCGGCGGACGCCGCGCTGGAGCCCGACCTCATCTGCTGCCGCCACGTGCTCGAGCACCTGCCCGAGCCGCGGATCTTCCTGGCGGCGGTGCGCCGCCTGTGCCGGGCCCGCGCGGATGCCGTGGTGTTCTTCGAGGTCCCGAATGCCCTCTACATGCTGGAGCAGCTCGCGATCTGGGACATCGTGTACGAGCACTGCCTGTATTTCTGCGCGGCCTCGCTCGACGCCCTGTTCCGTCAGTCGCGCTTCGCGCCGATCGCGGTGCAGGAGACGTACGGAGGGCAATTCCTCACCATCGAAGCGCATCCAGCCGCGCAGACGCCCGACCTCCGCGGGGCCGCGGCGAAGGGACCGGCGACGCGGAGCCGCGACCTCCAGGGCCTGACGACCGCCTTCGCGCGCGCCCACGCCCTGAAGCTCGCGCGGTGGCGCGAGGTCCTGGAGCAGGTGGATCGCGAGGGGACGACGGCGGTCCTCTGGGGCGCAGGCTCCAAGGGGGCGTCGTTCCTCAACGTGCTCGAGGTGTCAGAGACGACCATCCCCTACGTGGTCGACGTCAACCCGCGCAAACAGGGGTGCCACGTGGCCGGGACCGGCCAGGCGATCATTTCACCGTACCGGCTGACGAAGATCCGCCCCCGCCTTGTCATCGTCATGAATCCACTGTACCGGGAGGAGGTCGAAGCCGAACTCGGACGCCTTCAGGTGCCGGCGACCGTCCTCGTCGCGTGAGGCCTCTTGAGGAAGGCTTGCTGGGCAAGCTTGCGCCCGGCGAATCGCCGCGTCGTAGTCGACCGCCGGACCGGACGCGCGAGGCTACGGGAGAGTGCCGGGAGGGCTCGGCGGCTCCTCGGCGGCGAACTGCCAGCGGCCCAGGCGACGCAGCCACCGGTAGGCACGCGTGGCCTGGATGGTGCGGAGCCGCTCGTCCAGCCCCTGGACCCGATGGGTCAGGACCCGGATCAGCCGGCGCCGCTCCTCGGCGTCCTCCCGCAGATCCGCAATCTGCGCTCGCGCCTCGTCGAGGCGGCGGCCCTGGTCGTGGATGACGTCGAGGCGCGCCGCGCGATCGGCCTCGGCCGCTTGCAGGCGCTTGCGCAGCGCGGCGACCTCGGCGCGCAGGGCGTCGCGCTCGGCCGGGAGCTGGACCTGCGCCTTTTCCGCCTCGCTCAGGTGGCCGACCTTCACCTCGCAGGCGAGACACGCCCGGGGCGGGCTCGATGAGTTGACCGCCTTTCGCAGCGCCACGAAACCCGGGCTGTTCCACACGTCCATGATGCGCAGGGTCGAGAGGCTGGGGGCCGGGCCGGCGAGGTCCGTGATGTAGCAGCAGACGCCGAACTGGCCCGTGTGCACCACCGAGAGCACCTCGAAGGGCAGCGTGCAGCGCCGGAGCTCGGGGCCGCGAAGGGCGACGGCGGGCTGGCCCGGGCCCGCCGGCTCGCGGGCGGCGGCCGGGGGAGGCGCCGGCGCGTCGTAGCGGTCCGCGATCGTGATGATGGCCTCGATGCCAGCGTCCTCGGCGCGGCGCCGGAACTCCCGCACGAAGGCCCGGGCCCGCTCCGGGTCGCGGTAGAGAACGTGCGGCTCGTGGTGCGCGACCAGCGGGGTCAGTTCCCGGAGGATGATGCTGTCCACGCCCAGGCTCTTGAACACGTCGAAGCGCAGCAGGTCGTCGAGCATGTCGCTCATGGCGCAAGCCAGGAGGGTGACCTTCATGCGGCTCGCCGGGTTGCGGAGCCGGGCCTCGCGCAGCATCTGGAAATGTTCGGCCAGCTGGGGCCACGGGAAGCCGCGGAGTCGCGTGAAGTTTTCGCCGACGCCCTCGATGCTGACCTGGACGTCCGTCAGGGACGACGCCAGCCGATCCGCCCGCTCCACGGTCATCAGGGAGAGGTTCGTGATGAGCTCGAAGGAACCCAGCCGCGGCGCGTGGGGCTCGATCCGCTCCATGAAGTAGTCGAAGGTCGGGCTCATGAGCTCCTCGGTGAGGCCGATGCCGCCCAGGCGGACGGCCCGCACGTCGGGCATCACGTGGTCGACGACGAAGTCGACCAGCTCGCGGCTGGCGCTGCCGGGGTCCTGCGAGGACAGGACCAGATCCTCGCTCGAGCCCAGGCAGTGAAAGCAGCGGAGATTGCAGTGCCCGGCCAGCGACAGGAGGAGCTTGATCGGCGGACGGCTCACCTCCGAGGCCGACAGATAAGGCCGGGAGTCCTCGTCGGCAATCCAGATCCCGTTGGTGTGACGGATCTGCATCGACCAATACTGTTGTGATCTCACGGCCCTGTCAAGGAATCCGGGCGTCTGGTCTGCGTCCGCCCTCGAGATCGTCGCGTACGCGCGGGCCAAAGAGGCGGACGGTGACCGGTGCGGCCGAGGCTTCTGATGGATCACCTGGCACCATGGCGGCTCGCTGCTCGAACTTCCCGCTTGACGGCCGATCCGACCGTGCGGTACCAACCAGGGAGCGGAACGAGCCCCACCACGCTCGCCTGAGGCTGATCCGCGGTTCCGTAGAACGCCCGCTCACCGGGGAGCGGGCCGGACCGCGGCCCACCCGGCGCGAGCAGGAGACATGCATGGGCTACTCGAAGGCTTTCACGTCGACGAAGGTCCGGGCGCGGCTCGACGACCGCCGTCGGTGAGGGCCCCGTAGCCACTGGCCGAGAGCCACCATGCCCTGGGTCGAGTACGTGCGCCGCGCCCCTGAGGCGCGCGTCCTGCTCGTGTCGCAACGCCTGATCGCCCCCGTCACGTGGCGGTGCCTGCTGTTCAACTTCGAGGACGTGATCGCGTCGATGGACGCGGTCGACATCGTGGCCCCGGCGAAGGCAGACGCTTCTTCCCGGCCGCGGTCGGGCCACAGGCCCGCGTGGCTGGATCGCTTGCCTCTCGGCTCGAGGCCCGCCGCCCCTCGGCTCGCCCCCAAGCTCCCACGCCGCTACCCGCTGCTCTTCGTCTCGCTGCAGGGGCTGCAGGACCTCCGCCGGCTGGGGCCACTCTCGGATTGGCTGGCGGCCGCCGATGTCTCCGTCTGTTACATCGAGGAGATGTGGAGGTCCGAAGTGCGCGAGCACCGTCGCGAGCTCGACCTGCTCCGTCACTTCGACGTCACCCTGCTGAGCTGCCACGGCAGCGTGGACGCGGTGGCGGCGGCGACGGGTCGCCCCTGTCGCTATCTTCCGCCGGGCATCGACATGCTCACGTTCTGCCCCTACCCGGACCCGCCAGCGCGCGTCATCGACATCTACGCGATGGGCCGTCGCTCTGCCGAGATGCACCGGGCACTGAGGCGCGTGGCCGCCCGGCGCCGGTTCTTCTACCTTTACGACACGCTCAGCGAGGCCGGCGTGCACGATCCCGCCGACCATCGCCGCCACCTGGCCGAGCTGATCAAGCGCTCCCGCTACTTTCTCGCCATGCCGGCGAAGTTCGACGTGCCGGGACGGACCTTCACCCAGGACGAGGTGGGCTTCCGCTTTTTCGAGGGGGCCGCGGGCGGCGCCGTTCTCCTCGGGGCCGCACCCGACACGCCGATGTTCGACCAGCTCTTCGGATGGACGGATGCAGTCGTGCCGTGTACATCGGACGATATTGCTGGCGTCATCGACACCCTTGAATCGGACCCGGAGCGGGTCGAGCGGATCCGGCGGAGCAACATCATCAACTCACTGCGGAGGCACGACTGCGCGGATCGCTGGTCCGACGTGCTCGATGCGGCCGGGCTGCCCGCGCCGCCGGGCGTCGAGGCGCGGCGGCGCCGGCTGGCGGAGCTGATCGCGTCGATCGAGCCGGACACGGCCCGCGCGGGCGCGGAGGCCGCGGACCCGCCGGCGCCGGCCCGCACGTAGCATGTTGGCAGGTCCCTCTCTCCCGCCCAGGGGGAGAGGAGGGCACGATGAGGGGGGAAGGGCCACCGTGTGTAACCGACAGGGGCTCCTCAAGTTGACAAGGGCGCGGAGCGGCCCGCATAATCAATCGGTTTTTCACATGGCTACTGCACCTCTTGCGCTCGTCACCGGCGGCGCTGGCTTCATCGGTTCGCACGTGGTGGAACGTCTGCTGGCCGACGGTCACCGGGTCCGCGTGCTCGACGATTTCTCGACCGGCAGCCGCGCCAATCTAGCGTTCGCCGCGGGTAACCGGCGGCTCGAGGTGATCCGCTGCGATCTGCGGAACCTCGCGACGGTGGCGCGCGCCGCGCGCGGCACCTCGCTGATCTTCCACCAGGCCGCGCTCCGCTCGGTGCCGCGCTCGGTGGCCGACCCCCTGGGCGCCAACGCCGCCAACGTCACCGGCACGCTGCATGTGCTGATCGCGGCCTCGAAGCAGAAACACAAGCCGCGCGTGGTGTACGCCTCCTCGTCCTCCGTCTACGGTGAGCGCCCGGACCTGCCCAAGCGGGAGGACCAGCCGACTGCGCCGATCTCGCCCTATGCGGCCACCAAGGTGGCCGGCGAGCTCTACGCGTCGGTGTGGAGCCGGCTCTTCGGCGTGGAAACCGTCGGCCTGCGCTACTTCAACGTGTTCGGACCGCGGCAGGATCCCAAGAGCGAGTACGCGGCCGTGATCCCGCGCTTCATCCTGTGGGCGCTCGAGGGCCGACCGCTCCAGGTTCACGGCGATGGTACCCAGTCGCGTGACTTCACGTACATCGACAACGTCGTCTCGGCGAACATCCTGGCCGCGCGAGCCGACGCGGCCGCGGTCTCCGGCAACTCGTACAACGTCGGCTGCGGGAGCCGGACGAGCTTGCTGGACATCATCGGCCTGCTCGAGGGGATGCTCGCCCGCCGGACCCGGCGCCGGCACCTGCCGTTGCGCGCCGGCGACGTGCCGCACACGCTGGCGGACATCGGGCGCGCCAAGCGCGATTTCGGCTACCAGCCGCTGGTGGACTTCGAGGAAGGGTTTCGCCGGACGGTGGAGTTCTTCAAGCGGAGCGACTCATGACCCGTGAGCCCATGCCCCTCGTGGCGCGCCTGCTCATCACAGGCCTCGTGCTCGTCCTGGCCGCCGCCGGACTGCCGCCGCTGGCGGCCTCGCAGCCGGGCGGCAGCCTCGTGGTCCAGGTCTCCACCGAGCCGCCCGGTCTCGACCTCACGGCAAGTCCGGCCTCCGCGATCGCCGCCGTGGTCCACTACAACGTGCAGGAGTGCCTGATCAAGGTGGACCGGCACGGCAAGCTCGTGCCCTGGCTGGCCGAGCGCTGGTACACGACCGACAGCAAGAACTACGCGTTCTTCCTGAAGAGGGGTGTGCGCTTCCACAACGGGCGCGAGCTCAAGGCCGGCGACGTGAAGTTCGTCCTGGAGCGCGCGATGAACCCGGAGACCAAGCACCCTCACCGGGTGCGCTACGAGGGCATCACCAACATCATCGTCAAGGACGACTACACGCTGTCGCTGACGCTGAAGGAGCCCAACGCCAACTTCTTGCTGGACATCGCCCGTCAGGGCTCGGTCATCTATCCGCGCGAGGCGCTGGACACGCTCAAGACGCAGCCGATGGGCACCGGGCCCTTCGTGGTGTCGGAGTGGGTGCGGGGGGACCGCATCGTTCTCGCCCGCAACAAGGACTACCACGTCACGGGCCTGCCGGCGCTCGACAAGGTCACGTATCGATTCATCCCGGATCCCAACTCGGCCTTGGCCGCGCTGAAGTCCGGCGACATCGATGTCTCCGCCTTCGGGCTGGGACCGGAGAGCATGGACGAGCTCAAGAAGAACCCGCGCTTCCAGGTCATCGTGGGTGACACGACCAACGACGTGATCCTGTCGATGAACAACTCGAGGAAGCCCTTCTCCGACCGCCGGGTGCGCCAGGCGGTGACTCGCGCCATCAACAAGGAGGAAGTGCTCAAGGGCGCGATGTTCGGGTATGGCAAGATCCTCGGCTCGAACGTGGACCCGCTGAACCCCTACTTCCAGGACCTGTCCAAGAAGGTGCCCTACGACCCGGCCGGCGCCAAGAAGCTCCTGGCCGAGGCGGGCTACCCGAACGGGTTCGACGCCGTGCTGAAGGTCGCGCCGCAGTACTACTACACGGTGCGCACCGGCGAGATCCTCGTGAGCCAGCTCGCCAAGGCCGGCATCCGCGTGAAGCTCGAGCAGATCGAGTGGGGCCAGTGGCTCTCGCAGGTCTGGACGGAAGCCAACTACGACATGTCGATCATCGGCCACGCCGAGCCGTGGGACATCTCGAACTACGCGAACCCCAAGTACTACTACCGCTGGGACAACCCCGAGTTCCAGAAGGTGTTCAAGGAGTCGGACGTCACGGTCGACGACAAGAAGCGCCGCGAGCTCTACGTGAAGTTGCAGAACATGCTGGTGGAGGAAGCGCCCGCCGTGTGGCTCTACATGCATCCGCGGCTGGTCGCCGCCAAGAAGGGCGTGACCGGCATCTGGAAGGACCTTCCGATCCCGTCGCTCGACCTGTCCGAGGTCGCCTGGCAGAAGTAGGCGTCCGGCAGGAGTAGTGCGCCGCTACGTTCTGCGGAGGGTGACCGCGCTCGCGGTCACCCTCTTTTTCGTCTCGGTTCTCGTCTTCGTCGTCATCCGCGTCCTGCCCGGCGATCCAGCCTTGATCATGCTCGGGCCGGACAGCAGCCCCGAGGTCGCGGCGCGGCTCAGGACGTCGATGGGGCTCGACCGTCCGCTGGCGGTGCAGTACGTCGAGTGGGTGGCCCGGGCGGCGCGCGGGGACTTCGGCCGCTCGATGCAGTACGACGTGCCGGTCGGCGGCCTGATCCTGTCGCGGATGAACGTGACGCTGCCGCTCACATTGCTGGCGGCCGGGCTCATGGTGATGGCCGCCATCCCGCTGGGCGTGTTCGCCGCCACCCGCCACCGCCGCTGGGGCGACTACCTCGCGATGGTGCTGTCGCAGCTCGGTGTCGCGGTGCCCGGGTTCTGGGCGGGGCTCCTGCTGATCCTGCTCTTCTCGGTGCGGCTCGGCTGGGTGCAGGCCGGGGGCTTCGACGGCTGGGACCAGGGAATGTGGCCCGCGCTCAAGTCGCTGCTCCTGCCGGCGATCGCCCTCGGCCTGTTCCAGTTCGCGGTGCTCTCCAGGACCACTCGCTCGGCCGTGCTCGAGGTCTTGCGGGAGGAGTATGTCCGCACGGCGCGCGCCAAGGGCCTGGCCGAAGGCGCGGTGCTCTTCCGTCACGTGCTGGGCAACGCCATGATCCCGATCGTCACCGTGGCGGGCATCCAGCTCGGCCAGCTGGTGGTCGGCAGCATCGTGCTCGAGTCGGTGTTCTATCTGCCCGGCCTCGGCCGGCTGGCGCTCGGCGCGATCAGCGCGCGCGACCTGCCGGTGGTGCAGGGTGTGGTGCTGTTCGTCGCCACCCTGATCGTCACGATCAACTTCGCGGTTGACATCCTCTACGGCGTCCTCGATCCGCGCATCCGATATGAGTAGCGTCCCCTCACCCCGGCCCTCTGCCCCTCCGGGGGCGAGGGAGCACAGAACCCTCTCCCCTCAGGGGAGGGGGCAGGGTGAGGGGTGGTCCAACGCCGACGCGTTGCCCGCGCGCCGCGGCTGGCGCCGGCGGAGCGCCCGCCGCGCCTTCCGTCACGTCACGTTCGTCATCGGCCTGGCGATCTCGCTGCTGCTCGTCACCACCGCGGCGGTGAGTCTCGTGTACACGCCGCGCGATCCGCTCGAGATGTCGATCGCCGAGCGGCTGCAGGGCCCGTCGCCCACCCACCCGCTCGGCACCGACCAGTTCGGCCGGGACCTGCTCTCGCGGATCATGACGGGCGCCGCGACGTCGATCCTGGTGGGCGTCATCGCGGTCGGGATCGGGATGGGGATCGGCGTCGTGCTCGGGATGCTCTCGGGGTACTTCGGTGGCTGGCTCGACGAGGGATTCATGCGGCTGATGGATGCCGTGCAGGGCTTCCCCGCCATCCTGTCCGCGCTGCTGATCACCGCCGTCTTCCGGCCCAGCATCAGCATCAGCATGGTCGCCATCGGCGTGGCGTTCCTGCCGATCTTCGCCCGACTCACGCGGGCCAGCTTTCTCGAGTTCCGCGACCGCGAGTTCGTGCTGGCCGCGCGCGCGCTGGGCGCGCGTGACGCGACGCTGATCGCGCGTCACATCCTGCCCAACACCGTGCCGCCGCTGATCGTGCAAGCCACCATCAGTTTTCCGGTGGCGATCCTGGCCGAAGCTGCGCTATCCTACCTCGGCCTCGGGACGCAGCCACCGCATCCATCGTGGGGCCTCATGCTCAAGGAGGCTCAGGCGTTCCTGGGGGTGAACCCGTGGTACGCCATCTTTCCGGGGAGCGCGATCGCGATGACCGTGCTAGGCTTGAACCTGCTGGGCGACGGCCTGAGGGACCTCCTCGATCCGCGCATGTCGGGATAGCAGCGCCTCACACACCAAGAAGGAGATCAGCCCGTGGTGCGACTTGTACTGTATGCGCTCGTGACACTCGCGGTGACTCAGGCGGCCGTGATCGCCACTTCCGTGTATCTGCATCGCGGCCTCGCCCATCGGGCCTTGTCGCTGCACCCGTTCGCTGACTTCTTCTTCCGCTTCGTTCTCTGGCTCAGCACGGGCCAGAACCGGCGGGAATGGGTCGCGGTCCATCGCAAGCACCACGCGTTCACGGACAAGGAAGGCGACCCGCACAGCCCGCTCCGGGAAGGCTTCTGGAAGGTACAGCTCGGCAACGTCTTTTACTACGTCCGGGAGGCGCGCAACCCGGAGACGATCACGCGCTGGGCCAAGGACATCAAGGACGACATCTGGGACCGGCTGATCTTCAACCGCGGCACCGTCGGCGCCATCTTCGGCATCGCGCTGGCCATGCTGCTCCTGGGACCGGTCTGGGGGCTCGTCGTAGCGGGCGCCCATTTCGTGCTCTACGTGTTCGTGCTGGCTCCGGCGATCAACGGGCTCGGGCACTGGTGGGGGCAGCGAAACTTCTTCAACAACAGCGGCACCAACATCCGCGTGCTCGCCTGGCTGACGGGCGGCGAGAGCCTCCACAACAACCACCACGCGCATCCGTCGAGCCCGAAGTTCAGCATGGGCCGCTTCGAGTTCGACCCCTCGTGGGTCGTGATCCGGGTGCTGATGCTGTGCCGGCTGGCGAAGCTGGTCGGCGAGCGTGTCAAGGTGAGCTCGCAGCAGGCGAGCCCGGCCTCTTTCTAGTCTCTTCGCCGATCTCAGCGACCGACGGGCCTCGCGGACACCGTGAGGCCCGTGCTGTTTCGGGTCCGCGGCTCGGGCTCGCCGACCACCACCGCGCCCCGGGTCAGGCGCACGGCGCCGAGCGACACCCTGACCGGCAGATTCCGGGCCCGTAGCGTCGGATCGAGGTTGCGCGCGATCCAGTTCACCAGCAGATCTGGGATCGGGATCCCGCCCGCCCGCAGATCCTCCACCTTCAACGCGAACGGCGCCGGGCCCGTCTCGGTGAGGATGCCGACGCGCGCAGACAGCGGGAAGCGCTTGAGCGACACGGCGGCCCACCGGTCGAGCAGCTCCACCTGAAGGATCTTTCCGACCGGCTGGCCACGGAGCAGGTCGTCGAGATCGCCCTGCGTGATCCGCAGGCGCTCGATGCGGAGCGCGTCCGCGTCCAGCACCTCCAGCGCGCCGGTCTCCACCAGCCGCCGCGGGTTGATCAGGAGGCGATCGACGGTGATCCGCACGTCGCGGACACGCAGCGGCGCGCGATCGCGCCGCATGTGCTCGCCCACGGTGGCCGCCTCGGCCTCGACCTGCAGGCGGTCCACCTCTCCTTTCAGGATCGCGTCGGGACGATACTGGAGCGTCACCCGGAGCCCGATCGCATCGCGCACGTAGTCCGCGAGGGCCGCCGTCTGGACCTGCTGGAAGCGCCGGGCCAGCGCGGCGGGCGCGACCTCCGGGACCGGATCTAGCCGCCGGGCGCGCAGGAGCGCTCGGCTGCCGTCCGGGAGGGCGTACTCACCGACGATCGGGAACGCATCGCGCAGATACGGATCCTCCCCGTCGAAGGCCTTCATGATCTGCTCGGGTCGCCGCGCGGAGAAGCTCGGCCCCTGTGAGCCGGTCTTCAAGATGATGTACTCGACGCCGAGGGGCGGCCCGTGCCACGCGCGCGTCCAGCGGATGGGCAGCCCTCGCTCGTAGCCCTCGTACCGCAGATTCGAGACAGAGAGGAAGTTGTAGTTGGGCACGACCGACACGGTGGCCGGCCGACCGGCGGCCAGCCGCGCGAGATCGTCCAGGATGCGATCGTGCTGCCAGTCGGCCCGGCTCGGCGCGAAGTACATGACCAGCGGGGTCAGGAACGGCCGGACCATGGGCGGCTGCGGGAGCGCGAACGCGGCCATCGACACCTGCAGCGCGCCCGCCACGACGCACAGCCCCACGAGCGCCGGCCGCCACCTCGGCGGCAGCGCGCGCGCGCCGAAAGCGGCGACGAGGGCCGCGGCCGGCAGCAGTGGGAGTGTGTACCGCAGATTCTTGTTCTGAATCAGGGTGTAGATCACGAACGGACCGAGCGTCGCCCACCAGACGAAGGCACGCGAGGCCCGGTCGCGCCGGATTCCCCACAGCCCCCCCACGCACAGCAGCCCCGCCAGCAAACCGAACTGAGGCTGGAACACGCGCGGGTAGAACAGCAGGCTTTCCGCGCTGAGCGCGTCCACCTGCCCGGCCGCCGCGGCCTGGTTGAACGAGCGGTCCACGACCTGGAACGGCAGCCCGATCAGGCGAGGGCCGTACCAGGGGAGCGCGATCGTGCTCGCGATCAGGAGCCCAAGGCCGAGGCGCGCGAGCCGGCGTCGGCGGTCCGGACTTCGCCCGACGCGCCAGGTGACCCAGAGCACCGCCGGCAAGACGTACGTCACGAACGTCGGCTTGGTCAGCATGCCGAGTCCGGCGAGCAGGCCGAACCCGATCGCCCAGTCCGTCCGGTCGAAGTCCTCGGCGCGGTGGAGACCATACAGGGTGAGCCCCACCATCGCCGCCAGAGGCAGGTCCAGCTGGAAATTGGTGAGCGAGAGCACCACGAACGGGGCGGTTGCGAAGAAGAAGGCGGCCAGCAACCCGGTCTGGACATCCCACAGCCGCCGCCCCAGCAGGAAGATCGCCACGAGGCCGACGCCCAGGAACAGCACCATGATGGACTGCGCACTGAGCGGCCCGACCGGCGCCACGAAGTAGAGCACGCCCGCCGCGCACGGCACGAGGGGCGGATAGAACGAGGACTCCTCGATCACTGCCGCGAGGTTCCCGGCGGCCAGGTTGCGGGAGCAGCGGAGCGCGCGCTCCAGGTGGTTGGCGTGATCCCACTCGGCGGGTCGTCGATCGATCGAGACCCACACCGCTGCCACGACCGCCAGTGCCAGGAAGAGCAGGGTCAGCGCCAGCCAGGGGCGCTGGCCGATGTGCCGGCCGGTTGCGGCGACGCCCCGGCCGGCGGTCAGGGTACTGGGGGCGGAGTCCAGGGCGGGCACGCCGGGATTATACATTGAGGGCCCCGACGCTTCGGCGCGGCTCTGGATCGCCGCTCAAGTGTGTGTTTTGACTGGCCTGTCGTCTCAAGCCCCAGCCGGCGCCGACATTTACTTGACAGGATGGGGCTCCACGTTCAATCGTTGAACGCTTTCCATGCAACGCCAGCACGAACGTGATCTGGAACTCCTGACGGCGATCGAGGAGGGGGGCCCGCTCACCCAGCGCGCGCTCTCGGAGCGCCTGGGGGTGGCGCTCGGCCTGACCAACCTCTATATCAAGCGCCTGGCCAGGAAGGGCTTCATCAAGATCGTGGAGTTCCCCCGAAAGCCGGCCGCCCGCAAGCGCCTCCGGTATTTGCTCACCGCCCACGGGATGGCCGAGAAGACGCGGCTGACGTACGAGCACATGGCGTACTCGCTGAACCTCTATCGCCGCGCGCGACAGACTCTGCGCGAGTCGCTGAGTCGACTCCCCGAGAGCGGGGCCAAGCGGGTAGCGCTCTACGGCAGCGGCGAGGCGGCCGAAGTGGCCTATCTCACGTTGAAGGAGGTCGGGCTCGAGCCGATCGCCGTGCTCACCCAGGACGGCGGCGGCCAGTTCCTCGGCTTTCCGGTCCGCCCCTTGGCGGAGCTCGCGGGTGAAGAGATCGACGTGGTGGTCGTGGCCACCTTCGACCGGCCGGAGCAGGGCCTGGCCGAGCTGCAGAGTGCAGGCGTCACGCGTGAGCGGATCCTGACGTTACGCCACCCGGTGGCGGCCGTGCCCGCGGGGCCCGACGCGTGAAGTCGCAAGACGTTCAGCGGTTCCTGTGGGTGCTCAAGAAGTACCTGGCGCCGTACTGGCTGTCGGTGACGGTGCTGGTGCTGGCCAGCTACCTCGCCATGGCGCTCGCCGCGCTGCTCCCGGTCCTGCTGGCGCCGCTCCTCGACCTGGCGCTGGGGACGGCCGCCGCGTCCGGGCCGGCCGCGCAACCGGTGCCGCTGTCCGGCCTCAACCTGAAGAACCTCGGGACGGCGTTCTTCCAGTGGCTCGGCGTGCGCTCCGTCGAGCACCCCTTCCGGGTGATGCTGTACCTGTGTCTGGCCTACGTGGCGGTCGGCTTCCTGAAGGGATGGCTGGACTTCGGCAGCTTCCTGCTGGCCCTCTGGATTCGCGTGCGCACCACGGCCGCGATGCAGATGGATCTGTTCCGGCATCTCCTGGGCCTGTCGATGCGCTTCTTCACGAGCCAGCGCACGGGCGAGCTCGTGTCGAGACTCGACAACGACACGCGCGGCGCCACCTACGGCCTCGAGAGCATCGTGGGCACCGTGCTGACGGCGCCGGTGTTCATCGCGATCTACGGGGTTCTGCTGCTCAGGACCAGCCCCCGGCTGATGGCGGCCGCCGTGGTGGCCGCAGTGCTCCACGTGCTGGTGACACGGCTCATCCGGCTGCCGATCCGCCGGTTCGCCACCGACGAGTTCTCCGCCTTCGCCGCGCTCGTCGCTCGCTTCCAGGAGACGATCGCCAGCATCCGGGTCGTGAAGTCCTTCGGCGCCGAGGGGCTCGAGTCGAGCCGCCTGGCGCGCACGCTCGACGATGTGCGCCGGATCAACATGAAGTTCGGCTTCTACAAGCACATCGAAGAGCCGGCGCGCGCGGTCGTGAACTACGTCGTCGAGGCTACGATCCTGCTGATGGCCGCGTGGGAGCTGTTCGCCGGCCGCATCACTCCGCCGGCGTTCTTCCTCTTCCTGTACGTGGGCCGCGTGATCATGGGCCAGGTCACCCAGCTGGCCGGCGCTTACACGAAGATCCAGAGCACGCTGGCCGCGTCGAGCCGACTCTCCGAGCTGTTCACGCTGCTGCCGGAGGTGAAGGATGGCCCCGAGGCCGTGACCGGCTTCTCGGAGCGGATCGTCGTCGACGACGTGTCGTTCGACTACGGCGGCGAACGCGTGCTCGAGCACGTGAGCTTCGAGATCAAGAAAGGCGAGGTCGTCGCGCTGGTCGGCCGCAGCGGCGCCGGGAAGTCCACGCTCGCGGATTTGATCCTGCGCCTGTACGATCCCGTCTCGGGCCGCATCACGCTCGACGATCGCGATATCCGAACGCTGCGTCAAGTCGCGTACCGGCGGCTGTTCGGCGTCGTCTCCCAGGAAGCACTGCTCTTCAACGCGACCATTCGCGAGAACATCGCGTATGGCCGGGAAGGCCTCTCCGACTCCGACATCACGAGGGCCGCGCGCATCGCCAACGCCCACGACTTCATCATGGAGTTTCCGACCGGGTACGACACGCTGGTCGGCGATCGGGGCGTGCGGCTCTCCGGCGGCCAGCGCCAGCGGGTGGCCATCGCGCGCGCGATCGCCGGGCATCCCGCCATCCTGGTCCTGGACGAGGCCACCAGCTCCCTGGACAGCGAGTCGGAGCGCCTGGTGCAGCAGGCGATCGACCGCGTGATCCAGGGGACGACCTCCATCATCATCGCGCATCGCCTCTCGACCGTGCTTCACGCGGACAAGATCGTCCTGCTCGGCCGCGGGGGTATCGAGGCGATCGGTCGTCACGCCGAGCTCCTCGCATCGAGCGAGACCTACAGCCGGCTGTGCCGGCTCCAGTTCTCGGAGGCGGAGACCCTTGGGCGTCTCTGATCGTCATCACTTCGGCTGGCTCTGTGAAGCCCTCGAACGGTACGAGCGGCAGACGGGGTCGTTCGCCGCCCGGCGCGGCCAGGCGCGGGACCACGTCATCTGGTGTCTGGCTGGGCAGCGCGAAGACCGACCGATCGCTTACCTGCGGGATGCGCTCGGGCGAGAGCGCACCCGGGTGGAGTTCTTCGACAAGTTCCCGACCATGGGAGGAGTCCGCGCTCAAGACATCAACGCGCTCGACGATCTACCCGACAGCGCATGCGACGTCGTGACGCTCTTCCGCGCATCGATGTTCATCAACGATCCACCGAGCGTGCTCGCGCAGCTCCGGCGCATCCTCAGGCCCCAGGGGCTCGCCGTGATCGACTGGCTCCACGGACTATCGGATGCCCCCAGGCTCGACTTGCGTGGCGATCCGCGGCACGGGGGAGCGACGACTCCGTTCCTCACGACGTACATCGATCCCACGTTCCTGGCCGAGTTCCCGGAGGCATTCGAGGCCCTGCTCCGTCACGTCAACCAACCGCCGTGGTGGGCGAACGTGGAACGGCCCGGCCAGCGATTGCCGGTCGGTGCGCGGATCCGGCGTCTCCTCGGCGGCGGGCCCCGGCGCGACGTCACACTGTGCACCTGCCGCGAGACGCTGCGCGCGGACCTGAAGCTCGCAGGGGGGCACCTGATCGAGCCGGACACCATGGACCGCCACTTTCGAGTGGTCTTCCGACACGCGCGCTACTTCTACCCGGTGGTCAAGAAGTTCAATCTCTATCTGCTCACCGTGCTGATGCCGGTGGGCAAGTGACGGAGACCATGAGCGCGATCGGCGACGACGGGAGCATCCGGTGGAGCGAGGCCTCCGTGCTCGTGACGGGGGGCACCGGCTCGTTCGGCCACGTGTTCGTGCAGACGATGCTCGAGCGCCACCAGCCGCGCCGGCTCGTGATCTTCAGCCGCGACGAGCTCAAGCAGTCCGAGATGGAGAAGCGCTTCGCGCACCCGTCGCTGCGCTACTTCATCGGCGACGTGCGGGACCGCGACCGTCTCCAGCGCGCGATGCACGGCGTCGACGTGGTGTTCCACGCCGCCGCGCTCAAGCAGATCCCGGCCTGCGAGTACAACCCCTTCGAGGCCATCCAGACCAACGTGCTCGGCGCCAAGAACGTGATCGACGCCGCCATCGACCAAGGCGTCCAGCGGGTGATCGGCATCAGTTCCGACAAGGCTTGCCAGCCCCTCAACCTGTACGGCGCTACCAAGCTGTGCGCCGAGAAGCTGTTCGTGCAGGGCAACGCGTACGGGCATCCGCGCGGGACGGCGTTCAGCGTGGTGCGCTACGGTAACGTGATCGGCAGCCGCGGCAGCGTGATCCCGCTCTTCGCGGCCCAGCGCGCCTCGGGCCGCGTGACGGTGACCGACCGCGCCATGACGCGCTTCTGGATCCGGCTCGAACAGGGCGTCGGCTTCGCGATCCGCTGCGCGGAGCTGATGCGCGGCGGGGAGATCTTCGTGCCGAAGATCCCGAGCATGCGGATCATGGACCTGGTGGCCGCGGTCGCGCCCGACTGCGACGTGGAAGATATCGGGATCCGCCCCGGGGAGAAGCTGCACGAGATCCTGATGTCCGAGGACGAGAGCCGGCAGGCCCTGGAGCTCGACCGGATGTTCGTGATCGAGCCGCTCTACCCGTCCTGGAGCTTCCGGCCGTGGGAAGGGGGCAAACGGCCGGCGCGCGGCTTCCGCTACTCGAGCGATGCCAACAACGCCTGGCTCTCGCGCGACGAGATGAAGGAGCTGGCCGGGTGAGCGACCCGCTCGCGCTCCACGGCGGATCGCCCGTCCGCGCCGCCCGACTGCCCTACGGCCGTCAGGCGATCGAAGAAGACGACGTCCAGGCCGTGTTGGCCGTGCTGCGCTCGGACTGGCTCACGACCGGCCCGCACGTCGGCGCCTTCGAGCTGGCGGTGGCATTCGCCCTGGGCGCTACGCATGCGGTGGCGGTGAGCTCCGGCACGGCGGCGCTTCACGCGGCGACCTTCGCGGTGGGCGTGCAGCCGGGCGACGAGGTGATCGTGCCGGCCCTCACGTTCGCCGCCAGCGCCAACGCGGTGCTCTATCAAGGTGGCACGCCCGTCTTCGCCGACGTGCGCCCGGACACGCTCACGCTCGATCCCGCCGAGATCGACGCGCGGCACACGGCCCGCACCCGCGCGGTGCTGCCGGTGGACTTCGCCGGTCAGCCGGCCGAGCTGGATCGGATCGGCACGCTCGCTCAGGAGCGCGGGCTGGCGGTGATCGAGGACGCGGCCCACGCCCTCGGCGCCGAGTACCGCGGGCGCCGCGTGGGGACGCTGGCGGACGTCACCACGTTCAGCTTCCATCCGGTCAAGCACGTCACGACGGGGGAAGGCGGCATCGTGACGACCGAGCGCGCGGAGCTCGCCGCGCGCCTGCGTCGGTTCAGGAACCACGGTCTCGACACCGAGTTCCGCCAGCGCGAGGCGCAGGGCCTGGAGTACTCGCCCATGGTCGAGCTCGGCTACAACTACCGGCTCACCGACATCGGATGCGCGCTCGGCCTGTCCCAGCTCGGACGGCTGGATCAGGTTCTCAAGCGGCGCGCCGAGATCGCCCACCGCTATAGGCGCGAGCTCGCCGCCGTCGTCGAGCTCACGCTGCCCGCGGTCGCCCCCCACGTCCGGCACGCCTGGCACATCTTCCCCGTGCTGCTCGAGCTCGAGCGTCTGACCGCCGACCGGCGCACGATCCTGGCCGCGCTGCGGGCCGAGAACATCGGCGCGACGGTCCACTACGTGCCGGTGTACTGGCACCCGTACTACCAGGCGCGGGGCTACCCCCGTGGGCTCTGCCCGCGCGCCGAGCACGCCTTCGCCCGTCTGCTCACGCTGCCGCTCTTCCCGGCCATGACCGAGCAGGACGTCGACGACGTGATCACGGCCGTGGTCAAGGTCCTCGGGTACTACCGGCGCTGATCATGTGGCGCATTGCCTTTCTGCCGAGCGCAGGGCCTGATATCGGCTTGGGGCACGTCAGCCGATGCCTGGCGCTGGCCCGGGCGGCGGCGGCGCAGGGCGGCGAGCCCGTGTTCGTGATCGGTGATGCGAGGGCAGCCACCCTGCTTGGCGCGTCGGGCATGACGGTGGTTTCGGCGCCGTGGCCGTCGGAGGCGGCTGCGGCGCGCGACGCGCTGCGTGCGCTCTCAGCCGAGACCATCGTGGTCGACTCATACGCCGCGACCGCGGATTTCCTGGCGTCCTTGCGGGCGATCACGGCCGACGTCGTCGTGGTCGACGACCTCGCCGACCGGTCACTCCCCGTCCACGTGGTCGTCAACGGCGGTCTCGGGGCCGAGCATCTGCCCTATCGTCGGACGCCCGGGACACACTGGCTGCTGGGGCCGCGCTACGCGCCTCTCGATGCGAGCTTCGCCGAAGAAGTGGCCCGCGACTACGTCGCCCGGCCTGGTCGCGTGTTCGTCGGCCTCGGCGGTGGGCCACACCTGGAAGCGACACTCGCCGCGCTGGCCGCGGTCGAGGCCGCGCTGCCGGGCTGCACGGTGGACGTGATCGCCGGTGCGCTCTCGGCTGATGCCGATGCGCTGCAGACCAGAGCGCGGGCGACGGGTGGCGGCCTGACGGTGCACCGTCAGCGGGTGGGATTGCGCGACCTGATGCTCGCGGCGGACGTCGCGGTCACCGGGGCCGGCGTCACCCTGCACGAGCTGGCGGCCACGGCCACGCCCGCAGTCGTGGTCCGGATGGCGGACAACCAGGCGCCGAACGCCGAGGCCGCGGCGCGCGAAGGCGTCGCCCTGGTAGCGGGGGGCGCCCGGGAGCCTGGATTGCGGGAGCGCATCGAATCGGCGCTGCGCCGACTGTCGGCTGACCCGGCGCTGCGTGCGACGCTCGGCAGGCGCGGCCGGAATCTCGTGGACGGGCAAGGAGCATGGCGAGTCATCGGAACGCTCACGCGTGCACTGGCCGAGCGGAGGTGATCGTGACGATTCCGCGGATCAAGATCGGCGAACGCTGGGTCGGGGAAGGGGAGCCGTGCTTCGTCATCGCGGAAGCGGGCGCCAACCACAACCGGGAGCTCGCGATGGCGCGAGAGCTGATCGACGTCGCGGCCGAGGCCGGGGCGGACGCCGTGAAGTTCCAGACCTACTCGGCCGAGACCCTCTACTCGAAGAAGACGCCGCGCTTCTCCTATCTGGAGGGCGTGAGCGACAAGGACACGTGGGAGCTGATCAAGTCGATCGAGCTGCCCCGCGAGTGGCAGGCCGAGCTCGCGGCGTATGCGGCCAAGCGCGGCATCCCGTTCATGTCCTCGCCGTTCGACCATCAGGCGGTCGACGAGCTCGCCGCGATCGGCGTGCCCGCCTACAAGATCGCCTCGTTCGAGATCGTCGACCTGCCGTTGATCCGCCACGCGGCCGCCCAGAAGCGCCCGATGATCCTGTCCACCGGCCTGGCGAGCTACGAGGACATCGCCGATGCGCTCGCCACCTGCGCGGCGGCCGGGAATCTCGAGGTGATTCTCCTGCAGTGCGCGTCCCTCTATCCGGCGCCGCCCCGTCGCGTCAACCTGCGCGCGATGGCGACGCTGCGTCAGGCCTTCGGCGTGCTCGTGGGGCTCTCCGATCACAGCCTGGGCATCCACATCGCGGTCGCCTCGGCCGCGCTCGGGGCCTGCGTGGTGGAGAAGCACTACACGCTCGACTGCAAGCTCTCGGGGCCGGATCACCCGTTCGCGATCGAGCCCGGCGAGCTCACCGAGATGGTCCGGCAGATCCACGAGGTGGAGGCGGCGCTCGGCGACGGGCTCAAGCTGGGCCCGGCGCCGGAAGAGGAAGAGATGTACCAGAAGGCCCGCCGGAGCCTGGTGGCCGCGCGGGCGATCGGGAAGGGGACCGTGATCGATCGCTCGATGCTCGCCATCAAGCGGCCGGGCTTCGGCATCCGTCCCAAGCTGATGGACCTGGTGATCGGGCGGACCGCGCGGATCGACATCGAAGAGGACACGGTGCTCACGTGGGAGATGCTGTGAGACGACAGCCCGTCGCGGATGGGCGGCAGTACGATGCCGCCGCGCCGCGCTCGGTGACGCTGAGAGCGGCCGCCGAGATGGATTGCCGCAACGTCTGGCTCTGGCGCAACGACCCCGAGACACGGCGCGCGTCATTCGACCCGGCGCCGATCCCGTTCGAGACACACGCGCGCTGGTTTGCCGAGAGCCTCACGCGTCCGGACCGGAAGCTCTACATCGTGACGGCCGGTGATCGCGCGGTCGGGGTCGCGCGCCTGGATCTCGACGCTGCCGCCGCCGTGGTGAGTCTGCACCTCGCTCCCGAGTGGCGTGGCCGGAAGATCGGGCCGGGCGCGCTGCGCGCGCTCGTCGAGCTCGCGTTCGGCCCGCTCGGTCTGGTCAGGATGGTGGCCTCGATCAAGTCCGACAACGCGCGGTCACTCGCGGCCTTCGAGGAGGCCGGCTTCGTCCGGATCCACGAGGGCGCGATCATCGAGCTGGAGAGGCGACCGGATGCGCGGTGAGGTCCTGCGCCACGCCCTGCTGACCGGCGTCAAGCGCGGCCGCGGCCGCCTCGCCGCGGCGCTCCGCGGCACCAGGCTGTGGCATCCCGCCCGCGCGCTGTATCGAACGCTCGCCCCGCTCTGGCAGAACGCGGCGGTCCGGCGACTGCTCGTGCCGCTCCGCCGCCGCCTCTACGCCGGCGACCCGCGCGGCTACTGGCAGACGGAGGGACGCCGCTACATGCAGGACGAGGCGGGTCTGCTCGGCGCGGGCTCGATGAGCGAGCGTCAGGGCGAGTTCCTGGCCGCCGAGCTCGCGCGGCTCGAGGCCCGCAGTGTGCTCGAGATGGGCTGCGGCTACGGGCGGCTGCTCCGCGAGCTCCGGCAGCGGCTGCCCGTGCCGCTGATCGGCGCCGACTTCAGCGCGAGCCAGCTCGGGGCCGCGCGCGGATATCTGGGCGCGCGGCCGGTGCCGCTGGTGCTGGCGGACGCGACCGAAGGGCTGCCGTTTCGCGATGGCGCCTTCGACGTGGTCTTCACCCAGGGCTCGCTGATGCACGTGCCCGGCCGGCTCGCCCGGCGCTATCGGAGCGAGCTGGCGCGAGTGTCGCGGCGCTACGTCATCCATACCGAGGACACGCGCGAGACCGAGACCACCTTCGCTCACGACAACGAAGCGCACTACCGGGCGCTCGGCCGGCCGCTCGTGAAGCGCATGCCGTACCCCTTGAACCTGCCGGGGCAGCAGATGATGTTCGAGGTGTTCGCCTCGAACGACGGAGCGCGGAGCTGATGCGCTGCCTGGTGGTCGGCACCGGCTCGATCGGCCAGCGCCACGGTCGCAACCTGCTCGCGCTCGGCCACGAGGTGCTGGCCTGGGATGTCGATCCGGCCCGGCGTCTCGACCTCGCGGCGCTGGGCGGCGTGACGACCGTGTCGAGCCTCGAGGCGGGCTTCGGCGCGGGCGTCGACTGCGCGCTCATCTGCACGCCACCGGCGTCGCATCTCGAGCTGGCGCTCGCCGCCGTCCACGTCGGACTCGACGTGTTCATCGAGAAGCCGATCGCTCACGCGAGCCATGGCGTACGGGAGCTGCTGGACGAGGCGCGGCGCCGAGCGCGGCTGGTCATGGTCGGCTTCAACCTGCGTTTCCTCCCGAGCCTCGGGCGCGTGAAGGAGCTGCTCGACGAGAAGCGCGTCGGCGAGGTCCTGTCCGTGCGCGCGGAGTTCGGCTCCTATCTGCCGGACTGGCGGCCGGGACGCGACTACCGTGCCAACTACGCGGTGCAGGCCGCGCTCGGCGGCGGGATCCTGCTGGATGCCATCCATGAGCTCGACTATCTCGGCTGGCTCTTCGGCGACGCGGTCGAGGTGAGCTGCACCGCCGAGCACCGGAGCCGCCTGGCTGGCGACACCGAGGACCTGGCCGAAGTCACCGTGCGCTTCGACTCCGGCGTGCTGGCCCAGGTGCACCTCGACTACCTGCAGCGTGCGTACCGGCGGAACCTCCAGGTGATCGGCGACGGCGGCGTCATCCTGTGGGACTACCTCACGCACTCCGTATCCGTCCGGGGCGCCGACGGTCAGGCGGTCCGCGAGGAACAGCCCGCCGAGGCCAACCCGAACCAGATGTATCGGGCCGAGCTCGAGCACTTCATCGCGTGCGTGGCCCAGCGCCGGGCTCCGCGGATCGACGGCGTGGAGGCGCTGCGCTCGCTCAGGATCGTCGAGGCCGCCAAGCGCTCCACGCGGGAGCGGCGGTGGATGAAGGTCGAATGAGCGTCAGGGTGCTCGCCGTGGTGCAGGCGCGGCTCGGCTCGACGCGACTTCCGGGCAAGGCGCTCCGGGAGATCGCCGGGCGTCCCATGCTGGCGCACGTCACCGAGCGAGTGCGGGCCATCCGTGGGGTGGACGACGTCGTACTGGCGACCACCGTGAAGGCCGAGGACGATCCGCTGGCCGACTTTGCGCGTGCCGCCGGGCTCGCGTGCGTGCGCGGGAGCGCGGAGGACGTGCTGGATCGCTTCAAGCAGGCCGTGGCGGAGCATCCCGCGGATGCGGTGCTCCGCGCCACCGCCGATTGCCCGCTCCTCGATCCGGGCGTGACGGGACGCGTGCTTGGCGAGTACCTCGAGCGCCGAGACCGGGTGGACTACGCCAGCAACGTGCAGCCGCCGACCTTCCCGGACGGGCTCGACACCGAGGTCTTCTCGGCCGAGGCCCTGGAGCGCGCGTGGCGAGAGGCGCGGCGGCCGTCCGAGCGCGAGCACGTGACGATCTACATCCGCGAGCATCCGGAGCGGTTCCGACTCTTTAACGTCGCGCACGCCGAGGACCTGTCGGCGCATCGCTGGACCGTCGACACCGAAGCCGACCTGAAATTCGTCCGGGATGTCTTCGCCGCGCTGGCGGAGCACGGCGGGCTGTTCGGCATGACGGAGGTGCTTGCGCTGCTGGATCAGCGCCCGGAGCTCGTGTGGCTCAATGCCGGAATCCGGCGCAACGAGGGGCTCGAGCTGTCCCGGGCCAGGGAGCGCGACCATGGCTGACAAGGAGCAGCGATACAGCCGCTCCGCCGACTGGCTCGAGCGCGCCCGCCGCGTCGTGCCGGGCGCCTCGCAGACGCTCAGCAAGGGGCCGGCGATGTTCGTGGAGGGGGCGTATCCCGTGTTCCTCGAGCACGGCAACGGCTGCCGCGTCTGGGACGTGGACGGCCACGAGTACGTCGACTACATCCTGGGGCTCGCCTCGATCACGCTCGGGTACGCGTATCCCGCGATCGTCGAGGCGGTTGCCCGTCAGCTCGGGCGCGGCAGCATCTTCTCGCTGCCTCACCCGCTGGAGGTCGAGGTCGCCGAGCGGCTGACCGAGGTGATCCCCTGCGCCGAGATGGCGCGCTTTCTCAAGACCGGCTCCGAGGCCAATGCCGCCGCCGTCCGGGTCGCTCGCGCCGCCACCGGGCGCGAGGTGATCGTGAATGTCGGTTACCACGGCTGGCTGGATTGGTACGCCGTCCAGACGCCGCGCGCCAAGGGAATTCCGAAGGACTTTTCTAATCTGATCGTGCCGTTCGAGTACAACGATCTCGACTCGCTGGAGAGCGCGCTCGCCGAGCACAGTGGTCGGGTGGCCGCGGTGATGATGGAGCCGGTGCTGCTGGAGGTACCGACCGCGGGATTCCTCGAGGGCGTGAAGGCGGCGGCGCATCGGCACGGCGCGCTCCTGATCTTCGACGAGATCGTGAGCGGCTTCCGCTGGGCGACGGGTGGCGCGCAGGAGTACTTCCGTGTGGTACCGGACCTGGCGGTGTTCGGCAAGGGCATGGCCAACGGGCTGCCGCTGGGGGCGGTCGTGGGCAGCAAAGAGCTGATGAGCGAGTTCGAGGACATCTTCGTCTCGAGCACGTTCGGCGGCGACACGCTGGCCCTGGCCGCCTGCCTGGCGACGCTCGAGCAGTACCGGACGCGTCCGGTGATCGATCATCTCTGGCGGATGGGGCGGCGCTTCCAGGAAGGCTTCGCCGCCATCACCGCGCGCCTCGGCGTGCCGGCCCGCTGCGTCGGCTACCCGGTCCATCCCAAGATCGTGTTCGAGCACCGGTCGCCCGAGGTCCAGCGCCTCGCCATGAGCCTGTTCCTGCAGGAGACGGCCCGGCGCGGCGTCATCTTCCACTTCGCCGGCTTCAACCTCTCGTTCTCGCACGCCGAGGCCGACGTCGACGAGAGCCTGAAGGCCTGTGCGGCCGCGCTGCGGATCGTCGGCGACGCGCTCGCCGACGGGCGGGTGGCCGAGCGCCTCGAAGGCAAGCCCTACCTGGAGGCGTTCCGGCGCTCGTGACGATGCGGCTGGCCTTGCTCATCCTGAGAAAGAACTACTATCGGCTGCTCGGGCCCGTGGTGCAGGAGGCGCTCGCGCGCGGCCATGCGGTCGAGTGCTGGCACGACTGGAGCGGTCGGCGCGATGGCCACAAGGGCTCGGAGTTCCCGGATGTCGCGCCCGTGTTTCGCGCCGGCGCGCCGGGCGTGCGCTCGTATCACGGCTCGACGGAGCTGGCGGAGCGCCTCCGGCTCGATCCGCCGGACGCGCTGATCTCCATCGACCCACCCGAGCCCGAGCTTCGCGCCAGCGTCAAGGCGGCCTGGGTCTGGCTCCAGTACGGCGCCGACGTCCTGTTCCAGCCGACGCGGCAGGGTGTGCTCGATGCCGACGCCGTCGCCCTCTACGGGCCGCAGTGGCGCGCGATGCTCGAGCGTCGCTTCGGTCCCGAGCCGCTGGCGGCCGAGCTCGCGCGCAAGGCGACGGTGGTCGGCGCCCCGGAGCTGGATGTCGTTCACCAGATCGATCGGGACGAGGTGAGGCGCCGTCTGGGACTGCCGGACGATCGACCGATCGTGCTCTATCTGCCGTTCCCGCTCCACTCCAATGTCCAGACGCCCTGGCTGAGGCACGTCCACGCGCCGACCACGAGGCTGGAGCAGGGCGCCCGAGTGCTCCTGTCCGGCCGGCGCGAGTACTGGTCTCACGCGGTCAACGGTTGGAATGACCGCCGCCTGGTGGAGGCCGTGCGGCGCTTCTGTGACCGGAACGGCGCCGTGCTCGTCATGAAGGCCCGGCGCAAGGACGCGCTGCCGCGCTACGCCGAGCGGCTGGCGGATCACGCGTTCTACGATCTCTCGCACTATCCGCCGACCATTCTGGAGCTGCTCAGCGTGGCCGCGCTCTGCGTGCACTTCTACAGCACCACGGCGCTGGAGGCGGCGTACTGCGGCGTGCCGAGCCTGTGCCTGGCCCCGCGCCAGGAGGAGCTGGGCCCGGCGTCGTTCGGCTTCGGGTTCATCCACAACGGGGAGCCGGGCGGCCTCTACAACGCGCCCGGCGTCGCGTACTGGCGACCGCTGACGGCGGCGTTCGAGGGGTTCGGCCAGTGGCGCCTCTCGGACTTCCCGCTGGACAGCACCGAGCGCGGCCGCTACGTCGAGCGGTTCCTCGGGTTCGCTGACGGGCGGTCGTCCGCGCGCGTGCTCGATCTGGTGGCCCGGACGATCGAGGTCGGCCGATGAAGGGCTGGCGATGAAGGGCTGGCGATGAAGCACTGGCGTGATCTCCTGTGCCATCGCCGCCATCAGGTGCTGGACCGCCTGGGACTGAATCGCGCGTGGCTCCGCGAGCTGTCCGAGTATCACCGGGGCATGACGCGCGAGGAGTTCTGGGTGCGCTACACGCTCGGCCGGATCGAGGCGGCGCGCCTGTGGACCCGCAAGCCGCGCGACGGGGAAGCGGACTATCGCTCGTTCTACGCGGAGTCAGACTACTGGGTGCTGCGACAGATGTACTACCACCGCAACAGCTGTTTCCATTTCATCGCCGATTCGCTGCGGCGCGCCGGTCGCGAGGGCGACTTCTGCGAGTACGGGTGCGGCGTGGCGCCGGTCACGGCCTGGCTGCTTCCGCGCTTTCCGCGGTGGCGCTACACGCTCGTGGACCTCGCCTCCCCGATGCTCGACTTCGCGCGCTGGCGCGTGCGCCGCTTCGCCAACGCGGAGGCGAAGGAGCCGGGCCTCGGCGCCGATCTTCCCCTCACGCGCGACTACGAGGTGATCACCTGCCTCGAGGTGCTGGAACACGTCGTGAATCCGCTCGAGGTGGTGCAGCACCTGGTCGCCCATCTCAAACCGGGCGGCTCGCTCCATCTCAACTTCGTCGACGAGCCCGGCGGGGACGAGAACCTGGTGGAGAGCGCCGCCCAGCGCCCGGCCACGATCGAGTACCTGAACCGGGAGCTGACGGCGGTGACGCCGCTGCACGTGACCGGGCCCGACGAGGTCCGCGGGCACTATGTCAAGCCTCGCCCATAAGCCGGTCGTCGACGACGAACTGCAGCAGCGGCTGGAGCGCTACTACACGCGTTACTACCGCGATACGCTCGGCCTGCCGGGGTGGCGTGACCTCCTTGCCGTGCGGCTGGCCGACGAGCGCCATGAAGCACAGCGGCTTCACCGCTTCGAGCTCGCGCTCGGCCGTCCGATCGCCGATCTGCGCGTGCTGAACGTCGGGTGCGGCACCGGCGGCTTCAACGCGCTCGCGGAGCGGGCCGGAGCGGTCGTCTTCGGCGTCGATACCGATCCCGAGGCCGCGGCCATCGCGCGGCGGCGCGTCGCGCACGGACGCGTCGTGTGCGCCCCGGCCGAGGCGCTGCCATTCCACCGTGGCAGCGTGGACGCGGTGTATTGCTACTCGACGCTCGAGCACGTCGGCGACGCTGGCCAGGCTCTCCGCGAGATGGTGCGTGTGCTGAAGTCTGACGGCGCGTTGTATCTGCATACCCCGAGCCGCTGGAGCGTGTTCGAGAGCCACTACAAGATCCTCTGGCCGCCCGGCCTGCGCGGCCGGGCCGGACGCGCGTATCTGGCCGCCCGCGGGCGGCCCACCGCGTTCCTGTCCACGCTCCGACTCGTCACGCTCGGCGAGTGCACCCGCGCGCTCACGGCAGCGGGAGTCCGGACGATCCGGCGGCTCGACGGCGGCAGCGATCGCCGGGTCGGCGGCCCCCTCTGGCCCGCCGTGCGGCTCTACTACGGCCTGTTCCGGATCCGCCCCTACGTGGAACTGGTGGCCCGCCCATGAGAGTGCTGTCTCCCCACTGCGGGATGGACCCGGAGAGCGCCTCGGGCGGCGAGACGTACGAGCGCGAGCTCCTGCGGCACCTGGCCGCCCTCGGCGTCGTGATCGACATCGCGCTGGCGCGCCACCAGCGCCATCCCGAGGGCGTGCCGAACTGGAACATCCATCGGCTGCCCATCGGGCGCGGGCTCCGCTGGCCGGTGGCCATGCTCCTGTTGCCGCCGGTCATCCGCCGGCTGCACGCGGAAACGCGCCCCGATCTGCTGCGCGTGCACTCGCTGCGCTTCGTCGGCCCGGCCGCGCTCATCGCCCGCCGGGGCTATCGACTGGACGTGCCGATCGTCTCGCATCATCACCACCTCGACCCGAGCCCGCTGAACCGGATCATCGAACGGCGAGTGATCGCAGGATCCGAGCGCGTCATCACCGTCAGCGGGTTCTCCCGCCGCCAGCTGGTGGATTCGCTCGGGGTCAGTGCCGAGCACGTCGAGGTGGTGCCGAACGGCATCGACGAGCGCTTCAGGCCCGGTGTGCCCGGCGTGGCGCTGCGCGAGCGCCACCAGCTCGGGAGCGCTCCCGTGGCGCTCTTCCTGGGCGGGCTCAAGCCTCGCAAGAACCTGCGCCTGCTCCTCGAGGCCTGGCGTCGCGTGACGAGCGCCCGACCCGACGCGCGCCTGCTGATCGCCGGCGACGGGCCCCTCCGGCCCGCTCTCGAGCGACAAGCCGCGGCCCTCGGGCTCGACCGGAGCGTGCGGTTCGCGGGCCGGATCCCCGAGGCGGAGAAGGTCGGCTATTACCAGGCCGCGGACCTCTTCGTCTCACCGTCGGCGCTCGAGGGGTTCGGCTTCACGGTGGGCGAGGCGATGTCCTGCGGGCTCCCGCTGGTCGTCTCCGACCAGGGCGCGCTGCCTGAGCTCGTGATCGACGGCGAGAGCGGCTTCCTGTGTCCCTACCGCGACGCCAACGCGTTCGCCGAGCGCATGCTGCAGTTGCTCGCCGATGCAGAGCTCGGCCGCCGTCTCGGCGCCTTCAACCGCGACCGCATCGACCGACACTTCCGCTGGGACCGCGCCAGCCGTCGCGTCCTCGAGATCTACGAGGAGACCGCGGCCGAGTGGAAGCGCGGACTCCGGCGCAGCCCCGCCCCGACGCCCCGATGAGCGCCAAAAGCGCGAAGAGGCCCAACCGCCGAACCGACGGATGTCGCGGACAGTGACTCAGACAAACCCTAGAACGCCAGGCGCTTCCGAGCGTTTCTTCCGAGAGAGTGATTACTGGCGGGCGTGGTCGAGGGTGCCCGACGCGACCGTGGACATCGCGTATGCCCTGCGCGCAGTGCACCCGACCGACCGCCGCGTCCTCGATGCTCCGTGCGGCCGGGGACGCCTGCTCAAGGCCGCCGCGCAGCGGGCGCCCCAGGCCGAGCTCTACGGCGTCGATGTGAACCGCGACATGGTAGCGCAGGCGCGGAGCGAGCTGCCCGGCACGCGCGTGCAGCTCGCCTCCGTGTACGCGATGCCGTTCCGCGACCGGAGCTTCGACGTGGTGCTCTGCCACGAGTCGTTCATGCACTTCGATGAGCCGCTCCGCGCGCTGCAGGAGCTCTGCCGCGTCTCGCGGGATCGCGTGTACTTCTCGGTGACCACGCGGCGGCAGCTCAATACGCTGCTCAGACGGCTCGGTCTGCTCGGACGTAGCGACGTTCCCCACTGGACGTACAACCTCGAAGAGGTACGCCGGCTGCTGCCGCCCGACTTCACCTGGTCGATCGTCGGCGGCATCCTCGTGGGCCGCAAGGCCCTGCGACTCTCGCATGCGGCCCACCGGCGGCTGCACCAGGCGCTCGGGCGGTTCATCCCCCAGCCGGTCCTGAAGACGTTCGGGCAGAGCCTCTTCGTCTACGGGCGCCGCCACGCTCGGCTGGAAGCGAGCTAGCATGCGAACCCGTCACGGAATGGGCGACCCTTCGGACCGAGCATCGCGACCTTGGTGTTCCGCTTCGAGCGCCGGCTTTGCCGGCGCAACGGATTCCTTGGGGGCGGGTATGGGAGGGGGCCGTCGAGGCCCCCTGCGAGACTCACTAGTGGGTGACCAGGTGCTCGCGCTGCGGCTGGACGACGTCGGCGCCGCCTCGAAGCAGCACGAGGTCTACGGCACCACGCGCATCCCGCTCCGCGGCCTGGCGTTGCCGTTTCCCGGCAACTTCCTGTTCCTCAAGTATCTGCCGCCGTTCAAGCGCTGGGGGCCGTATGCCGAGCTCACGGCCCGAGCCTGGGAGGGGATCCTGGCCACGCTCGGCGAAGTCGGAGCCAGGCTGACCGTGGCGGTGACGGCGGGCTGGGTCGAGCGCGACGGCCACGTGACGCCGTTTCCGGTGAAGTTCCCCGAGCAGGCGCGGGTGCTGCGCGAGGGGCAGCGGCAGGGTGTGCTCGAGATCGCCAATCACGGCTACACGCACTGCGTGCTCCGGGGCCGGCTCTATCGGCCGCGGCTGTTCGCCGGCAACCGCCCGTATCATCGCGAGTTCTACGACTGGCTTCCCGACGAGCTGCACCGGCGCCATCTGGAGGCCGCGCAGAACATCCTCGGCTCCTGGTTCGGGACGCCCCCGGCGACCCTGGTGCCGCCCGGGAACGTCTTCTCGGCCAAGACCGTCGCCGCGGCCGCCACGCTGGGGATCCGGTACATCTCGTGTCGCGCGCCGGCACCGCTCCCCCCGGCGGAGGGTGTCACGTTCGTGGACGAGTCGCGAGTGGTGGCCTTCCACGACCGCGACATCGTGCGAGGCCCGCGCGACTTCTTGCCGCGCCTGCTCGGCTCGCGGCCCGGCACCAGATTCGTCACGGTGAGCGAGCTCGCCCGGCTGCAGGCGGCTGCGCGATGAGGATCTGCTTCGCCGCGGAGTACTTTCCGCCTCACGCGCCGGGCGGCGCGGAGTGGAGCACCGAGGCGCTGGCGGTCGCCCTCGGCGAGCGCGGACACCGCGTGACAGTGGTCACGCCGAACTACGGCGCGCCCGCGCGGGAGACGCGCGACGGCGTCGCCGTGGTCCGCTTCCCATTTCCCGTCAAGCGCGTTCCGGGTCGCGCGACGGTGCCGGCGCGCTATCTCGCGAACCCGCTGTTCTATCTCTACGCGGGCCTGTTCCTGGCCCGGACGGTGCGCCGGGAGCGCGCGGACGTGATCCACGCCCAGAACAAGCACATGCTCGTCCCGGCCGCGATCGCGCGCGCGCTCACCGGCCGGCCGATGGCGCTGACGCTCCGCGACGGCAGCATCATCGACGCGGCGCCGGTCTGTCTCCACCACGGGGATCGGATGCCCGTCGACTGCGGCGTGGCCAAGCTGTGGGGCCAGTGCGCCGTCGAGTACTTCGAGCTCTACGCCAGAGGACGCCGGAGCCGGCTCGGCACGCGACTCGCCTTCCTGTACTTCTGGCTCGATGCCCGGCTGAAGCAGCGGTTCCTGCGTGGCGCGGACGCGGTGGTGGGTGTCAGTCGCGGCATCCTCGACATCTACCAGCGCTCCGGGTTGCTCGAGAGCGTGGCGCGGCTGAGGGTCGTGCACACGATCCCGCCGTTCACGACGACGCCTCCGCCCTCGGCCGTCGAGACGATGCGCCGGCGGCTCGGGCTCCAGGGTCGCCGGGTGATCCTGTACGTGGGCAAGCGCTCGCCGGGCAAGGGCAGCGGAGCGCTGCTGGCGGCCGCGCGCCGCGTGGCCTCGGCCGTGCCCGAGGCGCTGTTCCTCTTCGTGGGCGAAGGGGAGCCGTGCCCGGACGAGCCCTTCATCCGCGCGGTCGGCCCGCTGCCGAACCACGAGGTGCTCACGCTGTACCCGCTCGCCGATGTGGTCGCGGTGCCGTCCGTCATTCCCGACGCGCTGAGCCGGGTGATCCTGGAAGCGCTGTGGGCCGGGCGAGCGGTGGTCGCCACGCGCGTGGGCGGCACGCCCGAGCTGATCATCGACCGCGTGACCGGGCTGCTCGTCGATCGCGACGACCCCGACGGGCTCGCCGCGGCCCTGCTCGCGCTGCTCGCAGACGAGGGGCTCAGGCGCGAGCTCGGACGTGCCGGGCGGCGGCACGTGGAAGCGCTGTCCGGGCGCGGCGGGAGCGTCGATCGGCTGCTCGATGTCTACGCGGAGCTGACCGGACCACCCGCGACGGCGCCATCGGAGGCACGCGGCTGATGGAGCTCGGGCTCCTGCCCGCGCTCGGCGGCGGCATGGCCGAGCTCCAGCAGAGCGGTCAGCTCTCGCGCTTCCTCGACGGTTACCTGCCGGCGTATGCCCGCGCCTTCGACCGGGTCTGGTACTTCAGCTATCTACCCGAGGCGCTGCCGGCGGGGACCGAAGCACCGGCGCGGCAGAGCGTCAGCGTGCTCGCCCCGCGCCGGGCGCGCCCGCGACTGCTGCGCGCCGTCGCGATGCCGCTGGCCCACCGCGGCGAATTCGCCCGCTGCGCCGTGCTCCGCGTCTTCCAGGTGACCGGTGTGATCCCGGCCATCCTGGCGCGGGCGCGGTGGGGCACGCCGTTCGTGACCACCTATGGCTTCTGGTACGCACGGCTGTCACAGGCGGGCCCGTCTCGGCTGGCCAAGCGCGTGCTCGAGCGCGTGGGTCTCCGGCTCGCCGATGCGGTGATCGTCCCGACGCGAGAGCTCGGCGATCACGCGGCCACGATGGCGGGGCGCGACCGCGTCCACCTGATCCCCAACGGCGTGGATCTCCAGCGCTTCGCGCCCCGCGCCGAGCCGACGCACGACGGGGGACGCATCCTCTATGTGGGCCGCCTCTCGGAGGAGAAGAACCTCGGGACCCTGCTGCAGGCCGTGGCGTCGATCCAGGCGCGCCGGCCCGCCGAGCTCGTGCTGATCGGCGACGGGCCGCTGCGCGCCCGGCTCGAGACCGAGGCCCACGCGCTCGGCGTGAAGGCCGAGTTCCTGGGCGTGCTGGATCACCGCGAGGTGCCGGAACGGCTCCGACAGGGCGACCTGTTCGTGCTCCCCTCGTTCACCGAAGGCCACCCCAAGGTGCTGATCGAGGCGATGGCGTGCGGCCTGCCCTGTGTCGCGTCGGACTGCGCCGGCAACCGTGCGCTCGTGAGCGACGGCGAGACCGGGCTGCTGTTCGACCCCACCAGCGTGCCGGCGCTCGGGGCCGCGCTCGATCGCGTGCTGGGCGACCGCGGGCTCGCGCGCGCGCTCGGCCGGCGGGCCCGCGCGAGCGTCGCGCGCGAGTACGATCTGCAGCGCGTGGTCGCCGAGGAGATCGAGCTGCTGAAGCGCGTCGCGCGCCCGCCGCGGAGGTGAGCGATGCCGCTGGCCTTCTATTCGCGCGCCGCCACCCAGGAGTTCTGGAGCGAGCACTGGGGCGGCCAGGACGTGCCCGGGCTGCTG
>Ga0187892_10002260_pt1 | contig 39619 bp, 45 predicted proteins | sample MA1701073metaG_FD_139345 | JGI IMG/M metagenome (GOLD analysis project Ga0187892, IMG submission 139345) | Bio-ooze microbial communities from a basaltic lava cave in the Kipuka Kanohina Cave System on the Island of Hawaii, USA - MA170107-3 metaG ... | reverse complement strand
GCAGGTAGTGGCGCTGGAGCGCGATGAACAGCGCCACCACGGGCAGCACCGTCAGCACCGCGCCCGCCATCAGGATCTCGACGTCGGGCGCGTGCTCGCCGAGCAGCGAGGCGAGCGCCACCGGCAGCGGCTGGAGGCGCTCGTCTCCGAGCACCACCAGCGGCCAGAGGAAGTCGTTCCACGCGCCGAGGAAGGTGAAGGTGCCGAGCGTCACCAGCACGGGGCGGCAGAGCGGGAGCACCACCGCGGTGAAGACGCGCAGCTCGCCGGCGCCGTCGAGCCGCGCCGCGTCGAGCAGCGCGTCGGGGATGCTCACCACGTACTGCCGCACCAGGAAGATCCCGAAGATGCTGGCGAGGCTCGGCACGAGCACGCCGGCGTACGTGTTCACGAGGCCGAGCTCCTTCACGAGCAGGAAGAGCGGCAGCATCGCCACCTGGCCGGGGATCACGAGCGCGGCGAGCAGCGCGCGCGAGAGCGCGTCGCGGCCGCGGAAGCGGAGCTTCGCGAAGGCGTAGCCGGCGGCGGAGTTCGTGAGCAGGCCGAGCGCGGTGGCGGCGCTCGCGAGCAGCAGGCTGTTCGCGAAGGCGCGCGCGAGGGGGAGCCGCGAGAACAGCGCCTCGTAGTGCGCGAGCGTGGGCGCGCTCGGGAGCAGGCGCGGCGGCGCGGCCGTCGCCTCGCCGGCCGGCATCAGGGAGACCGACAGCATCCAGAGCAGCGGCGCGAGCGCGGCCGCCGCGAGCGCGACGAGCCCGGCGAGCGTGAGCGCGGAGAGCGCCCGCCTCTTCATACCACCCGCTCCACGCCGAAGGCGCGCCGCCCGAGCCACGTCGCGGTCGCCACGATCGCGAACAGCACGAACGCGACGGCGGCGGCGTGCCCGAGGTTCCACCAGCGGAAGCCCTGCTCGTACATCAGCAGCACGAGGCTGCGCGTCGCGTCGCCGGGGCCGCCCTGCGTCATCACGTAGGGCTCGGCGAAGAGCTGGAGCGAGCCGATCGCGGTCATCAGCACCACGAAGCTCGTGGTCGGGATCAGCATCGGCAGCGTGACGTGACGGAGCTGCTGCCAGCCGGAGGCGCCGTCGAGCCGCGCGGCCTCGTAGAGGCGAGCGGGGATGGCCTGGAGGCCGGCGGCGAAGATCACCAGGTTCCAGCCGAAGTTCTTCCAGACCGCGAGGCCGATGATCGCGGGCATCGCCCAGGCCGGGTCGCCGAGCCAGTCGACGCCGGAGAGGCCGACGGCTTCGAGCGCGCGGTTCAGCGCGCCGATGCGCGGGTGGTAGAGGAAGCGCCACACGATCGCGACCGCGACGAGGGTCGTCACCACGGGCAGGAAGTAGACGGTGCGGAAGAAGCCCCGCGCGCGGGCGAGCGGCGCCTCGAGCAGGAGCGCGCCGCCGAGCGAGAGCGCCACGGAGAGCGTGCCGCCCACCGCGGCGAAGTAGAGCGTGTTGCGGAGCGCGGTCCAGAAGCTCGGGTCGGCGAGCAGGCGCGCATAGTTCGCGAGGCCGACGAAGCGCAGGCTCGCGAGATCGGCCACGGCGTAGATGTCGAAGTCGGTGAGCGAGAGCAGCAGCGCCGCGGCCACGGGCAGCACGAAGAAGACGCCGATGGCGGCGAGCGCGGGCGCCGCGAACGCGAGGCCGGCATGGGATCTCGTCACCCCGGGTACTTACCCGCCCCGCGCTAGCGAATCCAGGCCGCGATGCGGAGCGCGAGCTCGTCGAGCAGCTCGTCCTTCGTCACGTCCGCCGGCGGATCGAGCACGAGCTGCAGGATCGTCGAGCTCGTGAGGTTCACGATCAGGCGCATCGTGGCGGGCGAGATCTCCTGCCGCACGAGCCCGCCCGCGCGGCGGCGCACCTCCTGCGAGAAGTCGAGCAGCCGCGACGAGACGGTGCGGATCGCCTCGATGCCGTTCGTGTACGGCACCTCGTACGTGAAGACCGCGAAGAGTGCGCGCTCGCGCACGGCCGTCTCGTGGATCAGCTCGAGCCACACGCGCAGCGCATCGTCCTCGGGCGCCGCGAGCACCCGCGGCGCCTGCTGCCCGAGCCGCCGCAGCACGCGATCGACCAGGCGCTCCGCCACCTGCGCCACGATCGCGTCCTTGCCGGGGAAGTACTCGTACAGCGAGGCGATCGAGACGCCGGCGCGCTCGGCGACGTGGTTCGTGGTGGTGCCGGCGTAGCCGAGGCGCGGCAGGAGCCCAGTACAGGCGTCCACGAGCGCGTCGAAGGTGGCCTGCGAGCGCGCCTGCGAGGGGCGCTTTCGCGGTGCGAGATCGCGGGCTTGCGGCGTCCGGCGCACGCGCCCTCCGGCGGCTGCGGGAATCCGAGTAAAACCAAGTAAATACTTGGATTAAGCTCTGGCTGCAAGGAGACGACGCGTGACCGACATGCACGGGCCCGACTCGCTCACGATCCGCCTCGCCGGCGACCTGCGGATGGGACTGCTCAGCGGCCGCACCTTCGTGATGCAGGTGGCGCACCCGGCCGTGGGCGCGGGCGTGAACGAGTTCTCGGCCTTCCGCAGCGACCCGTGGACGCGCATCGAGCAGATCACGCAGTCGGGCATCCGGTACCTCTATCGCGGCGCCGCGGCCGGCTTCGAGGAAGGGCGCCGCCTGCGCCGGATCCACGAGGACATCCAGGGCGTGGACAGCCGCGGCCGCCCGTATCACTCGCTCGATCCCGACGTCTACGGCTGGGTGCACACCGTCTTCTTCGATTCGATCGTGACGGCGCACGCGCTCTTCGCCGAGCCGCTCTCGCGCGCGCAGCAGGAGCGCCTGTTCGAGGAGTGGCGCCAGGGCGGGCGCGTGTTCGGCCTGCGCGACGCGGACATGCCCGAGAGCGTCGACGCCTACTGGCGCTTCTACGCCGAGCGCATCGAGAGCACGCTCGAGTACAACCCGGTGATGGACTGGATCCTGCGCGGGGAGCGCGTGCCGAAGCCGCCGAACCTGGCGTGGCTGCCGGAGGCGGTGTGGACGCGGCTCTGGAAGCCGCTCGGCCGGCTCCAGCGCAAGCTCATCCTGGGCACGCTCCCAAGTGCCTTCCGCGCGAAGATCGCCGCGCAGCAGCCGTGGAGCGAGCGCGACCAGCGCTGCTTCGACCGCTTCGCACGCTTCGTGCGCTACGGCGTGCCGCGCCTGCCGGAGAAGTGGCGCACCGATCCGGAGGCCTATCGGATCCTCAACGGCCTCGCTGCGTGAGCAGCCAGCGGCGCTTCTCGAGCACCTGATCGGCGTCGCGGTCGAGGGCGGCGAGCACCTCGTCGAGGTCGCGGCCCTCGCGCACCGCGGCCTCCGCGTGCCACGCGATGCGGCTCGCGATGCGCTCCCACTCGGGCAGCTTCGGCGTCGCCACGGCATGCGCGAGCTGCGTGCGGAACGCGGCGACGCGCGCGCCCGAGAGCGCGGGGTCGTCCCACGCCGAGCGGCGCGCGGGCAGGTCGCCCGACAGGCGGTGGAACTCCGCCTGCTGCGCGGGCTCGCCGAGGAACGCGATCCACGCCCACGCCGCCTCCTTGCGCTGCGAGCTCGCCACCAGCGCGAGGCTCGCGCCGCCCGCGAGCGAGACGCCGGGCCCCGCGCCCTCGAAGGCCGGCAGCGGCGCGGTGGCCCAGCGCGCCTGCATCTCGGCCGGCAGCCGCGCCGCGAACTCGCGCAGGTTCCACGGCCCGGTCACGAGCGCGCCGAACGCGCCGGCCGCGAAGTCCTGGTGGAGGTTCGCCAGCTGGGAGACGCCCGTCTGCGGCGCGAGGCCCTGCGCGAACAGCGACAGATAGAACGCGAAGGCCGCGCGGAACTCGGGACTCTGGAAGTTCCCGTGCGTGTCGCCCTCGCGCAGCAGCGTGGCGCCGCGCTGGAGCGCGAGGATCACCGGCACCTCCCACTCGCCGAGCGGGAGGAGGAACGGGTGCTGCCCCGGCCCGAGCCGCGCCTTCACGCGCGCGGCCGCCGCGAGCCACGCGGGCCACGTGCTCGGGAGAGCGCCCGGGAACCAGTCGCTGCGATGGAAGAGCAGGCGCGTGTCCGCGTACCACGGCACCGCGAGCGTCCTGCCTTCGATCACCGCCGCGTCGAGCACGCCCGCGAAGAAGTCGCCCGTCTCGAGGGCCGGCGTCCTCGCGAGCCACGGCTCGAGCGGCTCGAGCGCGCCGAGCGCCGCGAACTCGGGGATCCACGTGTTGCCGAGCTGGATCACGTCCGGCAGCGCATCGCCCACGTACGCCGTCAGCAGCTTCTCGTGCGCCGCGCTCCACGGGATCTGCTGCACGCGCACCGTCAGACCGGGGTGGCGCGCCTCGAACGCCGGCACGAGCGCGCGCACGTGCTCGCCCTCCCGCCCGAGCGCCCAGAACTCGACCACGGCGCCGGTCTCGGCGCGGGCGCAGCCGAGGCCGAGCAGGAGCGCGAGCACGACGGGGACGTTCTTTGACTTGTTGACTCGTTCGGCCGGTCGGATCATCGTGGCCACCGCAGACGAATCAACGAGTCGAAGAACGTCCCCACCGCCGCCACTTGTACCTCACGCCCGCACCAGGAGCCAACGATGGAGACACGCACGCTCGGCCACTCGAAGCTGTCGGCCAGCAAGGTCGGCCTCGGCTGCAACAACTTCGGCATGAAGCTCGACGCCGAGCAGACACGCCACGTGATCGACGCCGCGCTCGACGCCGGCGTCACCTTCCTCGACACCGCCGACCTGTACGGCGGCACGAAGTCCGAGGAGTTCATCGGCGCGGCGCTCGCGGGCCGGCGCGAGCGCGCGGTGATCGCGACCAAGTTCGGCGGCCTCGCGATGAGCCGCAAGACCGGCGAGCGCTGGGGCTCGCGCGACTACGTGCGCAAGGCCGCCGAGGCGAGCCTCGCGCGCCTGCGCACCGACGTGATCGACCTCTACCAGATGCACTTTCCCGACCCGAAGACGCCGCTCGAGGAGACGCTGGGCGCTCTCGCCGACCTCGTCCGCGAGGGCAAGGTGCGCGCGATCGGCTGCTCGAACTTCACGGGCGCGATGATCGACTCGCGCTTCGCGACCGCGCAGAACGAGTGGAGCCTGCTCGTGCGCAAGGCCGAGGCGGACGTGATCCCCGCCTGCGAGCGCCACGGCGTCTCGCAGCTCCCATACTTCCCGCTCGCGAGCGGCATGCTCACGGGCAAGTACCGCCGCGGCGAGCTGCTGCCCGCGGGCTCGCGCCTCGCGAGCAGCAGCTACTTCGACGCGGTGCGGAGCGACGCGAACTTCGACAAGGTCGAGAAGCTCACCGCCTTCGCCGCGCAGCGCGGCCGCAGCCTGCTCGAGCTCGCCTTCTCGTGGCTGGCCTCGCAACCCTGCGTCGGCTCCGTGATCGCCGGCGCCACCAGCCCCGAGCAGGTGCGCGCCAACGCCGCCGCCGCGAGCTGGCAGCTCACGCCCGCGGAGCTCGCGGAGGTCGACGAGTTGGCCCCGCGCTGAGGGCGGCGCTCAGAAACCCTCCGGCACCAGGAACGAGCGCACCACCACGCCATCCACGGGCACGCCGGGCTCGATGCCGAGCAGCGCCGTCACCGTCGGGTGCAGGTCCACCGCGCGCACCTGGCTCTTGTAGATCCCCTCGGCCACGCCGTCGCCCCACAGGTACAGCACGCCCGCCATGCCGGGCGTCGCGGGCGGGTAGCCGTGGGTGGACTTCAGGAACGGCCCCGCCGACGGGAACTCCGGCCCGACGGCGCCGAGCCACCGCAGCGCCCACGGCCACTTCCGGGCGTCCTCGATGAAGTAGGGCGGCTTCGCCGACACGATCAGCGGCGCGACGCGCGGCCCGGTGCCGAGATGCGCGTAGTCCGGCAGCGCGTCGCGGCGCAGCACCTCGAATTGCGTGAAAGCCGCGAGCTTCTGCGCCGCGGGCTCGACCGCGGCCGGGTCGTCGAAGTAGAGGAACGAAGTGGTGCCCGTCGAGACCGCGCGCGCCGGGATCTCCTGCGCGCGCAGGATGCGCTCGATGTTCACGATCGTGGTGACCGGCGCCATGCCGTGGTCGGTGGTGACGACGAGCGCCGTCGCGTCGCGGCCCGGACCGGCCTCGATCGCCTTCATCACGCGCGCCACCGCCGCATCCATCCGCACGACCGCGTCGCGCGCCTCGCTCGAGCGCATGCCGTCGAAGTGCGCGGCGCCGTCGGGCCCGCGGAAGTAGGCGAGGATCAGCCGCGGCCGCTCCTCCGCCGGCAGCGCGAGCAGCGCCGCGACCTCCTCGGCGCGCGTCGCATCGTCGGGGAAGCTGTCGTGCCCCTCCGTCCCGTCCACGATGCTCGCCAGCGCCCCGCGCGAGTGCGAGCGCGCGCCGTACCAGTCGAGCGCCGCCGCCCGCACGCCCTGCCGCTCCGCGACCTGGTGCAGGTTCTCGCAGCCCGTCATCCAGTCGGCGTCGCGGCTGTGGTCGTAGGCGAGCCCGTCGCCGTCGAGGAACTCGTTCGTGACGATGCCGTGATGCTCGGGCCAGCAGCCGGTCGAGATGGTGAAGCCGCTGATCAGCGAGATGGTGGGGAAGGGCGGCTCGAAGCCGTGCGTGAAGGACCCCTCGCGCCGCATGCGCTCGAACGCGGGGATGGGCGCCAGCTCGAGCAGGCTCGGCGCCACGCCGTCGAACAGCAGCACCACCACGGTGCGCTCCTGAGGCGGGGCGGCGAGCGCCGGGGACGCGAGGAGGGCGAACGCAGCAGCGAGCAGGAGGAGGGGGAGTCGCATGAGACGGGGCAGGATAACGACCCGCCGGCCTCACACGACCGTGCCGAACAGGGCGCCGACGCCCGCGGTCAGCGCCATCGCGAGCGCGCCCCAGAAGCCGACGCGGAGCGCGCCGATTCCCATGTGCGCGCCGCCCGCGCGCGCCGCGAGCCCGCCGAGCAGCGCGAGGAACACCAGCGAGCTGCCGGCGACGCCCGGCACGAGCAGCGCTCCGGGCGCGAGCGCGACCACCGCCAGCGGCAGCGCCGCGCCCACCGCGAAGGTGCCCGCCGAGGCGAGCGCCGCCTGGATCGGGCGCGCGCTCAGCGCCTCCGAGATGCCGAGCTCGTCCCGCGCGTGCGCGCCGATCGCGTCGGCGGCCATGAGCTGGTCGGCCACCTGCCGCGCGAGCGCCGGGTCGAGGCCGCGGCCCTCGTAGATCCCGGCGAGCTCCTCGCGCTCGCGCGGCTCATCGGTCGCGAGCTCGCCGCGCTCGCGCTCGAGGTCCGCCGCCTCCGTGTCAGCCTGCGAGCTGACCGAGACGTACTCGCCCGCCGCCATCGACATCGCGCCCGCGACCAGCCCCGCCACGCCGGCGACCAGCACGCCCCCGTGCGACGCGTCCGCCGCCGCGACGCCCAGCACCAGGCTCGCGGTCGAGACGATGCCGTCGTTCGCGCCGAGCACCGCCGCGCGGAGCCAGCCGATCCGCGCCGTGCGGTGCCATTCGCGATGGAAGCGCATCCGGCCGGCCAGCATACGCAGCCTCAAGCTAGGCGTCAGGTCGGCCGACGGGATGTCCCAACCAGGGGGATCGCATGAAGGGCATTTGTCTCGGGCTGCTCGTTTCGCTCGTTCCGTGCGCCGGCTTCGGCGAGGCGCTGACGGTGTCGCCCGCGGCGAGCTACGGGACGGCCGTCGCCGACAACCTCAAGGAGTGCGGCCTGTCGGAGACGCAGTCCGAGTCCGTGCTGAAGGCGCTCGCCGCGAACGGCGTGTCGGCCCAGCCGGCCTCCACGGACGCCGTCCCGCCCAAGGGCCGCTTCCTCCAGCTCCGCATCGAGGCGGCCATGTCGGCGGGCAACGCCTTCACCGGCCACCGCAAGGCCGTGACCACCTCGGCGCACCTGTTCGAGAACGGCAAGGAGATCGGGCAGACCACGCTCTCGCGCGACTCGAGCGGCGGCGCCTTCGGCGGCTACAAGGGCTCGTGCAACGTGCTGCGCCGCTGCGCCATCACGCTCGGCAAGGACATCGCGAACTGGGTGAAGACCCAGCCCGGTCAGTCTCCCGCCGCGCCCGCGCGCTAGCCAGGGCGCTTCGAGCTCGAGCTCCGACAGGCAGAAGCGCGCCGCGTGCAGCCAGCACTGCGGGCCGGCGTCGTGCGCGGCGCTCCGTAGGCTGCGCACGCGCTCCTGCCCGCCGCGCGAATAGGCCGCCCGCAGCAGGGCGTCCCCCTCGTCGCTGCGCGCCCCCGCGCAGTCGAAGACGCCGACCGTCGAGGTGAAGCGCGCGCCGAAGCCGCCGCCGAGGCGCGTGACCAGCAGCATGTGGCCCGCGCCGAAGCCGCGCCGCGGCGCCGCGACGGTCAGGGGCACGAGCAGCCGCCCACCCGGCGCGAGCGCAGCGAGCCAGGGCGCGCTGGGCTCGGTGGCGCCGGCATTCACGAAGATCGCGTCGAAGGGACCGCCCACGAGCACGCTGCCGTCGCCCGAGACGACCGTGGCGTTCGGCGTGCGCGCGAGGTTGCGCCGCGCGAGCTCGGCGAGCCGCGGGTCGAGCTCCACGCCCACGACGCTGCCGCCCGGCACCGCCGCCGCGGCGATCGCGGTGTAGTAACCGACGCCGCAGCCGACGTGCAGCAGGCGCTCGCCGGGCTCGAGCGCGAGGTCGTCGAGCCAGCGCAGCAGCGCCGCGGGCAGGCCGTTGTTCAGGTTGCGGCCCGCGTCGAGGGCCACCAGCACGTCGTCGTAGATGTGCCGCGGGTCGTCGTCGGGCGTCTGCTCGTAGCCACCGCCCAGCTCCGACGGCCGGAGGATCTGCCACGGACCCGGGCCCAGGAAGTCCTCGCGCCGCACCGTCGCGAGCGCCTCCACCAGCCGCGCTGAGCGCAGCCCCGCGAGCGCGCGGATCTTCTCGGCGAACTCGCGGCGCGCGGCGTCGAGGCGGCTAGAGGTCATCGACGATCAGCTCCGGGTGGCGCGCGGCCAGCGCCTCCAGCAACACCGAGCGGTGGCACTCCTTCGCCTCCGCTTCGTAGCACAGCAGCGCCGCGGCCTCGCCGCCCGCCGCGGCCCGGATCTCCTCGAGCACGCTCGGCGTGCGCGCGAGGTGCTCGCGGTAGCGCGCGAGGATCTCCGCGCTCGAGGCTCCGCTCTTCCGGTTCTCGCGCGGATTGCCCGCCGCGCGCACGTGGGCGTAGCCGATGCACTCTCGAGCCAGGCGCTCCGCCAGCCTCTTCTGCGCGAACTCCGCCCGCCGGCTCCAGGGCAGCTCGCGCACGTCGATCACCACGGCGATCGATGCGCGGTGCAGGGCTTCGACGAACGCGTCGAGCGAGCGACCCTGGTAGCCGATGCCGGCGAGGCGCACGCAGGCGAGCGTAGCGGGGCGGGCCTATCTCCTGCGCAGCACGACCATCGCGCGGCCCACCACCGGCCCTCCGGTGTGCGCAGCGAGGTCGAACTCGCTCACGCCCGTCGCGCGGCTCGACTCCGGGTGCCACGACTCGAGCGCGAGCCCCGGGCAGGCGGCGACGCGCTCGGCGAACGCGCTCGCGGTGTAGCCGCGCAGGTGCGCCTCGGGCCCCCACGCGAGGCGCCGCTGCGCGCCGGCGTCGCTCACGTAGACGGCGTCGTTCTCGCCGCGCACCGTCACCTCGCCGCGCGTCATCTCCCAGCCCTCGTCGGTCGTGGCCGGCGCCTCGCCGGCGCGCGCCAGGAAGGCGAGGTCGAGCACGTACACGCCGCCCGGGCGCAGCGCCGCCGCCACGCAGCGGAGATGCGCGTCGGCGGCCGCGTCGCCGTGGAGCAGGCGGAACGAGCTGAGCGGATTGAAGGCCGCCGCGAAGGGCTGCTCCGCGGAGAACGCCGTCATGGCGGCGCACAGCGTTTCGAGCGGCGTGCCCTCGGCGGCCGCCGCTTCTCGCGCGTACGCCAGCATCGCGGCGCTGTAGTCGAGCGCGGTCACCCGCCAGCCGCGCCGCGCGAGCAGCCGGCCGACCCGCGCGGGCCCGCCGGCCACCTCGAGCACGGGCTCGCCCGCCGCGACCCCGCAGCGCGCGAGGATGCGGTCGTAGAACTCGGCTTCCCTGCTGCGATCGAAGCCGAACAGGATGTCGTAGTAGCGCGGATGGTCGTAGATCGTCTCCGTAGCCATGCTTCGTCTCCCGAGGCGGCGCGAAGGCTCGCGCCGCGGCCGTTGGGGCAGTTGGCGGATCGGTCCGCTCGTGCTCGGCTCAGCGGGAGATCATGGCGAGGCCAGCATCCGCTGCGCTGCGCCGGGAGTCAAGCCTGTCGAATCTCCGCTGCTCCGTTCGACCTCGTGCAGGAGGTCCCCATGAACTGGCGCAGCGCGGCCGCGGTGCTCCTCGGGCTCGCAGGGGTCTTCGTCCTCTCGCTCGGCACCGACCAGGTGCTGCACGTGCTCGGGGTGTATCCGCCCTGGGGCGAGCCGATGCACGAGCCGGGCCTCAACTGGCTCGCGCTGAGCTATCGGCTCCCCTACGGCGTCGCGGGCGGCTACCTGACGGCGCGGCTCGCGCCGCGGAACCCGATGCGCCACGCGCTGATCCTCGGCGCGGTGGGCGTCGTCCTCAGCACGGCCGGTGCGATCGGCTCGATCCCGCTCGACCTCGGCCCGGCCTGGTACCCCATCGCGCTCGTGGTCACCGCGCTGCCGTGCGCGTGGCTCGGCGGAGTGCTCGCCCGATGATCCGTCTCCACAACTTCGCGCGCGGCGCCCGCGGCCTGCGCCTATTCTGGCAGTGCGAGGAGATGGGACTGCCCTACCAGGTCGAGACGGTCTCCTTCCCGCCGAGCGCCGCGTATCGCGCGCTCCACCCGCTCGGGACCGTGCCGTTCCTCGAGGACGACGGCGGCGTCGCGATCCACGAGTCCGTCGCGATCATGCTCTACCTCGCCGAGCGGTACGGGCCGACGCCGCTGCTCCCCGGCAAGCAGGACCCGGCGCTCGCGCGCGTGCTCGAGGGGACCGTGTTCGGCGAGGCGACGCTCGGCGCCGCCATCAACCCGCTGCTCGCCGCGCGCTTCGGGGCGCCGGAGGCGGACAAGCGCAACTGGTCGGTGCGGGCGCAGGAGGCGCGCGTCGAGCAGGCCCTGCGCTACCTCGCCGAGCGGCTCGGCGAAAACCCGTTCCTGGTCGGGCCGAGCCTCACTCTCGCCGACCTCTCCGTCGCCTGCGCGCTCGGCATCTGGCGCGGGGGGCTCGACGGCGCGCTGCCGGACCGGCTCGTCGCCTACCGCGAGCGGCTGGCCGCGCGGCCGGCGTACCAGCGCGCGCTCGCCCGGGCTCAGCCCCCCTCGCGCGACCAGGCGGGCTCGTAGCCCGGCACCCACTTCTCGAACTGCGGCAGCTTGTCGGCGATCTCCCACCAGCACGCCTTCGAGCCGGCGAACTGGTGCAGCGCCGGCCGGACGCCCGGGTCGCCCTCGAGCAGCCCGGCCGGCACCGCCCAGATCGTGTCGCCGAGGAGCCGCAGCGGCGCCTTCGAGCCGCACACGCGGCAGAACACGCGGATCCCGTCGGGCGGGTACTCGTAGCGTTGGACGAGCTCCTCGCCGCGCACGAAGCGGAAGTAGCGCGGCTCGACGACGGCCATCGTGCCGAAGGCCGAGCCGGTCTCCTTGCGGCACATCGAGCAGTGGCAGTGCCGCATCAGCGCGACGCGTTCGATCTCGAGGACGATGCCCCCGCACAGGCAGCTCCCGCGGATCATCACGGCGCGCCGAGGTAGTCCATCTTCCCGAGCTCCACGCCGGCCTGCCGCAGCAGCGCGTAGGCCATCGTCGTGTGGAAGAAGAAGTTCGGCAGCGAGAAGCCCTTGAGGAACGTCTCGCCGGGGAACGTCATCGTACGGGTCGGGCCGATGGGCAGCGAAATCTCGCGCTTCTCCGAGCCTTCGATCTTCTCCGCCGGGATCGACTGCGCGTACTCGATGGCCTTCCGGATACGCGCGCGGAGCTCGTCGAGAGTCTTCTCGTCGTCCGCCCACTTCGGCGGCTCGACCCCGGAGAGCCGCGCCGCACAGCCCTTCACGTGATCGGTCGCGATCTGGATCTGCCGCGCGAACGGCAGCATGTCCGGGGTGAGGCGCAGGCCGAGGTAGTTCGCGGGATCGAACTTCTTCGCCTTCGCGTGGGCCTCGGCCTTGTCGAGCCAGGCGAGCATGTTGTTCAGCATGCGGACGAAGACGGGGACGCTGGCGGAGTGCATCGTAAGGGGCATGGGGGCTCCGGGGTTGGGCGCTGGAACGGGAGACTACCGCGTCATGCCCCGCGTGCGGCCGCCATCAGCTCCCCGAGCCTCCGCCGCTGCTTCCCGGCGGCGTCGAAGTTCTCCGGCGCGAGCCAGGCCTCGAGCGCCTGCTTCACGGCCGGCCATTCGGAGTCGATGATCGAGAGCCAGCTCGTGTCGCGGTTCCGGCCCTTCACCACGTGCATCTGCCGGAACGTCCCCTCGAACGCGAAGCCGAGCCGCTTCGCCGCCGCCAGCGACGGCGCGTTCAAGCTGTCGCACTTCCACTCGTAGCGCCGGTAGCCGAGCTCCTCGAAGGCGCGGCGCATCATCAGGTACATCGCCTCCGTCGCCGCGGGCGTGCGCTGGAGCAGCGGCGAGAACGCGAGGTGCCCGACCTCGATCACACCCATGGCGGGCTCGATGCGCAGGTACGACGCCACGCCGACGGGCCGCCCTGAGGCCTGGTCGACGATCGCGAAGAACTGAGGGTCCTCCTGTTTCGCCGCCCACTCGCACCAGCGCGTGTAGTCCGCGAGCGAGGCGAAGGGGCCGTAGGGGAGGTAGGTCCAGCTGCGGCCCTCGCGGTCGAGGGAGTGGGCTTCGTGCAGGGCGGAGGCGTGCTTCGCGGCGGAGAGGGGGGCGGGGGCGCGGCGTCCAGTCGGGGAGGGGGGCGCCGGTGGGTTGGGAGAAGCGGTTGGTGCTCACGCACCTCTCCAAATCCCCGGAGAGGGAAGGCTCTCCTGCTCAGGCACGGTCTGCGTCGTCTTCCAACGATTCCAAGGGGCACTCACGGGTAGTGCGGCGGAGTGATTAAATGAAAAAGACCGAGTATTTTCAGTCAGTTCCAGGCTTAGCTGCCGATCGCCATTGCCGAGGCTTAAATGGTGTCAGGCCCAGAATGGCAGGTACCGCGCATATCTCCGGGAGCCGCCGACCTTCTCGTCAGGCTTGATCAGACCGGATTCGATCGTCGCCGCGATCACCTGAGAAACGATCACATTCTTGCTCTCAGGTAGGTGAAAGCGCTCGCGAAGCGACTGGTTTGTCATCCGCTCATTCATGACCCATCTCAGCGCACAGTGCTGGTAGCAGGCTCGCACCCGTTCCTCACGGTCCATCGCATCGAAGGGTTTCGGCCCGAAGATCGTGGCGACAGTACGGCGGCTCACGACCCGGAAATCAGGTGCGGGAAGCTGGAAGGCTTCAGCCGCGTTCACCACACGGTCGATCCCGCTGCTCTTCTCCTCGCAGATACCCATGCGGCGCATCAAATCCGCCAGACGCTCGTTTCGAGACTGATAGCCATCGATGAAGCGCTCTACCGGAACGATTGGTTCGCCTGGGTTCGAAAACTCTACTCGGTCTTCGTAGATCTCCACCATCACCGATGCTCCGCCCATCGCGAAGTCCTGATGGATCAACGCGTTCGCGACAAGCTCTCGAACAGCGATCTCTGGAACCAGCTTCACTTCGCGCCGTAGGGCATCCTCTACCACCTCATTCTGTGGGAGTTGCTCCATCACGAATCGAACGAGTTCCTGGAAGCCGACTGCATATCCTTTTACGCTGGTTTGATCGATGCGCGTCTCAAGCTTCGACCTCCCGATGTACACGACGACCCGAGCGGCCTTCCGAGCAAGATCGGGGAAGTCGGTCAGGCGCTTGGCGAGAAGAAGACCACCCAAGCGACGGATCGAATAGGCCCCGACGCCCTCGTCGATTAGGCGTTCTCCCGCCAGGCGATCGAGCACTGCGCTTCTCTCAGTGGGGTACGGAAGCTTGATCAGCTCGAAAAACGATTGGGTGTCGAGCAGTTCGATGACCTCCTGCGCTTCGAGCCCGCTCTTGGAACTCTGCTCAAGCCAGTCAGACATCCCCTCTGCGAAGATCAGCCGGAGACGGTCCTCGCTCATTGCTACGAGCGAATCCCCAGAGCGCATCAGGTAACGCCCATCGCGGTGGTACGCGCTTCCCTTCGGCCGGGAGGGGATTTGGAACACGAGCACCCGGCCAGATGGATGCGCAACCGCTTCGATGTCCACACGGAAGCCGAGCACCTCGAAGAGCCTCTTCTCCATTGCGACCAGATCATTGAAGGCCGCCGTGCCGACCACCGCCCGCGGCGGCTTGTCGGCCACCCCGAGAACAAGATGGCCCCCGCCTTCGTTCGCCAAGGCCACGCAGTAGTCGTAGAGCTTCTGGTTGTCGAACTGCGACTTCGCCTCCTTGAATTCCAAGCGTTGGCGCTCGGACGGAGACGCTCGCCACCGGTCGATCTGCTCAGGTGTTATCGACACGAAGTAGGCGCCCTCCGCACTTCATGAACTCGCATGATCGAGCCGGAATGGATCAGATCGCGGGCCCATGATATCCGCTCGATCGGATCGTCCGACTGGCCGATGAAGCTCGCCGATCACACAGGAAGCTTGCCCCTGTCGGAACGACGGACTCCCAAGCTGGCCTCGGCATCGTAGGACGTACGCGGATGCCTTGGCCCTTCGAGCTGCCGCTCGGCCGCTTCCGCTCGGGAGACCGCTGCGCCACACTGGCGCCGTGAGCGCCGACGTCGTTGCGCGGGTCGAAGAGCTGGTCGGAGGGCGCGCCGTCGCCACCGAGAGGCAGGAGCGCTGGCGCCCCGCCTGGTTCCTCGAGGTCGAGCGCCCCTCCGGCGAACGCCTCGGCATCTACTTCCGCGGCGACCGCGGCGTCGAGCAGCATGGCGTCTACCCCCTCGAGCACGAGTACGAAGTGATGCGCGTGCTCGAAGCCCACGGCATCCCGGTCCCGCACATCTACGGCTTCTGCGACGATCCGCGCGGCATCGTGATGGAGAAGGCGCCCGGCCGGGCGAACCTCGCGACCGCCACCGACGAGGCCGAGCGCCGCGCGGTGCTCGACCACTACGTCGAGATCCTGGTCGCGATGCACCGCATCCCGACGTCCGCGTTCGAGCACCTGAAGCTCCCGCTGCCGGCCACACCCGAAGCGCTCGCCCTCGGCGACCTCCCGCGCTGGGAGAAGAGCTACCGCGCGCGCAAGAAGCAGCCCCAGCCGCTGATCGAGTTCGTGCTGCGCTGGCTGCACGAGAAGGCGCCTCGGCACCGCACGCGGGCCACGTTCCTCGCCGGCGACTCGGGGCAGTTCCTGTTCGACGCGGGGCGCGTGACGCGCGTGATCGACCTCGAGCTGGCCTATCTCGGCGATCCGCTCGCGGATCTGGCGGGGATGATGTCGCGCGACCTCAGCGAGCCGCTCGGGGATCTGTCGCGCGGCTTCCGGCGCTACGGGGAGCTGATGGGGGAGCCGGTGGATCTGCCCACCGTGCTCTACCACGCGGTGCGCTTCGCGATCGTGACGCCGCTCGCGACGGCGCCGCTCACGCAGGCGCCGCCGCCGGGGCTGAATTACGTGCAGTACCGCGGCTGGGAGCTGGTGTACGGGCGCGGCGCGCTGGACGCGATCGCGCAGCGCGAGGGCGTCACGCTCGAGGCGCCGGGTTTGCCCGAGCCCGAGGCGACGCGCGCGAGCCCGGCCTTCGCGCACGCGGTGGCGCTGCTCACGGGGCCCGCGAAGAAGAGCTACGAGGCCGACGTGTCGCTGCGCCTCGCGCAGCATCTCGCCGAGGTGGACCGGCTCGGGCCGGAGGTCGAGGCGCAGGACGTCGACGAGGTGTCGAGCCTGCTCGGCCGCGGCTTCGTGAGCTGGGGCGAGGCCGACGCGGCGCTCGAGGATTTCGTCCTCGGCGCCGCGCCGGCCCGTACGCCCGACCTGCTCCAGCTCCTCTACCGCCGCACGCTGCGCCAGGAGGCGCTGCTGCGGCCGGCGCTCCGCGAGCTCGACGGGGTGTCGATCCAGCGGATCCGCCTCTAGAGATCGACGCGCGTCGCGAAGCCTCCGTAGATCATGCGCTTGCCGTCGAAGGGCATCGCGGCCGGGTCCATCTGGGTGCGCGGGTCCTTCATCACCTTCGCGTTCACGCGGTCGCGGTGCTTCCGCGACTTGTAGACGATGAAGGAGAACCACACGACCTCGCCCGGCTTCAGCTTCACGCTCTGCGGGAACGAGGTGTGCTTGCCCGGCTTCACGTCGTCGCCGATGCACTCGACGTACTCGAGCGCGCCGTGCTCGCGCCAGATCTTGCCGGCCTTCCGGGCCATGCGGCGGTAGGCGGCGGCGTTCTTCTTCGGAATGGGCAGGACGAAGCCGTCCACGTAGCGCGCCATGGCTAGCGGCCCTCCGCCTTGACCAGGCCGATCGCGTTGCCCTCGGGGTCGGCGAACAGCGCGATCAGTGGGCCGCCCGGCACCTGCATCGGCTCGAGGAGCGTCTTGCCGCCGAGGCTCTTGGCCTGCTCGAGGGCCTTGGCCGGATCGGCGACCTCGACGTAGAACGTCACCATCGGGCCATTCGGGGACTGCGCGACGCCGCCACCGATGCCGCCCGGCTCGGCGCTCACGATCCCGTACTCCATCGGGTTGTTCGCGTCGATTTTCCAGCCGAACAGCGAGGTGTAGAAATTGCGCAGCCGCTTTCCGTCGTTCCCGCAGATCTCGAAGTGAATCACCTTGTCGGCCATCGTCTGTCTCCTCCTTGGGGCGCTGGGGTTGTCGATTCTGGCCCGCGCCATTCGACATCCCAGCAAGAAGGAGGCCACATGAAGCTCTACGGCGCCAACGGGTCCCCGTTCTTCCGCAAGGCCCGGGTCGTGCTCGAGGAGAAGGGGATTCCCTACGAGACCGAGAACCTGGTCCCCGTGCCGAAGACCCCCGAGCTGCTCGCGATGCATCCGCTCGGCAAGATCCCGATCCTGCGGGACGGCCCGGTGGTGGTGCCGGACTCGTCCGTGATCTGCGCGTACCTCGAGAAGAAGCACCCCGCGCCGGCCCTCTATCCGGCCGACCCTGCGGAGTTCGCGAAGGCGCTCTTCCTCGAGGAGTACGCGGACACGCGGCTGGCGGAGGTGCTGGGCGGGATCCTGTTCGAGCGGATGGTGAAGCGCTTCGTGCTGGGGCAGGAGCCGGACGAGGCGCGCGTTGCGCAACTTCTTGCACAGGAGGTGCCGGGGGTGCTCGACTACGTCGAGAGCCAGGTCCCGGCCGGCCGCGACACGATCCTCGCGCGCTTCAGCATCGCGGACGTGGCGCTGGGCGCGCACCTCGGCAGCCTCACGTTCTCGGGCCTCGCGATCGACGCCGGGCGCTGGCCCCGCACCGAGCGCTACTACCAGGCCCTGCTGGCGCGGCCCTCGTTCAAGACGGCCACGGAAGGTTAGTTAGCTTTCCCTTCATGCCTGGGGGGAAAGCATGTTCAAGAATCTCGTCCTCATCCTGGTCCTGATCGCCGCCGCGCTGGCGGGCTTCGTCGCTACGCGGCCGTCCGAGTTCCTGATCGTCCGCTCGCGCACGCTCGCGGCGCCGCCGCAGGTCGTGTTCGACCACGTGAACGACCTCCACAAGTGGGCCGCCTGGTCGCCGTGGGAGCGGATCGACCCGGGCATGCGGCGCCAGTTCTCCGGCGCCGAGGCGGGGCCCGGCGCGATCTACGAGTGGGCCGGCAACGAGCAGGTCGGCGAAGGCCGCATGACGATCGTCGCCAGCCAGGCGCCGAGCAGCGTCACGATCCGGCTCGAGTTCCTGAAGCCGTTCCCGACCACGAACACCGCGCAGTTCGACATCGTGCCCGGCGGGCTCGGCACGGACGTCACCTGGTCGATGACCGGCCGCAACAACTTCATGGCGAAGGCGTTCACGCTGTTCATGAACATGGACAAGCTGGTGGGCGGCGACTTCGAGAAGGGGCTGGCCGAGCTCGATACGGTGACGGTGGCGGCGACGCCTCCGCCCCCGCCGCCCGCTCCCGAGCCGGCGCCGGGCGAGGAAGGCGCGCCGCCGGCGGAAGCCGCGCCACCCGCGGAGGCTGCGCCGCCCACCTCCTAGAGCAGCTCGCGCACCTCGACCGGGCCCCACTTCGCGTGCGGGAAGCCGACGGCGATCTCGATCGCCTCGGCGCGGCTCGTCGCGCGCACGATGCAGTAGCCGCCGATGACGTCCTTCGTCTCCGCGAAGGGACCGTCGGTGACGACGGTCTTGCCGCGCCGCGCCTGCACGCGCGCCGGCGGCGGGTGCTTCGCGAGGGGCGCCGTCTCGATGAACTTGCCGGCCCGGTTCAGCGCGGTTCCGTAGGCGATCATCTCCTGCATGTTCGAGGGCGCCGGAACGAAGCCGGGCTCCATGTGGAACGCGAGCAGGTACGGCGCGCCCTTGCCGGGGCTGGCGACGACCTCCGGCTGCTTCGCGTGGTGCACCTCGATTACGCCCCCGCGCGCGTGCGGGCGCGGCTCGCCCAGCTCGAAAGCGTGGCGCGCGATCTCGATCGCCTCGTCGCGGCCGGCGACGTCCACGATCCAGAAGCCGCCGACGATCTCCTTGCTCTCGGCGAAGGGCCCGTCGAGCACGAAGGCCTTGCCGTCGCGCACGCGGATGCGGGCGCCGCTGGACTCCGGCCCGAGCGGCGCCGCGCGGCGCAGCTTGCCCGCGGCGGAGAGCTCGTCCGCGTAGCGCTTCAGCTCGGCCATGCCGGCCGGCTCGGCGCTGCGCGCGTCCTTGCGGTCGATGAAGAGCAGCATGAACTCCATGGCGATTCCTCCGGCTCAGGTGGGATCGAAGAACTGGATCTCGCGCAGCTCGAGCGGACCCCACTTCGGGTGCGGGTAGCGCTTCGCGATCTCGATCGCCTCGGCGCGGCTCGCGGCGCGGAGCAGGGCGTAGCCGCCGACGATCTCGCGCGACTCGGCGAAGGGCCCGTCGGTGACGAGGAGCTTTCCGCCCTTCGTCTCGAGGCGCGCGGGCAGGGGCGCCGGCGCGAGCGGGCCGGTCTCGAGGAAGCGGCCCTCCTGCTTCAGCGTCACGGTGAAGTCGAGCATCTCGCGCAGCTTCGCGCGGCCTTCGTCCTGGATGCGCGTCTCGGCGCGGAACGCGTACAGGAAGGGGAGGCCCTGCCCGGGGTCCGGGGCGGCCATGCGGAACTCGAGCGGATGCACCTCGACGATCCCGTGGCGTGCGTGCGGGCAGCCCCGCGCGAGCTCGAGCGCCTCCTCGCGGCTCGCGGCGTCCACGATCCAGAAGCCGGCGAGCACCTCCTTGCTCTCGGCGTACGGGCCGTCGGTGACGACGGGCTTCCCGCCCCGCACCGTGACGCGCGCCGCCTCGGACTCGGGGCGCAGCGGCGCGCCGACCCGGAGCTTGCCCCGGCTCGCGAGCTCCCCCGAGTACGCCTTCATGGCGGCGAGGCCGTCGGGCCCGCCGTGCGGCGCGTCCCGGCGAGCGATGAACAGGAACATGAACTCCATGGCGTCTCCTCCTGGCTCCAGTCGAGCGGGGAGCGGCAGCATCGACAACTTTTCCCGTGGGGCAAGTGTCGATCGCCCGTGCCTGTGCTCGACTCCCCGGCATGAAGTACCTGTGCCTGGCCTACTACGACGAGAAGAAGTTCGAGGCGCTGTCCGAGGCCGAGCTCGCCGCGATCCCGCAGGCGTGCCGGCCGCTCGACGCGGCGCTCGAGGCGAGCGGGCGCCTGGTCGCCGTCGCCTCGCTCGCGCCGACGCGGGACTCCGTCAGCATCCGGCCCCGCGGCGGCAAGCCGCTGGTGATCGACGGCCCCTACGCGGAGACGAAGGAGCAGCTCGGCAGCTTCTTCCTGATCGAGGCGGACGACCTCGACGACGCGATCCGCGTGGCGTCCCTGCACCCGGCCGCGCAGCTCAACGAGCAGCTCGGCTGGGGCATCGAGCTGCGCCCGATCGAGGTCTTCAGCACCGACCAGCTGAGGTGCCGCCTCGAGGTCTCGAAGACCTAGCGCGGAGCGGGGACGAGCGCGGAGCGGGGACGTTCGTCAAAACGTCAAAACGGTCGTCGGCCCACCCGCGTTTTGACGTTTTGACGAACGTCCCCGCTCGGTGGCTACGGGAGGGCGGCGAGGCGCTCGGCGAGCTCGTGGGTGACGACGCCGAGCGCGGCGCTGTGGGCGGCGACGTAGTCTTCCCAGGAGGGCGAGGCGGGCGCCTGCACGAGGCTCGTCTGGCCGACGGCGATGGCGCCGCCGTCGGCGCCGGCGATCGTCCAGCGCACGCGCAGCACGACCGGGAAGCCGGGCGCGCTGCCGAACTCGAGCAGCTCGAGCAGCAGGCGGTAGCTCACCGGGAAGCGCGCCTCCGCCGGGTAGACGGCGATGCGCGAGGTGCCGAGCAGCTGCGACAGGTCGTCGGCCACCACGCGCGCGATGTCGGTGCGCAGCGAGCCGCCCCAGCGCTCCCGGTTCCACACCTCGAGCCCGTGCTCGCCGCTCCGCGTCACCATCTCCGCGCGGTCGAGGTAGCGCGGCAGGTCGATCTGCCCGAGCACGAGCCCGAGCTCGGGCCGCGCCGCGAGCGGCGGCGCGTCCTCGGCGGCGGCCGGGCTCAGCGTGTAGTAGTGCGGCCCCGGCGTGGCACCGCCGAGGCAGCCCGCCAGCGGCAGCGCGAGGAGCAGGATCCCGGTCCGTAGCTTCACTGTTCGTCTTCCTTCCCGAAGAGCAGCGAGTCGGGCTGTTGCTGGATCTGGTCCGCGGCGAGGCCCACCGAGCGCGCGGCGTCGGACATCTCGACGAGCGCGCGCCGCAGCTCGCTGTTCGCCGGCGAGTCGGGGCCGACGAGCGAGCTCGCGGTGGCGAGCGTCTTCTGCCCCTGCGTGAGCGCATCGCGCGCCGCCTGGAGCGCCTCGTTCATGGACTTCACCACTTCGTTGAGCGGCAGCGACTCGAGACGCTTCACCAGCCGCTGCACGCCGCCCGTGATCTCCTCGAGCGGCGCCGGCACGGTGGGGAGCTCCGGGTAGGGCTCGCCCCACACGATCTCGGCCGGCTTCGCGTCGTCGTGGAAATCGAGCTGGACGAGGAGCTGGCCCGTCAGGAGGTTCCCGCTCTGGAGCTGCGCGCGCAGGCCTTGCTTCACGAGCAGGTCGAGTCCCTCGCGGCGCGTCGCTGGGTCGACCATGTCGAGGTTCGCGATGCGCTCGGGCTCGATCTCGATCAGCACGGGAATCAGGAACTCCTGCTTGTCCGCGACATACTCGAGCTTCACGTCGCGCACCTCGCCGATCTGGATGCCGCGGAACTCGACGGGCGCGCCCGGCTCGAGCCCGCGCACCGACTGATCGAAGTACGCCACGTATTGCGCCTTCTGCGTGTAGATCTCGCGCCGCGTGGCGGCCTGGTTGTCGTAGAGCGTGAACAGCGCGCCGTTGGGGGCGGGCGGGCCCACGCCGCCGCTCGGCTTCTCGAAGGCGATGCCGCCGATCAGGAGGCTCGTGAGCGACTCGACGTTCACGTTCACACCGCTCGCGCCCACCTGCACCTGCACCCCGCTCACGTTCCAGAAGCGCGTGCTCGTCGAAACGCGCTTGTAGTGCGGGTCGTGGACGAACACCAGCACCGACACGAACTCGCCCGTTTCGTCGAGCTCCGAAGAGACGACTTCGCCGACACGAATCTTGCGGAAGAAGACGGGCGTGCCTACGTCCACGCTGCCGGCGCCGTAGGAGTGGAGCACGAAGTGCCGGCCGGGCTGGTCGCGCGTCACGATCGGCGGCGTCTCGAGCCCCTTGAACTTGCGCTTGCTCTTGCCCTCGCGCAGCGGATCGACGCCGATGTAGGAGCCCGAGAAGATCGTGCCGAGCCCCGACACCTGGCCGCCCGCCACGCGCGCGCGCGTGACCCAGAAGCGGGTGCCCCTCACCAGGTACTGCTCGAAGTCCTTCACCATGCGCGCGGTGCAGACCACGCCCGACAGGTCGTCGCGCAGGCGGATCTCTTCGACCATGCCCACCTGGACGTCCTTGAACTTGATCGGCGTCTTGCCGGCCTCGAGCCCCTCGGCGCTCTGGAACGAGATCTGGATCTCGGGGCCGCGTTCGGAGAAGGTGCGCCAGGCGACGAAGGCGCCCACCACCGCGGCCACCAGCGGGATCAGCCATACGATCGAGGGGCGGCGCCGTGCCGTCACCATCGCCTCGGCGACTTCGAGATCGTCGGGTGTTTCTGAGCTCATGTGTTCCTCGCTTCGCTGCGGTCCCAGATCAGGCGCGGGTCGAAGGATTCGGCGGCCAGCATGGTGAGCACCACGACCGCGCCGAAGAACACCGCGCCCGTCTGGGCCTCGACCGTGGCCAGGTTTCCGAGCCGCACCAGCGCGACCAGGATCGTGACCACGAAGATGTCCACCATCGACCAGCGGCCGATCGCCTCGGTGATGCGGTAGAGGCGTGTGCGGTCCACCGGGCGCCAGCTCGAGCCGCGGTGCACCGAGATCAGCAGGGTGAGCAGGATCGCGAGCTTGAGGAGCGGCACGAACACGCTGGCCGTGAAGACCACCACCGCGAGCGGCCACATGCCGTGCAGCAGCAGGTAGACGACGCCGCTCATGATCGTGTCGGCCTGCGCCCGGCCGAGCGAGGTGATCTTCATGATCGGCAGCAGATTCGCCGGCAGGTAACAGATCACGGCTGCGATCAGCCACGCCCAGGTGCGCTCCAGGCTTTGCGGCTTGCGCTCGTGCACGTCGGCGCCGCAGCGCGGGCAGACGACGCCGTGCGCGCCGTGCGCGGGCAGTCGGGTGAGCAGGCCGCAGTCGTGGCAGCGGGCGTACTTCATCGCCGCACCTCGAGCCGCTCCCAGACGGCCTCGGGGTCGAGCGACGCCATCGCGCCGGCGAGCACCACGATCAGCGCCCCGAACGCCCAGAGCGCAAGCCCCGGCAACACACTCGCCATGTCCACCAGCTTGGTGACCGCGACGAGGATCCCGACCAGGAACACCTCCATCATGCTCCACGGCTGGATACGGCGGAGCAGCCGGAACATGCGCGACATCTGCCAGGGCACGCGCCCGAGGTGCACGGGCAGCAGCACGTAGAGCAGGAGCGCGAGCTGCGCGAAGGGCGCGAACACGGCGGTGAAGCCGACCAGCACCGCGATCTCCGGGACGCCCTGCTCCCAGAGGTCGAAGACGCCGGTGGCGAGCGTGGTCTCGGTGACGCGGCCGCGCATCTCGAAGGACAGGAACGGGAAGACGTTCGCGACGGCGAAGAGGACGCTGGCCGCCATCGTGAGCGCGAGCGTGCGCTCGATCGAGTTGCGCTGCTTCTTCCGCAGCACGCAGCCGCAGCGGACGCAGTAGGCCGCTCCGCCCTCGGGCACCTCGCCGATCTGGCACAGCAGGTCGCAGTCGTGGCAGGCGACGAGGGGCACGAGGCATGAATAGCCCAGTCGCGCTAGCGCCTGCCCGTAGCGATCTCCGCCTGGCGCGCATAGTCGATCGCTTCGGCGAGCACGCGCGCGCTCTCCTGGTCGGCGTGGAAGCCCATCGAGTTCTCGGCGTTGACGAAGTCGAGCCGCCACTGCGCCTTGCGCTGGAGCGCGAGCGCTGCCTCGAGTTGCGCATCAGTTGCGCCTGCCTGCTTCGCGGCCGCGATCGCGTCGAGCATGTCCACCACGGCGGCGGCCGCGCGGCCCATCAGCGCGTGCGTGCGGTCCTGGATCACGGCGACGCGCGCGAGCAGCTCGGCCTCGGGCACCGCGTGACAGGGCTGGCAGGCGCGCGCCACTTCGAGCAAGGGGCTGCGCACCCAGTGATCGCTCACCTTGAGCGCGCCCTCGCGCTGGTACGGCATGTGGCAGTCGGCGCACGCGACGCCCGCGCGCGCGTGGATGCCCTGGCTCCAGGTCTCGAACTCCGGGTGCTGCGCCTTCAGCACGTGCGCGCCGGTCTCGGCGTGCTCCCAGTCGTAGAAGGGCGTGCCGTCCTCGAAGCGGTAGGCGTCGTAGAAGGCCTCGATCTGCTCGACGCGGAGCCCCTGTCCCCACGGGAAGAACAGCGTCGTCTTCGGGCCGCAGTAGTACTCGACGTGACACTGCCCGCACGCGAACGAGCGCATCTCCTGGCGCGAGGCGTCGCGGTTCGGGTCGTAGGGCGCGCCGCGGTCGCCCGCCCGCCAGCGCTCGATGCTCGGCAGATGCGGCACGGGCGCGTCGCCCGCAGCGAGCGCCGCGATGCCGGCGCGGAAGCCCGGGCGCGTGACGCGCAGGCGCATCGTCTCGGGCTCGTGGCAGTCCACGCACGCGACGGGGTGGGCGCCGGCCGCGTGCTCGAAGCCCTGCGTGGCGCCCTCCGCCACCGGGTTCAGCGAGCCGGTCTTCACCACCTCGGCGTGCGCCTCCGCGTAGGGGAGGCGGCCGAGCGCCGCGAAGCCCGTCATCACGTCGCCCGCGCCGAGCCGCTCATAGGTAGGGATCACCGAGGCGTGGCAGTGCAGGCACGCGCCGGTCTGCGGGCGCTCCGTGACGCGCCGCGTCTGCTCCTGGTCTTGGAGCATGTAGGCGTGGCCGCGCCGCTCGCGGAAGTCGAGCGCGAACGCGTAGCCCGCGAACATGCGCTTCAGCCACGGGTCGCTCTCGAGGCGCGACGCCGCGGGCGCGCCCTCGCTGCCGCCGTAGCGCGTGTGCGTGGCGTCCACCGTGCGCCGGTAGGCGTCGTACTGGCGTGGGAAGTTCGTGCCCCACGGCGCCGGGTCGGTGGTCTGCTCGCCGACGCGCACGAGCTTCAGGTACGGGTCGCGCGCCTCCGTCTTGCGCTCGTGGATGTTGACGAGCAGCGCGGCAGCGGCGGCGGCCAGCGCGGCGGCGATCGTCACGGTGAGAATCAGCGGCAGCCTGCTCATGACCCCTCCTAGTCCCGTGCGCCGTGTCCGACGCCGGCGTGGCAGCGCGTGCAGCCGGCCGGCTGCCCCGGGTGCGCGCTCGCGATCTCGCCCACGAAGTCGCCGTGGCAGCGCAGGCAGTTCCCCTCGAGCGCGGCCGCGTTGCGCGGCGTGATCTGGATCGGCTCGTGGAAGTTCTGGAGCGTGAACGCGGTGCTGTGGTGGAAGCCGTTCAGCCCCTTCGACAGCCACTTGCCGAAGAAGTCCTGCGGCACGTGGCAGCCGTTGCAGTTGGCGACGGCGTGGTGCGGGCCCTTGAGCCAGCCGTCGTACTGCTCCTGCATGATGTGGCAGTTGATGCACGCCTCGGGCGCGTCGCTCACGTAGGACAGGCCCTTCGCGTAGGCGAGCGTGAAGCCACCGAGGCCGAGCGCGACGCCGACCGGCGCGCCGAGCCACAGCCAGAGGGGGCGCTTCGTCATCGCGGGCGCGATGCTGGCACGGGCGGGGCGCGCTAGTAAAGGGAGTCATGACCGACCCCCTCTGGCGCTCGCGCCCCGACGCGTTCGCGATCCGGCCCGCCACCGAGATCCGCCGCCAGCAGGTGAACGACTTCATCTGGCTCTCCGAGAGCAACTCGAACGTCTACCTGGTGACGACGCCCGAGGGCCGCGTGGTGATCAACACGGGCATGGCCTTCGAGGCGCCGGTGCACAAGGCGTGGTTCGACTCGCTCGACGCGAGCCCGCTGCGGTACATCCTGCTGACGCAGGGGCACGTGGACCACGTGGGCGGCGCGGACGTGTTCCGCGAGCCCGGCACGCTGGTGGTGGCGCAGGCGAACAACCCGTCGCACCAGGCCTACGACGCGCGGCTCGCGCCGTTCCGCGCGCGTCGCAGCATGTTCGCGTTCGCGGACAGCATCCGCGCCGCGAGCAAGGCGATGGGCGGCGCGGCGCCGCGGCCGCAGGCGCGGCCCACGCCCGACGTGCTGTTCGAAGGCCGCTACGCGTTCACGCTCGGCGGACTGCGCTTCGAGCTGATCGGCGTGTCCGGGGCGGAGACCGAGGACTCGCTGCTCGTCTGGCTCCCGCAGCACGGGATCTGCTTCACCGGGAACGTGTTCGGCGCGCTGTTCGGGCACTTCCCGAACCTGGTGACGATCCGCGGCGATCGCTACCGCGATCCGCTCCGCTACGTCGAGACGCTCGACGTGCTGCTCGCGCTCGACGCGGAGCTGCTGTGCACGGGGCATCACGGGCCCGTGGCGGGGCGGGAGGTGATCCGCACGGAGCTGCTGCGCATGCGCGGCGCGGTGCTGCACGTGCACGACGCGGTGGTGGCCGCGATGAACGCGGGCAAGGACGTGTGGGAGACGGTGCAGAGCCTCGCGCTGCCGCCGGAGCTCGCGGTGGGCGAGGGCTACGGGCAGGTGCCGTGGTCGGCGCGCGCGATCTGGGAGATGTACCAGGGCTGGTTCCACGGACGCTCGACGACGGAGCTGTACCCCGTGCCGTACTGGAGCGCGTCGCCCGCGCTGGTGGCGCTCGCGGGTGGGCCGGGGCCGGTGGCCGAGGCCGCGCTGAAGCGGGCCGAGAGCGCGCCGGTCGAGGCGCTCCACCTCGCCGAGGCGGCGCTCGCCGCGGATCCGAAGCACCGCGGCGCGCTCGGGGCGAGCCTCGCCGCGCACCGCGCGCTGCGCGCGCGCGCCACGAACTTCTGGGAGATCAAGTGGCTCGAGAAGGAGATCGGCAAGCTCGAGAAGGCGCTCACGTGAAGCTCGGCGCGATCGATCAGGTGGGCTTCGTGGTGCCCGACCTCGACGTCGCGTGCGCGCGCTACGAGGCGCTGTTCGGTCCGTGGAAGCGCGCCGAGTCGCCGCTCACGGGCGTCGACTACCGCGGCACGCCCACCGACGTCCACCTGCGCCTCGCGTTCGGTCGCGCGGGGGAGCTCGAGATGGAGTTCATCTCCGTGGTGAGCGGCGCCTCGCCGCACAGCGAGTTCCTCGCCGCCGGCCGCGAGGGCATCCACCACGTGCGCTACCCGGTCGCGGACCTCGCCGCCACGCTCGCCGCGCTCGAGCCCGAAGGCTTCACCCCGATCTGGTCCCACGCGATCGGCCCCTACAAGTGGGCCTACTGCGAGCACCGCTCCCGCGACGGCGTCCTGATCGAGCTGCTCGAGTCGCCGCCGCGCTAGAGCGGGATGACGGCGAGGCGGGTCAGCTTGAGGCGTCGAATGCGCCAGCGGCCGGCGCGCTTCACGTATTCCTCGTGGTAGTGGCCGTAGCCGCGGAAGCCGTCGCCGAGCTTCACGATGTCCATCATCGCCCAGATGCCGGTCGCCGTGTCCGCGCCGGTGATGGTGATCTCGGGCGTGTGGCCGTGATGCACGGTGGTGGCCTCGGCCAGGATCTTGCGGTTGCTCGCGACCAGCTCCTCGGGGCTCGCAAACAGGATAGGCGCGTGCATCTGGCCGCCCTGCACCTCGCCCGTGAAGTCGTCGCTGAACACCCCGCGCCATTCGTCCCACTGCTTCGTGTCGAGCAGGCGGAAGTAGCGCGCCTTCAGCTGCTTGATGGCCTCGATCTCGGCTAGCGTCGCGGCGTCCATCCGGTTCCCCTCGCCCGAGGCTATCACGCCCATGAACTCCGTTCGCTTCGATTTCTCGGGCGCGCGCGTGCTGGTGACGGGCGGCTCGAACGGGATCGGGCTCGGCATCGCGCAGGCCTTCGGGGCCGCAGGGGCGCGCGTCACGATCACGGGCACGCGCGCCGCCGCCGCGGACTACGACCACGACCTCTCCGCGTTCGCGTACCAGGCGCTCGACGTGCGGGACGGCGCCGCGATCGCGCGCGTGGCGGGGGGGCTCGACGGCCTCGACGTGCTCGTCAACAACGCCGGCGCGAACACGGTGCAGCCGAGCGAGTGGGACCCGGACGTGTTCGAGGCCGCGCTGCGCCTCAACCTCGGCAGCGCCTTCCGCATGGCCACGGCCTGCAAGGCCCTGCTCGCGAAGAGCGCGCTCCCGGGCGGCGCCTCGATCGTGAACCTCGCCAGCATGTCGTCGTTCTTCGCGGTGCCGATCGTGCCCGGCTACGGCGCCGCGAAGGCCGGCGTGGTGCAGATGACGAAGAACCTCGCCGTGGCCTGGGCGAAGCACCGCATCCGCGTGAACGCGGTGGCGCCGGGGCTGATCCTCTCGAACATGACGAAGGTGATGAAGGGCATCGAGGCGCTCGAGAAGCCGCAGCTCGAGCGCACGCCGCTCGGGCGCTGGGGCACGCCCGAGGACGTCGCGCCGGCCGTGCTGTTCCTCGCGAGCGCGGCGGCCGGCTTCGTCACCGGCCACACGCTGCACGTCGACGGCGGCTACGCGGTGGCGTGAGCCTTCTGGCGCATCTTCCACCAGGCGGCCGCGCGCACCAGCGGCGCCGCGACGAAGGCCGTGACGAAGCCCGCGTGCAGCGCGTCCCAGCCCCGGCTCGGGTCGGGCACGAACGTGAACGCGAAGATGAACCACACGTACCAGATGCCGGTGCGGTGGAGCAGCGTCCAGCGCGCGCGGCCGAGCGCCGCGAACGCCGCGTTGGAGGACGTCGCCGCCATCGCCGCGATGAACACGAAGCCGAGCCCGCCGAAGACGATCGTCAGCGCGTTCGTGTCGTACGCGCCCGGGAAGCTCGTGAACAGCCAGACGATCGCGAGCCCGTGGATCAGGTGCGACACCGCCATCGACACGCCGAAGTAGCGGCGGTTCTTCAGCACGAAGGCGGTGGCGTCCGTGCGCCAGAGCTGGCGCAGCGGGCGGGCGAGGAACGCGACGAGGAAGAGCAAAGCGGAGCTGCGCGCGGTGGCGCGGATCAGCATGCGCACGCCGTCCTCGCCCGCGCCGGCCGCCGCGAGCACCAGCAGGCTCATCGCGACGAGCGCGACGCTGTTCCAGCCCGTGATCGCCCAGCCCCGGTAACGCATGGCGGCCCAGTATGACCGCGCGGCGCCGCGGCTCCAAGCGCGGGTCAGGAACGCTCGCCTTCCGCCAGGCGCTCCACCAGCGTCTCCACGCGCTGCTCGAGCGCCGCCCGCGACGGGAAGTACTGCTCCCGCATCGGCGGGAAGCCCTGCCAGAGCTCGGTCCGGCCGGGCTCGGTGCCCAGCGCCTCCGGCGGCAGCTCGGTGTCGATCACGACCACCAGCTCGGCGCCTCGGGCGTCCGCCGCGTCGATCACCCGCGGCCGGTAGCCGTCGAGGCGGAAGCCGTCGAGCGCGAGCGCGAAGCGCATGCGCAGCGGCACCTCGCGATAGCTCGGGAGCGCCGCGCGTGCGACGGCACGCTCGCGCAGCCCGCGCTCGGCGGCGAGCCGATTGAAGTAGGCCGCCGACCACACGCTCATGGCGACCCCGTTGCGGCACACGAACACCACCGGCGCGGGCCGCCGGGCGTCCTGCACCGGGTCGCCCCGGGACGCGATGGCGAGGCCCGTCGCGACGAGCAGCGCGAAGCCGACTCCGACCGAGGTTCGAGCCTTCATGCACGGAGAACGCCGCAGGCCGCCCCGGCGTTACACGGGCCGGCGCTCTACCCTGGTGCGTCGTGGACGCGAGGATCTTCCTCGACGAGTTCCGCCCCTTCCGGCGCGGCGAGATCGCGCTCGCGAGACGCCTCGCCGGCGAGCCCGGCTTCCTGCCGCCGCGGGAGCTGGCGCTGCTCCGCCACGCGCTGCGCCTCGCGCAGCTCTCCTCGCTGGGCGGCGAGCCCGACGAGCTGGTCGATCGCGTCGGCTCGCTGCGCCTCAAGCTGCTCCAGCTCCTCGCGCCCGTGCTGCCCACCGATCCCGCGCAGATCGACGCGGCGCGCCTCGTCGCGCGTCTGCCCAAGGTGGTGCTGCTGGTCGGCGACGCGCGGCGCCGCCTGTTCGAGGCGGGCCTCACGAGCGAGACGCGCCTCGACGCGGAGCTGGCACACAAGCGCCTCGTGCTCGTCCTCGGCGGCGCCGCGGGCTCCGGCTACATCTTCCTCGGCGCGCTCCAGGCGCTCGAGCGGCTCGGCATCCGCCCCGCCTATCTGATCGGCTGCAGCGTCGGCTCGCTGCTCGGCGTGATCCGCGCGCGCACGCCGGAGTTCGCGCTGACCGAGCTGCTCGAGGACGTCCGGCGCATCCGCGAGCGCGGCGTGTTCCGGCGGCCCGAGGCGACGTCCCGCTACGGGCTCCCGGCCGCGCTGCGCCTCGACCTGCGCGGCGCGCTCGGCGACCTGTTCCTGCGGGACGGCCGGCCGCTCCGGCTCGACGAGCTGCCCATCCCGATGGATGCGCTCGCCACGGGGCTCGGGCCGGGCGCGCTCTCCGAGCCGCGCGAGTCGTACGCGCGCATGGTGGACCTCGAGGTGCGCAGCGCCGCGGCGCTCGAGAAGGTGCCGGCCGCGGTGCTGGCGCGGCTCGTCGGCCCGCTCGTCTCGATCGCGATGAGCCGCCAGGTGCTCGTGCCCGTGCTGCTCGGCGCCGACGCCGAGACGCGCCGCCTCGCCGCGCTCGACGCGGCCGGCTTCAGCGCCGCGATCCCCGGCGTGCTGTCGTACGACATCGCGAGCGACGACGTCGAAGGGGCGCGCGTGCTCGACGAGGTGTTCGGGCGCTACGAGCTCGCGGGCCTCGTGGACGGCGCGCTCGCGAGCCTGGTGCCCGCGCGGTACGCGTGGGAGGCGGTCGAGAACGGGCGCATCGGCTCGCGCCACACGGCGGTGCTCGCGCTCGACGCGGTGGCGAGGGCGCGCGGCGCGAACGCGCCGCTGATCCCCCTGCTGCGCGTCGCCGCCGCGACCGCCGACCGCGACAAGGCCTTCTGGGACCTCCACGTCGAGTTCGAGAAGGCGCCGCCGTTCCTCGCGCTGTTCCCGAGCGACGCGAGCCTCCGGAGCTCCGCCGCGCAGGGCGAGCGCGAGTTCGAGGCCACCGCCCGCGTGCTGCCGCCGCTGCTCGCGCCGGTGCCGCCCTGGAAGGAGCTCGCGCCCGAAGCCATCGCCCACGTGGACGACCGCTTCGTCTGAGCCTCGCCTACCAGTGCACGCCGGGCACGAGGTGTGCGAAGGCGACGGCCCGCGAGGAGAGCGCCGGCTCCTCCGCCGGCGTGCGCGAGTCGCCCGGCTTCCCGCGCGCGGCGGCGGAGTCGGGGAAGAGCTTGTACGCCTGCGCGAGGAGCTGGTCCACGAGCTCGGGCGCCGCGGCGTAGGCCAGCTCGCCGAGCACGCCGAGCGGCGTGGCCACGCGCTTGCCGCGCTCCACGAACGCCTCGCTCAGGAGGTCGGCCGCCTCGTTCGACGACAGCGTCGGGAACGCCTTGTAGATCGAGGTGGGCGCGATCATCTCCGTCCGCACGAGCGGCATGTAGACGGTGGTGATGCGCACGCCGTCGTCGAGCAGCTCCGACGCCGCCACGCGCGAGAACGCGTCGAGCGCGGCCTTCGAGGCCACGTAGGCCGAGAAGCGCGGCGGGTGCGCCTGCACCCCGATCGACGACACGTTCACGATGTGGCCGGAGCGCTGCGCGCGCATCGCGGGCAGGAAGCCGAACACGAGGCGCAGCGCGCCGAAGTAATTGAGCTGCATGGTGCGCTGGTAGTCGTGGAAGCGGTCCTGCGAGAGCGCCAGCGAGCGGCGGATCGAGCGCCCGGCGTTGTTCACGAGCACATCGATGCCGCCATGCGCGTTCAGCACCTCCTTCACCAGCGCGTCGCAGCTCGCGAGGTCGGCGATGTCCGCGGTGAACACGCGAGCGATGCCGCCCGCGCGCTCGATCTCGCGCTGCACCTCGGTGAGCTTCTCCGCCGAGCGCGCCACGAGCAGCACCTCGGCGCCCGCCGCGGCCGCGCGCAGCGCCGTGGCGCGCCCGATCCCCGACGACGCGCCCGTGATCAGCACGCGCTTGCCGCCGATCGCGCGGGCCAGCGCATGGTCCGACGCGCCCGGGTCGAGGTGCCGCTCCCAGTACTCGTAGAGCCGGCCGGCGTAGCTCTCGAGCTCGGGGACGGTCACGCCGTGGTGGTCGAGCACCGACTTCGCCTGGCGGCAGTCGAAGCGCGGCGGATTCACGTAGGCGAGGATGCGCGCCGGGATGCCGAGCTCGGCGAGGGCGAGGTGCGTGAGGCGCTCCGCGCCCGGCAGCACGCGCAGCGCGGCGCGCAGCGGCGCCGTGAGCAGCCCCGTCGTGCGCGGATCGAGCTTCACACCGAAGCGCGGCGCGCCGGCGGCGCGCGCGAACAGGTTCAGCACGTCGCCCGTGCTCTTCGCGCGCGGATCGACCAGGTGGAAGCAGCGCCCGTCGAGGTCCGGCTCGTGCGCGAGGACGTCGAGCGCGCGCGCCACGAAGTCCACCGGCACGAGCGGCATCGGTCCGCCCTCGACGCCGATCAGCGGCAGCCACGACGGAATCGTGCGCAGGCGCCGCAGCAGCTTGAAGAAGTAGTAGGGGCCGTCGATCTTGTCGATCTCGCCGGTGAGGCTGTGGCCCACCACGATGCCCGGCCGGTACACGCGCCACGGGCGCGTGCTCGTCGTGCGCACGAGCCCCTCCGACTCGTGCTTGGTGGCGAAGTAGGGATCGTCGAGGCCCTCGGCCTCGTCGAACATGTCCTCGCGGAACGTGCCGCTGTAGCGGCCGGCCGCCGCGATCGAGCTGACGTGGTGGACGCAGCCCGCCTCGAGCGCCTCGGCCAGCTCGAGCGCGTGCTTCGTCCCGGCTACGTTCGCTTCGTGCAGGCTGTCCTCGTCCGCCTCCATGTCGTAGAGCGCGGCGAGATGGAAGAAGTGGTCGATGCGCCCGCGCAGCGCCTCGATCTCGCTCTCCGCGACGCCGAGCCGCGGCTCGGACAGGTCGCCGATCACCGCATGCACGCGCTCCGCGCCGTGGCCCCAGCGCGCCCGCAGCGCCTCGAGCCGCGGCAGCGAGCCGCGCCGCACCAGCACGTGCACGCGCTCGCCGCGCGCCAGCAGGTGCGGGACCAGATGGCGGCCGATGAAGCCGGTGGCGCCGGTGACGAAGCTCTCCATGGGACCTCCTCCGCGGCAGTCCCGTCATTCTACGCCTCCGCCGGTGCCCACCGCCTAGAATGCGGCCATGCTCGAAATCTGGACCACCGGCGCGGGCGTTCCGGGGCTCGCGGCGCGGCACGCCGCGGCCGCGGAGAAGGCCGGCTACGACGGCCTCGCGTTGGTGGACTCGCAGAACCTGGCCGGCGACTGCTACGTCGGCCTCGCGCTCGCGGCGAAGGCCACGAGCCGGCTCCGGCTCGGAACCGGCGTCACCAACCCGGTGACGCGACACCCCGCCGCGACGGCCGCCGCCATCGCCGCGGTGCACGCGGAGTCGGGAGGGCGCGCCGTGCTCGGCATCGGGCGCGGCGATTCGGCCCTCGCGCACCTCGGCTACGCGCCGGCCTCGCCCGCCGCCTTCGAGCGCACGCTCGAGCGCATTCAGGGCTACCTGCGCGGCGACGAGGTGCCGTTCGAAGCGGACGCGAACCTCGCGTCGCTCGGCCTCGCCGACGCGCCGAAGGCGAGCCGCCTCGCCTGGCTCTCCCGCGAGCTGCCGAAGGTGCCGGTGGACGTGGCGGCGACCGGGCCGCGCATGATCGGCATCGCGGCGCGGCTCGCCGAGCGCGTGACCTTCGCGGTGGGCGCCGCTCCGGCGCGAGACGCCTGGGCGATCGAGACCGCGCGGGCGGCGCGCGCCCGGGCCGGGCTCGACCCGGAGGGCCTCTCGCTCGGCGCGTGGGTGAACGTGGTGGTGCACGAGAGCGCGGAGACCGCGCGCCGGCTCGGCGAGGGCGGGCTCGCGCTGTTCGCACGCTTCTCGGCGATGCACGGCACGCCGGTCGGGCCGGCCTCGGCCGCGGACCAGGCCCTGCTGCGCAAGGTGCACGACGCCTACGACATGAACCGCCACGCCCGCACCGGCAGCCAGCAGGCAGCCCTGCTGGACGCCGGCTTCGCCGAGCGCTTCGGGGTGTTCGGGCCCGCCGCCCACTGCGCCGCCCGGCTCCGGGAGCTGGCCGGCCTCGGCCTCGAGCGGCTGATGATCGTTTCGGCCTCGGTGGGCGCGGACCGGGCGCAGGCCCTGGCCTGCGAGGCCAGCTTCGTGCGCGAGGTGCTGCCCGCACTGCGGGCTTGAGTCACGGGCCGGGCTGGCCGATGGGGTTGGGGGAGGTCTCCATGCGCCTCGGGCTCGCCGTCTTCGGTGCCGCCGTCGTGTTCGGCGGCTATGCGCTCGTGAACACGATCCAGACCGGGCCCGAGGGCTCGGGGTCGGAGGCCTCGGCCACCGACAAGCTGCGGAGCTGGATGCCGGGCGCGATCGACGACGAGCCGGGGGAGGTCGAGACCCGCAGCTACGAGCTGATCCGCTACATGAACAAGGACGGCTCGTTCGGGATGGTGGACGACCCCACGCGCGTGCCGCCCGGCGCCACGATCCTCGGCCGCGAGCGCAAGACGGCGGCCGTCGCGAAGCAGGCGCCCACCGGACGCGAGCGCGAGGCCGCCGGGGCTCTCTCGGAGGGCAAGTCCCTGTCGCCCGACAAGCCGGGCCGGACGCTCTCGCCCGCCGAGCAGCGCCTGATGGACTCGGTGATGAAGGGTGGGCCGTTCCCGGATGCGGCCCAGCTCGAGCAGATGCAGAAGGATCTCGACGAGCTCGAGCGCGAACGCGTAGGCGAGAGCCCCGACGCCGACGCCCTACCCGCGCAGATCGACGAGCCCTAGGGGGCCCGCCGCGACAGCCGCTCGGCGTTGTCGCGCATCACGAGCTTCTGCTCCGCGGGCGAGAACGCGGCGAGCTCCCGCACGTAGTCCGTCGGGTCCGCGAGGCCCTCGGCGTGCGGCCAGTCCGAGCCCATCACGAGCCGGTCGGCGCCGAGCAGCTCCTTCAGCAGCCGGACGTCGTCCTCGTGGAAGGGCGAGATCCAGACGTGGCGGCGGAAGGTCTCGACCGGGTCGCCGCCCACGAAGTCCTTGGGGCTGATGCCGTAGGCGCGCTTCAGGCTCTGCACCAGCCACGGCACCCAGTTCGAGCCCATCTCGATCGAGCAGACCCGGAGGCGGGGATGGCGGTGGAACAGGCCGTGGCAGACGAGCGCGGCCATCGCGTCGAAGGGCGCGCGGTTGCCCGCCACGGTGGCCTTCCAGGCCGAGCCTTTGAACGACTCGACGTCGCCGCCCTCGCCCCAGTCCGCGAAGTAGCGGCCGTAGCCGGAGTCGCCGCCGTGGAAGGCGACGGTGATGCCCGACTCGTTCACCCGCGCCCAGAACGGATCGAAGTACGGGTCCGCGAGCGATCGGCACTTGCCGGGCGTGCGCACCGGCGCGGGGCGCATCACGATCAGCCGCACGTCGCGCTCGAGCACCCACTCGAGCTCGTCCACCGCGCTCTCGAGATCGACGAGCGTGAGGTAGGGCGCGGCGAAGATGCGCTCCTGGTACGCGAAGCCCCAGTCGTCGTGCAGCCAGCGGTTGAAGGCGCGGAACGCGGCCACCACCGCCTCGGTGTCCTCGATCAGCGCCTCTTCCATGCCCACGCCGAGCGTCGGGAAGAAGAAGGCGCCGTGCACGCGCTGCTTGTTCATGATCTCGATGCGCGCGTCGCGGTTCCGGTACTCGGCGTGGATCGGCTCGAGCGCGCCGAAGGCGTCGCGGATCGAGGCGCCCGCCCGGTTCTTGCCCTGGTAGTACTCGTCGAGGCAGCCCGGGCGCGCGACCGGGTCGAAGGTCGGGTTCGGGATGAAGCGGTTCACCGTGCCCGCGACGAGCAGCTCCTTGCGGCCGTGCAGCACCGCCCAGTCCATGCAGCGCCGGCGCATCTTGCGGTCGAGGTGGCGTGTGAAGGCGTCCTCGGCCTCGTAGTAGTGGTTGTCGCCGTCGAAGATCTCGAAGGGGAGCTGGGCCATGGCAGAAACGTAGTGCGACGGGGAGGGGCCCGCGAGATACTCGCGGCGTGTACGACGTGATCACGATCGGCGGCGGACTCGCGGGCGCCGCGCTCGCCCGCGCGCTCGCGCAGGCGGGGCGGCGCGTGCTCGTGGTCGAGCGCGAGGCGCGCTTTCGCGACCGCGTGCGCGGCGAGTACCTCGAGGCCTGGGGCGTGGCGGAGGCGCGCCGGCTCGGCCTGGTCGAGACGCTCCTCGCCTCCGGCGCGCGCGAGGTGCCCTGGCTCACCACGTGGGTGGGCAGCCTGCCCGCGCTGCGGAACGACGTGCGCGCCGCGAATCCCGAGGGCCTGGCGCCGCTCTGCCTCTCGCACCCCGCCATGCAGGAAGCCGTGCTCGAGGCGGCGCGTGCGGCGGGCGCGGAGGTGCTGCGGCCGGCGACGGTGACGGCCCTCGTGCCGGGCGCGGAGCCGTCGGTCACGGTGCGGCGCGAGGACGGCGACGAGGAGTGCCTGGCGGCCCGCCTCGTCGTGGGCTCGGACGGGCGCGAGTCGAAGGCGCGCGGCTGGGGCGGCTTCGCCGTCGAGCGCGACGCGGAGAACCTCGCGCTCGCCGGCCTGCTGCTCGACGGCTACGACGGCCCCGACGACACGAGCTCGATCTTCTGGAACTTCGCGGTCGGCGAGCAGGCGCTCTTCTTCCCGCAGGGCCGGCGCCGGCTGCGCGCGTACGTGGCCTTCCACGCGAACGGCGACCACGGGCGGCTCTCGGGCCGCGGCCGGATCCCGGCCTTCCTCGCGGCCTGCGAGGCCGCGAACGTGCCGGCGGACTGGCTCGAGAACACGACGCCGGCGGGCCCGCTCGCGGCCTTCTCGGGCGCCGACGCGTTCGTGCCGCAGCCGGTGCGCCCCGGCCTCGCGCTGGTGGGCGACGCCGCGGCGTCCAGCGACCCGACCTGGGGCTGCGGACTCTCGCTGACGCTGCGCGACGTGCGCGTGCTGTCGGACGCGCTGCTCGCGAGCGACGACTGGGACGCCGCGGCCCGGGCGTACGCCGAGGAGCACGACCGCTACTACGGCCGCCTCCACACGCTCGAGGGCTGGCTCTCGCGCGGCTTCTTCGAGGTCGGTCCCGAGGCCGACGCGCGCCGCGGGCGCATCTTCGCGCGCGCGTTCACGGAGCCGGGCCGCATCCCCGACGTGGTGGCGCGGGGCCCCGACTCGCCCTGCGACGAGGCCGCGCGGCAGCGCTTCTTCGGCGAGGACGCCGCCTAGCGCCTAGAGGTTCGCGCGGTAGTCCTCTTCGATCGCCGCGTCGATCTTCTGCGCGGCGTCGTCGCCGGCGCCGAGCTTCTTCGCGAGCAGCTTGCCGAAGGAGACGCGCAGGTTCGGCGGCCAGGTCTCCGGCTTCCAGAGCTGCGAGCGCTTGAAGGCCTTCGCGCAGTGGAAGAACACGTGCTCGACGTGCACGCGGATCGCGAGCAGCGCCGGCTGGCCGCGCTCCTCGAGCTTCGCCAGCACGGCGGGATCGCTCGTCAGCTCCGCGCGGCCATGGACGCGCAGCGTCTCCTCGGTGCCCGGCACCAGGAACACCAGCGCCACCCGCCCCGTGGCGAGGACGTTCTGGAGCCCCTGGATCAGCTTGTTGCCCTTGCGCTCGGGGATCAGCAGCGTCCGCTCGTCCTCGATCGCGACGAAGCCCGGGCCGTCGCCCTTGGGCGACACGTCCGGGTGTCCCGCGGCATCGACGGTGGACAGCAGCAGCAGCGGCGAGTGCCGGATGAAGCCGCTCGAAGTCTCCTCCAGCGCGGGGAAGAACTTCGTTCGGATCGCGGGGTTCTCGGGCCCGATGATGGCCCGTACCTGCTCGAGAGTTGCCAGGCGGTGGGGGTCGTTCGGCATCCCGGCAGTATCCGGTAGACTGCCGCCTTTCGCCCACCGGAGGAAGCCATGGCCCTGCGCAACGTCGTCCTGGTCGATGGAGCAAGAACTGCCTTTGCCCGCGGCGCCAAGGGCAAGCTCGTGGCCACGCGTCTCGACGACGCCGGCGCGCAGGTCGTGCGTGCGCTGCTCGACCGCAATCCCAAGGTGAAGGACTCGATGGTCGAGGACGCCGGCCTCGGCAACGTGGGCGGCTGGGGCGAGTTCACCGGCCTCGGTGTGATGTCGCGCCTCGCGGGCCTGCCGCTCGAGGTGTGCAGCTTCAACAGCAACCGCCAGTGCGGCTCGAGCATGGAGACGCTGCACCGCATCGCGATGGCGATCGAGACGGGCACGATCGAGTGCGGCCTCGCGCTCGGGGCCGAGCGCATGGGGCGCGGCCTCACCGGCGGCGCAACCGGCGTGCAGAACCGCAACACGAAGCTGAACCCGCGCCTGTTCCAGATGAACGACGTGCAGAAGAAGATGGCGCCGGACCACGACCAGACCTTCTCGGTGCCGTTCCCCGACTACATCCTGAACTCGCCGCCGCTCCAGGCCATGGTGCAGACCGCGCAGAACGCGGCCGAGTGCTACGGCCTGACGCGCGCCGAGCTCGACGCGTTCTCGGCCGAGAGCCACCGCAAGGCGGCGGCCGCGACGGCGGCCGGCATCTACAAGGACGAGATCATCCCGCTCGAGGTCGAGGATCCGGTCTTCGACGAGAAGGGCGAGTGGAACGAGAACGAGGTCGGCCAGAAGGTGCTGTTCGAGAAGGACGAGTGCATCCGCGCCGACACCACCGCCGAGAAGCTCGCGGCGCTCCAGCCGGTGAAGGGCGTGATGAGCTTCGGCGGCAAGGAGATCGTCATCACCGCGGGCAACTCCTGCCCGACCAACGACGCCGTCTCGGCCGCGCTGCTGATGAGCGAGACGCTGGCGCGCAAGCTCGGCCTCACGCCGCTGGCGCGCGTGATCGGCATCGGCGTCGCGGGCGTGAAGCCGCAGGTGATGGGCCTCGGGCCGATCCCGTCCACCCGGAAGGCGCTGCGTCACGCCGGCATCGAGGCGGGGCAGCTCGATCGCGTCGAGTTCAACGAGGCGTTCGCGGCGCAGGTGCTGCCGTCCTGCAAGGACCTCGGCATCCCGCTCGCGAAGGTGAACGTGAACGGCGGCTCGATCGCGATCGGCCACCCGCTCGGCGCCACCGGCGCACGGCTCGTGACCACCGTGGCGAAGGAGCTGCGCCGCTCGAACGGCCGCTACGCCCTCGCCACCCAGTGCATCGGCGCCGGCATGGGCATCAGCACGATCCTGGAGCGGATCGACTGAGCTGCCCGTCACGAAGGGGACGTTCCTTTCTCGTCACTTCTCGCGTTCGTGACGGAAAAGGAACGTCCCCTTCGTGACTATGCCTCCAGCACGACCCTCGCCGTCGAGCGGATCGCGCGCGAGGAGCGGCCCGCGCGCAGCTCGAACACGCCGGGCTCGACCACCCAGGCGTTGCGCTTCGCATCGAAGAAGCCGAACGCGCGCGCCTCGACGCGCAGCACGACCGTTTCCGTCTCGCCGGGGGCGAGCGCCAGCTTCGCGAACGCAGCGAGCTGCTGCGGCGGGCGCGGCACCGAGGCCTCCAGGTCGGCGACGTAGAGCTGGACGACCTCCTGGCCCGCGCGCTCGCCGGCATTGCGCACCTCGATCCGCGCCTCGATCGCCTCCCCGGGGCCGACGCTTCCGCTCGACAGCGCGAGCGCGCCGTACTCGAAGCGCGCGTACGAGAGCCCGTGCCCGAACGGGAAGCGCGGCGCGATACCGTGCGCGTCGAAGTGCCGGTAGCCCGAGAAGACGCCCTCGGCGTAG
>Ga0187892_10002259_pt1 | contig 39661 bp, 34 predicted proteins | sample MA1701073metaG_FD_139345 | JGI IMG/M metagenome (GOLD analysis project Ga0187892, IMG submission 139345) | Bio-ooze microbial communities from a basaltic lava cave in the Kipuka Kanohina Cave System on the Island of Hawaii, USA - MA170107-3 metaG ... | reverse complement strand
ATGACCGGCTGATGGCGTTCTTGGATTCTCTCTGAACTATGTTAACAGCCAGGGGCGCGTAACCCGCGCCCCAACGTTCCCGCGTGTGTTGACAACATAATCCGACAGTCAACATAGTCTTGGGGTAACCTGCTTCTAATCACGTTCCAGATGCCTTCAGCTACGCACGTTGCTGGATTCCATACCTGGAAGTCACTGGGCAGGTTCGTGAAGAAAGGCGAGAAGGGCATCATGATTCTGGCGCCCGTCGTCGTGAAACGACGCGACGACAACGATGCATCGGCAGGAGAGGAACGAACCGGAGCTGAGAAAGCCCTGGTTGGCTTCAGACCTGTGTATGTCTGGGATGGATTATCTCGGGATTTCTGAGAATCAAGATTTGAAAGAGGATGTTCGTGAATATCGAGCGGGGAGCTTTTAAGACGGCTTCTGCTTATCTGGTTGCTTCAGCAACGCAGGATATGTTGGGGTCAAGCAGGCTCGGAGGCACTACGGCTCGCGCCCAGCTGAGACAACCGGATAAGCAGAAGACGGCTAGCGGAAGGAGGACGTAGTCCGCCTGGAGTTAGCCGTCGGAAAGTCTTTGGACGACCAGAGCCTCGTGAGAACATCTGCCATGCACGCTTACACTGTCGAAAAGGTTGTCGGTGGTGATCCGTGTTTTCAGGTCCTCGCTCCTGATGGCACACCGGCCACTGCCATCAACGAGTTCCTTGGTTATCTGGCGGCGAGAGGCCGATCCGCCTATACCCTGCGCTCCTACGCAGCGGGGCTCGCCCACTTCTTTACATGGCTCCTCGAATCGAAAAGACGGGTAGACGATGTGACCCGACATGTCGTACAGGAATATATCGCGAGCTTTGGCAAAGCTCCCCCTCGCCGTTTTCTTGCCTCTCGACAACCGCCTGACTCTTCTAAGAAGCGTCAGCCGCGAACGATCAATCATCGTCTCAGTGTATTGGCCTCTTACTTTGACTATCGGATACGGCAGGACCAGGACAGCAAACAGGGCACATGGCACCGGCGGGATAATCCTGTTTCGATGCCGGTCCAAGCGCCTCGTCACGGCATGATCGGTCGAGATGCTCCACCTCGGGAGCGAACATCCGAGTTCCGACGAAGAGTGCCTCGAAGAATTCCCAAACCCATCGACTCGGACGCTGCGCAGCAGTTGATTACCGCCGCGGTTTCGTGGCGTGACCGAGCTATCTTGACACTTCTGATGCGCACCGGGCAGCGCATCGGTGACTGGAACGATGTTGCCGGACGGCACGGTATCTTGGGGATGAAACTTGCTGACATCGATGAACAGAGAAGAACTATCACGGTGCGCCTCAAGGGAGCCCGTGACGAACACCGTGTGCCTGTCACCGACGATTTCTGGCCTTTGCTTCGGCGCTATCTGAACGAGGAGCGAAAAACCGGTGATGGCAGACCCGCTTTGTGGGTGGCGCTGCGAAGAGGAAAAGGCGCACCGTTGTCTTATCTAGCGTTCGAATCTTCGCTCCGCTATATCAGCCGGAAAGTCGGGGTCCGCGTCCACGCCCATATGTTCCGGCATGCTCTGGCCCAAGGTGTGCTCGACATGACTGGAAACGTGAAAGTGGTTCAGGACATTCTCGGCCACGCTCAAATCTCCACAACCGCCGACCTGTATCTGCATGTGGATCATGGTGCGATGATGGACGCCGTGGCAGCAGTCAAAACGAGATTTGACAGAAACGGAACACCGGCTTCCCAGGTACCCGAGCTCCGTCGCGAGGTCTACGCCTTTCCTTATGACGAAGCCACGATAGAAGAGCTCGAGAAGGCAGCGACACAGCCTCATCAACTGGAGGGGAAATCGAAGTGACACTTGCGGAAAAGCTGCAAGGGAATGAAGCGGTCATTCCTGGGCTCGTGTCTTTGGCTTATGACGGACATCGCTTGCTGAAACAGCTGAGGATCTCGATCACTACTTTGCGATTCAATGCCACGGACAAGAGTCGACTGGACCGATCATGCGTCGAACTGATAGGCGTGCTGGACGGCTGCCCTGGAAGGACTCTCCAGGAGCGCTGGCCTCACTTCGAAAAAAACATCTGGCCCGGCTGGTTGACAAATGAGAATCGGTTATCGCCGGAGCACCGATGGAGCTGGGGCGTCAGGGTAATCGTCATGGCTAGGCTCGTAGTTCCGAGCTGGGAATGGACCTCTCATGTTCATTTAATGAAGTGGGTGGCACGCTTGCCCGAGAATGACCCGCTTTTCCAGCAATACCAGCTACTCAGCAGCGCTGTTAAAGAACTCTCCTGGGCCGCTGATCTTTCGCGGGCCAAGGCTGTAAGGAATGGACTGCGCATCTTGCTAACGCGCGGATACGGCTCTCTCAAAGAGATTACCGATGCGGACCTAAGCAGAATCCCTGCCGACGCAAAAGGTGGCGATACTCTCGATGGTGCTCTGTGTTTGCTTGGCGTTTTTACTCGCACACCGAAGCGCGGAAGCACTCGCAAGAGCCGACTTGAACGTCTGAGTCCGGATCAGATGCTGAGAATCGCAAAGGTTCCAGAGCGTTTTGAAGCTGCTACGACTCTCTACCTGGAAACCTATGCCACTCGTATCAGTGACACCTATTCCAGCCTTCGACACAAGGCCACTGCTTTGGCGCATTTCTGGCGCTTCATTCGAGACTCCTATCCTGAAGTCAAAGCGTGTGCCGGCGTCCTTCCAGCACACGCGCGGGCTTATGTTCCACACGCCCTGGAGCGCGCGCGCCAAGTCCAAAGAGGAGGCCCTAAAGACGAGGTGCGGATCACAGCTCATGCCTGGCTCCTGCACGTCCGGACTTTCTTTGCTGATATCTGTGTTTGGGCGACGGAACCGTACTCGCCTTTTAGGCGGCTTGCACCGCGTGTGGTCCCATTACAGCGAGACGACCTTCGTGGCATCGGGTTCGAAAAAGCAAGAGAACGGCGAAGGAGTCGCATGACAGCACGCATCCTCGATCTCGAGCGCGGGATGCCAAATTTACGAGCTTACGCGTTCCGCCGCTGGCAAGATGCACGAACTACATGCGAGAACTCAGTAACTGATCCTCGTGCGAAGGCTGCCGAAGTCGACACGTTCTGGGACTGGGCTTTACTGGAGCTGTTGGTGCAAAGCGGACTCCGAATCGAAGAAGCCAGTGAGCTCACAACACTCGATATCCTCAAACGTAGCATGCCGGACGGACGGATCTACTACATGCTCCACGTGAAGCCATCCAAGTACGATCGTGCCCGTGTGGTTCCTATCGGGGATGGCCTTGGGCGTGTCGTCGCCGAAATCATCCGACACGTCAGGCGATTCTACAACACTGACTCGGTGCCCCTCTGCGATCACTGGGACCATGGGGAGAGAAGGCCTCGACCGCGAGCACCTTACCTGATTCAAGGTATTAGACATCCCAGTCCCGTCGGGATCCAAACCATCCGTGGGCGTATTCAGGCTCTATCGATCAAGAGCGGCTTAAAGAGAGCGGATGGTTCACCGCTTGTAGTGGCCCCACACGACTGCCGCCGCGTTTTTGCTTCCGAGCATCTCAACAATGACACTCCCGTACATGTAATCCAAGCTCTCCTCGGACATGCCACCATGGATACTGTCATGGTCTATGCGAAACTGTACCCGCGAAGAATGATTGAGGAATACCGCAAGGCGGTTCGGGGCTTGTACAACGCCTATCACGGTGAAGAGAGTCTCAAGACACCCACGCCTGAGGAGTGGGTTGCTTTCGCAGCGAGCTGCAGCATGCGCGACATGGGAACCCATCTCTGCGCCCTCCCGATGGGTGACCATTGTCCGAGAGGACTCGTCTGCCTCGGCTGTAGCCATGCTCAACCAAAGAGGAGTGCGGTCTTGATCTTTCGACGGATGTTGGCGAGTCACGAGCGGGAGCTGCAGGGCGCGCGGCAAAGACAAGAGCCGGCCGGTCAGATAGCCGCCCGGGAACTGGAAGTTGCCCGGATTCACAGTGCGTTACGCCGTGCTGAAGAACTTCCACATGACGTAGCTGTCGCAATGGAGGGCACTCTCGCCGTTCAGGAAAGGATCGAACCCTCAGGCGGCATGATGATTTGAATCAGGCGCTGGAGCTCAAGCAAATCTTCGACTCGGCAGACCTAGTTCCGTACCCAATGCGAGGGGGGGTTCTGTATCACATATCACGCCGATCCCATTTGCCTATACCGTCTGCTAGGCATTCATACGGACCTGAGATTCCAAGGGACGAGCTACAACAGCAAGCGCTCCCGACCCGCCAACTCGCGCAAAAGGTCCGCTATCCTGCTTATACTTAGATACGAGCCTGGCCCGTCACCGCCCTCGTTCCCAACGGCGGTATTCTACGTTCAACGAGGCGATCCCATCTTTCGCGAGTGCCGCAGCGAAAGGGCGCAGTAGGTCGAAGGGAATGAGAGACTCGCGGTGCCCAACCGCTTCTCTCCCTGTCAGCGAAACCTTGCACCTGCCTGCCAGCATTTATTCTGCGTTAGGCGAATGAATTGGGGCTGCTTGGCGTTTTCGCGCCCTATCTGCTTCATCCGTTTGTGTCGTGGGTAAACCTCTCGCTTGGCAGTGAGTGTGCAGTTCAGGGTCTGAGAACAGCGATTCAAGAAGGATTCAGAGAAAAGGGGGTGTCTGGTGCGTCGACTGAGTTTGCACTCGACATGCTGCACGACAATTCGCTGCAGCAGCGCCCTGGCTAAGCAAAGAAGATCTTGATTACTTCATCTCGCTGCTCGACTGTGAGCAGATTGTTATCAAATTGTAAGCCGGCTGTAAGGACACTCTAGATCACACAAAGCTAACCTTGGACTTCGTGTTGAGGGGTGAGGATCCCGATCCAGCACTTGGGTCATCGTTATGATCGATGGCCTTTCGAAGTCGAGCACTTCCCTAACAAATCGTGGCCCATTGTGCATCGGCTCCATAAGTTGGTCATTGATAAGAGGGACAAAATGATTGGTCATTGCGGATTGAATGAAACGAAAACAGGAATCAGTGCTGGGGCCTCAATGAAAATGAGCACGCTAGAGACGCTTAGGCTTGTCGTTGTGCTAACGGTCGCAATTCTTTTTGCAGGCTGTAGAAGAGTTTCATCATTCACGCATGTAATAGACGGCGCAACCAAGCCTAGAACCGCCAACTTGCAGGGCCTAAATGGTGGCCCCACGCGGTTTGTGGGTGTGATGGTAGGGCCGGATGGCCGAGAAGACGAGTTTGTCATCAACGAAGTGATGTTTCATCCCAAGAGTAAGGTTGATTTGGATGCGTTCTTGACGAAGTACGACGGGACTGTAGTGCGCGATGGAACCCCAATAATTATTCCTGGAGGCACACCGCCAAAGGAAAACGTTCAACGATCTAATGGTTGGTATTTAATCAGGGTCAACCCGACCCGCTCTTCTTTGAGTGACCTCACCGGTCACATGGAAGCATCCGGCTTGCATGGCCAGTTCAAATTTTCATCAGAGGATGCCGCTCGATTAGCAGCGCTAGTCGCTAGGGAGAAGAGAAAAGGTGACCAGAGGATTGCTCCGAATTTTGTAACGCATCAGCACTGTGACGTTTGCGAGCATCCAGACGGATCAGGAGGGAACGTGGATGCCGGAAAGTTCTGGTGGATGACAGAGGATGACGATTTAGTTACTCCTGGCGAGCAAGGTCTCTCGGTAGGTGTCATACATGCTTGGGAGTATTTGAGGTATATGCACATACCACCCCCGCCACCGGGAGGCATCTGGCAGCCACCAATTGTTGCCATTGTCGATGGCGGTTTCGACCTTGACGAAACAACTGGGAAGCCGCTGGGTGGAAACAGGGATTACTTCTTCTTAGGCGATCGGCCAATGCAAGGCGACGTAGTGGACCATGACTACACGGCAGGCGGGCCGCATCCTGACAGCTCTGGAGTGAGCGACCCTGCCCGATGGCACGGTCAGATGGTGTTCGGCATTGCGGCCGCTTATCCGCAAAACTTATTTGGCTCGGCGGGTACAGGTGGAACTGTAGTACGGCCAATGCTGATCAAGACAGACAATTCGTTTTACAACGATGCCATGGGCGTGCGAACTGCAGCCTTCAACGGAGCTAGCGTAATAAACATGAGTTTTGGGGGAGACTGCAATTGGTTGTGCAGAACCTTCACTGACGGCCTAGACTCGCTCCAAGCGGAGATTGGATTTGCGGAAGCTGTGGCTGGGGCTATTTCGGTAGCATCTGCCGGCAACGAGGGGAAGGATCTCACTGATGAATATCTCATTCCGTGCAAGCTCAATTCCGTCGTTTGCGTAGGCTCAATCAACGGGAACCAAAAGAATGTTTATAACTATGGGAGGGGAGTCCATATCTGGGCACCGACCGGGATCCTGACTACTGTTACGAGAACGAGCTCGGGCTCTGACGCTGACACTGTCGGGATTGACGAGGTTCAGAGTTTCTTTGGCACGAGTGCCTCAGCCCCGTTTGTTGGCGGGATTGTTGGACTCATGAAGGCGCTCGATCCCTCTCTAAGCTCGGAAACCGTAAAGTCCATTCTCAGGAATACTGCTAATCATAGCAGTGATGCGAAGGTGACGGGGTACGTAGATGCGTATCGAGCAGTAGCGGCTGTTCGGCCAAATCAGGCTCCAGCAGTACAGATTAGCAGCCCCCGAGATGGTGAATCTGTTTCCTGGGGAGGGATCCCATCTTTCTCAGCTGCGGTCGTCGATCCAGAGTCGAGGACTCGCTTCGAAGGTACTGTGACGTTCTCGTCCGATAGAGAGGGCTCACTTTGCACCGGTACACTCGGATGTGTTTCTCGCCAGTTGAGTCTTGGCAGTCATCGGATCACGGCAGAAGCTATTGACCCATTTGGGGCGAGAGGAAGTCACGCAATCACTGTGAACGTGATTAATGTACCGCCAACCTCCACGATTACGTATCCACCAAATGGATCAAACTACTTCACGAGTCAGCAGATCAATTTTCGAGGCTTCGGCTTCGATCGAGACGAGCGAATCCCAGAAAGTAACCTTACGTGGAGTTCGAACATTAGCGGTCCTCTTGGCACGGGTCGAGACGTTACGGTGCGATTGTCACAAGCGGTTCACACAATCACTTTGATGGCAAGAGACACACAGGGATTGACGGGACAGAGCAGCATTAGTGTAACCGTACAGGCTGGTGCTGGATACCCAACGGCCCGTATTTTGAGCCCCGCCGACAACGCCTACCTTGCTCCGGGTACCTTAGTAGCGTTTCAAGGGCAAGGAACCGACCCAGAAGATGGGACGTTAGGTGGAGCACAGCTAAGATGGTTCTCAAGCATAGACGGAGTACTCGGAGAGGGTGCCTCAGTTCAGAGAGTTTTGAGCGGGCCTCCACGTCCTTGCAATCCGGAGACTGTAGTCCACGTGATAACGTTAAAAGTAACGGACCGTGACGGGCGCCAATCCACACACCAGATCAATGTTGTCGTCGGCAGGGTATGCTGATTTCCATTGAAGCTTCCATGAAAGTTGACTGATGTCATGAATGGCATTGCCATAGAAGTGGGATCCTGTAGGAACACTGTTTCTAGCCAATTCGATTAATAGGAGGTCAAACCGATGAGTTCTCGCTTATCCACTCACCAGTTTGAAGGCCAGACGGGATCAACCAAAACAGCAGAGCGTGATGGTATGGACCGGATGCAGTTCATAAGAGGAATAGTGCTCACTATCTGGGGTGCCAATTGTCTCCTGGCAAAGACTCCTGAGTTTCTAGCCCAAAAGCCAGGTACCCTCAAGTCGAGACCGTCGTTCACGGAAAACAGCATAAATAGTCTGTCAAACAGCCTGACTCACGGTCCTGAAACGGAAGAGACTAGAAGGCTGATTGCGGCTGCAAGAAAGGATTGGCGGACGTTCGTTAAAAGCCAATTTCGACTGACCCCTGGACAAACTCAAGCACTCAACTCCCTCTCCCCCGAGCTGGTTAGAAAGATCCAGCAAACGGTCAACAGAGCTCTGGGCTCACGGAGCCAGCTGACCGTCCAAGCTACAGCGGCCCAAGCGCAACCGCCAGGAGCCGTGGCAACTGTGAAGTGGGAAGCCAAAATCGAAGTTGCGCAAACGGTTGGTCCGGATAATAAAGACCAAACCCAGATCAAGGTCTCAGGAGGAGTTTCCTGTTAGAGGCTTTGACAGTGGAAATCCATGAAAAACTGGATTGAAACGACACGCTATCTGAATATGGAGCTTTGGCCGAAAAAAGAGGAACAACTCCGCCAGCGGCTTGAGGGGCCAGCTGCCCTCCGCAGCTGGTTCCTCATTCGGAGAAAACGCGAGCAGCCCCACTCAATTTGCACAACTTGACGGACAGTGTATAACTCTTGAGAAGTGCCCTTTCTCACCCCTATCGCGCCAGAAATTGGATCCGAAACTAACGCTTTCAGCGGAATCAAGACCAGGCGACGCCACAATCCTGATAAAATCATCCAAGTCTCGAGATAAGATGAGTCGCAGACAGACGGCAAGCCGCTTGAGGAAATCTCAGTGGTCAATGGTGACCCAGGAAGTTACACCGACCGGCTGAAGACCTACGTTGCCGAGCTCGGCATTGCGTTGGAATACTCCTCCGACATTGCTCCCGCGAAAGGCGCGTCGTACGGCGGAAAGATCACGTTGCTTCCAGATCTCTCAGCCGCCGAACATTTCGCGACGTTGGCCCATGAAACGGCCCACGAGATGCTTCACAGAACTTGCCGCCGAGCTGAAACAACTCGCACGATCCGCGAGACCGAAGCTGAAGCCGTCGCGTTTGTAGTCTGCCAAGCCGTTGGCTTAGATGGGGCACAGGCGTCGACCTCGTACATTCAACTCTGGAACGGCAACAAGCAGACGCTGACCGAATCTTTGCATTTCGTCCAACAGTCGGCCTCGCAGATCCTCAGCGCAATCTCTCCTGGCGAATAGCAAAAAGCCGATCTCTCTGCTGGGTCAATTCACTCCCAGACGGGATCGCCAGCGGCCAGGACGGATGCACACCTCGGGCACTCCTGACTCTTTTCCACAAGCACCTCCGAAACTGTTCCGCAAAGGGCATCGTACTGCTTTCGCGTAGCAAGCCCCGGTGCATAGCCTAGGATCAACTGCAAAACATCGCCAACGGCTAAGCCCGCCAGTACCGCATTAAAGCTCGCGACGTATGCGGCCGAACGGTGCTCGTGCCCCCTGGAACAATTCGCACGCAAGTAAGACCTATCAGCGCCGCCGGCTTCGAGTTCAAGCTTCCGTTGGGTAAGAAAGCCGGTACACCACAGGCACGCTCCTCCGGGCACTGCGACGAAGACGTTGCCGCTGATCGCACCGACCTCCGAGAGTCCATCACTTGGGTCGAGTGGGTGAAGACCCAATCCAATATCGACATAAGGGATGCAGTATCGCCACGCTATCTCCTGAAGGTCGGCGCGAGCATTCAGATTGTTTACGCAACCTACGATTATGTCAGCTCGCTTGAGTGCCTCAATTGCAGCTTTCTCCGGTACCAATGCATCCACCGCAGTAAACCGTACTTGCCGGTTGATCCACCAAATCTTGGATTTGACTGAATCCGTCTTCCGGCGGCGTAGCAAGATATCAGCCCAGCCGAACTCGTCAGTTGCGACTAGGTTGTCTCTTGTCACACGTTGAGAGTCTATCCCGATGATCTCTCCCACACCTAAGCCCGCTAGCTGCGTGGCCACTTGAGTACCACCTCCGCTGAGCCCAACCACGACTACAACCGCCCCGCGGAGCGAGGCGCGTGACAGCTTGCCGTCAACAAGCGGCTGGCGACAATGGACCTGTAAGTCATCGGTGCTCGCTTCTGGCTCCGGAAGTGTTCTTATAAGCGTATCGCTGAAAAACCGCAGTCGGAGGTTGTCCACAAGTAGAGATGCGCTGGGCAGCAGAATGAGACCAGCCGCAGAAGTGTCTCCGAGAACAACCGAGCCGTGTGGCCTGCCTGGAGCCACCATTTGAAAAGTCGGTAATAGTTGACGGGCACTGTCGGCGTCGTCCATGGACATCCCGACCCGACCAGTACTCGGGTGGTAATGGAAAATCAGGATACCGAGCCTTCGCTCCAAAGCTTGGTTCAATAGCGCAATGTTATATTCACCGCTCCATTTGGCCCCGTGGCCTGTGTTTCGAACGAATGCGCTTCCGGGCGGAATGACAATTTCCTGTACCAGTAATAAGGTTCTCCGTGACGTCTCACTGTGCGACACCAAGCCAAATACGACCGGCTCATAGGCGCCAAAACGCCGCACTTCGTCCCACAGCGGCCCCCAGAGATGTTGCGGTATACGAACTTCAACGGGATTACTCACGCGAACCTCCGGAGCATCCCCTCGACAAACTGCACGGCCGTGTGTTCTTCGTCCCATCGCAGGTTGTAGGAAAACGTGCACCAACTGTCCCCGCCCACAACAGCCGTGCCGTGCTGTGGCGGAGCACCCCGGACTGAGGGTACAACCTTCACGTAGAAGTCGGGCTTCGGCTTGGCGATGTCCAATACAGCCATTGCACTTGCCCAAGATGGTTGACAACCTGCCGGAAAGTGCACCAAGGGTAAGCGAACCAGGATCAGCTCACCGTCCTTGGCAGTGACCGTGTCAGTGTAATTCTCCTTGAGTTCCGCTGTCAGGCGCTCGATGTTATCCCTAGTCATTGTGTTGCCTCGTCTAGCTGATGGTTCCGGGCGGCAGAGCCACAAAGTGCTCTCCGTTTTTGATTTCGACGATCTGGTCGTTCGTGACCAACTCAAGCTTCTGCCCGTGACGACGCGCCAAGTCGTAATCGTCGGGGACGTTCGCTCCCTGCTTGATCTGCAGTCCGGTCACATGATCCCTATCGAACTCGATCTTCTTCTTGTCGTTCTTGTTGAGCTCCACAAAAATGTGGACTGTCGTGGAAGCAGCTACAGTGTTCATGATTTCTTACCTTTCCTTTTTTTGACTGGGCCAGACTTGAGTCAGCCACTATTGTTACTGAGGTCACAGGTGTTGCCTGCCCCTACTATTCAATGCCCCTTGAAAAGTGATTTTTGCTGTCATGATTCAATGGAAGCGCTAATGGTTGGGTCTACAGGTCCTTCTTCGCTGGTTCAAAGTCCAACTTGTGTTATTGAACCTAAGGGCCTTAACTGGACCAGGATACCCTTATCTCAAGAGCGCCTCATCGAGGGTGTTTTGTTGTATCGAACTTTTCAAAGCTCATGGTGGCGAAAACGGAGCGGTAGGCGGCATAGAAATCTGTAGAGTGTCCAACGAGGTTCTGTGAACATCAAAGCCTACGAAGCGGTGTGCCGCATATCAGATGATGAGTGGCGCAACATAGCGGTAGATTTGACGCGGCACGCACTAAGCGTCAGCCGTAGGTTACGTTGGCGTACGCGCAATGTCCGAGATCTCCCTGGCGGCGAAACTGTCGAATCGATTCCGTCGAAAGCCATTGAAAAGCTCTTCAGTGGTGAACGTGATTGGGACCCTGAAAACGAGCCTGATATCACGAAGTACTTGATGAGCGTGATCGATAGCCTCCTTAACCACCTAGCCGAGAGTCACGAGAACACTTTGATGACAATCCCACCGGAGCCAGACTCGATCGACGGTCCCGCTTGGGAGAGTGGATCGTCAAAACGAGATCCCGCTTCTGACTGGCTTGTTCCAGCGACGCGGTCGCCTGAGAATTTGCTCATCGAGCAAGAACAGACATCCCTAGAAGATCGAGCACTCGAACTGCTGATGGACGAGTGTGGCGGCGACGAAGTCCTGATGAAAGTGCTTGAAAATATGATGGACGGTTACAAAACGTCCGCCGAAATCTCTGAAGCGATGGGCATACCCGTAAAGGACGTATACAACGCGACCAAACGGCTGGACCGTAAGCTGGAAAGTGTTCGCAAGTGCATTGCGGACGAGCAGAACGCGGCGGTTGCCGAAAGGAAGAGGGTATGAGCGGGAAAAAACCAGATAGTGGAGAGCTGCTCCATTGGATTGCCAGGCTGAGCAGCGAAGACGATTGGACAATCGAGCAAACACGCGAAGCGCTGTCCGAAGCGGGAGTTCGTCCGGACGATGTAGCCAACCGGGTCCTTCAACTGGTGACTCGGCTTAAGAAAGAGTCGCCGTTTCATTGGAAAGCGAAGGGGCACGCAATACGTCGGGAGCTACTCGAAAAGGTTCGGGCAAAAGTTAGTGCAGAGGTAACTGGACTAGCACGACCAGAGCTCTTGAAGACACTGAAGGAAGCGATACGCCACCTTCCACCTCCTATTGCAGCGCAGTATGCAGTGGCGTTCCGGAAATTTGAGGACGCTACAGAGGAGGACCTCCGCTCTATGTTGGAAGAAGTTGCGATGATTGAAGACTTGGATCGGGACAAGGGATGAGTATGAGTCTGGATGCAATTCGAGAAACGGAAAGGACCGCGGAGCAACGCGCTGATCAGCTGATCGTTAAGCTAGAAATCAGTGAAGTTGGAGAGATCGACATTGAGGCCATCGCAATGATGCTTGATGCATTGGTGATCGATGGTGGCCTTGCAGGGGCTGAAGCGCGCCTTACACGCTCTCCCAAGCTAAGCTTTATCAGGGTTAACGCTGCGATTGGTGAACCGGGGCGCCGTCGATTCGCCATTGCACACGAACTCGGTCACCTGCTTTTGCAGCAGAACTCTCAGCTTGCCCTCTGCTCGGCCAAGGATTTGATCACCTTCTACACCAATAGTCCGGACGAACTCGAAGCCAGCGTCTTTGGAGCTGCACTGCTGATGCCTACGAAGATGTTCGAGCCGCTCTGCAGGGATGCGAAACCTTCGCTGAAACATGTTTCCGAACTGGCAGAGCATTTCCAGGTAACGCTTACCGCAGCTTCAACGCGGTACATTCGGTTTTGCCCACATCGTTGCTGTCTTGTCGTCAGTAAGGAGGGCAAGATTCGCTATCACCGCAAAACAGACGATTTCGGCTATTTCATCTCTCCGCGAGAGTGCTTGAACCCAGCTACACACGCCGCAGACTTTTTCAAAGGCGAACCGCTGCCAAAGGGAATGCGGAAAGTGAATGCAAGCGCGTGGCTTAAGGGAAAGCGCATCGATTCGAGCCAGACAATCCTGGAGGAGTCGATTGCGATGCCGTCCTATGATTCTGTGATGACGCTACTCTGGATTGATAAAGACATTGATCATTATGTTACAGGCGAGGACGAGTACGATGCAGAGGAGGAGGCGTCCGATTCTCGTTGGTCGTGGAATCGCACAAGACGACAAGACTAAGCGTTGAGTTTTCCTCATATCGCCACCGCAGCGGCCTGTTGCCAGGTAGTCAAGTTTTGGTCAGTCACTGCGACCGCGCGAGCAATTTCTTTCCCACTCCAAAGCGACTGGTCACAATGTCAATCTGCAAAGGAGCATTTTTCACCCGCAGAGGCCAATTCTCTGGGGTACCTTTGAGCTTCAATCAAACGCTTGGTGAATCTTCTTCACGACATCCTCCGGCCTGCTAGCCATGTCATACTGCCAACTTCCGTAACTGCCTTCGGCGTTTACCGCGTTCACCCAACGCTCCGCAGCTTGTTTCTTGATTTCCATAACCGGGTCGAAGCCTTTGGTTTCAAGAATCAGCTTCGCTCCGTTAGCCAATCTCAGAATGAAATCTGGCTGATAGTCGTGTGGTTGGCCGTTGTGTAGGTAAGGAATCGCAAAACCGAGTCCAGCGTTCTTCACAAAAGACTCTACTCTCGGATGGGTGTCGATGAAGTAGGCAGCGGACTGTTCCCACTGCTTTGTGTCGGCAACAACATAGTTGACGTGGCTTTTTAGAACCTCTCGTACTTCCCGGTTCGTCCAAAAGTCCACTTCGGCAGTGGACCCAGGCCCACGGTTGCTTTCATAGTGTGGAATTTCCGGCGCTTCACCCTGTGACGTATCAGGATGGATCGCCTCCACGAGTCGCTCAATTACCCAGCCGTAGTAGGGTGAAAGGAACACATCGAGGACGTTTGTAGGCGGATGCGGGACAACTTTGTCCTTCAGGTACCGCTCCACGATCCTCGCAATCTGCGGAAACAAAACATGGGGAGGAGCTTCGCATGTGGGTTGCTTTACGTAATCCCTCGTCAAATCACGAGCCATCTCGAATGCAAGTTCTTGCAGGCGTCTACCAGAGCGGTACGGATTCAGGTCGACGCTCTCTAGCTTACCGGGACCGGTCAGAGAGAACCGTCCCTTGTTGTTTGGCAGCCCTGCCTTCATTTGCACCTCGGGCGGGATTTTGAGGGGGTCTAGGTGAAGTTGGGCGAGACCGGTCCATGCAACGGTGACGCGATTCCGGATGGCCTGCTGGTAGCGTTCCACGCGCGGGAACTGGATTTCAAACTGGCTCTTTGAAGGAACTGCACAGACGTGGTTCCGCTTCACCCGTGGAGGAGCTGCGCCAGCTTGGTTGGCCTTGAACGGGATCACCTCGAATGGCACGCCGAAAACCTTGGCAACTTCTTCGCTCAGTCTGTCGTGTTCGTCCACTTGGTAACTTGAGCGACGCAATCCTCTCCCAACAACTTGTTCGCAGAGCAGCTGTGACATGAAAGGTCGCAACCCAACGATGTGAGTCACCGTGTTGCAATCCCATCCTTCCGTGAGCATCCCGACGCTGACGATGCAGCGCACATCTCTGCCTGGCGGATGTGAAGGGCGATCCAGCTTCTGGGCGAGTTCCTCAAAGTCATTTGGATAAAGAGGCTGACCTAGTCGGTTTCGAGGCCAATCAGTCTTGCCCACCGTGTCTAGGGTCAGACGCATCCAACGCGACTCGTCACTCTTTGCTTCCTCCGTATCGGTTTCATGGACTACCTTGGAGTCTACACGGATGGTAACCTGCTTGCCGGTGGCATTGAGGAATCCTTCGATCTTTGAAGCCGGGATTCCCGCTGGTGGGTTGTTTTCACCAAGCCAGTCGTAAACGATCTTAGCCAGCTTCGTATTCTTACAGACCAAAATGAAGACGGGTGGTCTTGGCTCGTCCTTCAGCGTTACCCATTCCGCTCGCATCTCCTCCCAAAGTCCAGCCAACATTGCAATGGGAGTGTTGGCGTACTTCAAAATGGCCTCTGGTTTTGGATTGCTCTTCTTTCCGCCGCGCTCAGCGGGTGTGAGTTTGGGCAGAATCCATCGCCAGATATTGAAGTAACCCGGGATGGCCGCACCTGTGGTATCGCGCACCGCTAGTTGCGGAATCTTGACCAGACCCGATTCAATCGCGTCGGTCAACCCGAAATCGCTTACCACCCAAGGAAATGTACGGTTCGTATCCTGTCCCACTCGGCCGAGATAGTAGGGCGTGGCCGAAAGGTCCACGCAAAGATTAATCCTCCGCAACTTGTGAATGCGGTCCAGCCCGTCTACCCAGACTGTGGCTTCCTTGAAAAATTCCTCCATATCCTCTTCGTCATCTTCGTTGGGCTCAGGGGCGCGAATACGATAGGCGTGATGGGCTTCATCATTGAACACGAGGATGTTCTGTTTTCCTCCAACTTTTCGATCCAACAAGCGGTTCACGAGTGACGTATCGCTTTCGACATAACGGGTTCCTTCAATTTGCACCTTCTTCAGGTTTCCTTGACCGTCTCGCTGCTCTTGAAGGACAGTGATCAATCCAGCAGCTCCTTGACGCTCCAGTTCTTCCAGTGTCAGATATCGCTTACCCCTGGCGGTACCGATCTTGGTCCCAATGTGAACCATTTCCTTTACGCGAAGCGCGACGCCTGCCTTCATTACTTTGGCACTCGCACCTCCTGTTTGGACTCCCTGCGGTTCAAAGACATGCCAATTTGTCACCAACACTCGTCCTTGAGCTAGGTCGGCAATGAAATCGGAAGGAACCAAGTCGCGTGTCCGGTAAAGGCTTGCTTCGCCCAAGAGAGGGTCCAGCTCAGCCAGGCGGTTTCGGATCGTGACGTTGGGGCAAACCACGAGCACTACGTCAGAGAATCGAGCATCGCTGCGGCCGTTGATCTTGTTGAGAATACTCCACGCAGCCAGCATTCCCATAACCGTCGTCTTGCCGGAGCCGGTGGCCATCTTGCAGGCCACTCTCTTGAAGCCGGAATAGCCGTCAGCCTTGCGATCGTCGCTAGGTTCGTCAAAAGGAACGTCAATCCCTTGAAGGAGATCTTGCCGGGCTTCGTGAAGGAAGATCACCGTCTCAGCTGCTTCGATCTGCGCGAAAAAGAGACGATGTTGTCTTCCCTCGCGTCGCCAGTATTGCAACAACTCCAGACTCGTGCGGCTGGCTCCTGGCCAGCCTTGAGCCCGCCAATCTTTCACTCTCTCTCGGATCAGATTAACCAGGGAGAGTTCCACCCACTGCCCTCTGGCCTCATGCTCTCCATGGGCAGCGGGAGCCTTCGGGTCACGATAGAAATAACCTGCACAACGTCTTCCCGAGCGTTGATCGGGCTCACAGCCTTCCTCGATGTGCCAGTGTTTCGCAGGCTCTTCATAGGGAGAATTCAGGATTGGCTCAGGAACTTCGTAGTCACTCATCCCTGCGCCTCCTTCAGGTTCTTGACCACCAGCAACTCGTTGCCCCGGTCATCAATCACTTTGACGGCAATTTGCCCATGCACTCCGGCTTCAAAAGGTGTGCTGACTGATCCCGCCAAATGCTCCCATACCGAATCTTCGAACTCACCTTTGAGGGACCGTTTCAGGTCCTCCCAAGCGCTGGTGCGAGGAAAGAAGGCTTGGGCAACATGGAAGCAAAGCCCGTTGTAGTCGGTGTCCAAAAACCAGGCAGGAACATCGTCTCCTTTGTGCTTGTCCAAGGCCATAGTGACTGGATCAAAGACATCCAGTCCCAATAGTTCAACCTGGTACTGCTGCCCATTTTGGGTGGCTTTCAGCTTACTCAGTTTCACTTCGGGCAAGCCGCAAACGCTGAAAATCTGGCTGGAGCGCATGTTCTTGAGCAAGTCGCCCATCATCAGATCGGGCGTTGCCTGAACATAGGTGGCCGCGACACCCGCAACGGCTTCGCAGTCTTCAATTAATTTGCGAGCATTTGGTTGGATGGCAAACCCAACCACAAACAGATGGGCATAGCTCTTGGCGTGTACTTCGCGGGCAGCTTCATATACCAGCTTCTCGCTTATGGCACCATTCTCTGGCCCGAAGACTAAGGCCACCGGCTTTGCTGAGAGCGGCAGTATTTTGCCACTCTTCTCTGCCGCCTTCTGAACAGCTTCATCCAGTGTCATTGCTTTACCTGGAATTTCTTCCTCGATCAGAGCCTCAGCCGAAAGTGAAAGCGTTTTGGCAGGAGGACGGACATTTTTCAAAGTGACGCTTCTACCTCCTCCCACCTGGAGCACGGGCGACTTGCGCAGCACTTCTAACATTCGCTTTATGAACGAGCCATGTTGCTCCGCAGCCGCGCCGCCCGAATCCTCAATCCCGTCTCCTTCCCAATCCACTGGCGTCGGGATCGTTGCCTCCACACAAAAAGGCCCGGTGACGCGCGTGATCTTCTTGTCTTCTCCGGGACGGTCGACTAATACTTTTTGTTCAGGCTGATCTTCGTTGGCGATAGTCCCCTTGGAAATATATGGAACGATGCCACCCACTTCTTCGCCTTTGTTGTTCTGCTTGCGAGCGTACACAAAGCCGCCCACCGGCCCCCGACTTTCATCCTTCAGTTCGTAATATGGGAACGTGCCGGTCAGGAGCCGTTGCCGAGTCAACGCCAGTGGCACCCGGCTGGTATCGATGGTGATCCATCGGCGGCCCCACTGCTCTGCAACATAAGCCGTTGTACCACCACCGCAGGTGGGGTCGAGCACCAAATCACCTGGTTCTGTGGCTGCGAGTATGCATCGCTGAATCACCTTGTTGCTGGTTTGAACGGCATAGACTTTATCGGAGGGAGCAGAAGTGTCTGCCCAAAGATTCGTGAGAGCAGTAACAGGTGAATCACTGAGCTTCAGGAGATAACGCAGTGTCTCACCGTCTTCGTACGGCTCCAGCCGATTGCCCTCGGCCAATCGTTTCATCCCATCAGGGTTTGTAAACCAGCTGTTTCCTGCTGGTGGTCTATAGGGCTTGCCTCGAAACTCAAAGGTGAACAGTCCAGACTGATTGACCCCTGCTGGATAGAGGGACACTAGCTGGCAAGGCGTCGAACCCGGTGGAAGTAGTTTGTGATTATTCACCTCTTCTGGGGTCATTTTCCTGCGTGTTCCATCTGACAATTCCACGTAGTTCCAATGCGAATCTCCCTCCACAGACATGAAGTCATACAGCTGATGATATTTCACTCGTCCGATCTCCCTCACGTACCAGAGCAGGTAGTCAGTTACGCTCTCAAGGAATTTCGCGCCAAGTGGCATCGTCTTCTTTCTAAACGGAACTACAGAAACAAAATTCTCTGCACCGAATACCTCATCCATCAACTCCCGAACATGGTGCAAGTTTTCATCGCTTATCTGAACAAAGATGCTGCCACTTTGGGAAAGCAGATCCCGCCCCAGCAAGAGGCGGTCGCGAAGATAGGTCAAATATGAATGCAGTCCTAACTCCCAGGTATCGCGGTACGCCTTTACCATTTCCGGTTCACGGGTGAATTCATCATCGTCGTTGTGATCCACATTGCGTTTGCGTACAAACGGCTGAAAGTTCGATCCAAACTTCACCCCATACGGCGGGTCCATGTAGATCATCTGCACCTGTGCGCCCATACCTTCGTAGTGCAGAAGCGAGTTCATCACCACCAGCGAATCGCCCAAAATCATCCGGTTCGTCCAACCGTTTAGGTGTTCGTAGGCTCGTAATATCTGGTCGTGCACAGGCCGTTCGGGATCGCCGAACAAGTCGTACATCGTTAATTGACGGTCTCGCTTTTGTCCCTTCAGTGTTTCAAGGATAGCTTTCGTGGATAGCCTTTCATGAACAAACAGCGGCAGTGTGGGTACATCAAAACTCAGTCGCTCTGCCTTACCTGCCCAATTGAGGAAGGACTTTCCCGTGCGCTTCAACTGCTCCACGGCATCCTGAGGCCCTCGGACATTGGCAACCACCTGGCCATTGCCATTCTTGAATTCCTGTGCCTGCTGGAAACAATGTGGCGCGGGCAACGCAGCCGCCTTTTCGATTTGGGCGAGCAGCCATTCTCCAATCTCACGTGAGTAATTCTGGCCGTCCCACTCCAGCGACGGCGAGAGCGATGAATCGTACCGATACCGTTGCGGCGGCTTTTTCTTCTTGAACTGCGCCTGTGTTCCAACATCTGGTCTCAACAACGCCTTTGCTTCAGTGTGGCGGTAGCTTTCAGTCTGTGCCAATGCAGTTTGCTTCTTTGACCGCGTCTTTCCTTTGGTCATGAATGTTATTCTCCACTTCTCAGAGGTTAGAAGTGATGATTTCAGTAAAGCTTTTCACAGAGGGTTAACTTTGCTCAGCCCTTGGGCCTGGGCTGCCGGAGAACCATGGTTTCGACTTCAGGACGAAAGGCCAGACAGGAATCCACGTTTGTCTCTACTGCAGGTTTTGGGCTTGCCCAAGTCTCTTGGCTACATCATCTGTTTTGATTGTGCCAAGCGCAGGCCTTCGTTGACCAACGAACCTGCTTAGGTCAATCCGTTCGGAACTTGAGTCGGCCTTGTGCAAGAAGAGCTGGCAGATTGTCATTCCAGGCTTGACGTGGATCGGAATCTCACCCAGGTTGCTCAATTCCAGCGTCAGACAGCCAGCAAAGCCAGGGTGAACTCCCACAGCAGTCGCTATAACAAGGCCGTGTCTCCCCCAGGAAGACTTGCCGACAACGTATCCGGCTAAGTCGCCCGGGACGCGAATCCATTCCAACGTGACACCTAAGACAAAGTTCCTTGGGTGCAGAATGAAATCTTTGCCAAAAGGGACGTAGTGCTTCTTGGTAAGTCTTGATTCAACTGGTTCCGTTGCCTCTTCGCCTGGGCTGAAGGATGCCTTCCGGCTTTTCCTGAGGGTCACAAACCACGTTCCTAAACGCAAATCAACAGAGGCTGCTCCACCCTTTTTGAGACTCTCAACCGACGGTTGAGGTGTGATGACAAGTGGATCTGAAGTCTCTTTTTGTTCCAGACGATCTGCAATTCGGTCCGACTTTAAGATCATACCGAGCCCCCTAGAATCTCCTCGATATCCAATACTTCGATGGTTTTCAAAACGAGATCATTGAGAGTAGCGCTTCTCCTCTCGGCTACGTGCGGCAAGTCTTGCCAAAGTGAAGCGTCGTGATAGGACTCCCACGCCGCATTGAGAATCGTTGCCAGGGATCGGGAATTCGTGGCAGGGACGAGAAGTCGGAACGCTTCTACTGCCTCCTTGACTCTCTCCTCGCTGGCATCGGGTAGGCTCGCAGCATTAATTGTTGAGTTAGCTTCGTCCATAAGTTTTGGTACGACGGACTGCATCGATGAGTCTGCCAGCGAAAGCAAGAAAGCGTCTTTGCTGCCAATTTGCGGCTCGATGAGATCGATAAACCAATCCGGGTAATACACCGGAACCGAAACACCAAATTTGGCGGCGGCCAGGAGGATGTTTCTTGCACGTGACTTGTTATTGGGATAGACGAACGGACGTAGTCCGTGAGGACCAGGGGAGAGCAAGTAAGCAAACGCGTGAAGGTACGCTGAACCAAAAACTCGAGTACCGACGAAATCGCAGAAGGCCTCTTCTGCCTGTCTAGAGGCCCAGCCGGAAACATAGGCGACGTTCTCAAGAACGAACAAATTGGTGGGATCGCTAGGGTCACCCTGGAAAAAAAGAGCAGTGTACTCCTGCCCCCTCTTATTGATCTCTTGAAGAATCACTTTATCAATCTCTGACACGAACTTAGCCTTGAGCTTTTGCTGGCTCCAGATCGTGTGCCCAAGTTCATGTCCCGCCAAAGGGATCAAGAGAGGGTTTCCTGACTCAGACGCAGGAAGCCCAATCAGTACGAACTCAGGAAGCTCAGTGATTTGATTGTAGACAAAAGGGGAAAACTCCCACTCAGATGAGAGAATGAGTTTGGTCTGCTGTCCGAGGATGCGGCGCGCCAGCTGCAGCAATGGTCGATGAACCTCAAAGCTGTTTCTGACATTAGTTGAACGGAGGATGAAACCGAGCAGCGGCAGATGTTTGAGAATCTGAGTCAGTGATTCAGCGCAGGCGTTCTGGACTACAGTGACATCATTCTGGCTTGACAGCGTCTCCAAAACGGCAAGACGACTCAAGAAAAGCTTCTCTAAGGTGTCAAGCGCATTCCTGGAGTGTATGTGAGGAAACTCTGCATCCTTGAGCCGATCAATCTCTTCAAGAACGGACCTTATTCTCGCTTGCGAGTATTCGAGGGGCGACACCGGTCAGCTCCGGTAGGGATGACGTGGTTCACGATCATGAATCGATTGCTGATAAGAAGCCGCACTTTGGGAAAGAGCCACACAAAACGACCGCATTGTCTGCAACATTGCCTGGTCGGGATTCTCAGTATTCGTAGTTGCTTTACTCAATTGATTTGCCACCGTCCAAGCTTCTGAGATCAGTTCCGCTAACGTTGTTGCGCGTTGGGCCTTGGCGGCACCCAGGGCTCTGGAAAAAATCTCAACCGTTGGCGAATCAAGAAGAGCCAATGTCCCGGGATCTTCCGTTCCTTGAACCTTCTCCGTGGCAGCACAGAGTCGAAGGGCCAGCACCTTGACATTCTCGAAAAGAGAGGGCTTTCCAAGCAATGCAGTGTCTAGCTCAACAGCAGCTTTGGATGCTAAGAAAGGAAGGTCAGGATCTAGTCCCAACAAAACAGGTGTGCTGCCGTTTTGAGACATTGATTTCTCCTTTTGCCTTGCAATTGTTTTTGGCCTCAGAATTTGGTGGGATACTATCAACCCACTTCGAGACACAATTGCCCCGTCCCCAGGGTTCATTTTACTTGAAAGGGAGAGCGACGTTTTGTCGTCTGCTAAGAAAACGGCCTCGCTGGCCAGAAGCTGCAAAGAAGTGGACTCCTTTATACAACCAAAGCATTCAAGAGTACACGAAAAATAAGCTTGCCGGAGAACTGCAGCTCGCCGAGCTTTCTCTCACACCTCACGGTCGGATGCCTGCAGATTCTTGCAGAGTGTGCCAAGCTCATTCTGCTATCACAAAGTCGTACTTGTAGCCCAAGGCCCAGGTTTCGGGCCGACTCTCCAAGACATACGCGCCCCGTTCCATCTGGCTTGTGTCTACTTTGATTCGAACGATTGTTATACCCTGCCGAATTCTCGCGTCGCCACTTGTGCTCAGCAATGGCCTGGCTGGATCTTTGTAGATCGTCAGGTGGTATTTACCAGGTTCGCTGCCGAAGGGCAGGTAGATTGAGAGGCTCAGAAGTCCTCTCGGAATTGTGGGATATTTTCTTTCAAGTTTCGGTGTCTCTCCCCTCGCGACGGACTGGTCTCGCACGTCTAGAATTACATCACGGTAGATTTTTGGTTGCGGTTGTTGGATGGCGATCTCGGGGCGCTGCTGCTGTGGCTCCGGTTCGGGAGCCTTCTGTTCCTGTGGCTTTCTCTCTGGCTCTGTGGATGGCGGCTTGTGGGTGATCGGGTCAACCGGCTTCGATTTCCATTGGCTGATGGTGAGCCACGCTGTGAGGCCAAGGGTCAAGAGAAGCACCGCACACAGTCCAACAACCGCAAGCCGTTTTCGATACCGGGCCTGGTCTACAAAGGCACTGAACTCGCTGAAGCAGGGCGAGCAGCAGGTCATGTGGTCGAGGTAACGATTCCGATCTGCTAATGGGAGGCTCTGACTTCGAGAAGCCAGCGTTCTGAGAAGCTCCTTACCAGGACAGCCCAGTCGGTCTGGATTTGGGAAGTCGCTCAACAACACATCTTCTCCAGAGCGGAGCAGTTCCTTCTCTTCCTGCCGAGAGAGCATCTTTATCGGTTTCTGTGGTGACATACTGCTACCTCACTCCGCCCGCGGCCGGCTTGGTTTTTCCGGGCCTGCATCTGAGAATTCGCTGACGGGTTCTTTCAACTCCCGCGTTGTAGGCAACCGCCGCGTGGTTGGCTTTCATTCCAACGAACGCACCAACCTGTTCCCAGGAGAACCCCTTGACGCGCAGCAGGAACATACGTCGTGTGCGGGCGTCCATGTATCGCATGATCTGTCGGATCAGAAGTTGCGTTTGGGTTCCACTCATGCGATTTCGATAATTGCCTGCCTTTGCCTGCAAAACAGGTTCGAGGTCGTAGATGAACTGGACCATCTTCTCTCTTTCCACAATGCGGTAAACAATGCGAGCCTCTGCCCAGTAGAGATAAGACTCCGGGTCGAGAATTCGATGATTCGGCCCTCTGCGTTGCATCAGCCTCGAAACGACACCCACCGCCGTCTCCAGGATCTCAGCCGCCCGCGCCGTGTCTTTCAGCTCGCGCTCGGTGAGGTAGACCACACGGGACCAGACCAGCTGAGCCAGATCGAGAAGGGACCGAGGAATGCTCCTTCCCTTTCGGTCTTTGTCGGGCATCCAGAAGGGCGGATCGTTTTTCGACGGACCAACCATAGAGATGAGAGAAGCTTCTTTCCTGGTGATCTCCGACAATTCCGTGACTGCTACTTCGATGCTGGCCCTGCAGGGAAGTCGACAGCCGAGCCACTTTGGCCGAAACTGAGGAAGCCTGCCCAATAGAGGACAGGCGCCGATCTCCCAAATTGCTTCAAGACGTCCAGCTTCGCCAGCCTGAGGGCTTCTGCCTTTTCTTTGCCGCTCACCAGATGCCCGTAGAAGGCCGTCATCAAAGCCTTTGTAGGCAGGTCGCCTGTCTCCCAGAGACTGGCAACTACGGTCCGCGCTCCGGCATAGAAGAAGGCTCGCACCAGGTTGACCATGCCTTCTTGTCCTTGCAATGGACCCGAGCCGATGTCACAGGCGGAAAGGACTACCAGATCCGCGTTGAGATTCAGATAGCGGATGTCGCGTTCCTGCAACAGGCCATCCGCGTCTGAATCCGGATCTCGCCAGAGAACCAGCGAGGACCGGTCGGGAAAGGTCGTATCCGAAATGGCGTGCACCGCAAAATGCAGAATCTTGAAACGAGAGATGTCCTGGGAGAGAAAGGCCGCCTTGGTTCCGCTGGCTCCAGTCAGCGTAACGCTTCGGCTCCCTGCAATGCTGGCCACGGCTTCAATCTCCTCCGCCGAGCCCGGAAGGAATGGAAGCCGGCTGAAGTCCATTTCGGACAATCCACGTGTCGCACCAAGGCTTGAAGTCTCCTTGGGCAGCGTCCCTTTATCCTGACCGTAAGGCACTCCCCCAATGCCGAGGAAGGTCAAATCAGCCTGTTCCGTTCTCTGAATGGAGTTCAGCAGGTGATAGACCGTGGCTGATGGCGCCACAGAGAGTGTATGGGTTTCCAGAACGTACTTTCCCTTCGCATCGACGAGCGAGTCAAAGGGCAAGAGGTGCAGCTTGCCGTCTGGAATAATGGTGAGCCGTTTCGATTGAGCCAGACTTCCCAGAGCGGGACGCAGCAGAAGGGAGTAGAGCTGCCTTGCTTTGCCGGTGCTTGACTTCAGGGCTCGGACATCCGACAGGTAACCGTCTACCAAAGCTTCAATCTTGCTTCGACCTGCCAAGGGCAGGATGTCGAAGGTGTTCCTGGCAATGACAATGCAATAAGAGGACGGTTCGCTGAGAACATATTCCAGCAGGACTTCGTCCGGCCGGAGCACCTGGTGCAACTCTTCCAGCGTGACGGTCCGGCTGTAAATGGTCAGCTCCTGGAAACGGGTGCGCGGCTCGGGAATGGAGTTCAGTTCCTCTTTGACTCGCCAGAGCTGGTCGAGCAATGTTTCCCGATCGTTCTTGTTGTTCAGATTCGTGAACTGCAGACTGGTCTGAATCTGGCTGATCTGTTTTTCAAGCGCCCGGGTTCTTGCATTCGCATTCGGTGGTTTGACCGAGTGGCTGCGAATGATGTCAGCAGCTGCTCGTCCCCGCGCTCGCTCCAGGATCTCGAACGCTCTCGGTTTGTCCTTCAGGTATTCGACAGCCAATACAAAGTGGCCGACGTAAATGGCGCTCATCGTGGCAATGAGCGAGGTCTTGGAGAATGTGCTGGGGACGTTGGCCAGCATGGCTTCTGTCGCGTCCGCAGCTTGTTCGAGCAGCTCATCGGCCTCTCGGAATCGGCCTCGTTTGGCGACCAGTTCAGCCAGCAGTGCCAGATGCTGCGGCAGGTGGTACTTGTCCTGAACTTGGCGCATGGCCGTCATGGCCAGTTTGGCTCGCTCCTCGGCTTTCTGAAGATTGCCATTGTCCCGGTAGACTTTGGCCAGTTCGAACATGCTCCAGGCGAGCGTGTGATGGAAGCCGCCTTCGATGCAGAGATTGCGCGTGGTCTCCAGATAGGCAATCGCCAGCGGCAGGTTGTTTTCCGCCGCCGATAGCCGGGCCAGCAGGATCTGGAACCAGCCTTCATCCAAGTGTCTTTTCGCTGAGCGCAGTTCCTTTAAGCCTTGCTCTAACAGCTTCCGAGCTTCGGCGCGATTCTTCAGCTCGGCCAGGGCGCGAGCTTTTCCTGTCAGAGCGCGATAAGGGAACCCCGCATCGGGATTGGCTTCCGCCAGCTTGAAGGCCTCGTCCAGGAACTTCAGTGCCTGATCATGCAGCTCCAGTTCTCCGAGTCCGTTTCCAATCGTGGTTGCGTACCAGATCTGGGCGCCAACGTCCCCAAGGGACTGCGCCGTTAAGAGAGCCTCGCGCATGAGTTCCTGCGTTTGGTAGATGTCTCCTTGGAAGAAAGCAATGTATCCGAGCTTCCCCTGCGCTCTGGCTTCCCAGGCTTTGTCTCCCAGTTGAGTGGCAAGCGCTCGGACCTCTTCCCATCCGCGCTGAGCAGCGGGCGGGTCGATCTCGATATCCACCTCGGCTTTCGCTACCAGCCAACGCAATTTCAGACTTGAGTCACTCTGGATAGCTGGATTTTCCAAGTCGCTTGCCAGCTCGCGCGAAAGGTCGGGCAGAAACCCGGTTTGCATGCTGGCCTGAATGCGTCCGATCCTGGCGAGGAGCAACTTTCGGGCGTTGCCGCTTTGGCTGAAGAGTGTTTCAGCCCGTTCAAAGAGGGGTCCTGCCTTGTCCCAGTTGTTCATCCAGGCCAAGCGCTCGGCCTCATCGAGCAGCCGGTTGGGGTCTTGCTCTTGAGCCGACACAGGCACCGAGAGCAAGAGAAGGGCGAAACAAAGCAAGTTTCGCGGAGCAGAAATCAATCTGGGAGGCCGCTTCAAACCGTTTCTCACCGAGCGAAGAGTCATTGGCAAATTCACAAGTCAATGTCAGGCTTCACCATCGCGGCACGTCTCGCCACGCAGGGCTTCGACGCCCTCTTTGGCAATGATCGGTGTCATGACGAGAGCCGCCACCGGGTCAGCCCACCACCAACCGAACACGGCATTGAGCAGGAGGCCGCCGAGCAGGATGGCCGATAGCCAAGCACAAAGGTTGCTCTGGCGTGAGTCCGCCTCCAAAGCGCGACTGTTAATCTTCGCGGCAACTTTTCTCTTTGCCCTGGCGAGCCAGGGCATGACGAAGAGCGACAGTGCCGCCAAGGCGATCCCGATGCGGCTCTCCTGCGGCGGCTCACGATGAATGAGCGACTTGACAGCGTCGAAGCCGACATAGGCAGCCAGGATTAGAAAACCGATGCCAACAAGCCTCAATGCGGTAGCTTCCGCTTGCTCGCGGCGACGTAAGTCATCCAGGTGCAGCCGCCACAGGAGTGCAGCACCCGAAAGTGATTCAATGAAAGAGTCGATGCCGAAGCCTACCAGAGCAATGCTGCCCGCGATCAAGCCGGATCCGACAGCGACGGAACCTTCCAGCAAGTTCCACCCGATCGTGAGATATTCGAGCAGGCGACCTCGCCGTACGTTGGCACTCCGTCCATCTTCCTGGCTGGTTGCCTCAGTGTTCATAACGACTCTGGCCCGGCAAGTGAAGGCTCTCTATTTCTCTACCGTCTTTCCCCGTCTGGTCATTTGCATGCTCCTATTCACCAAGATTGGTGGTCGTTGTATCATCGCTGATTCTCGAATGTGAATCGCTCACTGATGCGTTTCATCCGAACCAAGAAATCTCTGTTCCTGATCTTCTGCTGCCTTGTGGCGCTGCTATACTTCACGTTCCTGAGGGAAGCGAGAATACAGCTGCCTCTAGTTGAAGGAAACCCGATGAGCCTCGTTTATGTCTTCGCTGCCTCGAAATCAGAGGGGGAGAGCCTCGCGAGTTTGTTGAGCCAGTCCGAAACCATTCCCTCCGCGTGGCGCAGTGGCAGAGTCGGAGTGAACGAAGTTGCCCTGTTCGTTACCGGAATCGGTCCTAAGGCCGCCAGTTCGAAGGCAGCATCGATTCTCCAGTCTCTTGGGACCCAGGAGAATTCCGCGCGCCGGCCCAAGGCCGTGGTGGTGGCCGGAACCTGTGGAAGCCTGAGCCGCACCATCAAGGAAGGCGACGTGATCTTTTACTCCGGGTGCCTTTCCACTTCCAAGACGGATCGTCTCAATTGCAACGCAACTCTCGCCAAACACTTTAAGAATCGGCTCAATCTCCGTGGCTTTCTCTGCCGATCTGCCTTAGGCATCTCATCCCCCCGCGTTGCCACATCGAGGGCCGAAAAGCTTGCTGGAGCGTCTCTCGTCACCGGTTGAAACTTAAAAAGGAGGATTGATCATATGCGGTCTCACGTTTTCCGAAAAAGCAGTGTTGCCTGGCATCGCCTGATGATTTCTGTGTTTGCACTAGCGTGGATTGTTTCTGTAATTGCCACTGTACCAGCAAATCAAAGGGTTCCTTTGTCACAAGCGGGCCCGGAATCGTCAGAGGGCACCACTCCCGGCAGGTCCGAAGAGCTTTCCTCGGCGGCGTTGAAGGACGTTGGAACGGGAGTGCGCGGCGGAGTGGCCGAAGCCATTGAAAGTGGCGTCACCGGCGGAATTACGGGAGGAGTGAAAGCAGAGTCTTCTAAAGGGACTGTCCGTGGCGCGAAGCAATCTTCTGCACCACCTTTGGGCCTGGCTATGAATCAGACCCCAGCAAGCCCAGCCCAGCAAGCAGGATCGGCCAGACTCTTTGGTACAGTGTCCGATGCGAGTCAGGCCAGGGTCCCTGATGCGACCCTAGTCGTTTCCGCCAAAGGAATAAAGGAGATCACCCTGTCAGGTGCCGCAGGCGAGTACGAGTTTCGAACCCTCCCTTTGGGCCGTTACTCGATTGAAGTTCGCATGGCTGGGTTTCGACCATTCCAACAGGTCCTGGAACTGCAAGCCAACGAAGCTAGAAAACTCGATGTCTTCTTGGAAGTTGGCGAAGTTGCAGAAACAGTAAACGTGGTCGTGAAGGCACCTCCGGCCGCTCCTCCGGACATCCGCTCCGGCCCACCGAGCAGAATCCGCGTTGGAGGAAACGTTCAAGCGACCAAGCTCGTTCATCGAGTGAACCCGGTCTATCCGGAACGAGCTCAGGCACAAGGGATTCAGGGAACTGTCCTTCTGGAGGCCGTCATCTTCAAGGATGGAAGCCTGGGAGCGTTACGCGTCTTGAATAAACTGGCGGATCCCGATCTGGTTGATGCCGCAATCGAGGCCGTCAAGAACTGGCGCTACGAGCCAACGCTGCTGAATGGACAACCCATAGAAGTCGTCACCACAATTACGGTGAACTTTCGCTTGGCCTCTTCCTAACCTCTTAAGGTTGCTGGACGCGTGCTAGATGGGTCGGTAGTGGGTCAGTTTCCGGTTAGACAACTATCCGACCATTGAGCCGGATCGGTAAACGCTACGGCGTTTTCAAGGACCTATTTCTGTTCAACAATCGCGTGAATGCAGGAACCCGCCTATACGATAAGGCGTTGACAGGTCAAAGTGGCACTCCAGCGTCGAGACCGATTCATTCGATGAAACCGCGGCGATGATTAGGGTCGGCGTTCTGCTGTAATGTTCGTCGAGGATCACGAAACTTGGATGTAATCCAACGCTCGCTGTCGTGCTCGCTGCCAAGCCAATGTGTATTTGCCGTGATTGGTCGCTTGCCGAACACCGTCGCCGCACTGCTGATTTCCGCGCGGTGCGCCTCGAAAATCGATCGCCAACAAGCCTTGCGCGAAATGCAGTTTGAAGTTATTTGCTCAGAGGCACGCGGCGCCGCAGTTCGTCGGCGAAGTTCAGAAGCAGGCCATCACAACGCTATCCCGCGCTGCTGCAACGGCCCGGTCAGGCGGCGTAGGACAGTTGCATCGATCGCAGGCGTTCTGCGAAACGCGGGTCACCGCGCAAGCTGTCCCACTCCGGTGCGACCGCCAGGTGCACGAGCGCTGGATCGCGGAACGCGATGGCCTGATCGAGGCAGTCGAACGCTTCATCGAGCCGGCCTGCTGCCCCATACAGAGTGGCGCGGAAGAATGCCATCTTCAGCAGGGTGTCGAAGTCCAGTTGCGGGTTCGTGATCTGATCCACCATGAATCGCCTCACTCCGGAGAGGCCGGCCGTCGCGTACACGTGCTGCATGTCCGCGGTGACCTGCTTCAACACCGCCACCCTCTCTTCGGAAAGGCCGCACTCGATGGCCTTACTGACGGTCCAGGCCGCGAATCTATGGACGTCCCCGATCTTCATATAGACGTGGTTAATGAATTGAACCGCCAGCATATGCTTCGGATCGATCTCAAGAGCTCGCCGAGCCCAGATGAGCGTCTCGTCGTACTTCCGCTGATGCCAATACGAGATGGCGATCTGCACTAGAACGCCGGGCGATCGCGGATCGCGCGCGAGCGCCTGTTGCTTGCAACGCAGCCCATCGTCGAGCCGCCAGCGCGCGTAAGGCAGACGCTTTCGCCTCGGTAAACGCTTCCTGGTGCGGCACGACCCGAAACGCTGCCTGCACGCACCGTGTGCGCGCCAAGCCGGCGTGCGCCGGTGCATAGGTCGGATCGATCGCGATCGCGGAACGAAAGGCGTCCTCGGCAGCAGGCAGTTCGAAGTACGAGCCTGACAACAGTTGAGACCGGCCGCGGCCGACCAGTTCGTAGAGTTCGACGGGTCGCGTTATGGCGCTCGGTGTTAATGGCTTCTCGTGGGCCAGATCGCAGGTGACTGCAGCGATGAAGCGGTACCCTGACCGCGCCACCGTTTCGATATAGATCGGCCGGTGGGCGTCCTCGCCAAGCGCCTTGCGCAGCGCTGACACGTGAACGGTGAGACCGCCTTCTTCCACGAATGACTCGGGCCAGAGGCGCCTCAGCAATTCGTCCTTCGTAACCAGACGGCCCCGCTGCTGCACCAACGCAACCAGCATATCGTAAGCCTTCGGTGACAAGCGAACGGCTTCCGCGCCGCGCAGGAGACGCCGCTCTTGCACCTCGAGCGTGAACTCGTCGAAATGAAATACCTCACGGCTGGCCATAAGATTTCGGCGAATCTTAGTAAATCCTTAGGGACATGTCACCGACGGAGTCGTAACGTTCATTGACAAAAGGGAGCACCTCGAGAAACCTGATCGCGCTTTCAAAGGAGAAGAAAATGAGCATACGATCGTCGGTCGCCGTCATTCTGATCTGCGGATTCACAGCACTCTCGCTCGCACAAGCTCCACCAGAGTCCCCCAAGCCAGGCCCCGAGCACAAGAAGTTGGAGTACTTCCTTGGCACATGGAAAACGGAAGGCGAGATAAAAGCCAACGAGTTTGTGCCGGCCGCTAAGTTTGTCACCACCGATACATATACATTGGATCCGGGGGGATTCTATCTCGAGTTTCGCCGCGCTGAAGGGCAAATCATACCGAGGATGGTCGGCATCGTGGCCTACGACAGCCATGCGAAGGTCTACACATCATATTACGCGAACAGCGCCGGACTTGTGGGTATCGGCACAGGAACGGTTAACGGAAATACTTGGACGTGGATGGTTGAAGACAAGGTGTTTGGCAAAGCCGTCAAAGGAAGAACGACAGTCACCATCAAATCAGCCTCTCAGCTTACGTCGAAGTATGAAATGCTCGACGCGAACGGCCGTTATGTAACCATCGTAGAAGGAACCTCCACCAAAGTCGCGCCTTAGAGACGCAATCAGGAGCGCCGATGACTCCGAGACGTCGGTGCATGTCAGTGCCTCGCGGCGACCAGCGCAGTTTGTGTCAGAAGAGCACGACCCACGATGTAAATAGCATTCCGTGGAAGTACAAGAACGGCGACAGCGCTGGCGTACCGTACAGTTGCTGGCGGTAGCGATGCTCGTCGTGGGAACCGCTGTCGCGGTCGCCCGCCGCGAAACGCGGTCGGGTTCCAGAGCTTCCGCCCCCGTTGGAATTTCTTGCGGTTCCGCTCGGCAACCAGGCTATTTTTGCAGTGCTGGTGGCGGTGGGTCTATGATAACAGGCGCAAGCGCGACAGCCACAAGCGACTGATGATGCCCGCGACGATCGTGACGGCGGGCGCCGCGCTCGATCGCCTCTTGTTGCCTACTGGTGTGCTTGCGTTTTCGAGTCTGCCGCGGAACACATTGACGTCTATGAGCCTGACCGCCGTATTTCTGTCGGCCTACGACCTGATAACGCGTGGTCGCGTGCATTCAGCCTTCTTATGGGGCGGCATATCTGTAATGGTTTGGGCGTACACGACGCGCGAGTTGATTGGCCGCACAGCGACGTGGCTGTCGTTGGCGGGCTGGCTTACTCGCTGAGGGCGCTCAAGAAGCTCCCGGACGGCGGCTGAAAAGTCTTCCGCGCGATGGGGACCGCAGAATGAGTTGCAACATTGGTTGGATAGATCCTGCCTTGTCACCTACCGTTTACCAAAACCAAATCAGGTTAGACGTAAGACGACGAAACAGTGCATTTGCCGGTGGAGATTGACCTCTCAAGCCGTGGGGTTTCTCATTCCCGCAAAACGCCGCACTATTTACGAATGAAGGTCAGTGGACGTGCAGTCGCTTACTCGTAGAGTGGGATTCTGCGAACCACTCGATACGCAGGCACCGTCTGCGCCAAATCTTCCGAGCATGCGAGGCATATCCGGTTCATGGAAATCCTCAAAAAGGGCCCACGAAAATAGTTATAGGAATGCCGCTTGTAACACGCGCTGACGTCGTTTCACCGCGATTGTGTTTGTTACGGCAAGGTGTGAGTAACCTTACCGGTTTCGTCCAGGAAGGCCAGTGTTGGATTGCCGTTCTCAGCCAGGGACATTCTGATTCGTGGTCTACCCCGGCCATCCGAAAGCACAATAGTTGCAGACTTGTTTCGTAGCTTCCCAATCGTGACGCGCTCAGGAGAGAACCCTTCTTGGCCAAGTGCCTTCATGGCTGCGTCTTTGTCCGGCCCGCTGGGCATCTTTTGAACAGCTTCATTTGTGGTAGTGAAGTCCGCCAGCGAGGTGTGAGGCCGATCCCAGACCTGCAGTCCGGCTGAGAAAGGGAAATATCCGACTTCTGAATTCAACGCGTTCGCCAAAAGCACAAGAGAATACATCCGTGTCTTGGGAAACGATCCACTGATTCACCGCGAGGTGGCCGGTGCCATCAACGGCATCGTCGATTTTGTGAGGGTTGAGCGACGCCGCATTCCTGACACGGTGATTCAGGAGGCGAGCCGACTCGAAAGCATCGTGTTCACCGGGTATGATCCGCACTTTGAGGGAGACGAACCGCCAGACCTGTAGTGGCCGGAGCCGCAATTGGTAAACGCTTGGCGACTCCCAATGAACAACTACCGGCTACGCCTCATCTGTCTGCTTCGGGGCAAGCTGGAACCCCAACTCGGCTGCTTGTTTCCGTAGTCGGTTCTCGGCTCGTTTGATCGCTTCGTAATCGTGGCGCAAGGACACACTCTCGCTGTAAGCCTCTTTGGTTTGGAGCACGTGATACAAGATTCGCGCCAGGTTGTGTGCCGTTGCGGTTACGGCCTCTGCCGCACCGAGTTTGCGGCGCATCCGGCGGAAGAACTCCTCGAGATAGTTGTTGGCGTGATGGAGACAATGTGCACCCATCCGGAGCGCGGTGGCGACTCTGTTTTTGACTGGTCTTGTCTTAGTGTACAAAACCTTGCCTCCGCTGACCTGTTTCAGGCGGCACATCGACGAGTAGCCGACTTCCCGACAACTGAAAAGCAATCGGGTAAATACTTAATGCACGCCGCCTCGTCATACTAAAGAAAGCGTTACATGATCGGCAGAGTGATTTTATCGCTGTAAAGACAACGTACCTCTACCTTGCCCAAACTTCTACGGACCCGCGGTAGCGAGTATGTTCGCCTTCAAGTTATGGCTTACCCCCGTTACCGGAACGGGTGCTCCATTCGTGCTGTTCTTTGCGGCGGTTCGGGTGCAATGGTTGCCGCATTCCGGCAGCTGTTTGCGGTGTCATCGGACTCAAGCCGACCTTCGGCCGAATCAGCCTGGATGGCATAATCCCTCGGGCCTACACTTTCGATCATGCCGGTCCGCTCACGCGATCAGTAGAAGATTGCGCAATCGCCCTGCAGGCGCTTGCGGGACATGACCGCGGAAACTCGACGACAATTCGCAAGCCCGTCCCGGACTATTCGAGGGAACTAAACCTACCGGTGAAGCCGCTCCGCATCGGTGTGGACCGACAGTTCGCAGGGCTTGGACAACCTGCGGTGCTGGATCGATGGGAAAAAGCGCTGAAGAAGTTGGAGGAACTCGGGGCATCCATTCGGGAGGTCAACGTACCCACCGTGGAGGAATTTTTTGCGGTGGCGTACGGTTTGTTCGCGGAGTTTTCAGTCAGCATGAGCGAGCTCTGTCGCCAGCGCCCGTCGGAACTCTCGCCTGAAGACTTGCCGTGGCAGTTGGCGACAGAATGGTACACGCGCAGGCCGCAACTATAGTGGTGGTTGTTAACGAATACTGAGCCTGCTTCCGGCACACAATGCGGATACATACTCATAAGTCGCATAGTAATTTTCACAGATGAGTTCTCCTGCAGGGCCACTGCCACGACAAGTCTTCTTGGCGGCACCACCGGCAGCAACCAGTGCCCGTTCTCTTTGGAAACTACTGCCAGGCTTCCAATTCGTCCCCGGCGGTGACCACGCAATCGGAATGAAGAGGCGGAAGGGCTACCGTGTAGCTGGCCAGCGTGAGAGTTCCCACGATGCGGAAGGTTGCCATGACGGCCGGCTGTTGTTGTCGCAACGTTCTTGCTGATTCGGCAGGCGACACGCGGAGGCTCCTAATCAGCTAGGGATGGCGGCTATTTTGCCGTCATCAAGGCTTTGCTAAATTTGGAAGCGTTGTAACCGGTGGTTGGCCAGTGAGCCTGTGTCATCGTGGCGGGGCTGTTGATTGCCGGACTCTCAATTCCGCTTTCAGAACGACCACAGTGTCGCTGTGTTTCTCTGTTGGTTCATATTCCGAGTCTTCTCCGCTAAGCAGCAGTTGTACTGCACGTCTTCCCATTTCGTGGGAGGGCTGGGCCACGGCTGTCAGTTGGGGCGCGAAATGCGAGGTCCAAGGAAAATCGTCAAACGCCAACACGCTGACGTACTCTGGGCACTGAGCCTTACACTCCGTCAGCGCACGCATCAATCCAAGCGTCATTTTGTTGTTACAGGAAAAGATTGCTGTTGGAGGTTGCGGAAGCCGCAACAACTCCATGCCGCATCTGTGACCACTTTCCCAGCCGAAGTCTCCCTGCCGGAAGTAAGCCTCGCGGATTGGCAGGTGCGCTTCCTGCATGGCTTTGCGAAATCCCTCAATGCGTTCTATACCAACGGACAAGTCCGTTCGACCGGCAATAATCGCAATGTCAACGTGGCCAAGCCCGATCAAGTGTCGAGTCGCCTCGTAGGCCGCTCCAACGTTATCCACGATCACAGCCTTGCCATTGAAACCGGTCACCGGCAAGCGATCAATGAAAACGATTGGAAAGCGCCTGGCCGTTAAACGGTCGTAGGCCGCGTGACCATCTGAGCAGGCAAGTACGACTCCGCCGACTCTTTGCGAGTAAAGCATCGCGAGGTTCTCTTTCTCCTGGGCGGGGTTCTCATTGGAATTGCTGAAGATTACTGAATATCCGGCGTCCCGGGCCTTTTCTTCGACTCCGCACATCAACTCCACAAAGAAAGAGTTTGTCAGATCGGGAATGATCATTCCAATCACCTTGCTGCGGCCAGTCTTGAGGCTACGCGCCAAGTGGTCGGGATGGTAATCGAGCGCCTTCATCGCCTCCTCGACCCTTCGCTGCAGTTCAGCGCTCGCCGTACGCTTCCCGTTAGCGACAGCCGAAACGGTCGCAATGGAGACCCCAGCCAGCCGCGCCACATCTCTTATCGTTGGGAAGGGAAATGATTTTTTTTGCAAGGTCCAACCCCTTGGCGAAGACATCCAAAAACGTTTCAATCTAATCGCAGAAATCGAGGTTCGTCAAGTTAAAGCTGGGGGCCACTTGAGCGAGTTTACTTGTGCCTTAATTAGCGGTAAATAATCAGTTTAATAAATTCATAAGATCCACATTGACAGTCTGAAATCTAGTGCTAAAAATCCATTGAAACGTTTCTATTGACAGCCTAACCTGAGTGGTAGTAGAAAGTGATCCTTCTAAACACCAGCCATTCCGTGATCCGGCTTCCTGACGGAAGCTGGCGGTGCGCGGCTAAAAATAAAGCCTCCGCCACCTGGAGGGGGCCACGTTAGTACGCACAAAAAAGGCTGTTGAAATCCGGCGCCCTCCGAACGGGCCGCCAATCCCGAACAAAGGCCAAGCTGCCCAGGAGCTCGCGAGCATTAGCTTCAAATTATCAACTCAGGTCACGAGGAGGTAATCCATGAACAGGGTGATTGTAGGTGTTCTGGTGGGTTTGGGATTTCTATTATCGTCTTCGCCGGTATGGGCACAGCGAACCGCGGGCTCGATTGCGGGCGTGGTTACTGACGCGAGCCAAGCGGCGGTGCCTGGCGCCGAAGTGACGGTGCGCAACCTGGCTACGGAAGCCGAACGGCGCACGGCTACGAATGAAGTCGGCTTCTACGCGGTGACCGCGCTGTCTGCAGGCCGTTATTCGATCGTGGTGACGAGACAGGGCTTCACCAAATACAACATTCCCGAATTCGTGATTCAAGTCGATCAGCACGCGACTGTGAATGTTGAGCTGAGAGTGGGCGAGGTGACCGAAACTGTGACGGTCCAGGGCACTCCCGTTGCCGTCGAAACACGCGTCGGAACACTGAATACTTCGATTCACGCAAAGATGATCAACGACCTGCCGCTGAACGGTCGAAACGTCATGCAGTTGCTGCAGCTCACGCCCGGGACGTTGGAAGCCACCGGAACACAGGGGTACGTCTCGTCGGCGCAAGGGGCCACTCGGCCAGAGACTGCAGGCACCATGATTTCCGCTAGCGGAGGAACCCCGAACTCAACGACCTTTATCCTGGATGGTGGACTTCACGAAGATTCTTATACCGAAGTAGCCAACGTGCTGCCGAACCCGGACGCAATCGAAGAGTTCGCGTTTGAAACCAATAGCTACAGTGCCAAGTTTGGTGGTCGAGGCGGCGGGGTTGTCAATATCGTAACGCGCTCCGGCCAGAACGCTTTCCATGGGGCAGTGTTTGAGTACCTTCGGAACAGCAGCCTAAATGCCACCAACTTTTTCTCCCACAAAAGCGACGGTCTGAAGCGCAATCAATACGGTTTTGCTTTCGGCGGGCCGATTCGCCAAAACAAGACCTTCTTTTTTGGTTCGTGGCAGGGAACGCAACAGCGTTCTGCGCCTTCCACTTCCACCGCTATAGTACCGACGGCGGCCCAACGGAACGGCGATTGGTCGGATAAGTCAACGCAACTTAAGAACCCGTACACGGGCAACCCGATACCTGGAAACAAAATCCCGCAGTCGGACATTAGCCAGGCCGCACTGAACTTCCTCAAGCTTGTCCCCGTGGCGACCTCTGCGGACGGCCTGATCTTCTATACCAAGAGAGAGCAAAGCACCGACAACCAGTTCCTGGTGCGCGTTGACCACCACTTCAACCCAAAGCATACCGTCTCGGGAAGATACTTTTTCGACAAATTGGAACTGCCCGGATTACCGGATCTGACGAATGTATTGACCGGGAGCCCCAACTCCACTGACAGGATCTGGAGAAGTCAGAGTGCGCTGGTCAATTACACCTATGTCGTCGGCCCGACACTCTTGACCAATACCACGCTCAGTTACAACCGCGTGGGTCATATTGCAAATGGGCCGGATTTCCCCGACCAACATACCTTCGGCAATTTTCGATATAAAAGTATTGCGACGGGGCCGGAGATTCGAACCCTCATTGCCAACTATTTCAATGTGCGCTTCAACAGCCTCTACCGCATTCCAAGGGGTGAGTACAATCTTCAGCATTCCTGGACGTGGGTCCGCGGACGTCACGAAATCCTGTGGGGCGTTGATATCGTTCGAGAACACTCCATCCTCGAGCAGGACTTCGAGTCCGTGGGGCGATTTGACTTCAATTCCCGTTTTTCCGGCGACAACATGGTGGACTTCCTGTATGGAAAGCCGTCGAGATTCACGCAAGTCGTACCGCCCTACTATAATTTGAGGCGAAACCTTTACGGAGGGTACGTTCAGGACAACTTCAAGGTGAACAGCCGTTTCACCTTGAACCTCGGTGTGCGTTGGAATCCCTTCGTGATGTTCACCGATGTACCCAACCATCAGATCTCCCAATTCAGCGAGGCAGCCTACGGTTCGGGCCGTCATTCTGAGAGATTTCCAAACCTGTCTCCGGGTCATCTCGTGGCTGACGACCGCGGAGTGCCCTCAAGCGGAGTGGACAATTCTTACGCGGTTTTCGACCCGCGAGTAGGGTTCGCGCTCGATCTTTTCGGAAACGCACGAACCAGTATCCGCGGGGGCTATGGACGATTTCACGATCAAACCAACGCTCTCACGTATAATCGGCAGACGGTTTCCCCGCCTGCAGTGGTCCGTGTCGACATTGTCTCTCCGTTCAGTTGGGAGGACCCCTATCAAGGTTACGTGAATCCGTTCCCTGTCGCGAAGCCTTATCCTTCCAGTCTGGCTTTCCCCAAGCCGTACTTGCTGGTAGGGTTTGATACGGCCTACGAATATCCTTCCGTCCACCAGTGGAACTTTACCGTGGACCAGGCCATCGGCAAATCGATGGTGGCACGGGTCAGCTATCAGGGATCGGCGGGCCGTAGTCTGTTTCAAACGTCGGAATTCAATCCCGCCATTTACGGCCCGGGAGCGACTCGATCGAACACCAATAGTCGTAGGGTGCGGCCCGAGTTTACGACCATCACCCTGGCGGGAACCTATGGGCGTTCGAACTACAATGCTCTCGTCGTGAGCCTGGAACGCCGGTTGGCCACGGGCTTGACCTTCTTGGCAGGGTACAGTTGGCAGAAGGGCCTTGACCTGATTTCGAGCACATCTTTCGAGGGCAACGGCGTTACCCACCCATTTGACCAGATCGATCAAGACTACGCCGTGTCGGACTACATCCGAGGCGGCCGGTTGGTTGCATCCTTCAACTACAGTATGCCCTCACCGCAAGGCCACTTGAGACACGTTCTCGGGGGATGGCAGACCAACGGAATTATTACCCTGCAGACTGGCGCCCCGATGACATGCTTCAGCGGGATCGATGAATCCTATAGCGGAATAGGATCAGACCGATGCGACGTTATTGGAAACCCGGATCTTCCAAAGGACCGCTCGAAATCTGAAAAGATTCTCAAGTGGTTCAACCCAGCCGCGTTTGCAATAAATGCAGCTGGCAGCTTTGGCTCGGTCGGACGCAACACGTTAAGAAGTCCAGGTACTGCCACGGTGGATTTCTCCTTGTTCAAGAAATTCACTTTGCCGTTCGAAGGGCACGGCCTGGAGTTTCGTGCGGAGTTTTTCAATTTGTTCAACCGTGTCAATCTGGGCATCCCCAACACCAATCGTTCGTCGTCGGTGTTCGGTCGAATAACCAGTGCCGGTGACCCCCGGATTGTCCAGTTTGGGCTGCGGTATACGTTCTAGAGGACCTGCCTCGCGTTGAGAGTGCGCTGACGCCACCGTCGCGAGGCCGCGGTGGCGCTCAGGTCAGGTTCTTTGTCGATCTATACCCCACCTAGGACTTGTCGATCTCAACGTGGCCCTTGCGGCCCGTCAAGGCCGACCCTTGGATCAAAAATTCCAGCTATAGAACAATCGAAAATCCGACCGATGCCATGCCAGCGATAGAGCATCTGGTTCACGACCGTCAGAGCAGCAGATCATCTGAAGAGCCCGGAAAGTTGGGCGATCGTGAAACGGATTAGCGTCGCTGGCTCGCCGTGACTTCTGCTTCAGCCAACCAAGGCGGAACACCATTCGTTTGCGCAAACATTAAAGATACTCGGCGGCGAGCGTCTCCCGGGATCGGTGGGTGGGTCGGAGGAAAGTCGGCACATCTATGAATACACGCAAGACTGCAAGACGCTGTAACGCCAGGAATCTGCTGAGATTGGCAAGGCACGATCCCGAAGCAAGACGAAGGGAGTCTTCGATGAAGTATTGGATTTCAAGTCTGTTCTTCTGGTTCGTCAGTGTGCTGTTCTTCAATGTCTCT
>Ga0187892_10002258_pt1 | contig 39673 bp, 34 predicted proteins | sample MA1701073metaG_FD_139345 | JGI IMG/M metagenome (GOLD analysis project Ga0187892, IMG submission 139345) | Bio-ooze microbial communities from a basaltic lava cave in the Kipuka Kanohina Cave System on the Island of Hawaii, USA - MA170107-3 metaG ... | reverse complement strand
GATCAGCTGGTGGTGCTCGTGAATGGCCGGCGCCGCCACCCAAGCGCGATTGTCGGCATGCATGGAACGGTCGGCCGGGGAGAGAACCCAACCGATCTCAACGCCATCCCACTGGCCGCAGTCGAGCGGGTCGAAGTGTGGGGCCCCGGCGGAGCCCTCGGTTTCCCAGGGATCCCGGGGGCACTCGCGGGAGTGATCAACATCGTCCTCGGCGAGCGATTGCCGCGCGAGCTCGTCGCCCGAGCCGGACTCACTACCGAGGGCGACGGGACGACCGAGCAGATCGCCGGCCGGTATGGGGCCCCCTGGGGCTCGGAAGGATTTGTGCAGCTCAGCGCCGAGTGGCGCCACCGAAGCGCGACGAACCGGGCCAGCCCTGATCCCCGCGAGCAGTTCTTTCCGGGGGATCCTCGCAATGACGATCCGGCGACGAGGAATCAGGTGCATCACCGGTTGGGCGACGCGAAAACGACCGATGTGGCCGCTGTCGTTCATTTCTCCCGAGCCCTCGGTGGAGGAACCGAGCTGTTCGGAAGTCTGAGCGGGAACCGGAGAGCGGGTGAATCCGCCTCGCTCTGGCGCCGCCCGAACGAGGATGCCACGGTGCGGGCACTCTATCCCACCGGATTCCTTCCCTTGATCAACTCGACGATCTGGGACCGCTCGGTGCATCTGGGAGGCCGCGGCCGACTGGGAGCAGCCTGGCGTTGGGAGCTCGACGCTGGATACGACGCGAACACGGTGGACATCCACGTCGGGAACACGGCCAACGCCTCCCTGGGTCCGATCAGTCCCGACCGACTGGCGGCCGGGCGCCAGGGGAGCTCGGCCCTCTCCGCCGACCTCACGGTGCGCGGGAGTCCGTCCGTGGGTCTCGCGGTGCCGCTCGCGCTGCTCCTCGGAACCACGGTCCGGCGTGAGGGCTATCGGATCGAAGCTGGGGAGCGCGACAGCTATCGCTTCGGCGGGGTGCCGATCCAGGATGGTCCCCATGCCGGCAGGCTCGCGCCCCTCGGCGCCCAGGGATTCCCCGGGTTCACGCCGAGCGACAGCTTTCACCGGAGCCGGGAGAGCATTGCGGGTTATGTGAGAGCTGGGATCGAACCGGTTGGTGGAGTGACGCTGAGCGGATCCGGCCGCACCGAACGATACTGGTCTGGTGATACCCGGACCCAATCCACGATCGCGGGATCGATCCGGATCGAGCCGGTCCGCGGCCTGAGCGTCCGAGGCTCCGCCGGAACGGGCTACCGGGTCCCCTCTCTCCCGGAGCGGTGGTTCACGTACACCACCATTCCAGTCGTGGACAACGTCGGCCTGTTCGACATGGTGATTCCCTCGGTTCACCCGATCGCCCGGACCCTGGGCGCGTTTCCGCTTCGGGCCGAACGTTCGACCACTCTGAGCATGGGCGCGGAATTGCAGGCCCCCAACGGCCGCGGGCATGCCGCCATCGAGTACTACGAGATCACGGTTCGGGGACGACTCGGGCTCACGGATCGGTTCGCCGGATCCGATCTGCGGATAGCGCTCGAGCAAGCGGGTTATGACGGCGTGGGTGCGATCCGAGTCTTCGCGAATGTCGCGGACACCCGCACCACCGGATTCGAGGCCCACGCGGCGTACGATTTCCCGATGGGGGCGGGAAGCCTCCGGGTCGAGGGCGGGCTGGATCACCACCGGGTACGGGTGCAGCGGGTCGATTCGACCGGCGGGTTTCTGCGCCAGTTTCCGTCCGCGTTTTTCCCGGAAGGGGAGCGGGTCCGGATCGAGTCGGGACAGCCCGCGGACAACGCCAGTGTGGCGGCGATTCTCACCCAGCCGTCGTGGCGCGTGGTCGCGCGGGCCAGGCGCTACGGCTCGGTGCGCGACTTCGGACCTGCTCCTGATGGAACCCTGCGGCGAACGTATGGCGCCCGATGGCTCGCCGATCTCGAGCTCTCCAGGCGGTTTGCCGCCGGCTCAGGGCTCACGGTCTCAGCGGGCCTCCAGAACGTCTTCGGCACAACGCCCGCGACGAACGACCAGGGTGATGCCACCTTCGCGGGGAACTCCTACTTTGGCATCTTCCCGTTTAACTCGCTTTCGCCATTCGGGTTCAACGGACGATTCGTCTACCTGCGGGCGGCGTGGGAGTACTAGCCGGGGAGCCCTATCACCTCCCCGGGACCGGTGGACCGGGAGGCATATCGCTGCGGTCGGTCCCGATCGGGTCGGGTCGGGAGCGGCGGAACCTGATCGTCGCAATACCGCCACCCGGCATCGCGGGGCAGTTTCCCGTGATGTACCTCCACGACGGTCAGAACCTGTTCGACCCGGCGACCAGTCACGCCGCGGACTGGGGCCTGGTGGCGACGCTGAATGACCTGACCGCCCAGGGGATCGCGGCCATCGTCGTCGGCATCCCCAACCGGGGAAGGCGCCGCAAATACGACTACAACCCGTTCCGTGACTTCTGGTTCGGCAGGGGAGGATGGGGGAGAGGTAGTGGTGGAGGGGGAGGAGACCGCTACCTTCGCTTCCTCAGAGAAGACGTCAAACCGTTGATCGACCACTCGTTCCCGACGCGAGCCGAACCCGAACACACCGTGATCGCCGGATCTTCACTCGGCGGACTGATCAGTCTCTACGCGGTGTGCCGTCATGGCGACGTCTTCGGGGCCGCCGGTGTCCTGAGCCCCGCGCTCTGGGTGTCGCGCCGCGCAATCTACCGTTTTGTCCGGAATCACCCGCCGCCGTCCACCTGCAGGGTCTACCTGGATGTTGGCACTGGGGAGGGAGCGGAGCAGGTACAGGACGTGCGGGAACTCCGGGACCTGCTCCGCGAACGTCGCGATCGTGCCCCGCACCTCTCCTACATCGAGGACGCCGGAGGGGAGCACAACGAAGCTGCCTGGGGGCGCCGCTTCCGCGCCGCCGCCAGGTTTCTGGTTGGGAGGCCCGGAACGGAGTAGAATCTCGACCGTCCCATGCACCATCACCATCACTCCTGGTACTCCCCGGCACTCGGCCGCGAGATGCACATCGAGGTCTTCGGTCATGCCGGAGCCCGCGTCCTGATCTTTCCCACCACGCTCGGCAGCTGCTACGAGTGGGGCGACCGCAGGATGCACGAAGTGCTGGGAGACCAGCTCGAACAGGGGTGGATCCAGCTTTTCTGTTTCGATCATGTGCACGACGAGAGCTGGTACAACAAAGCCCTCCACCCGGGGGCGCGCGCCTGGCGGCACCTGGAGTACGATCACTACCTGCTCACCGAGGCCCTGCCCTACAGCGCGTCCGTCAACCCGAACCCGTTTGTCATCGCCGCCGGGGCGAGCTTTGGAGCCTACCATGCGGCGTGCTTCGGGCTGCGCCATCCCGAACGGGTTCACCGAATCATCGGCTTGAGCGGGATGTACGACGTCAAGAGTATGACGGAGGGGTTCTCGGATCCCAATGTCTACAGCAGCAACCCGTTCGACTTCATGCGCCACGAACACGACCCGGGCCGGCTGGCCGCATTTCGGAACCAGGACATCGTGTTAGCGATCGGGGACGATGATCCGAGCTGTGAGAACAACCGCGAGTTCTCCCGCATTCTCTGGGAGAAGGGTATCGGGAACGCGCTCCGCGTCTGGGACGGCTGGGCCCACGATTGGCCGTACTGGGAGCGGATGATCCGGCTGTACATTGGGGGGCACGACTGAGGGAACACGCCCGGAGGAGACCGCGTGGCAAGCAAACGGACTGTCGCGAAAATCGGACTGATTGTAGGACGCGAATGGAGCTTTCCGCCCGCGTTTCTGGAAGAAGTCAACCGCAGGGATGCGGGCGTGATCGCCGAGCTCGTCAGGCTCGGCAGCCCCCGGATGGACGATCCCGCAGAGTACCGGGTGATCGTCGACCGGATTTCTCACGAAGTGCCGTTCTATCGCACGTTCCTGAAGCACGCGGTCCTGCGGGGAACGACGGTGGTGAACAATCCGTTCATGTGGAGCGCCGACGACAAGTTTTTCGGGGCGACGCTGGCAACGTCTCTCGGCCTCGCCAGCCCGAAAACGGTCGTCCTCCCGAACAAGGAGTACATCCCGGGGATCGTGCACACCGAGTCCCTCCGCAATCTGCAGTTTCCTCTGGACTGGCATGCCGTGGTGGAGTACGTCGGCCTCCCTTGTGTGCTCAAGGACGCCCACGGGGGGGGATGGAAGGAGGTCTACGTCTGCCGCTCGCTCGAGGAGCTCCTGCACCACTACAACGGGTCGGGCCTCCTCACCATGATCGTGCAGGAATTCATCGAGTGGGACGCCTTCGTCCGTTGCCTGTGTCTCGGGCAGGAGGTGATCCGGCCGATCAAATACGATCCGAAGGAGCGCAAGTACCATCCCGAGCTCGATTTTCTCCCGCCGGGCCAGATGCAGCGGGTCGTCGACGACTCACGGACCCTGGTCCGGGCGCTGGGATACGACATGAACTCCATGGAATGGGCGATGCGCGACGGGATCCCGTACGCCATCGACTTCATGAATCCCGCTCCCGACATGGACATTTATTCGCTCACGCCGACGCACTTCGAATGGGTGGTGAGCGCCATGGCCGACCTCACCATCCGGCTCGCCAAGGAAGCGCCCGCCACCCCCAAGCCTTCCTGGGAGCGATTCCTGAAGGGCCGGCCGGCCCGACCGGCCAGGCCCCGCGCCTCCCGCAGGCCGGGGTAAGCGTGCACGACGCAGACACGCTTCGCCGGGCGATCGACGCCTGGCACGCAGGACTGACCCCGGAATCCGCCGAGGAATCGGCAACCTGGCTCACCGAGCAGCTGCGGCGGCGGGGGTTGTTCTTCGGGACCCGTCCGTTGTGCACGGTCCTCCGGCCCCGATTCCTGACTCGCGGGCAGTATCAGCTCCTCCGCGATCGCATCGCGATCCTGCTTGGGGCATTCGATCGCGCCCTCGAGGCGGCCCTCGCGGACCCAGGGGGGGGCGTGCTCGACCAGTTCCGTCTGCTCGATTGGGAACGGACCCTTGCGCTGGAGGATCCCCGGATTCCGGCAAGCCCGGTGTCCCGGCTCGACGCGTTTTTCGAGAGTTCGCCGAGCGAGGGGCAGGATGGCGCGCTCCGGTTCACCGAGTACAACGCGGAGACTCCTGCCGGCTCCGCCTACCACGATGCGCTGACCGAGTTGTTCCAGGCGATCCCCGCCGTGAGTCCGTTCCTCGCCGGCCACGTCCTGCAACCGCTGCCGGCGCGGCACCACGTGGTGCATGCTCTGCTCGAGGCGTACGCGCGATGGTCGGGACGCCCCCCCCGGAGCCGTCCGGTGGTCGCGATTCTCGACTGGAGAGAGGTCCCCACCTGGAGCGAGTTTCTCCTCTACCGCGCGACCTTCGAGGCGGCCGGAATCGCCTGCGTGGTCGCGGATGTGCGCGATTGCGAGCTGGTGAACGGCAGGTTGCACGCGGCCGGCACCCCAGTGGACCTAATTTACAAGCGGGTCCTCATCGGAGAGCTCGTCGGGCGGGAAGGGCTCGATCACCCGATCGTTCGGGCGGTGCGCTCCGGCGCCGTCTGCATGGTCAACCCATTTCGCTGCAAGATCCTCCACAAGAAAGCCTCTCTGGCGGTGTTGTCGGATGAGCGAAACACCGGTCTGTTCTCCCCGGATCAGCGAGCGGCCATCGGCGAGCACATTCCCTGGACGCGGGTGGTGGAAGACCGCGGGACCGAATTCAAGGGCGAGCGCATCGATCTGCTCCCGTGGATCGAAGACAACCGGGAGCGCCTGGTTCTCAAACCCAACGATGAGTATGGCGGCAGTGGGATCGTCCTGGGGTGGGAAACCGCCCCCGACGGGTGGAGAGCCGCAGTTCGGAAAGCCGCAGCCGAACCCTTTATCGTGCAGGAACGGATCGCGCTTCCCTCCGAGAGCTTCCCGAGCTGGGACGGCGAGGGGGGTGAGGGGGGTGAGGGGGGTGAGGGGGGGGGCGGGGGCGGGGGCCTGGTCTTCGCCGATCGGATCGTCGACACGGCGCCGTTCGTCTTCGGAGGGACCTACGCCGACTCCTGTCTCACCCGAGTCAGCACCGCGACTCTGGTGAACGTGACGGCCGGCGGCGGATCGACCGTGCCTACATTTGTCGTCGAACGGAGGTAGCAATCGCCGTGAAGCCCCCATCACTCACCATCGGCATCGAGGAAGAGTATCAGATCATCGACCCGGAAACCCGGGAGCTCCGCTCGTACATCACGGAGATCCTGAAGGACGACTCATTGGTGCTGGGCGAGATCAAGCCCGAGCTCCATCAGTCCATGGTCGAGGTCGGAACCCGGGTGTGCCGCAACCCCGCCGAGGTGCGGGCGGAGCTGATCCGGCTGCGGCGGATGGTGATGGATCTGGCGGGCAAGAAGGGGCTCAAAGTCGCCGCGGCGGGAAGCCATCCGTTTTCGTCGTGGATGGAGCAGGAGATCACTCCGCTCGAACGCTACATGGGGGTTCGAGAGGACCTCCAGGACCTGGCCCAGGCGCTGCTCATCTTCGGGACCCACGTCCACATCGGGATCGAAGATCGCGAGTTCCTCATCGATGCGATGAACGTCGCGCGCTATTTCCTTCCCCATGTGCTGTGCCTGTCGACCAGCTCGCCGTTCTGGGTCGGGCGCCGCACCGGCCTCAAGTCGTACCGCAGCGTGGTGTTCCGAACGTTCCCCCGCACCGGCATTCCGCGCAGTATGGCCTCCTGGAGCGAGTTCGAGGACACGGTCGCCATGCTCGTCACCACCGGGTCGATCCCCGATGCCAGCAAGATCTGGTGGGATGTCCGTCCCAACTGGAACTACCCGACGCTCGAATTCCGAATCTGTGACGTCTGCACCCGGGTGGACGAAGCGGTCTGCATCGGGGCGATCTTCCAGGCTCTGATCGCCAAACTGTGGAAGCTGCGGAGCGACAACCTGTCGTTTCGCCAGTATCCGGCGGTTTTTATCGAGGAGAACAAGTGGCGGGCGCTGCGGTACGGGTTGGACGGCAAGCTGCTCGATCTGGGGAAACAGCAGGAGCTGCCGGCGCGGAATCTGATCCGGGAGATGCTGGAGTGGTTCCTCGACGACGTGGTGGACGAGCTCGGGAGCCGATCGGAGGTGGAATACGCGTACCGGATTCTCGAGGGAGGAACGAGCGCCGACCGGCAGCTGGCGACGTATGAACGGACCGGCGATCTCCGGGCCGTGGTGGATCAGCTGATCCGGGAAACTGCGGAGGGAGTCAGCGCGTGAAGCGACCGCTGATCGGCATCCCGGCCCAGACCCTTCAGGCGATCGACGGCATTCCTGAGGGTCTGCCCCACTCGTGGGCGATGAACGCCCGGTATTACACGGCCATCGCCAACAGCGGCGGCGCGCCGGTGATGATCCCTCTGTTGACGAAGGAGCCGGAGGCCTTGCGCGAGATCTACGACCGTCTCGATGGCATCTTGCTGGCCGGCGGTGTGGACATGGACCCCTGCACCTTCGGCGAGGACCCCCACCCTGAGCTGGGCCGGACCGATCCGGCCCGGGACACCGTGGAGGTTCAGCTTGCCCAGTGGTCGGTGGCCGATGGCAAACCGATCCTGGGACTCTGCCGCGGGCATCAAGTCCTGAATGTGGCGCTGGGCGGGACTCTCTGGCAGGACATCGGCACCCAGGTGACGGGGGCGCTGAAGCACGACTACTTCCCCACTGCGGGGTACGCTCGAGAGTACCTGGCCCACGACGTGGTACTGGCCCCGGGGTCCCGGATCCTGGCCGCTTTCGACCGCCCGACGATCCGGGTCAACAGCATGCACCACCAGGCGGTGAAGACGCTCGCAGCGAACCTGGTGGCGACCGGCCGTTCACCGGACGACCTGATCGAGGCTTTCGAGGGGCAAGCAGACTCGGAACAATTCCTGGTTGGGGTGCAGTGGCATCCGGAGGTGTTCGAGAGGACCGACGCCCCAACCAAGCGGCTCTTTGCGGCGTTTGTCGAAGCGGCCCGCACGGGGAGGGGCTAGCCCTCCCCGAGCGGTCGAGGACAGCTCCCAGCTACGGCTTTCCGGCTCCTTCAGCCGGAATACTGCCGATCAGCTTGCCGACCATCGCATCCACCAGGACCGTGTGGACCTGGCCGCGTTCCTTTTCCTTGATTCGGAACGTATAAACCAAATCGCCCCCGCGGCGCTCGATCGTTCCGTCGAGGACCGTTCCAGTGGGGAATTTGGTTTGGGCGATGTGCTGAGCATCCAGCGGGACGAATCTGGCCTGAGCGAGCATGCCCGGGGCTTGCTCCGTCACTTCGGCAACCTGCTCAACCCGCGGTGGAGCCTTGGCGGCCGTGGTGGTCGCCATCGCTGCGGAGTCCGCCAACCGGACTGAGTCGGCGCTCGCTCCGTTTTGGGGCTCACCTCCGCACCCGACCAAGAGCGCCCCAAGACCTCCGAGAAACATCATTCGGCTCACGTGCATGGGTCCCTCCAGGGATGGGAATTACGTCATAAAAGGGTGGACGCCGCCGCCCGGAATCGGTGCACCCGCTGGCGCATCCGGGGTCTGGTGACAGGGTTTGGTTCGATTCGCCGTTCTGTGCGGCGAACCTTCCCAAAAGCGGCTCCCGAGTAATCCTCTCTGGGTGATTCGTGACGTTTGTCGTTGAAAATCAATGACTTACGCCGCTCGACGAATAGGCCCTTATTTTGCACCCCGGGGCCACATGCCCCCAACAGACCAGCGTTTTCGGATCGCCGTCGTCCTGGGCACTCGCCCCGAGGCGATCAAAATGGCCCCGGTCATTCGAGCCCTGAGGAAGCGGTCGGAGCTGTTCCAACCGCTGGTCATCACCACTTCGCAACACCGGGAAATGCTGGCTCAGGCGATGCGGTCCTTCCGCATCAGCTCCGACATCGATCTCGGGCTCTCCCATCACAACCAGACCCTGGCCGACTTCACCGCCAGGGCGCTGATCGCGCTCACCGGCACGTTCCGGCAGGTGAACCCCGACCTGCTGCTCGTGCAGGGTGATACCTCCACCGTCGTCGCGGCTGCCCTTGCCGCCTTCTATCATGGCCTGCCTATCGGGCACGTCGAAGCCGGGTTGCGTTCCGGGGATACCCGCCGGCCCTTCCCGGAAGAGGTGAATCGGCGGATGGCGAGTTGTGTCACCGACATGCACTTCGCTCCCACCGAATTGGCGCGCGAGAATCTGTTGTGCGAGCGAATTCTCGATGACCACATCTTCGTGACCGGCAACACCATTGTCGACGCGCTGGAGCAGATCCGGCACGACGGCGTGTTCGAGGATCCCCTGCTCAATGAGCTGGAATGGGACCGCAAGAAGGTCATTCTGGCCACGGTGCATCGCCGGGAGAATCTCGGCCAGAATCTTCGGGATATCTGCGCGGGGTTCCGCCGGATTCTCGAGCTGCATCCCGAGGTCGAGATCGTCATTCCGGTTCACCTGAACCCGCTGGTGCGCGAGATCGTCTATCCGGAGCTTCGGGGGATGGCAGGGGTCCGGCTCCTGGAGCCGATCGCGTATCACGATCTGATCGAAGTGATGCGACGGAGCACGCTGATTCTGACGGACTCCGGAGGCATACAGGAGGAGGCGCCCGCCATGCGAAAGCCGGTCCTGATCCTGCGGAGCGTCACCGAACGCCCCGAAGTGATCGAGTCCGGATTCGGTGAGCTGGTCGGTTGTGACCGGGACATCATCGTGGACGAGGTCCACCGGCTGCTGACCGATCCCGTGGCGTATGCCGCCATGACCTCGGGACAGAATCCCTTCGGCGATGGCCGGGCCGCCGAGCGCATCGTCGACATCATTACGGAGCGCTGCCAGTCGGGGAGGTTGTTTGCCTCGCCGTACGTGGAAGCGCCGGTCCCTCAGCACTAGCCGGGCCGGATGCGGCATTCCTCTCTGGCTCTCCGGATTCTTCTGTCCACGACGATTCCAGTGGCATCGCTCGTGGCTCAGGCGCCAGCAGGATCGAGCTGGTTCGAAGCGGGCGGGTTCTATCACTATGTCAGCAATGACTTCGGAAACTGGAAGGGCGGGTACGCCCGGGCCGTCCTGTCTTCGGCGCGCAACGTGTGGTATGTGGACGCGCGAGCCCAGGACGCGTTTCACGATTCCGGCATCTATGGATCCCTCGCCAACGTGCACGTCTTTTCGGATTGGTTCTACACCCACCTCGGGGTCGGCGGCGGCACCGGGGACTACGTGCTTCCGGACCTGCGGGCAGATGCTTCTCTGAACTTCAAGATCGGGCCAAGCCGTTCGGTCGTGGTCACCTTCGGTGGCACCTGGGTCGAGTCCAAGGACGTGTTCCGGGACCAGGCCCTGTTCAGCTCGTTGAGCTGGTACCAGAGCAGCGCCGTGCTCATCGAGGTTGGCGGCCGGCTCAACTGGAGCCAGCCCAATACCGTGCGTTCGGCGCGGGGAACCGGATCCCTCACGCTGGGCCGCATGGGCTCGGCGGTCGTCACACTGCGCGGCAGCGTGGGCACCGAGGGCTATCAGCTCACCGGTGCGCCGGAGACCCTCGAGAAGTTCCGCAGCCAGGAGGCCTCGATCTCCTGGAGACAGTGGATCACCGGAAGGTTCGGGACCGTGGTGGGTGGCGAGTGGTACCACAATCCGTCCTATACGAGGACCGGGTTCACGGCGGGGGTCTTCTATGCCTGGTAAGGCAGCGGACCCCGCGCTCCAGCAGGCGAACCGCCTTGAAGCGCTCCGCATCCGGGGCCACCGGGGTGGGATCATCCGGCCCCATCGATCCATGGCGGGGATCCCCTGGACAGCCTGGCGGTTTCTCACCACGGTGGTGCTCGGGCTGGGAGGACTCGCGGGTTATGTCGCCCTGTTGCCGTGGATCAGCCGGCTCTGGCAGCTGATCTTCGAGCGGGGGCAGGCGTATCTAGCCCTCCCCATTCAGGTCAGCCAGCAGCAGTTGGCCCTGCCGGCCGGCTGGCAGCTCACGATCCCGGCAGTCACCGCGGTGACACCCATCCCCGACAACCGGGTGTTGATGATCGCGGGCATGGCGTCCCTCGGCGTACTCCTGTTGAGCTTCCTGCTCCCCCAGCGACTTACTCCGCTCCGGTATTTCCTGCGCCTGATGGTCCTGATCCAGGCCACGGCGCTTCTCTATTTCTGGGGATCGCCTGAACCGTTCCCCTATCGTATTGCGGATCATGTCTACATCCTCTTGACCGCCGGGCTGGTCGTCATGGCGCTGGTGCCGCTGTTGCTTGGCTTTACGCTCCACGTCTTCGATCTCGCCTTGTGGCGGAAGGTGGTCCTGACCGTCCTCATCCTCGGCCACCTGGTCGTGTTTGTCCCGCTGAATGTTCTGATCCATGTCTGGCTGCTGATGCATGCCACGGCGGTCGTCATGCCGGTGCTGTTCCTGGTGTTCGGCCTCCTGCTCAACGTGTTCATTTTTGTCGCCTTCTACGGGTGGGCGTTGTCGTGGCGGAGTGACCTGGAGCGGCGGGAAGCCGTCCCGCCGGTGCACGCGACATGATTTCCCTCCTGGTGGCGGTGCTCTACGTCGTGGTGGGGGTGATGCTGGTGTATACCATGCGCCACTACCTCTTCACGCTCAACCGGCTCTTTGGCCGTCATCGCCAGCCGTACGTGGACATCGGCGCCGCGGGGTGGCCCCGGGTGGCGGTGTTCATCCCGTGTCACAACGAAGAGAAGGTGATCGGGCACATGCTCGACGCCCTGCTCGCCTGCGACTACCCGAGCGAGTCGTTCGTCCTGATTCCGATCGACGACCGCTCCCGGGATGGAACTCGCCGCATCCTGGAAGACTATGCGGCGCGCTTCCCGGGCCGGGTCCGGCCGTTCTACCGCACGGGGGGAACCGGGGGGAAGGCCGCTGCGCTCAGGGATGCGAGCGAGCAGGCCCCCGGCTCGGACGCGCCGATTCATCTCGTGTTCGACGCGGATTACCTCCCGGGCCGGGGTCTGGTCAAACAGCTGGTCGGGCCGTTCTTCGACCCGGAAACAGGGGCGGTGATGGGCCGGGTCGTTCCGCTCAACGTCAGCAAGTCGCTCCTGACCCGGTTGCTCGATCTGGAGCGGACCGGCGGGTATCAGGTTGATCAGCAAGCGCGCATGAACCTCGGCTTGATTCCCCAATACGGAGGAACGGTCGGCGGGGTCCGCCGCTCGGCGCTCCAGGCGGTCGGTGGCTGGCGTGATGACACACTCGCCGAGGACACCGACATGACGTTCCGGCTGGTTCTTGCGGGTTGGGAAGTCGCCTATCAGAACCGCTCGGAATGCTACGAGGAAGTGCCCGAGACCTGGCGGTCGCGCATCGCCCAGATCAAGCGCTGGGCCCGGGGCCACAACCAGGCGCTGGCCCGCCATTGGTGGCCGCTGCTCAAACGGCCGCCCCATCTTCGCCGGCGCGCAGTGCTCGACGGCCTCCTGTTGCTGGGCGTGTACGCCGTCGGCCCGCTTCTGGTGCTGGGGTGGGGCGTGGCCCTTGCGCTCTACTACATGGGCGTCCAATTGGCGGCCGGGCTCGCGGCGGTGTTCGCCGTTGCGATGTATTCAACTCTCGGCAACTTCGCGGCTTTCTTCGAGGTCGCGGCAGGCGCCCGCCTGGACGGCTCTCGAGGCCGGGTGCGCCTGTTGCCGTTTCTCATCGTGGGATTCCTGGTCAGTCTGGTCTCGGTGACCTGGGCCACCGTCACCCAGCTGGCCACGGCGTGGCGGCGGTCACCGCGCACCTGGGAGAAGACGACCCGCCATCGCCCTCCGGAGCTCGCGGTTCCGAAGAACGGGGTGGGGGAGCAATAGCATGGGCCCCTTCCTGGTTCTGCTCGGCGTGACCCTGCTGTGGTTCCTGCTGCCGCTCCTGCCGGCCTTGTCCGAGTTGCTGCGACCCAGCGATGTGGCGCCGCTCAAAGTGGTGGATCGATCTGCAGGCCTGATCAGCTTTTTCGCCCGGAACTTCCGGCAGTACCTGGAAAAGGTCCTTCCGGCTGAAGCCGGAGCCGGGGATTATGCGGCCAAGCTCCTCGACGGCACCGAATTCGTTCGGGTCACCCGCCGGCCGGACCAGCTCGCCGCCCCGGGAGCCGCCGAAAACCGCCTGGTGGTTCTCGACGCCCCGCTGACCCTCCCGGGCAATCAGACCTTCCTCATGGAGTGTTACGCCCGGGGGCCGCTGGTGAGCGGGCCGGAAACGAACTACCGGGCCGTTTATGCCGAGCACGAGCTCACCCTGGGCGAGAGCAACCGGGTGTTCCGGTGGACTCATGCTGGAGGCCCGCTGACCGTCGGAGCCCATTCGGTGCTCCGTGGCCGAGTGTCCTCCGATTCGCGGGTTATGCTGGGGCCCGACGTGGTGTTCGAACGGATGGGAGCTCCGGTCATTGCGCACGGATCGGTCCAGGAGCCACCCGCCCGGCCCAATGGTGCCAATGGCCTCAAAGCCTGGCAGCCGCCGGTCGAGGCGCGGAAGGTTGGAGATCACACGCGGATCGAGGGCGACCTGGACATCCCCAAGGGCGTCCGGGTGAGCGGCAGCCTGGTCGTCGCCGGGCGGCTCCGCATCGGGGCCGGAGCGCTGGTGGAAGGGAGCGTCAAAGCCCATCGCGACATCGAGCTGGCGGAAGGGGCCCAGGTTGCCGGTGCTGCAGTGACCAAAACGCGGCTCAGCATCGGAGCCGGGAGTTGGGTCGGTGGACCCGCCCTTGCCGAAAAGGCCATCCGACTGGGGCCGAACGCCGTGGTGGGAGGACCCCAACTGCCGGCGACCGTTTCGGGGACTGAGGTGGAGCTGGCGGCGGGCGCGACCGTTTACGGCCAGATTAGTGGAATGCGAGGCGCCCGCACGGTGTAGGTCCGTGACCCCCCGATCGGCATCCTGGCTCATGCTGTGCTGCAGTACCGCCGTCGTCGCATGCGACGGCGATCGAACCGGTCCCGGAGACAGGCTTCCACCCCGAACGTTCCGCATGGGATTCTCGGCCATCCCGCCCCGGGCCGACGAGCCAACTCTCCTCGCTGCACTCGATCTGTGGACTCGGCGGGCCGATGCCGCGATCATGCACATGAGCGTCCCGTACAAGGCCCTGCTGTCCGGAACCCCGGCCGCCGAGTACGTCACCACCGTGGATGTCCCCCTCGCCAATTACTATCGGGCGAAGGACTTGGCGATCACGGTGACCCTGGATGTCACCAACGGCCTCAACCGCAGCGCCGAGGCGCCGGAGTTGGTCGAGTTGGGTCGCAGCATCACCGAGCCTGCCGTGCAGCAGGCGTACCGGGAATATGCTCTGGCGGTTGCGACAATCGTTCGTCCTGACTTTCTCGGATTGGCAGCGGAGACAAACCTGATCCGGGAAGCGGCTCCGGGCCCGGTGTACGCGGCGCTCGTCGCCATGACAAACGCCGCCGCTGCCGGCATCGCCGCGACGTCGCCGCCTCGCCCTGTGCTGTTTGTGAGCGTGCAGGTCGAGGTGGCCTGGGGAATCCCGCCCCAGAGCGGGTACCGCGGGGTTGAACGCGACTTCGCCGACTTCTCGTTCGTCACCGCTCTCGGGCTCTCGTCGTATCCGTACTTCGTGTACGCCGACCCCGATCAAGTTCCCCTCGACTACTATCACCGCCTCCGCAATGGCCGCTCGCTCCCCCTGCTGGTTGTCGAGGGAGGATGGACCTCCGGGAATGTCGGTGCCATCGTGTCTTCACCGGAGATCCAGGCGCGGTATTTCCGCCGGCACGAACGGGTGCTCGATTCGGCCCGGGCGGTCGCGATGTTTCAGCTGACTTTTACGGATCTCGACGTCGAGTCCTTCGATCTTCCTCCCGGAACGTCGCTGGGACCGTTTGCGCAGCTCGGCCTGGTGGATGTCCACCTCGCTCCAAAGCGGGTCCTGGCGACGTACGACAGTATCTTTGCGCGGTCGCGGCGGTAGCCGGAGCCCGGCTGAACAACCGTCTTTCCGACCCGTCAGCCGGTCAGGTAGTCCTCACCATTCCTGCTCGTGGAGGTCACATGAAGGCTCGCTCGTTCGTACTGGCCGCCCTGACGATCGGCGTCGCCACGCTGTCCGGGGCCGCCGGTTCCTCCACCGCTCTGGAATGGGTCCTGCTGGGCCAGCGAAGCGTCAACGACCGCACCGATCACGACGTCATTGTCGTCACCAAACCCCAAGGAGATTTTCGGAGCATCAAGATCACGGTCCAACGCGCCGCGGTGGATTTCCACCGGGTGGTGGTGCACTATGGCAACGGGACCAAGCAGGAAGTCGATCTCCGGAACACCATTCCCGCCGGCGGGGAGACTCGGGCAATAGATCTGACCGGCACGGAACGGGTGATCAACCGGGTGGAGTTCTGGTACGATGCCAACACTATCAGAGGGCGGAGGGCCACGGTCCGATTGTATGGGCTGAAATAAGGCCGTCTCCCGGGCTGCCTTCTCCGTCGAAAGGCAGCCCGGGACGATCCGATCAGGGTTTCGCGGGCCAGGGCACTCCCTGATTCCCCCGCTTCACCCGCTTGAGGCCCCGATAGACGAATTTCTGCAGCCGCTTTCCTTCGTACGTTTCGGTGGTATAGATGTTCCCCTTGGAGTCGGTCGCGATGCTGTGGACGCCGAAGAACTGGCCCGGCTGCCGTCCCCCGTCCCCGAAGCTGGTCAGGAGCTCGAGCGACTGCCGGTCCAGCACGTATATCCGTTCGTTTTTCCCGTCCGCGAGATACAGATACTTCTGCTCCCGATCCCTCGAGAACGCGATATCCCAGACGGCTCCGTCCCCGAGGGTCCGAGGAGCGATCCGTTGCTCCTTCACGAAGGTCCCGTCCTTCCGGAAGACCTGGATGCGGTTATTGGGGCGGTCGCATACGTACACCAACCCGTCACTGGTCGGCTCGGCGCAGTGCACCGGGTTCCGGAACTGCCGGGCCGGCGCGGAATCGGGATGGTACGGCCCAAGACTCGCGTCGTCGGGGTTCTTGGTTCCGTAGGCCCCCCAGTACCTCTTGATGGCGCCGTTGTCCATGTCGAGGACGGCGACCCGCTTGTTCCCGTACCCGTCCGCGGCGTACGCCTCGTTCGCGGCCGGGTCGAACGAGATTTTCGCAACCCGCCCGAAGTGCTCCAGGCTGTTGCTGTTGGTGTTCCGGCCGGGCTTTCCGATCTGCAGCAGGAAGCGGCCGTCCTTCGTGAACTTCAGGATGTGCGAATCGCGGGCGGTGGAATCGTTGCCGTTGCCCCCGATCCAGACGTTGTCTTTGTGATCGATCGAAATACCGTGGTTGGACGACGGCCAGGTGTAACCCTCGCCCGGTCCGCCCCAGGATTTCACCAGGGTGCCTGCGGGATCGAATTCGAGAATCGGGGGAGCCGCGGCACAGCACTCCCCGGTGGGCGGTTTGGTGTCCAGCCCCGCCTCGGTCCGGGCGGTCAGGGTCGCGAACCCTCGATGGATGATGAAGATGTGGTCCCGCGAATCCACTCCGACGCCGATCGTCGAACCCAGAATCCAGTGATTCGGCATCGGTTTGGGCCAGAAGGGGTCCACTTCAAACACGGGCGCCAGGACCGTCTCGCCCTGGTTGGCTTCGAGAACCGCCTGGCCGATGGCGAGCAGGGCCACCGCACCCACCATTGACGATCCGAGCAGCACGACTCGGGAGCGCTTCATAGATCCTCCTGGGGTCGCGAGAGTATGACTCACGGGAACACCTCGCGGAAGAGGCGCAGCATCGCGTCCCATGATTCGCGATCCACCCCGGCGTCATAGGCGAGACCGGGCATTCCGACCGAATCGGCACGCGGGTTGGTAAAGCTATGCTTCGCGCCGGGGTAACTGATGATCTCCACGAGAGGGCCTGCGCCGGCGGCAATCATCTCGCCCCGAAAGGTCTCGACCGCCTCCGCAGGCACCATGGGATCGTCCGCCCCGGTCAGCACCAGCACCCGGGCTCGGACCACCCCCGAATCCACCGGGCCCGGGATCAGCGCGCCGTGGAAGCTCACGACGGCGTCGAGGTCGGCTCCGGCCCGGGCCTGCGCGAGGACGACCGCCCCGCCGAAGCAGTAGCCGATCGCAGCAATGCGTTCCGGGTCGACATTGGGATCCTTGGTCAACTCGTCGCGGGCGGCAGTAAACCGGGCCGACAGAACCGCGAGGTCCTGCGTGGCGGCATTCATGAACGCCTGCGCCGAATCGGGATGGGTGGTCGCCTTCCCATCCCCATACATGTCGAGTGCCATTCCCACGTACCCGGCCTCCGCGAGACGGCGAGCCGCATTCCGGGCGTGTTCATTGTGCCCCCACCACTCGTGCACCACGAGGACCCCGGGGCGCCGGCCCTCACGATTGGCATCCCAAGCAACGAACCCTTTGAGGGTGGTGGTGCCTTGGAGGTACTCGACTTCCCGGGTTTGGACGTCGGGACCTGCCCGGACATCACTCGTACACGCGGTTGAGCCTGCGGCGGCCAGCACCAGCATGCCGAGGGCGAGAGAGCCAAAGGGACGTGCCACCATGATGACCTCCACGCGGGTTAGGGCAGTCTAGGGAAGCCGGCCAAACTTCCGCAGGGCAGCCAGCAGACGGTCGTGCGGCAGGGCGTGCACGGTGAGCCCGTTCGCACCGGTCATGGTGTCGGCCGCGAGCATGGCATTCAGGATCGCTTCGGCAGTGGCATCCACGGTTGCCTCGAGCACGGGATTGATCCCCTCGTTGGGAATGGCCCGCAGGGAAGCAACCCGGTCGGCAGCATCGGCCTCGGGGTTCGCGGTCGAGAAGGCCAGGAAAATGTCCCCGGACGAGTTCCCTCCGATCCCTCCCATCCTCCCGATGCCGAGGGACGCCCGCTTGGCGACTCGCTTGAGTTGATGGGGAAGCAGCGGAACGTCGGTCGCGACGACCACGATGATCGATCCAACATCCCCCCGGTCCTGTCCCGCGCCCGTCTCGCAGTGCCGGGCGCCGGCCCAGGTTCCGTCCGGGAGCCGGGAATAGCAGGGGAGGAGGTCACGGATCTCGCGGCCGACCGGGACGCCGGCAACCGACATACGCTCGCGACCACCATAGTTGCATTGCACCAGGACGCCGACGGTGTAGGTCGAATCCAGCACCGAGATCCGTCGTGATGCCGTCCCGGTTCCCCCCTTGAACTGGTGGCACACCATCCCGGTTCCTCCGCCGACATTTCCTTCGGGCACGGGGCCGGCCTTCGCCGTCTCGAGAGCTGCCAGGGCGTGCTCCCTCTTCACATGAAACCCGTTGATGTCGTTGAGCCCGCCGTCCCAGGTCTCGGCCACGACCGGCAGCGACCAGTCGAATTCCCTTCCCGACCGCACCGCCCACTCGATCACGGCGTCGTGCACGATGCCGACGCTGTGGGTGTTGGTGATCAGGACCGGTCCGCCGAGGAACCCGGACTCCTCCACCCAGGTGGTGCCGGTCATCTCGCCATTGCCATTCAGGGTAAACCAGCCGGCATAGACCGATCTCCGGCCCGCGCGACCTCGTGGAAGGATCGCGGTGACGCCGGTACGGATCGGTCCACGACCAACCTCGATTCGGCCCTGGCCGGAAATCAGCGTTACGACGCCGACCTCGACCCCGGCGACATCCGTGATGGCATTCAGCGGGCCGGGAGTGCCTTCGAGAGGGATGCCCAGGGCCCGGGCCCTTGGCTTCTGGGCCTGGAGAGACCCGGAACTCTCGAAGCCGACGATCCAGAGCATGGCGAACAGGCCGAGCCGGTTGGCGAGGCACCCCATGGGGTCTGGAGTATACTCTCTCCATGGCTGCACGAGTCCTGGCCGCAGTTGCCACGGCAGCGTTCTCCACCCCGACGGCCTCCCCCCCGGTGGCGCACGAGGTTCCTGCCCGGGTGACGGTCATGGCGTTCATCAAGCCGGAGGGCCGGACCCTGCGGGTGCTGGTGCGCACTCCGCTCGAGGCGATGCGGGACATGAACTTCCCGCTGCGCTGGCCCGGCTACCTCGATCTCGAGAACGCCGGCCCGCAACTTCGCGAAGCGGCGCAAACGTGGATCGCCGGCCCACTCGAGCTCACCGAGAACGGTCGCAGGCTGGGAAACCCACGGATCGTTGCGCTGCTCGTTTCTCTTCCTTCGGATCGCTCGTTCGAAAGCTGGGATGCCGCGCTCCTCCACGTGACCGGCCCACCCTTGCCGACCAACACCGAGCTGGTGTGGCAGCAAGCGCTGCTGGACGTGTTGATCGAATACCCGATCGAGTCGGATCGCGCCGAGTTCGCCATTCGCCCGGGGCCGACGTTCGGGAGACTGGGGCTCGTCACGACAACGGTCTTGCGATTCCTGCCGCCGAATCGCGGGGAGCGAGCGTTCCAGCTCACCGGCACAGCCCAGAACGACCTGGTCCGCCTCGATCCAAGCTGGTTCCAGGCGGCGCTCCGGTTCATCAAGCTCGGTGTTGGACACATCTGGGATGGCATCGATCATCTGTTGTTCGTCTTCTGCCTGGTGATCCCGATTCGCCGGATCAGGACCCTCATCGCAATCGTGACCTCCTTCACAGTCGCCCACTCGGTAACCCTGGTGGCTTCGACCCTGGGCTTGGCGCCCTCCGGCCTCTGGTTTCCGCCGCTCATCGAGACGCTGATCGCCATTTCGATCCTGTACATGGCATTCGCGAACATTCTTGGGGCCCGCCACGAACGACGCTGGGTGCTGGCGTTCGCCTTCGGGCTGGTTCACGGCTTTGGGTTCTCGTTCTTCATGCGGGATTCGCTCCAATTCGCAGGGGCTCACCTCGCCACTTCTCTCGTGTCGTTCAACCTCGGTGTGGAGCTTGGCCAGGTGATGGTCCTGCTCCTGGCTGTTCCCCTGCTTGCCTGGCTGTTCCGGCGGATTCCTGAACGGGCCGGCATCATCGTCCTGTCGGCCCTGGTGGCCCACAGCGCGTGGCACTGGATGCTGGAACGGGTGACCGTTCTGGGTCAGTTTCCGGTCCCTCGACTCGCCGTTGACGCCGTCTTCGCCGGGGGGGCACTTCAGGTGCTCCTACTGCTCGGGATCGTGGCTCTTGCCGGGTGGTTGATGTTCGTCCTCTCGAAGCGTCTGATGAAGCAACCGGGCGGGGTTCGAGATGTTATTCTTGGGGCGTCCGAGCACCGCCAACCGGGTGGGGAGTTGTGAGGTTGCGCACCCTGCTATCCATGTGCATAATCGCCCTTCCGGGCGTGGTTTCCGCCCAGGCGAACGGGGAAACGACCGGGAGCGTCCGGACTACGCGCAGTGGGGTGTACACGGCGGACCAGGCCACCAAGGGGCGGGAGATCTATTCCCTCAGTTGTGTGAGCTGTCACGCCGCGGTGACGCACACCGGACCGGCCTTCGCCGCTAAGTGGCACGGTCAACGGCTCTCGGAATTGTACCAGTACATCGTCGAGTTCATGCCCAAGGCGGACCCGGGAAGTCTCAGCCCCGAGGAGTACACCCTGGTCCTTGCCTATTTGCTGAGAATGAACGGAATGCCCGCCGGGGCCCAAGCGCTCCCGGTTGACACGACAGCGCTGGGAAGGATCCGGATCGATCTCAAAGCGACTCGCGATACCACTCTGAGGTAACCCGACCATGTCACATCTCTCGACAAGACGGCCCGGAAACTCCCTGCTGACCCGCGTCACGAGCGCCTTGGCTGTCCTGGTGGCCGCCTGGGGTTCGGCGGCCGCAGGGCAGGCGCTACCCGGGGCTCGCGGCAACGTGCCGGGAGAATGGCGGGTCTGGGGCGCCGACCTTTGGAGTACCCGCTATTCCCCGCTCGATCAGATCAACGCCGAGAATTTCCGATCGCTCCAGGTGGCGTGGAAATGGAATGCGGGAGCCTTCGGGAAGGACGAGTACTACCGAACGACACCGATCTACGCCAACGGTCGGCTGTTCACGGTCGCCACCACGCGCCGCGTGGCGATGGCGCTCGATCCGGCGACCGGGGAAACGCTCTGGATGTGGCGGCTCGACGAGGGAATCCGCTGGCAAAAAGCACCCCGACAATTCGCGGGTCGTGGGTTGTCGTATTGGACCGACGGAAGGAAAGAACGGATCATTGTCATCACGCCAGGGTATCACATGGCGTCGCTGGACGCGAAGACCGGGATCCCCGATCCGAAATTCGGCAAGAACGGGGTGGTGGACCTGATGGAAGGCCTGGGCATGCCGCTGGTTCCCCTCGCGGTGGATGACTCGGGCTCGTTGATCATCAGTGATGCTGCGCCGGCCCGAAGAGCCAAACCGGGTGAGAAGTGGGATCCGGTCACCAAGACGGGGGCAGACGGCACCATAGGGATCGATCCGTCCTATGGCCAGATCGCCAACAGCTCACCGGCCGTGATCGTGAACGACGTGATCGTGCTGGGGAACTCGAGCATTCATGGCTATTACCCCATCCGGGTGCGGAACATCCCGGGGTTCATCCGGGGCTTCGACATTCGTACCGGCAAACAGATCTGGAAGTTCAACCTGGTTCCCCAGCCCGGTGAGTTCGGCGCCGAGACGTGGGAGCGGGGATCGAGGATCGGGGATGAAGGCGTCGGAAAGAACGACGCCTGGGCCACGTACTCCGCCGACCCGGAGCTCGGCATGGTGTACATCCCCGTCGGAATGCCCTTGATGGACGAGTACGGCGGCCACCGGCCCGGCGCCAACCTGTACGGCAACTCCATCGTTGCCCTGGACGCGAAGACCGGGGTCCGGAAGTGGCACTACCAGATGGTGCACCACGACATCTGGGACTACGACACCCCGATGGCCCCCAACCTCCTCGACGTGACCATCGGAGGCCAACCGCGAAAGATCCTCGCGGCCACGACCAAACAGGGCTGGATGTACGTGTTCGACCGCGCCACCGGGAAGGAAATCTGGCCGATCGTCGAGACGCCGGTCCTCCAGAGCCAGGTTCCCGGAGAAAAGACCTGGCCAACCCAGCCGATTCCCAGCCGGCCCGCTCCCTACGCTCAGCAGGGGCTCGCCGAGAGCGACTTGATCGACTACACCCCCGCCATCAGGGATTCAGCGCTCAAACTCGCGCGCCGCTGTCAGATGGGTCCGTACTATATCCCTCCTAACTTGACCGACGGCAGCACTCCGAACGGATTCCGTTGCTCCTGGTACGCCCCTGGCGCGAGCGGTGGCGTGAACATCGACGGAGGCGCCGCGGTGGATGTGGAGACCGGGATGATGTACGTCGGGGCGCAGAGCGGGCTCAGCACCATCATGCTGCAGAAGGACCCCTGCTCGGAATTCCGTTACAGCTCACCCCGGGACAATTGCGGCCTCATCGGGGCGTTGCCGCCACCGCCGGGGTACCAGCCACCGACGAGCGGCGAACGGGGGGGCGGTTTTGAACGTCGGGCCGGCGCGTCCCGTATTGGTGGAATCTCCATCCTCAAGCCCAAGCAGTTCGGCGGGATCACGGCCTATGACATGACTACCGGCGACAAGAGCTGGTGGGCGCCGAACGGCGGATTCATGAACCCCACCAGCAACGATCCCCTCTTTGCGGGTGTGACGCTTCCTCCGACCACGCCCGGTGGGCAGGCTCAGATCCTCGCCACCAAGACGCTGATGATCTACGGAACCGGGCGAAACGGCGGGGTCCCGAACGCCAAGCCGATGCTCTTCGCGCTGGACAAGAAGACCGGCCAGCAAGTCGGTAGCGTGGAGATCCCGGCGAGGACGACGGCGCTCCCCATGACCTTCATGCACCAGGGCAAGCAGTACATCGTGTTTGCCATGGGAGCCGAGGAGAACACCGCGCTGGTGGCGCTGACGTTGCCGCCCCCGCCGAACGGCAGGGGAGCCGGCAGTCCCCCGAGGCCGGAGGAGCGCTAAGACGTCCCCTCGCAGGTGGTTGGGCTTCGCCGTCCTCGGCGGCTCGCCGGCCCTCTTGGCTGGTGCATCTCGGGCCGACGCGCAACCCGGGCCGCTGACACCGGTTCGCGAATACGGGCAGGGAGTAACTCCAGCTTTTGAAGGGTGGTACCGTAACCCGGACGGTACCTTCAGCCTTTCGTTCGGTTACTACAACCGCAATTCCAAGGAATCGCTCGAGATTCCGGTCGGGGCCCGTAACGCCATATCACCGGGCCCGGCGAATCAGGGCCAGCCGGGTTTCTTCCTCCCGCGCCGGCACTGGGGAGTTTTCGCCGTCACGGTTCCGGCCGACTTCGGAACCCAGAAGGCGGTCTGGACGCTGATCGTGGAAAGCGACACCTTCGCGATCCCGGGAAGCCTCAAGGCCGGATGGGAAATCGATGCGTTGGCGGGCGAAGCCGGCTCAGGGAACACGCCACCGGTGCTCCGGTTTTCCCCGACGGGCCCGGGCGGCAGCGGACCCCGCGGGCTTACTACGGGGCCGGTCAGCGCGACGGTCGGCGCACCGATGACGCTGACCGTCTGGGCCTCTGACGACGGCAAGGCGGTCGGGAGTATCGCGAGCGCAGGACGGAGCGGCGTACCCGTCACACTGACCTGGTTCAAGCATCAAGGCCCGGTGGGTGACAATGTCCAGTTCGCGGACGCAACGCCGGACATCGGACGTGAAGATGGCAGGGCAACGACGTCGGTGACGTTCACCCAGCCGGGGGAATACATCCTTCGCGTCCGGGCGAACGATGCGTCGGGGGTCGAAAACGCCGGGCACGCCCAGTGCTGCTGGTCCAATGGGTTTGTCCGAGTCAAGGTGTCTCCTTAGGCATCGGGAGGTTCCCATGTGGCACGGGACGTGGTTCACGATTCTGGCGGGGATCGTCGCGGTGCTGCCTCCTTCGGCTCCTCGGCCGACAGGATCTTTCCTTGCAAAAAAACAAATCACGGACACGGTGACGTTTTCACGAGACGTCGCTCCGATTCTCCAACAAAAATGTCAGGCGTGTCACCGGCCCGGTTCGATCGCCCCGATGTCGCTGATGACTTACGAGGAAGTCAAACCGTTTGCCCTCCTCCTCAAGCTGCGGGTGCAATCCCGGGTGATGCCGCCCTGGCACATCGATCGTGCCGTTGGCATCCGGGATTTCAAGAACGACCGCTCACTGACCGACCAGCAGATTGCCACCATCGTCAACTGGGTGGATGCCGGCGCGCCGCGCGGCAGCCCCAAGGATCTGCCGCCACCGGTCACCTGGCCCGACCCCGCCGCGTGGCAAATGGGCGAGCAGTTCGGCGAGCCCGACCTCGTCGTGCGATCGAAGCCGTATACCGTGCAGGCAACCGGGCAGGACAAATGGTGGCGGCCGCTGGTGGAAACCGGACTGACCGAGCCGCGGTGGGTTCGGGCCATCGAGATCAAGCCTTCGTTTCCGGGAGGCCGCAAGGCGGTGCACCATGTGCTGACCCTGCTGGAGCAACATGAAGAGGGCGTCACCGGATTGGCCGAAAGCGCGGCCCATAGCGGGGCTCCGATGAGCGCCGGCCTGTTCATGGAGTGGGCCGTCGGGAAGACCGGTGAGGTGTTCCCCGAAAACGCCGGAAAACTGATTCTACCGGGAGCCAAGATCCGCTGGGAAGTCCACTACTATGCCGTCGGGGAGAAGATCACCGACGACGTAGTGGAAATGGGGATTTGGTTATATCCCAAAGGGGTGGTTCCCAAGAGCCGAACCATTCTCCGCATGTTCAACGCCGCCCCGGGATCCCATCTCGACATCGCGCCCGGTCAAGCCAGCATGACGCAGAACTTTTACGTCCTCCCCGCTCCGGCGCGGCTGGAAAACTTTCAGCCGCACATGCACATGCGGGGGAAAGCGATGAGCATGGAGGCGGTGTATCCCGACGGAAAGCGCGAGCTGCTGAGCATGGTCAGCAACTTCCAGTGGCGCTGGCATGTCAACTACATCTTCGCCGACGGCGCTGCACCGCTGATGCCGAAGGGAACCATGCTGGTCTTCACCGCCTGGCACGACAATACGAAGGCCAACCCGAACAATCCCGATCCCGAGCAATGGGTGGGGTGGGGCGATCGTACAGTCGATGAGATGGCCCACGCCTGGGTGGACGTGACGTATCTCGAACAGGCCGAATTCGACCGGCTGGTCGCAGAGCGGAAGGCGAAACGCGCGACCCAACCCTAGAGGATCAGATCGCCAACGCCAGCCCACCGTATGACGTACCCTTGGGTATCTCGACGGGATAAGACCATCATGGCCAGGCTCATTCTCCCCACTCTCGTGCTGGCGTCCCTGCCCGTGTGGGCTTCCCCGCTTCCCGCCCAGGGTGGAGGTGGCGCTAACTCGAACGACCCCCGAGTCCTGGCCCGCCGGGAGGCCGGCCGGCTGGACAGCGAAGGCAAGACCACCGAGGCCCGGGTCATCATCCAGCGATTGATCGATGATGCTCCCGACCCGCAAGCGAAGGCCGCCGCCCAGCGGTTCATGGCGCTGTCGTACGGATTCGATGCCGATTGCGCCAACGCGGTCAAGTACGAGGAGATGGTCATCGCGTTCTGGAAGACCCGTGAATCCGCGGAGCCACAGAATGCTTTCTACCAGCAGGGGGAGATGGCCAACGAGGCCGCCCGGGTCTGCATCGATGCGGGAGACCTGAGCACGGCGGAGAAGTACTATCGCCTCGGCAGTGAGCTCGGAAACAAGGAGCCGGCACCGAGGACCCACCCCCAGAGCCTCTGGGATTTCCGGCTGGCGCATGCCCTGGCGCGGATCGCGGCGCGGCGAGGGGACAAGGCCACCGCCGAACGGCACGTGGCGGAGGCCCGGCGCGCACTGGACCAGGATTCGGTGATGGCCCGGGAGCAGGAGCGATACTTTCCGTACCTTGCCGGCTATGTCGCGCTCTATACCGGGGATCTGAAGAAGGCAGAAGCCGACCTGACGACAGCGATCGGCCGGAACCAGAACGATCCTTTCATGCACTACCTGCTGGGCGAGGCCTTCGAGCGGCAGGGCAATGTCGCAAAGGCCCGCGAGCTCTATCAGAAGGCGTACGATCTCGCAACCGGGCATAACCCGCCAGCCGCGTTCACCCGGCCGGCCGCTCGCAAGAAGCTGGCCGGATAGCCCCGACCGGCGTCGATTCTCACCTTGAGGACTGCACCGTCATGCGACTGATTCTTGCCGCGCTCACCGCCGGCCTCCCGACGCTCGGGTTCGCGCAGGCTCCAGCTACCCCCGCACCGCCTGCACAGCCGGCCCAGGTCCAGGACGATTCGATCCGGACCCTGGTGAGCCGCCTCGAGCTCGAGCGCTACAAGGCCACCATCAAGGGCCTGACCCAGTTCGGCGACCGCCGCCAGGGCACCGATCGCAATCGGGCCGCGGTCGACTGGATCGAGGCCCAGCTCAAGAGCTACGGCTGCCCGACCGACCGAATTCAGTACGAGTACACCGGCCGGCAGCTTCGACTCCCAGGGGATACCACGACCCGCCGGCCGGCGACACCAGCCACCAACCGGCCGCCGGCGAACCCCGTGAAGGGATTCCGGGGACCAACCGGCGTGAATACCGACCCTGAGCGACAGCCCGACACGACCCTGCGGCGGATCAATGCTCAGCGGGATGAGCCGGGAGCGCGCGAGGAGGTCTATTGCACCAAGGTCGGCAAGACGAGGCCGGGCGAGATGTACATCATCGGCGCCCATATGGATGGTCACGGGTTCGGCGCGGCGGCGAATGACGACGGCTCCGGAACCGCAATCGTCATGGAGCTGGCCCGCATCTTCAACATGCCCGATGTCGAGACCGACGTCACGATCCGTTTCGCCCTGTGGAACAACGAGGAGACCGGCCTGAACGGTGCCCGCGCCTACGTGGCCCAGCGCAAGGACCTCCAGGGCAAGGAAGACCCGGCGGGCTCAGGGAAGTATCCGGAACCCACATGGCTCGGCATGATTCAGCACGACATGATGCTGTTCGACCATGGCATGCCGGGGCCCGATGGGAAGGTGAGCCCGGAGCAACGGCGCGAGGCGGACGTCAACATCGAATTCAGCGGGACCTCTGCCAAAGCCGACGGGGCCCAGAAGCTCGCCTGGCTCTTCCGCCGCGCCAACGACCGCTATGCCACCGATTATCCGGCGGCCGTGGGCGACCGGATGAGCAACACCGATTCAGGCGCCTTTCAGGATCTGGTCGCGTCGATCTCCCTCCGGGAAAACGAACGCCTGGCTCACATCGGCACGGGGTGGGACCCGCAATGGCATCAGCCCACCGATGTGTACTCGACGTACTCGGATAAAGACTTCCGGCTGGGGCTCAACGCGGCCCAGACCACACTGTCAGCGATTGCTCAGCTTGCCGGAATCCGGCTAAAGAAGTAAGAGCCAATAGCCAATAGCCGATAGCCAATAGCCCCTTTCAGTGAGGGCAGTCCCCATGCGTCACTTTCCTCTCGTCACCGTGCTGCTCGGCTTTGTGGCTGGGTCCGATCTTCCTGCGCAGCCGCAGCCCGAGGCCAGGCTGGTGCGGTACCCGCATGTCCACCAGAACAAGGTCGCCTTTACGTACCTCGGCGACATCTGGACTGCGAACGTGGATGGCAGCGACGTGCGCCGGCTCACCGTGCATACGGCGAGGGATGCCTACCCTCGATTTTCTCCGGATGGGCGGACGATCGCGTTTTCGAGCAACCGTTACGGCAACTTCGACGTCTTCATCGTTTCCACCGAGGGCGGTCTGCCCGCCAGACTGACCTACCACTCGGCGGCGGATCAGGTGCTCGGCTGGTCGCCGGATGGCCGGCGGGTGCTGTTCGCAAGCCAGCGAAGCGAACGGTGGGCCCCCATGCTCTATACCGTGGACCTGGTGGGCGGGTTGCCGGTTTCGGCGGGGCCGGACATCGGCGTGGCCGGGTCGTTTTCTCCCGACGGCGGCCAGATCGCGTTCAATCGCAAATCCCAGGTGTACTGGCGCAAAGGGTACCGCGGGTCGAACCAGTCCGACGTCAGCGTGATGAACGTGGCGTCGGGAAACTTCACCGAGCTCACCGACTTCGCCGGGATGGATAGCTGGCCGATGTGGGGGAGGGACGGATTCATCTATTTCGTCAGTGACCGGGATGGCAATGCCACCAATCTCTACCGGGTCTCCGACCAGGGAGGCACCGCGGAGCGAGTGACCACGTTCAACGCCGGTGACGTGCGCTGGCCGGCGATGTCCGCCGACGGCCGGACCATCGCCTTCGAGCACGACTTCGGACTGTGGCTGATGGATGTCGGAACGCGCCAGGCCCGGAAGATTCCGTTGCGGATTGCCGCAGAGGTGCAGGCCAACCTCAGCGAAAGCCGGGTGTTCCGCTCGGAAGCCGACGACTATGCCCTCGCCCCGGGAGGCCGGCGGATCGCCTTCTCGATTCACGGCGAGGTCTTCACGGCACCGATTGAAGAAGGCGACCTGCGACAGGTTACCCACAGCGCCTGGCGGGACGTCAGTCCGACCTACTCGCCCGATGGCAGCCGGCTGGCCTGGGTGTCGGACTCGAGCGGCCGGGAAGAAATCTGGGTCGCGCCGGCGGACGGCGGTCCCGCCGAGCGGATCACCGATATCGACGCACTCAAGCCGGGCTTTTCCTGGTCGCCCGACGGGAAGACGCTCGCGTTCACGACCTCAGACAACCGGCTCCGGGTCTATGGCTTCGACACCCGGCGGACGACGATCCTGGTCACCGGGCGATACGGCGGGATCAGTACGCCGGTCTGGTCCCCGGACGGCAAGTGGATCGCGTACGCCCGGTCGGGGGTGGATCGTCAGAACGACATCTACCTCGTGGCGGCGACGGGCGGGGAGGAACATCAGGTCACGTTCGATTCCTACAACGACAACGCGCCGGAGTTCTCTCCCGATGGCCGGACCCTCTATTTCCGCAGGGTGGAAGGAGTCCAGAGCGGGTTAGGCGGGCAGGCCCTGGCCCAGCTCTGGGCGGTGGGGCTGGAGAAGCAGACGTTCGATCCCGACGATCCCGATCTCCGGCCGGCCGAGGATACGGCCCGGCGCGCTGGCGGGCGTCAAGCACCCCCCAGGGACCTGGTGATCGACTGGGCCGGGCTCGAACGACGCACCCGCAGGCTCACGAACATGCCGTCCGCAGTCGCCGCTTTTGCGGCAGCTCCCGATGGCCGGACGCTGCTGTTCGCAACCCAGGAACAGGTCGGCGCGCGCACCGGCGTCGCGCTCTTCACCATCGGCGCGGATGGGCGGCGGGTGAACCGGCTCACCTCGCTCACGGCCCCGGCCGGAGCCCAGGAAGAGGAGGGTGCCGGCGCAGGCGGGGGCGGTGGCGTGAGCAACCTGACCTACGCCCCCGACGGGCGAACGGTGTACTTCCAGCGGGGCGACGGCGTCTTTGCCCTCGCGACGACCGGCCAGGCGAATCCGCAGCCTCGGCGCATCGCGTTCAGCGCCCGGGTGGATATCGATCTCTCCGCCGAACGAACCCAGATGTTCGACGACGCCTGGCGCACCATGAAGTACCGTTTCTACGACACCGAGATGCACGGCAAGGATTGGGATGCCATGCGGACCAAATACCGTCCGCTGCTTGCTCACGTCGGTGATCGCGACGAGTTGCTCAACATCGTCAACGAGATGATCGGCGAGCTCAACGCCTCCCACACCGGCGCTGCGGCTCCACCGGGGGGGGGAGGAGGAGGCGGTGGAGCCGGCCAGGCAGCCGGAACGACCACCGTCCATCTCGGTCTCGACCTCCAGCCGGATCCCAGCGGACGGTACAAGGTAAGCCACATCTACAAGGGCGGACCGTCGGACAAGGACTGGGTCAAGGTGAGTGTCGGGGACTACCTCATCGCCCTCGATGGGGCGCCGGTCAACGTCGGCGACAACTACTGGAAGCTGCTCAGCAACAGGCTCAACCGGCGGGTTAGCGCTTCCTTCAATAGCCGTCCGGTGGCCGAAGGCGCGTGGTCGACCCGGATTGACCCCGTGCCCGTAGGACAATTCAACGGGCTCCGCTATGAACGCTGGGTCGAAGTCCGAAAGCAGATGGCCGACAAGCTGTCCAATGGGCGGGTGGGCTACCTGCACATTCAGGCGATGAACCAGCCCTCGCTCCGGCGGTTCGAGAAGGAGCTTCGGGAAAATCGGGACAAGGACGCCCTGGTCATTGACCAGCGATGGAACGGCGGCGGCAACATCGAGCAGGAATTGCTGCAGATCCTGGTCCAGCGGCAGTATCAGATCTGGCAGCCCCGAGGGACCGAGATCAACAGCCGTCCGTTCATGGGATACTTCGGACCCAAGGCGGTCCTGCAGAACTGGCGATCGGCATCGAACGCCGAGATGTTCCCGGCCGGCTTCAAGGCCCTGGGACTGGGTCAGGTGATCGGCGAGCCAACGATGGGCGCGGTCATCGGGACCGGGAGCTACTCGCTGATCGACGGCTCAACGGTTCGGACGCCGGGCGTCGGGGTGTATCTGGCCGACGAAAAGCAAACCAACATGGAGAACTACGGAGTCCAGCCGGATATCGTCGTCGCGCACCGGTCCGAGGACGAATTGGCGGGACGTGACCCGCAGCTCGAGCGGGCCGTCCAGGAGCTGCTGAAGAAGCTGGGAGGCAAGCAGGCCGCACCGATACCTCAGTAGCAGCTATCGGCTATCGGCTGTCGGTTTTTGGCCTACCCGCTGGCTTTCGTTGCGGGAAGGATTTCCCGGAACGCGGTCATGAACTTCGTCATTTCGGCCGGGGTGCCGATGGACACCCGCAGGTGTTCCATGAGCGGGGGGAACGGCCGGCCCACCAGCACGCCCTTCTTCCGGAATTCCTCGATGACCGGCTGAATGGGCTTCCTCAGATTGACCATGAAGAAGTTGCACTCGGACGGGATCGTCTCGTAGCCCATCGCGTTGAGCTGCGACGTGGCCTTGGTCCGTTCTTCGACGGTGACCTTCTTCACCCATGCTTGAGACGCGGTGTCATTGAGCGCCGCGACGCCGCCCCATTTCACCACCGCGTTGATACTCCCGGTGCTGAACGGCCGCATCCGCTGCAGCAGATCCCGGGGCGCCACCGCGTACCCCAGCCGCATGCCGGCCAGCGCGGCGATCTTGGAGAAGGTGCGCGCGATGATGACCTGACGGCCCTCCAGGACGTAGGGAATCGAGGTCGCATAGGCCGGATCTTCGACGAAGTGATGATACGCTTCGTCGATGAGCACCGGAATATCCTCGGGGATCCCGTCCAGCAACCGGGCCACGTCCTGCCTGGACACGGTGCGGCCGGTCGGATTGTTCGGATTGCAGAGGTATACGAACCCGACGTCCCGGTAGTTCTGCTTGACCGCCCGGATCATGGCCGGGATGTCCTGGGTGAAATCCTTGAGCAACGGCAGCTTGATCTGATCGGCCTTGAGCGACGCGGCGTGCTGATACAGGATGTTGTAGGAGGGCTCCACACCGACCACTTTCTTGCCGTCCTGGAGCAACGCGGTACAGGCGATATCGAGTATCTCTCCCGATCCCGCCCCCAGCATGACGTGCTCGTTCTGCACCCCGTGGTGCTTGGCGATCGCCTCGGTGATGCCCCCGTCGGGATAGCCGTAGCGGTTGGCATACTTGAAGGCGTTGGTCATCGCCTTGAGCACCGATTCCGGCGGACCGTAGGGATTCTCGTTGTTGGCGAGCTTGGCGAGGGCGTCGTACTCATCCGCGGTTCGCTGCTGCCGCTGGCCCTGCGCAGCCTGGGACCAGAGTCGGATGCCGGGTTTCAAACCGAGGACGCCCACCGCCGTTGCAACGCCGCCGAAGAAGCGCCGCCGCGTGACCGGATACAGAGTGCTCATCGCATTCCCCCCTGGCTTGTTCAAGACACCCATGACAGGTCCTGTTTGCCGATCGGCAGCCGGCGAATTCTCCGCCCGGTGGCCTCGAAGATCGCATTGCACAGCGCCGGAATCACCGGCGGAAGGGCCGGCTCCCCTAACCCGGTAGGAGGGAACTCGGTCTTCCGGAAATGTACCTCTATCGGCATTGCCTGGTTGAGCCGCAGCAGCGGAAAGTCGTTGAAGTTGCCTTGAACCGCCCGGCCCTTGTCGATCGTGATTTCCTGGAAGCGCGCTTCGGCGATGCCGTCGAGCACCGACCCTTGAACCTGATTCTCCGCGTTGCTCGGGTTGATGACCTCGCTGCCGATATCTCCCGCGACCCAGACCTTCTCTACCGTCAAGCCCCCTTGCCGGGTCACGCTCACCTGGACCACCTCGGCGAAGTGCCCTCGATGGCTGTAGTGGAACGCCACCCCCATTCCCCTGCCCCGCTCCTTCTTGCGGGCGGCCCAGCCGGATTTCTCCGCCACCAACTCCAGTACCCCTTTCATCCGGGCGGCGTTGACCCCCTCCCCGTCAGGGGCACCCGCCAGGAGGGCCAGGCGGAAGTCGAGTGGGTCTGTTCCGGCGGCGTGGGCAAGCTCATCGAGAAACGATTGCACCACGAACGCCACGCCGTTGCTGGTGGGGGCGCGGAGGAATCCGGTCGGGACGCCCAAGGGCATCACCGATGCGTCCAGCGCGAAGTTGGGAACGAACCGCTGGGGGAATTCCGTGGCCCCCAGCCCGGCGGCCGGAGCGAAGCGCTCCCCTTCCCCAAAAGACACAAAGTGATCGCGCCAAGCTGTAAGCTTGCCGGATCGGTCCACCCCACCGGTGAGAAAGTGAAAACCGGCCGGACGATAAAAATCGTGCCGAATGTCGTCCTCGCGGGTCCACAGCAGCTTGACCGGGACTCCGGCCTTTACCGCAAGGGCTGCGGCTTCGACCATGTAGTCGTTGTTGAGCCGCCGCCCGAATCCCCCACCGCTCCGGGTGATATGAATGGTGATGCTGGTTTCGGGAATCCCGAGGGTCCGCGAAACCAGGCCCCGGCCATTGGCAGGTGATTGGGTCGGCGCCCAGATCTCCAGCTTGTTGTCCCTGAACCACGCGGTACAGTTCATTGGCTCGAGGGCCGCGTGGGCCAAGAACGGATAGAAGTACTCGGCCCTGACGACCTTCGCGGCTCCGCTCAGCGCGGCCTCAGGATCTCCGTCCTTGCGGACTGAGCGTTGGGGTGCCTGCCGGGCCAGCTCGCCTGCGCGATCCGAGAATCCAGCGCTGCTCTGTTCTGCCGTCGCGCCCTCGTTCCACACCACGCGCAGCTTGGTTCTCGCCTGGCGAGCCGCCCACCAGTTATCCGCGAGAATGGCAACCCCGCCCAGAAGGCCGTTGAGCGCATTGCCTTGCCCCGGCTCGACGATGAAAGCCTGCTTGACCCCCGGCTGTGTTCTGATGACGTCGAGATTGGCGCTCTGTACGGTACCGGCAAACACGGGGCACTTTTCAATTACGGCGCAGAGCATGCCCGGCATGGTCACGTCTATCCCGAAGAGCGGTGTGCCGGTAACGATCGCGTGATTGTCCACCCCGCGGATTCGCTGCCCGATGATGCGAAAGTTCTTGGGATCCTTGAGGACCACCGACTCCAGCGTGGGGGCCGGGATGGCCGCGGCCCGCTCCAGGAGATCGCCGTACTTGAGGCCTCGGTTGGTGGGAAGGTGGGTGACCGTTCCGGCAGTCGTCGTGCATTCCCCTTCAGGCACGTTCCAGGTCTGGGCCGCCGCACTCACGAGCATGGCCCGAGCCGCCGCGCCGACCCGACGCATACGGGTCCAGTGATTCGGCGTCGCGGTGCTGCCTCCCGCAGACTGTTGAGTGAACTTGCTGGTATCGAGAGGCGCCTGCTCGATTCGAACGCTTTGCCACTCCACGTCGAGCTCGTCGGCGATGATCATCGGCAGCATCGTCTTGACCCCCTGGCCGATTTCGGGGTTCTGGGCGATGATCGTGACCATCCCATCCGGACTTACGCGGATGAACGGGTTGGGAACAAAGTCCGCGAGGCCGCGACTCCCTGCCCCCATAACCCGCGCCGCCCGCCCGACTCGTGTTCCAATCACCAGGGCTCCGCCGGCGACCAACGCAACCTGAACGAACTCCCGCCGGGTAACCGGGGATGAAGTTTTCATGGCTTGGCCCTCCCCACCGGGCTGGCCACATTCGCAGGGAGCGTCGCGGCGAGGTGGACCGCCTGCCGGATCCGCAGGTAGGTGGCGCAGCGACAGAGGTTGCCGTTCATCGCGGTGTCAATGTCGGCATCGGTGGGCTTCGGCTTGCGGGCCAGCAAGGCCGCGGCACTCATCAACTGGCCGGCCTGGCAGTAGCCGCACTGGGGAACGTCCAGCTCCTCCCAGGCCCGTTGGAGCGGGTGCGTCCCGTCGGGCGAAAGGCCTTCGATCGTCGTGATGTCTTTTCCGGCCACCGCCGCAACAGGAGTCACGCAGGATCGGGTGGGAACGCCGCCGAGGTGGACGGTGCAGGCACCGCACTGAGCGATCCCGCAGCCGAACTTGGTTCCCTTGAGATCGAGCACATCACGGAGGACCCAGAGCAGGGGCATGTCGGTTGGGACGTCCACCGTGACGGCCTTGCCGTTCACCTTGAAGGTGGTGCTCATGGCTTCACGTACCTTTTGAGGGCGCGGGGGCCGACTTCAGCCCCGTAGATGTTCCCCTTGGAATCCGCGGCGACGCCTTCAGCGGCGCTGGTGTTGGTGGCGGCTTCGTTGGGATCGGGGATGAAAGCCGACACCTTGCCGTCCCGGGCGCTCCCGATCCGGATTCCCCGCTTCCAGGCGCCGTTCGCCGGGTTGACCGACCCGGATTCCGAATCGGTCACGTAGATCACGTCATCCTTATCTATGTATATCCCGCTCGGTCTGCTGAACTGGGACCAATGGGCCAGGACCTTCCCGTCCTGGTCGAAGATCTGAATCCGGTTGTTGGAGCGGTCGCCCACGAAGAGGCGGCCCTGGGAGTCCATGGCGAGGGCGTGGGGCTGGGCGAGCTGGCCGGGTCCGGTCCCCTTTGTTCCCCATGTCTTCAGCAGCTTGCCATCTTTGTCGAATTTGAGGATGCGGGCGTTGGCAGTGTCGGCGTCGGAGTGGCCTTCGGAAACGAAGATGTCGCCATTGGGTGCGACCAGGACGTCATTGGGCTGCCAGAAGAACTCGGCACCCTTGGCTCCGGCGGCTTTCCCCAGCGTGAGGAGCACCTTCCCGTCGGGGCTGAATTTGATCACCTGATGGCCCTTGCCGGGGGTGTTGCGCTGGGCAGCCGTCCCGGTACAAGCGCAATCGGTGACCCAGACATTTCCCTCCCGGTCCACGAAAATCCCGTGGGGCGAGAGGATCAATCCGGCACCGAAGCTTCGGACCATCGTTCCGGTCGAATCGAAGAGCATGACGGGATCGAGATTCGAGCCGGCGCAGCTGTTGGTCCCGCACCGCTCGGCTACCCAGATGCTGACCCCGTCCTTCGCGATGTCCACGGCGCTGGTGGAGCCCCAGGTTCTCCCTTCTGGCATACGAGCCCAACCCTCGACGGTCCGGTAGGGATTCGGTAAATCATTAGTTGGAACGGGGGGGGGCGCCGGCGTCTGAGCCACAGCCTGGGAGGCCAGCACCGCGAGGAGAAGGGCGATTGGGCGCATGAATACAACGTACTCGATTGGGACAAGGGCGGCTAACCGGCTGGTCGGCCGTGCGGTGCGGCCCGGATCAGCGCTGGGAGCCCTGCTCCTCCAAGCCCTGGCCTGCCCGCCGACGGGACCCTCCTGGAGCGTCGCGCGAAACGACACCGTTCTGGAAGTCGGCTACGGAAAGGGCAGCGACCTTCCCCAGGTTGCAGCCCTGCATTTGGCCAGCAGCTACCTTCGGCTGAACCCCGGACCCAGTTCGGGATGGGGCACCTCGGTCGTTCTACTGCCTTCCTTTTGGTCGGGGGGCACCTTGCATCAGGGGGCGCCGGTCGAGGCCACCTGGGAATCCCGCGGAGACGACCTGATCCTTAGTCTCCGAGGGACCCTCGCCGGGCTGACGGTCGCGCTGGAGGTCCGGATGAGCCCTCCCGCCGGAGATTCCTTGCGAGCAACCGTAACGGGAAGGGCCGAGGGAGATATCCAGCTCGACGCGCGGCCCGGCGAAGCCTTCAAACTGTTGATGCTTTCCTCCATGCACATCGCTCCCGACCGGTGGGACACCCAGTCGGCCACCATCAGTGGGGAGACATTGGCCATCCCGGGAGCAGGATGGATCGTGAACCCGGCGGTCACCGCGGGCCGGTTTGGCCTGCGGGGCGGAACCTCGGCATGGAAGGTCAATGCGCCGACCATCGAGATCTCGCTCGAGGAGCCTCGCGCGATCACGGGTTGGGTGACGCCGAGCACCGATCCCAATGACGACAACGTCGGCTTCTGGGCCGCTTCCGATCGAGTCGTCCCGGCTTGGCGGTATGCGATTGTGGCTCGCCGCTGACCCTCCCTGGCGGCCCCTGTGACAGCGAACGGCGTCGTCCCCCCCCCCGCTTCCCCCGAACCCCTTGCCACTCTGACCCCAGTCGTATTACACTGTAATACATGAAGGAAATGCCCATCACCGTTCGGCTCGACCGAAAGCTGCAGCGGGAGCTGCTCCGGCTCAGCCGCCAGCTCGGTCGGAGTCGGAGCGAGATCGTCCGGGATGCCATCCGGCGCCAGCTCGCCTTGCTCCGTTTCGAGCAGACCCGCCGCAGCCTGCTTCCCTTGGCCGAGGCCCAGGGCATCCTGACTGACGAGGACGTCTTTCGCCTCGTTTCGTGAGGATCTACTTCGATACCAACGTTCTCATTAGTGCCTACGTTGCTCGGGGCATCTGCGCCGATTTGCTGCGGTTCACCCTCGCCCGCCACGAAGTCGCCACCGGTGAGGTCAATCTTCTGGAACTCCGACGCGTTCTCAAGGAGAAGTTCCGGGCCACGGCGGGCCAGGTCGCTGTTGTGGAGGCGGAGCTCAGAGACCAGACCATCATTCCCAAGCCTGAGGCGCCGTCGGATCTACCTATCAAGGATCCAGCAGATCGGTGGGTATTGGCGTCAGCCGTGGCCGGCGGCGTCGACCTGCTCGTCACCGGAGATCAGCACCTCCTGGCCATCGCGGACCGAGCTCCGTTACCGGTTCTTTCCCCTCGCGAGTCTTGGGAGTTTCTTCGGAAGCTAGGATAGCCAAGGGAAGGTCCGAAAACCCGGGTAACAGCAAATTCCAAGAACCTGGGTTAGGCCCTGACTGCGGCCGCACAACAATCACCCTGGCGGCAAGTTGACCCCCGCACGACATTCCCGGCATGACCCTGCGCGCCATTCGCATCGCGGCGAGCCTCGGCCACGACGGCCCGGAGCGGTGCGAGCTCGGCCCCGACCTCGCTGCGGCCCTGAGCGAGGCGAAAGCCCGTGCTCCCGCGGCGCTGGTGATCTGTGATGATGACGCCGGCCGGCTCGACGACTGTCGAGCACTCATCATCGATCGGGGCCGAAAGCACCCCGCCAAACCCCTCGCGCAGTTGTTGCTGGGCCAGAACCGGATCCCCTTCATTCGAGGCGGTCACACGTCCCCAGGCCAGATGCTCCGAAGCGTGCGAGCTCTGATCGATCGCGCTCTCGCGGACCGCGACGGGAATGTCTACCTGGTGGGTGCGGAAAGGCGGGCCTTCGAAGAGCTGTGGGACCGGGCAGCCGACCCTCGCCCGCCGCGCGCGTCCACGGCGGGTGGCGACCTCCCGCGGGCAGCTGTGACTCCGGAGCCGGCGGCGGCAGCCCGAGGTGGCACCCTGTTCTCTCTCCTGGCCGAGTTGCAGGTCCCCGAGAGCGTGCGGGAGCGGTTCATCGGGGATTCGCCCGAAGCCGAGCTGGTGCTGCAACTGATCCTGCGGGCCGCCAAACAGGAAGACCCGGTACTGATCCTGGGGGACACCGGGACCGGCAAGGAAGTGGTGGCCCGGTTGATCCACGACCAGAGCTCCCGGCGGCTGCAGAGCTTTACCGCGGTCAACTGCGGTGCGATTCCGAAGGAACTGCTCGAATCCGAGCTGTTCGGCTATGAGAAGGGGGCGCACTCGACGGCGACGACCCGTAGGGCCGGTCTCTGGCAGCGGGCCGACGGCGGGACGCTGTTCCTGGACGAAATCGCGGACCTGTCCCTGGATCATCAAGTGAAGATCTTCCGGGCGCTCGAGCACGGCGAAATCCGGCCGGTCGGGGCCGATCGGGAAATCAAGGTGGACGCCCGGGTGATCGCAGCCACCAACCGGGACGTCTTCGGCATGATGCAGGCCGGAGACTTCCGGGAGGATCTCTACTACCGGCTCCGCGCGTTCATGATCCGGACGCCCGCGCTGCGGGACCACGCCGACGACATCCCGGTGCTGGCGACCCACTTCTGGCGCAGCATAACCCGCGACGCCGCGGCAGAGCTCCCCCAGGACATCCTGGGTGAATTGAGCCGGTACCGGTGGCCGGGTAACGCCCGGGAGCTCCGCATGGTGTTGTCGGGACTCTTCGGCCTGTTCGGCTCAGAGGCCCTGTCGGCGAATCACCTCCGGGCGGTGTTCGAATTCGAAGGCCAGGCGGGGAGCTCGGTGAACCGGCCGGCCTCGGCCGGTGAGCTGGACCTCCACCGGGTGGAGTGCCTGCGCCAGCTCCGCCGCGCCGATGAGGTCCTCCGGGCTGCCCAGGTGGGCCTCCGTCCCCTCGGGGCGGACCCTGCCGCGCTGGCTCCCCATCTTTCCGCGCTCGAGCGGAGGGTGAGCGAGCTCGAGGTGCTGTGTCTGCATCCGCTGCTCTTCGGGAGCGAGGCCACGTTCGGGAAGGTGCGTCGGGTCACGGCGCGCCTGGGATCGCTGGTGGGGTCGGTGCGATCCACCGGCGCGGTCGGATGGGCCGCTCCGGAGGACCTCGAGGCCGATTTCGCGTCCACGCTCACCACCATCTTCCGGGAAGTAGACCGGCTCCTCGGCGCCGCAGCCGGCTAAAGCAACTCGTCGAACTCGTTGGCCGTTCCGGGCCAACTCATCCAACTCAACCACATTTTGTCCTAACCCGCGGCGTTGCGGCGGGATGCTGCGGCATCCGCTTGGCACGGGACTCGCAGAGCAGTGGGCTATCTCAATCCCTCTATCCCACTATCCCTCTCTCCCACTATCCCACTGGCGATGGCCCACCTCTGGATCGAACAGCACCCCGAGTGGTTTGTCGTTCCACTCGAACGCGATGAACTCGCCCTCGCCGACATGCCCCCCCGGTCGGACCGGCGCGCGACGCTGATCAAGTCCGGTTCCGCCGGCAAGCACGACTGGCACCTGGTTGCGGCGAACCCCGACGAGATCCTGGTCAACGGGATGCCAGTGGTCGGCGGGATCCGGACCCTGCTCGATCGCGACGAGATTCGTGTCGCGGGCCTCGGCGCCCTGTTCTTCTCGACCGAACGGTTGGCTCGGATCGAGCCCCTTCCGGCAACGCTCCCCGGCGAGGTCGCCTGCCCCCGTTGCCGGCAACGGATGCAACCCGGGGTGCCCGCGGTGCGCTGCCCCTCGTGTGAGGTCTGGCATCACGCTTCCGACAACCTGAACTGCTGGTCCTACGGGGATACCTGCGCGATGTGCCGGCAACCGACCGCCCTGGATACCGGCTACCAATGGACTCCGGAGGACCTATGAGCCACGTCCTGCTCGTCGGCGCTGGCGGGAACATCGGATCACACGTTGTCCCCCTGCTGACCCGGATTCCGGAAATCACCAGGCTCACGCTCGTGGATCGCGACGTCTACGAAGACCGGAATCGAGG
>Ga0187892_10002257_pt1 | contig 39731 bp, 36 predicted proteins | sample MA1701073metaG_FD_139345 | JGI IMG/M metagenome (GOLD analysis project Ga0187892, IMG submission 139345) | Bio-ooze microbial communities from a basaltic lava cave in the Kipuka Kanohina Cave System on the Island of Hawaii, USA - MA170107-3 metaG ... | reverse complement strand
GCCGCCACCATTGCACGTCGTGATTGCCGGGAATGATATGCACGGGGGCGGTGGCCTCTGCCAAACGAATAAACGCCCGGGCACGCTGGAACTCGCCATGCCTGGCCCGCTGGGCCACGTCGCCCGAGATCACGACGGCGTCGGGACGCAGATCGGGAATCATGCGCTCCAGCGCCTCGATCTGCCGGATGTCGGCCAAGCCGCCGAAGTGCAGATCGGCCAAATGCAGGAGCTGCACGGTCACGATTCGACCTGCACCGTGTAGGTCAGCACGGTCTCACCGCCAGCCGCGACATGCAAGCGGAAGCGCGACTCCGTGGACGACAGCTTCTCCACCGGCACACTGCTTTCCGTGACGCGCCAGGTGCCGAAGTGGTTCTCGCGCACGTCGACGGTCACGGCCGTAGTCTTGGCGTTGGTCACGGTGACCCGGTACGACGCCGTGACGCGCTGCCGCGCCGGCATGCCACGCCGTGGCGGGGGGAGCGTCTCCTGGGTGTACTCGGTTTGCACGCGCAGGGCGCTCACGTCGAACGCATCGCCGGACTGGACGCGCACGTCCTTTCCCGCGGGTGTGTGCCCGATCGTCGCTTCACCGATCAGCTGCACCCGGCCCGCCGAATCGGGTTGGTAGAGCTGTACGGTGCCGCCCGGCAGGGGCCGGTCGCCGAACACCGAGCCGCGAGCGCGCTTGAACGTGTACCACACCTGCACCGGTACCGAGTTCTCTTCCTCCCCCATTTGGCCGATCCACCCGCGCCAGGGCAGCACGCCGGGGACCACGAATTCCTGCGTCACCGCGGTGGTCGCGCGCGGGAACAGGGCCGTCGTCACAGGCACGCCGGGTTCGAGAGAGAGTCTCGCCGGCAGTGTGTAGACATGAGTCTCGCCGACCGCTTGTTCAGCGGGCAGCGACGCTTCCGCCACCGCCATCGCCGGCGCGCGAGCGGCGACCCCAAAGAACCTGGGTTCAGGCGCCCGTGCCCGGTTGATCGAGCCGGAGACGAGCTGGACGTCCGCTGAGTCGACCCGCAGTGACTGCGGGCTCACTGTCGCCGCCCCCGCGATCGTCGCCTGCGCTCCCCCGATCAACGCCTGATACGTCGCTTCCCACGTTACGCCCTGCGTGATGTAGGCGAGCTGCGTGCTCGATCGGTTCCGGGTCGCCTCGATCGCGACCGCTGCTTCGGGCGCAGTCCGTACCAGGTCCGCCGGCACCAGTGGATCTCCGGGCGGCGACAACAGGATGCGGCCATCGGCGAGCCGATACTGTGGCGGGTCTACTCGGACGACCGTCGCCTGGACCGTGTCCCCCCTGGCCCGCACGAACGACAGCGTGCGTCCGGCGGCCCGCGTGATCGCCTCATTCAGATTGGTTGGATATCGGACCGTGGCACTGGTCACCGTCACCGCCGTGTCGGGCGAGAACAACGTCGCCGCATCGAGCCCCTCGATCTGCAGCGTGAGCTGATTGCGACCCTTTTGCAGCGACTGCGGTAGCGTCTTTCGTACGACCACTCGCCCATCGCCATAGATGGAAAGCGAGGTCTGCGCAGCGAGCCCCGGGGCGAGTAACCCACCAATCACCGCAACAGCTGATAGCCGACCGCTGATTGCTGATAGCGCCGTTCTCATTTCATCCACTCCATCGCAACGCGTCTCGCAATGAGAGACGTCAGGAGATACCACGTCACCAGGACGGCGGCGCCCATCAGACGGGCGGTGCGCTGCGCCGGTAAGGTCGCCATCAGATAGAGGGCGAGCGGCAGCGTGCTCCCCATCGCCACCCAGCGGCTGATGCGCCTGGCGCGCCGCACCAGCGTCCGCCAGCACTGGGAGCAGATACCCCCCACCGCGAGCCCCGGGACCATATCGCCGCACTTGGCGCAGGCGTGGCTAGGTCCGAGCGGCCACGGCGCGTGCGAAATCGGTCGTAGAAGCACGGCCTCCGAGATCCCTGGTCCGAACGTTGTCCTGCGCGATCGTCGCCTCGATGGCGCGGCGCAGGCGGTCCCCCGCCTCGTCTTCGCCCACGTGATCCAGCATCATCGCCGCGGCCAGCATCTGCGCCGTCGGGTTGGCAATGCCCTGCCCCGCGATGTCGGGCGCCGAGCCGTGGACGGCTTCGAAAATCGCCGCCTTCGCGCCGATGTTCGCGCCGGGCGCGAGCCCCAGACCGCCCACCAGGCCCGCCGCTTCATCGGATAGTATGTCGCCGAACAGGTTCGTCGTCACGATCACGTCGAACTGCTGCGGATTGATCACCAGCTGCATCGCCGTGTTGTCCACGATCTTGTCGTCGCACTCGATCACCCCCTCGTATTCCTTGGCGACGAGCCGGCCCGTCTCCAGGAACAGCCCGGAGGTCGCCTTGAGGATGTTGGCCTTGTGCACGATCGTCACCTTCTTGCGGCCATGGGCCTTGGCGTATTCGAACGCGTACCGACAGATGCGGCGGCTGCCGTCCCGCGTCATCACGGATGTCGCCTGGGCGACCGCCTTCGGGTCGTCGCCGACGCGGAACGTGTGATCCAGCCCCACGTAGAGCCCCTCGGTGTTCTCCCGAATGATGACGAGATCGATGCTCGAGTAGCGCCCGCCCGGCACGATGGTCTTGGTCGGCCGCACGTTGGCATACAGGTCGAACTCCTGCCGCAGCGCGACGTTCACCGACCGGTAGCCACCGCCCACCGGTGTCGTGAGCGGACCTTTGAGTGCCAGCTTGGTGCGGCGGATCGAATCGAGCGTGGCGTTGGGCAGCGGGGTGCCCGCCTTCTCCACCGCGCTCATCCCCCCGTACTCCTCGTCCCAATCGAACCGGACACCCAGCGCATCCAAGACGTGTAAAGTGGCCTGCGTGATCTCCGGTCCGATGCCGTCGCCCGCGATGAGCGTCGCCTCTCGCGCCGGCGACGTCACGGCAGACCGGGTGTCAGCGCCTTGACCGCCCGCGTGAGGGCGCTCCACGGGTCCTCGCCGTCCCCGCGGGCCACGGTGCGCCAGCCGACGCGGCCCAGCCGCGCGTCCACCAGGACGATGGCCAGCTCGGCCGTCGCCATGCGCGGATTGGGCGATCCCGCCGCGCGCCGGTACACGAGCGCCGCCGGCACCAGCGCGTAGCGCGCGTTCGCCAGGGCCACGAGCGTGCGCAGCTCGGCGCGCAGCGGATCGGGCACCATTTCCAGCTTTTCGGCCCGCAAGAGCGACGTCCCCATCTGGTCGGGGTTGGCGGCGAAGGTGGGCGAGCGGCGCGCTTCGCGGCGCAGCTCGTCGGGCAGCACCCAGTTCACTTCCGGCGACCGGGCCCGGATCAGCGTGCCGATCACGCTGTCGGCGGCGGCCAGCGCGGCGGTTCGGTTGCCGAGCTCGGTCCTCCAGCCCAGCGTATCCTCGGCCGCGATCAGCGTCAGCGGCAACAACGGAACGCGCGCGCTGGCGATGCCGGCGGTGGGCAGCGGCGCCGTGGGCGCAGGCACGGGAGTCTGGGACGATGCGGACTTGCCCCCGCATGCCGTGGCGCTGTAGAGCACGGTCGCGAACCACCCACCACGCACCACGCCGTTCAGAGCGAGTAAGGTTTTGTTTTTCAATCAATTGGTCCGATTCACGAAGCCAGGGTGAGGCCGCCGTCGACGACGATCGTTTGCCCCGTAATATGGCGGGCCGCCTCGCTGCAAAGGAATGTCACCACCCGGGCGACATCCTCGGGCTCGGCCACGCGGCCCAGCACCGACTCGTGCTCAGCGCGCTCCAGGATCTCGCGCGGCAGCTTGGTGATCAGCTCGGTCTTCACGAAGCCCGGTGCCACCGCGTTCACGTTGACGTTCGCCGATCCCAGGTCCACTGCGGCCGCCCGGGTCAGACCGATCAGGGCGGCCTTGCTCGCCGCGTAGTTCGCGATGCCGAAGCCCGGGCGAAATGCCTGGTGGCTCGAGATGTTGACGATCTTGCCGTAGCGCTGCGCGCGCAGGTGCGGAGCAACCGAGTGAATGCAGTTGAACGCTCCGGTCACGTTCGTGTCGAGTACCTCCTGCCACGACTCAGGGGCGAGCCGCCACAGCGCGCCGTCGTGGGTGACGCCCGCGTTGTTGACGAGGATGTGCACGCCACCCAGCCGCTCGCGCGCTTCCGCGACGAAGTGCTCGACCTGCTCGGCCTGGCGCACGTCGCACTGCGCGGAGTAGACGGCTACCCCATGGGCCTTGATCGCCGTCTCGGTCAGCAGCGCCTGCGCTGACACGTCGCGCCCGGGAAGGTTGACGTAGTTGAAAGCGACCGCGGTGCCGCGCTGCGCCATCTCGAGGCAGATCGCCCGACCGAGACCGGTGGCGCCGCCCGTCACGAGCGCGACCCGCCCCGAAAGGGATTCCCCCGCGAGCCGCGGGTCCGGCCGCTCCTGCGCCACGGCCGCCCCCCCCCCGGCAGGGGTCGGTCCAGTCCGCGCGGCCGTGGACCACGGGTAAGAGCCCAAGCGTTTCGAACCTACCGGGCGATTTGAACCCCTGCAAGTCAAGGCATAACTTGGGCCTATGCCTCGTCTCCTGCGCGCCCTGATCTGGGTGCTCGTGGCCGGCCTCGGCGCGGTGGCGTTCGGCATCCTGGCAGTGGCCCGGGGGGAGACGATTAACGCGGCCTGGCTCGTCATCGCGGCGGTATGCACGTACGCCGTGGCCTACCGCTTCTACTCGAAGTTCATCGGCACCCGCGTGTTCAGCCTGGATGCGCGCCGCGCGACCCCGGCGGAGCGGCTCTCCAACGGCCGGGATTTCGTGCCCACCCCCAAGTCCGTCCTGTTCGGTCATCATTTTGCCGCCATCGCCGGAGCGGGACCGCTGGTGGGGCCGGTGCTCGCCGCGCAGTTCGGCTTCCTGCCGGGCACGCTGTGGCTCGTGATCGGGGTCGTGCTGGGCGGCGCCGTGCAGGATTTTACGATTCTCTGCTGCTCGATCCGTCGCAACGGCAAGTCGCTCGGTCAAATGGCGAAGGAGGAGATCAACGCCGTCGCCGGTGGGACGGCGATGGTGGCGGTGCTGTGCATCATGATCATCCTGCTCGCCGTCTTGGCCTTGATCGTGGTCAACGCCCTCAAGGCGAGCCCGTGGGGGTTGTTCACGATCGCCTGCACGGTGCCGATCGCGCTGCTGATGGGATGGTGGATGAAGGTGTGGCGGCCGGGCAAAGTGGGGGAGGCGTCGGCGGTGGGGGCGGTGCTGCTGATCGGGGCGCTCGTGGCCGGCGGGTGGGTCGCGGCCCATCCCACGCTCGGGCCCGCGTTCACGCACTCCGGGACGACGCTCACCTGGATGATGGTCGCCTACGGGTTCATCGCGTCGGTGCTGCCGGTGTGGATGCTGCTCTGCCCGCGCGACTATCTGTCGACGTTTCTCAAGATCTCGACCATCCTGATTCTGGCGGTCGCGATCGTGATCCTCCTGCCGCCGCTCAGGATGCCGGCGCTGACGCCGTTCGCCACGCAAGGTGAGGGACCGGTCTTCGCGGGCACGCTGTTCCCGTTCGCGTTCATCACGATCGCCTGCGGCGCCGTGTCGGGGTTCCACTCGCTGGTCGCGTCCGGGACGACGCCGAAAATGCTGGCCCGCGAGCCGGACGCCCGCATGATCGGCTATGGCGGCATGCTGATGGAGTCGTTCGTCGGCGTCATGGCGATGATCGCCGCGAGCACGCTCGATCCGGGCGTGTATTTCTCGATGAACACGACGCCGACGGGTCTGGCCGGCGCTGCGGAGATCCTGAACAGCGCGGGCTTCGTCGTGTCGCCCGATCAGATGCAGGCGCTCGCGGCGCAGATGGGCGAGCAGACCCTCGTCGGCCGCACCGGCGGGGCCCCGTCGCTCGCGGTCGGGATGGCGCACATCTTCTCCGGACTCACCAGCGTGCTCGGCGGAAAGGCGGCGACCGCGCTGTGGTACCATTTCGCCATCATGTTCGAGGCGCTGTTCATTCTCACCACCATCGATACGGGCACGCGGGTGGGGCGCTTCATGCTGCAGGAGGTGCTGGGCCACCTCTGGCCGCGCTTCGGCGAGACGTCGTGGTACCCGAGCATCATCGTCTCGAGCGCGCTGGTCGTGGCCGGGTGGGGATACTTTCTGTATCAGGGCGTGGTGGATCCGCTCGGCGGAATCAATTCCCTGTGGCCGCTGTTCGGCATCGCGAACCAGCTGCTCGCCGCCGTCGCCCTGTGCGTGGCGACCACGATCATCATCAAGATGGGCCGCGCGCGCTACGCGTGGGTGACGCTCGCACCGCTGGCGTGGATCGTTACCGTGACGATGACGGCCGGGTGGCAAAAGGTCTTCTCGGCTGACCCGAAGCTCGGGTTCCTGGCCCATGCCGCGTCGCTCGCCGGTTCGGCCGCGCCCAACGTTTCACGCCTCATCTTCAACGACCGCCTCAACACCGTCGTGGCGCTGTTCTTCATGACGGTGGTCGCGCTGTTGATTCTGGTATCGGTGCGGGAGTGGTGGCTGGTGCTGTCGAAGCGGAAGGCTGCGACGGTGAATGAAACGCCGTTCGTGGAGAGCGCCCAGGCATTCTCCCGCTGAGGATCAGGCCGCGCTGCCGAGGACGACGGCGATCACGTCCCGCTGTCGCGCGCGGTTGTCGAGATTCAGGGCGACGACCTGCTGCCATTGCCCCAGCGCCAGCCGGGCATCCACGATGGGGATGGCGAGACTGGTCTTGAGCAGCGCCGAGCGCACGTGGGCAAAGCCGTTGCCGTCTCCCCAGCGCGCGTCGTGCGCGTACGGCTGGTCGGTCGGCGCGACCACGTCGAGCGCGCGGCGCAGGTCGCTCAGTGCCCCGGCCTCGTACTCAATGGTGGTCAGCGCGCCGGTGGAGCCCTCGAGCTGCACGACCAGGACGCCGGTTCGCACCCTGGCATCCGTCACCAAGCCTTCGAGCTGGGGCGTGATATCCTCGTGGCCGAACTCGGCCGCGAGTTTGAATGACCAACGGCGGGTGTGCATGGTGTCGCTCACGAGAAGGCATGTATCAGTACGTGCCGGTGGAGCATCCGGCAAGCCGTGCCGGGCGCCACAACGACCACGGACGGATAGTTTTGGTTCACCTATGAATCGCCTCAGTCTCTTCGCCGGGCTCCTGCTGGCCCCGCTCCCGCTTTCCGCCCAGGACTCGACCCGTGTTGCCACGACGGCCCGGATCGCCGCCGCCCCGCAGATCGACGGACGACTCGACGAAGCGGTATGGAAGGAAGCGACCCCGTTGACCGACTTCGTGCAGCGCGATCCCGCGGAAGGCGCGCCCAGCACGGAGCGGACCGAAGTCCGAATTCTCACGGACGGGAAGGCGCTGTACATCGGGGCGTGGCTGTTCGACCGCGACCCGGCGGCCATCGTCCCGGGCGAACGGATCCGGGACGTCACGCTGGAGAACAGCGACTACTTCTCGATCATCTTCGACACCTATCAGGATCGCCAGAACGGGTTCGTCTTCGCGACGACACCGGCCGGCGTCGAACACGACGGGCAGGTGATCAAGGAAGGCGAGGGCGGCGGCGTCTTCCAGCAGGGACAGAGCCGGGCGCAGGCGGGCTCGGCCGGCGGCTTCAACCTCAACTGGGACGCCAGCTGGACCGTCGCCACCCGGGTCGACAGCCTGGGCTGGTACGCCGAGTTCCGGATCCCGTTCTCCACGCTCCGCTACGGGAAGTCCAGGCAGCAGACCTGGGGACTCAACCTGGCCCGCAACATCCGGCGCCGGAACGAGGAGTCGTTCTGGTCGCCGATTCCGCGGCAATACAATCTCTATCGGGTGTCGCGGGCCGGCCGCCTGGCGGGCCTCGAGGTCCCAAGTCAGCGCATCGCCACCATCACACCGTACGTGCTCGGCTCGGCGCAGCGGCTCTACTCTCCACCCACCGCGGCGGCGCCGTGGGACTCGACGCAGTACCCGGCCGAGGTCGGGGCCGACGCCAAGCTGGGCATCACCCCGAGCCTGACCCTCGACCTCACCTACAACACCGACTTCGCCCAGGTCGAGGTCGACGAGCAGCGGACGAACCTGACCCGGTTTCCCCTGTTCTTCCCGGAGAAGCGGCCGTTCTTCCTGGAAAACGCGGGCGTGTTCTCGGCCGGAACGCCGCAGGCGGTGGAGTTGTTTTTCAGCCGGCGCATCGGCATCGACACGGTGGGCAATCCCATCCCCATCGTCGGCGGGGGCCGGGTGACCGGCCGCGTCGCCGGGCTCACGGTCGGCGCGATGCAGCTGTTCACGGAACGGCGGGCGGGTATTCAACCAGCCAATGCCTATTCCGTAGGCCGGGTGTCGCGGGAGTGGGGTCGGTCGCGCGTCGGCCTGCTCGGCGTGCACCGCGTCGCCACGAGCGACGGCACCGACCGCAATACGACGCTGGGGCTCGACGGTCGCCTCACGCTGAGCGACCCCATAACGGTCGATTGGTGGGCGGCCACGACGAAAACACCGGGACGGACCGGCCGGGACGAAGCGTTCAGCGGGCGAATCGGATACAAGACCGGCCGGTGGGATAACGCGTTGCGCTACGCCCAAGTGGGCGAGGACTTCAATCCCGAAGTTGGGTTTCTCGGCCGGAGCGGCTACCGGTACTACGAGGCCGCGTTGTTCCACACGACGCCGGTGCAACACCGCTTCCTCCGCTACTGGCTGCCACACACCAACTATCGAGGCTACTACGGCTTCGACGGCAAGGTCCAATCCGATCAGATCCACATCGATCTCGGCCAGGCCGAGCTGAACAATGGCGGGGATATCGGTCCGGAGCTCAACGTGTTCCGCGAGCGGCTGACGCAGCCGTTTGCCATCGCCCGCGGGGTGACGCTGCCGGTCGGCGAGTATCGATGGACCAGCCTGGGGTTCGATTTCGCGACCAATCCGAGCGCGCCCGTTTCACTGCTCAACCGGATCGAGGCGGGACCGTTTTACAACGGGACGCGATACGGAGCGGCATCGACGCTGACCTTCCGGGGATCGGCGCTGACCGCATCGCTCTTGGTCGACTACAACACAGTGCGGCTCGACCAAGGGGACTTTATCCGCTCGCGGGTCGGGATCCGACTCGGCTACTTCTTCACGCCGCGGATCTTCACCCAGTCGCTATTTCAGTACAACAACCAGGCCGCGGTGTTCTCGGCGAACATCCGCTTTGGCTGGCTCAACACGGCGGGCACGGGACTGTTCGTAGTGCTCAACACCGCGGAGAACGCGACCGGGTTCTTCGCCTGGGATCGCGCGATCACGCGGTCGGTCCTCGTGAAGTTCACGCGCCAGTTCGGCACCGGCGGCTGAGCTCAGGGATCTCGGGACACGACGAAAAACCTCGTGTAGTTGGCCGCGTGGTCCTCGATGCCGCGGCACAGCACCACACCGCCGTACAGCGCCGCGGCCTGATCCGACGCGATCGCGGCATCCGCGGCCGCCCTGCCGTTCATGAGATCGCGCACGCTGCCCGCCGTGTCGTAGGCAGGCACGGCGACCAAGCCCGGGTGATCGACGAAGAATCTCCGGCATTGGGCGAGAGCCACCGGATGGGAGGCAACCCGGCACACCTGCGGCAGCGCGGTCCCGGGGCGGACGATCAGGCAATGCTGCACCCGGATCGTCGTCTCGCCCACAATACACAGACGGTGCGCGTGGAGCAGGTCGTTGGTTTCATGGAGCGGGCCGGTCAGCGAGTTTTCGATCGGGACGACGCCGCAATCGGCGCCCCCCGCCACCATCGTTCGGAACAGCTCCGGGAAATCGACGCAGGGCACGAGGCGGATGTCCGGCCCATGCGCGGCGAGGGCGGCCGCGTGGCTGTACGACCCGGCCTCGCCCTGAATGGCGACCGCTCTCACCCGTCCAACTCGGCAGCTCGGGTCAGCGCCACGAGCTTCCAGAATACATCGCGTACGTCTTCGGCCGGCAGCCCCGCATCGCGCGCGAGGGCCGCCGCCCGCCGGATGACCTCCGCTTCCTGCGGGGGATCGAGCGTGGGGATGCCGGCGGCGCGTTTCGCCGCCGCGGTGCTGCGGGCGGTGATGACTCGCTCCCGGATCAGGGCAATCAGTGCCCGATCGATGCGCTCGATTTCGGCCCGCAGCCGCGCCAGCTCGGCGCTCATGCTGCCTGGCCTTCCCGCACCGCCCCGTCTGGCGAGCCGGACAGCCGGCGCCCGGCAGCCGCGGCGAACGGCGCCACGACCGTCATCAACTCCGCGAACTGGTGCGGGGACAATGACTGCTCGCCGTCAGACCAGGCGGCCTCCGGCCGCGGATGCACTTCCACGATGAAACCGTCGGCGCCCGCCGCCACCGCGGCGCACGCCAGCGGGGTCACGAGGTCGGCCCGTCCCGCCGCGTGGCTCGGGTCCACGATCACCGGCAGGTGCGTCTCCCGGCGCAGCACGGGGATCGCGGCGACGTCGAGCGTGTTCCGCGTGTCGGTCTCGAACGTGCGGATACCGCGCTCGCACAGGATCACGTCCGGGTTGCCGGACGTCATCACGTACTCCGCCGCGAGCAGCAGCTCCGTGAGCGTGGCCGCCATGCCGCGTTTCAGGAGGACCGGGCGGCGCACGCGACCCACCTCGCACAGCAACGGGTAGTTCTGCATGTTACGGGCACCGACCTGCAACACGTCCGCGTGTTCTGCCACGGCCTCGACCTGCCGCGGATCGAGCACTTCGGTCACCACGGGGAGCCCGGTGTCGCGGCGGCATTCCGCCAACAGGAGCAGGGCCTCCCGCTCGAGTCCGCGGAACGCGTAGGGAGAAGTGCGCGGCTTGAAGGCGCCGCCGCGCAGCGCACCGGCGCCGGCGCGCCGCACCGCGTGGGCGGTCTCCCGCAACATCTGCCTTCCCTCAACGGCGCAGGGGCCCGCGATCACGAGCAGCTCCGGGCCGCCGGCCGCCGCCCGCTCGCCGTCGCCGATCCGGACCACGGTGCAGCCACCGTTCCGGGCCATGGCGCGGCTGGCCAGCCGGTACGGCGTTCGCCACTCCGTGAGGTGCTCGACGCCCGGCAGATCTCGGACGGCCGAGGCGCAGAGACCATCCGACTGTCCCAGACAGCCGATGACCACGCGGCCGGGATGACCTTGGTCGACTGCGTACGTGCGCACGCCGCACGCCTCGACGTGCTCCCGGATCCGGTCGATCATTGCGATTGTTGCATCCATACGTGTCACGATGATCATCGCGTCCCTGCCTCGGAAATGACAAACGGCCCGCTGGTTCACAGCGGGCCGCCCGTGTCGCCTGGAGAACGTTGTCGCTCAGTTAATCGCGCGCACCACTCCAGCCACGGCCCGCTTGGCGGGACGCGTAAAGCTGAAGAACGTATAGTAGGTCCGGGGCGACATCGTACCGATGATAGTAGGTCGTGGACGATGAGTCGTCAACCAGGCCCCCCCACTGCGAGTGCACCGAAGGATAGCTTATAGCCATGGCCCAATTACTCCGCAGCCGGCTGATCACCGAGGGGGTGCAACGCACCCCCAACCGCGCCATGCTGCGCGCCGTGGGCTTCGGAGACGCGGACTTCCAGAAGCCGATCATCGCGATCGCGAACGCCCATTCCACCATTACCCCGTGCAACGCCCGGCTCGACGAGCTGGCGCACTGCGCCGAAGCCGCGGCCCGCGCGGCCGGCGCGATGCCGCAACTGTTCGGCACGATCACGGTGAGCGACGGCATCTCCATGGGCACCGAGGGCATGAAATACTCCCTCGTGTCCCGGGAGGTTATCGCGGACTCGATCGAGACCGTGTGCAACGCGCAATGCGTCGATGGGGTGCTCGCGATCGGGGGCTGCGACAAGAACATGCCGGGGGCGATGATCGCGATCGCCCGGCTGGACATCCCGGCCGTGTTCGTATACGGCGGTACCATCAAGCCCGGCCATTACAAGGGCAAGGATCTCACGGTGGTGAGCGCGTTCGAGGCAGTGGGCGAATACAGCGCACGCAAGTTGAGCGACGCCGATCTGCTGGAGGTGGAGCGACGGGCCTGCCCGGGCGCCGGGGCCTGCGGCGGCATGTTCACGGCCAACACCATGTCGTCTGCGATCGAGGCGATGGGGATGAGCCTCCCCTACTCTTCCACCATGGCCGCCGAGGACGCCGAGAAGGCCGACAGCGCGGCCCGCTCGGCGGAAGTGCTCGTGGATGCGGTGCGCCAGCAGCGCACCCCCAGGCAGATCCTCACCCGCGCCGCCTTCGAGAACGCCATCGCCGTCGTCATGGCACTCGGTGGATCGACCAACGCGGTCTTGCACCTGCTCGCCATCGCCCGGGCCGCGGGGGTGCCGCTCGCGCTCGACGACTTCGAGGCCATCCGCCGCACCGTGCCCGTGCTGTGCGATCTCAAGCCGTCAGGCCGGTTCGTAACCACAAACCTTCACTCGGCGGGCGGTGTGCCACAGGTGATGAAGATCCTGCTCGCCCACGGCGTGCTGGACGGGGACGCGCTCACGATCTCCGGTGAGACCATCGCCGAGACGCTGCGCGCCGTCCCGGCCGAGCCGCGCGCCGGCCAGGACGTCATCCAGCCCTGGGAGCGTCCGCTCTACCCGCAGGGGCACCTCGCCATCCTGCGCGGCAACCTCGCTCCCGATGGGAGCGTCGCGAAGATCACGGGCATCACGCAGCGCAGCATCACCGGGCCGGCGCGCGTGTTCGACTGCGAGGAGGATTGTCTGGCCGCCATCCTCGCGGGGAAGATCACGGCGGGCGACGTGGTCGTCATCCGCTACGAAGGGCCAAAGGGGGGCCCCGGGATGCGCGAGATGCTCTCACCCACGTCGGCGATCATCGGTGTGGGGCTCGGGGATTCGGTTGGACTCGTCACGGACGGTCGGTTCTCGGGCGGAACCTACGGGCTCGTCGTGGGCCACATTGCCCCCGAAGCCGCCGCCGGCGGGCCGCTGGCCCTCGTGCACGAGGGCGACCGGATCACGATCGACGCCGACCGGCGGATACTCGAGCTGAACGTCGAGGAGTCGGAGCTCACCCGGCGGCGCACGGCGTGGACGCCACCGTCGCCGAAGTACACTGCCGGCGTGCTGGCGAAGTATGCGAGGCTGGTGTCGAGCGCGAGCGTCGGGGCGGTGACGGACCTCGCTCCGCCCTAGCGCGCCACGGTCGCGGCGACACGCACCGGTTGACGCACGAGCGCCGCGATCGACCGTCCCAGCTCACGCGTTCCCAGCACCGGCTCGCCCGGCCGGGCGATGTCTCGGGTGCGGGCGCCCTGGTCGAGCGCCAGCCTGATCGCCCGTTCCACCGCAGCCGCAGGCTCCACGAGGCCGAGTCCATGCCGGAGCAACAGCGCCACGGTGGCGATGGCGCCGATCGGATTCGCCTCGTCCCTGCCGGCGAGATCCGGAGCCGATCCGTGCACCGGCTCGAACAGCCCCGGACCCGGTCCCAGCGACGCCGACGGCAGCACTCCGAGCGACCCGGCGAGCACGGACGCCTCGTCGCTCAGGATGTCGCCAACATGTTCTCCGTGACGAGCACGTCGATCGCCGACGGCGCGCTCACGAGGCGCATCGCCGCGGTGTCCACGTAGCAATGCTCCAGCGTCACGTCGGGGAACTCAGTCGCGAGACGCGTGATCGTCTCGCGCCACAACTGCGAGGTCTCGAGCACGTTCGCCTTGTCGACAGACAAGACGCGCCGCCGCCGGACCCGCGCCGCCTCGAACGCCACGCGGGCCACCCGCTCCACCTCAGCCGCCGTGTAGCGCAGGGTGTTGACCGCGGTGCCCTGATCATGGCCTCGTGGCTCTCCATAATAGAGCCCGCCAGTGAGCTCGCGCACGATGAGGAGGTCCACGCCCGCGAGCCGATCGGGCTTGAGCGGTGACGCGTGGGCGAGGGCCGGGTGCATGGGAACGGGACGCAGGTTCGCAAACACGCCGAGCAACGTCCGTAGCGCGAGCAGCCCCGTCTCGGGCCGTCGCTCGCGCGGCGCCCGATCGAGCGCGGGATCGCCTACCGCGCCGAGCAGCACGGCGTCGGCCCGGCGAACGGCGGTCCTCGTCTCGGGTGGCAGCGGATCGCCGGCGAGCGAGACCGCGGCCGCGCCCACCGGATATTCGCGCATGATGAAACGGAGGCCGAAGCGCTTCGCGACGGCCTCGAGCACCACGAGTGCCTGGGCGATCACCTCGGGACCGATCCCGTCCCCGGGCAGCACGGCGATCGTGTACTGCTTCACCCTTCTCTGCCTCGTTCGTAGGTCGCGATCATCTCATCAATGAGGAGGGTTCGGCCGATCTCGTCGAGGCCGCGCAGCAACATCTCCCGTCGGTACGGCTCCATCGAGAACCCCGCCCGGAAGCCCGCCCGATCCGACACCGTCATCCCTTCGAGATCCACCGTCACCTCGTAGGGACCACCGGCACGCTCGTACCGGGCGAACAATTCAGCGATCCGCTGGGCGTCGAGCCGCACGGCGAGCAGGCCGTTCTGACAGCAGTTCGCGTAAAAAATGTCGGCGAAACTCGCGGCGAGGACAGCGCGGAAGCCGTATTCCTGGAGCGCCCAGACCGCGTGCTCGCGAGACGAGCCACATCCAAAATTCGCGCCGGCGAGCAGCACGCTGGCATCCGCTGACTCGGGACGGTTCAGCGCGAACGCCGGATCGAGGGAGCCGTCCGGCCGGTGGCGCCAGTCAAAAAACAGGCCGGGCCCGAAGCCCGTCCGTTCGACCCGCTTCAGGAACTGCTTCGGGACGATCTGGTCGGTGTCCACGTTCACCCGGGGTAGCGCGGCCACCCGGCCGGTGTGGCGGCGAAACGGCGGGATCTCGCTCACGACCACTCCCGCACGTCGACCAGCCGGCCCGCGATCGCGGCCGCAGCCGCCATCGTGGGACTCATCAGGTGAGTCCGACCGCCGCGTCCCTGCCGACCCTCGAAGTTGCGGTTCGACGTGGCCGCGCAGCGCTCGCCCGGCTGGAGCATGTCGGGATTCATGCCGAGACACATCGAGCAGCCGGCGTGACGCCATTCGAAACCGGCGTCCAGGAACACGCGGTCGAGCCCCTCCGCCTCTGCCCGCGCTCTCACCGCTTGCGATCCGGGGACGATCATCGCGCGCACCTGCGCGGCGACGCGCCGGCCTCGTACCACGCGCGCGGCGTTGCGGAGATCCTCCAGGCGCGCGTTGGTACACGAGCCGATGAACACGCGATCGATCGGCAACCCCGCGAGAGGCGTGCCGGGCTCGAGTGCCATGTAGGCGAGGGCTCGACGCGCCGCGACCTGCTCGGACGCGGTGCCGAAGCTCTCGGGATCGGGCACCGCGTCCGTGATCGCCGCCACCATGCCGGGATTCGTCCCCCAGGTGACCTGAGGCGCCAGCCCGGACACATCAAGCGAAACGGCGGCGTTGTGGCGCGCCCCGAGATCGCTCGCGAGCCCGTGCCAGCGCTCGACCGCCGCCGCCCACGCGTCGCCGTCCGGAGCCCGTGGGCGGCCGCGCAGATACGCAAACGTGACCTCGTCGGGGGCGATCATCCCCGCGCGGGCTCCGGCCTCGATGGACATGTTGCAGATCGTCATCCGCTCTTCCATCGACAACCCCCGAATCGCTTCGCCCGTGTATTCGATCACGCAGCCGGTGGCGCCCGCGGTGCCGATCCGCCCGATCAGGGCGAGGATCATGTCCTTCGCCGACACCCCGGGGGGGAGCGCGCCGTCGAACCGCACTTCCATGGTCCTGGGGCGTGTCGCCACGAGACACTGGGTCGCGAGCACATGCTCGACCTCGCTCGTGCCGATCCCGAACGCGAGGGCGCCGAAGGCGCCATGAGTGGACGTGTGCGAATCGCCGCACACAATCACCATGCCGGGCTGCGTCAGCCCCAGCTCCGGGCCGATCACATGCACGATGCCCTGGAGCGGCGAATGGAGATCGAACAGCTCGATCCCGAATTCCCCGGCGTTCGCGGCCAGAACCTCGACCTGCCGCGCCGCGAGGGCATCGGCCAGCGGACGGGTACGGTCGTCCGTCGGCACGTTGTGGTCCATCGTCGCGATCGTCAGCTCGGGACGCCGCACGGTGCGCCCCTTCAACCGCAGGCCCTCGAACGCCTGGGGAGACGTCACCTCGTGTACCAGGTGGAGGTCCACGTACAGCAGCTCCGGGCCCTCCGGCAGCCGGTGAACGACGTGCGCGTCCCAGACCTTCGCAAACAGGGTGCGGGGAACGACCGTCATCTCAGCGCGCTGCGGCGCGCGGTTCTTCTCGGCGTCGCGGGGGCACGGGAATCGGGCCCGGCCCGGCCGCCGCCTTGCCCTCCTCCGACCATGGCATCATGGCACGGAGTCTGGTGCCGACCTGCTCGATCGGGTGATCGCGATCCCCTTGGCGGAGCCGCTGGAAATTGGCTCCCCCGGTCCGGTTCTCCTCGATCCACTCACGCGCGAACGCGCCACTTTGGATGTCGGCGAGGATCCGTCGCATCGTCGCGCGCACCTCGGGCGTAATGACGCGGGGCCCGCGGGTGTAGTCGCCGTATTCCGCCGTATCGCTGATCGAGGAGCGCATAAACTTCATGCCGCCACGGTACATCAGATCCACGATCAGCTTTAGCTCGTGCAGGCACTCGTAATAGGCCAGCTCCGGTGCGTAACCCGCCTCGACCAGCGTCTCGAACCCCGCCTTGACCAGGGCCGTGGTGCCGCCGCACAGCACCGCCTGCTCGCCGAACAGGTCGCTCTCGGTTTCCTCGCGGAACGTGGTCGGGAGCACGCCGGCGCGGGTACAGCCGATGCCCGCGGCGTAGGCCAGGGCGTTCGGTAGGGCCGCGCCGCTAGCATCCTGATGCACCGCCACGAGGGCCGGGACGCCGCGTCCTGCCTGGTATTCGCTCCGCACCAGGTGCCCGGGAGACTTGGGCGCCACCATCGAGACGTCCACGGAGGGCGGGGGCGTGATTTCCCCGTAATGGACGTTGAAGCCGTGCGCGAACATCAGCGTCTTGCCGGGCGTGGCGTGGGGAGCCACGTCGCGGTCATACACCGCGCGCGCGTGCTGGTCGGGGACCAGCATCATGATGACGTCTGCGGCGCGCGCGGCTTCGGTCACCGACCGGACGTCGAGCCCATCCGCCTTCGCCTTGGCCCACGACGGGCCGCCGGAGCGGAGCCCGACCATGACCGTCACGCCGCTTTCCTGGAGATTGAGCGCATGGGCGTGGCCCTGACTGCCGTAGCCGATCACCGCCACCGTGCGCCCGCTCAGGCGCTTGGGCTCTGCATCGGCGTCGTAATAGACCTGCAATCCGATGGTCGACATGGTGGTCTCGCTTTGTCGTAAGGGGTCAATTCCAGCAGACCGCACGCCGGAGAGCCGTCGCAGCTTCCGGGCCGTGGCATCCAGTGTCGCGGTGTCGCGTTTCACGATGATGGTCAACCGGTCGAGGCCGGGGTCCGTCGCGGGGCCGAGGGTGATGCGTTCGATCGGCAGGTTGGTGCGCCGGAGTGCGCCCACGGTGCGGTTCAGGGCCAGGATATCGCGGTCCAGAAGCACGGTCAGCGTGCTCGACGCGCTCGGTTGGGTTGTCACGGGCGCGCAGCTCCGATCGGCTCAGCTTCGATCGACTCGGAGAGCGACGCCCCCGGCGGAATCATCGGGAACACGTTCGCCTCCTGCTCCATCACGAACTCGATCAATGCGGGCCCGGGCGACGCACTGGCGCGCGCGACGACGTCGCGCAGCTGCTGCGCGTTCTCCACCCGCCAGCCCGCGATGCCGTAGGCCTCGGCGAGCTTCACGTAGTCCGGACTCCAGATCGGCGTGGCCGAGTAGCGGCGCCCGTGGAAGAACTGCTGCCACTGACGCACCATGCCGAGGTACCCGTTGTTGAAGATCCCCATCTTCACGGAGATTTTCTCCTGCACCATGGTGGCGATCTCCTGCAGGTTCATCTGGAACCCGCCGTCGCCCGAGATGGCCCACACGCACTCGTCGGGCCGCGCCAGAGCGACCCCCATCGCCGCCGGGACCGCGAACCCCATGGTGCCCAGCCCACCGGAGGTGATGTGCGTGTTGGGGCGGCGGTAGGGATAGTGTTTGGCCACCCACATCTGGTGCTGGCCCACGTCCGTGACGATGGTCGAGCGGTCCCCGTTGACGTCGTGGAGGGCGGCGACGATGCACTCGGGGGAGAGATCGCCGCGGTAGCGTTCGTTTCGAGCCCGCGCGAAGCCCCGGATCTCCGCGCGCCACGCGTCGCGGCGCCGCGCCGCCACGGCTCCCAGCAACGCGATCACGACCGCCTTGACATCGCCCACGATCCCCAGGGTCGTCGGGACGTTCTTCCCGATCTCCGAGGCGTCCAGGTCGACATGAATGATCTTCGCCCGGGGCGCAAAGCCGGCCGTGTTGCCCGTGACGCGATCGTCGAAGCGCAGCCCGATCCCCACGATCAGGTCGGCATGCTGGATCGCCCGGTTTACGTGCACTTCGCCGTGCATCCCCGGCATGCCCAGGTGCAGCGGGTGCGACGCAGGCAGCCCGCTGATCCCAAGCAGCGTCGTGATCACCGGGATCCCGGTCCGCTCGGCGAGGTGACGCACTTCCTCGTAGGCGGTGGCGAGGATCACCCCGTGGCCGATCATCAACAGCGGACGCTCGGCGGCGGCAATCAGTCGCGCCGCCTGCTCAATCGACCGGGGGTCGAGCGGCGCGGGCCGCATGCCGCCGGGTGGATGTGAGGTAGTCCCCCACGGCGGCACCCCGGCACGCGACGGCTCGTAGTCGGTCTTCTGGTTTTGGACGTCCTTCGGAACGTCGATTAACACGGGGCCCGGCCGTCCCTCCCTGGCAATGGCGATGCCATCCCGAACGCGATCAGCCAGCTCGGCGACGTCCCGCACCAGGTGATTGTGCTTGGTGATGGGTAGGGTCAGACCGATAACGTCGGTTTCCTGAAACGCGTCCCGGCCGATCATCGCGCGGGGCACCTGGCCGGTAATCGCAAGAACGGGCGACGAGTCCATGTGCGCCGTGGCGAGCCCGGTCACGAGGTTGGTGGCACCCGGGCCCGACGTCGCGACGCACACGCCGAGACGGCCGCTCGCCCGCGCGTAACCATCCGCCGCGTGGGCCGCGGCCTGCTCGTGCCGAACCAGGATGTGGCGCAAGCCGGGATGGTCGGGCAGCGCGTGGTAGAACGGCATGATCGCCCCGCCCGGGTACCCCCACAGCACCTCGACGCCTTCCTCGAGGAGCACCCGGCAGAGAATCTGCGCGCCAGTGAGCTGCTCGCGCACGGTCATATGCCCCAGTAGTAGGTTGAGTTCAACGACTCGTCTTCGAGCCGATCGGCGTACTCGCCCTTGTTCATCGCGTTGACGAGGGCACGGGCGCTCGCCTCGACGATGTCGGTGGACGCGCCGTGACCGGACAGCGACTTCCCGTTCACGCGCGCCTCCAGCGATACCTGGCCCAAACTGTCACGCCCAGGAGTCACGGACTGGATGGCCAGGTTCACCACCTCGACGGGCTTACCGACGATTTCACTCACGGCCGCGAACGTCGCCGCGATCGGCCCGTCGCCGCCCGCGCTCGCGCTCCGCTCACCCGGCCAGGGGCCCGTCATCCGCACTTCGGCCGACGCCCCGACCGTCCCGCACGTCACCCGCAGATGGGTGAACTGAAAGCGTTCCGGCGCGTCGTGGAACCGGTCGTGGACCAGCGCCAGCAGATCCTCGTCGAGGATCTCCCGCTTGCGGTCGGCGAGGGCCGTAAACTCGTGGTAGACGTGGTCGAGCCCGGCCTCGTCCAGGTCGTAGCCCAGCTCGTGGTAGCGGCGCTCCAGGGCATGCCGACCCGAGTGCTTGCCCAGTACGATGGTGGAATGCGTCACCCCCACGGTCTCGGGTCGCATGATCTCGTAGGTGATACCGTTGCGGAGAACGCCGTGCTGATGGATCCCCGCCTCGTGAGCGAAGGCGTTGCGCCCCACGATCGCCTTGTTGCGCTGCGGGTGGACTCCGGTGAGGTGGGACAGGAGTCGGCTGGAGCGATAGAGCTCGTGGGCGGCGACGTTGCAGCGGAACCGCGCCCCAGTGGAACGGACGCGGCTGACCATGACGATCTCCTCGAGCGCCGCATTGCCGGCGCGCTCGCCGATGCCGTTCACCGTGCACTCGACCTGGCCCGCGCCCGCCGCGATCGCCGCGAGCGAGTTGGCGACGGCGAGCCCGAGGTCATCATGACAATGGCAGCTGAACACCACGCGCTCGGCGCCGGGAACGCGGGTTCGCACCGCCCGAAACATCTCGCCGTACTCGTCCGGCAACGCGTACCCCACCGTATCCGGCAGGTTGATGGTCGTGGCCCCTTCGGCGATCGCGGCTTCGACCACTCGGCACAAGAACTCCACGTCGGTGCGGGTCGAGTCCTCGGCCGAAAACTCGACGTCGTCCGTGTAGTGCCGCGCGCGGCGGATCGCGGCCCGGGCGGCGCCCAGGCACGTCTCCCGGTTGATTTGCAGCTTGTGCTCGAGGTGGATGTCCGAAGTCGCGATGAACACGTGGACCCGTGGACGCGTGGTGCCCGCGAGCGCCTCACCGGCGACGTCGATGTCCTTGTCGATACAGCGGGCCAGTGCGGCCACGACGGGACGCCGCGCGACATCGGCGATCTCACGCACCCCACGGTAGTCTCCCTCCGACGCCGCGGGGAAGCCCGCCTCGATCACGTCTACGCCCAGCGCGTCCAGTTGCCGCGCGAAGCGGACCTTCTCCTCGGGCGTCATCGTATTGCCCGGCGCCTGCTCGCCATCGCGGAGTGTGGTGTCGAAGATCAGGACGTCACGAACCATGGTGGCTCCCCTGCGCTCTCCCCTTCGGATCGAGCGATGCTGGCTGTAAAACAAGAAAGCCGCGGATCGAAGGGATCCGCGGCGTCGGTTACGGTCTTCCTGCTTCGTTAGCGATTCGGGACGATGCTCTCGATTCGCGACGCGCCGCGGCTCCCTGCTGATCCCAGGAGGACCAGCAGCAGAACGAGCAGCAGCGCGACAGCGGTCAGCATATCGGTTCAATCTCCTTGCAGGTGCCATCGACCCGAAAAAGCCGGGCGGCGGGGCACGTTACCGGTTCCGGAGCGCGCTGTCAAGGCTCGGACGACGCGCGGCGAGACTAGCGACCAGTCCTCGACCGCTTGCGCGAACGGCTCGTCCGTCCGTTCGATCGAGAACGGATCTCACTCGCCACCGTGGCCAGCGCCGCCACGGCACTGGCGGCCAACGCCGCCTTCCCCGCGGTTTTCAAAACTCGACTGGTCCGTCGCAACACTTTGCGCACCTTCCGGCGGTGCGCCACCGTTTCGGCTTTCTGTCGGGCGACCGTGATCAGCGCGTCCGCCTACTTCACGGCGGCCAGGCGCCGCGCTTGGCTGCACGCGCCGCTTTGACCGCTCGGGTCTTCCAGAGTTCCTGGCTCGACAGCGTTTCCTGGGTCGGCACCTGAGACCCCCTGGTTGGCCCGCTCTCTGCGACATACCCCCGTGATGCCACTCGCGTTCACGGACCCGCCGTCACGATCCCACGGCCGCGATGCACTCGATCTCCACCCGCGCCCCGAGCGCCAATCCACTCCCCGCCACCGTCGAGCGCGCCGGCGGATCCGTGGGAAAATAGGTCGCGTACACCGCGTTCATCGCCTGATAGTCGGCGATGTTCGACAAGAACACGGTGCACTTCACCGTCCGCTCGAGGGAGCTGCCCGCGTACTCGAGCACGGCCTTGATGTTCTCCAACGTCTGCCGTGTCTGCCCCGTGATTCCCGTATCGGCCAGCTCTCTCGTGCCGGGCTTGTTCCCGATCTGCCCTGACAGATACAGCATGTTGCCCACGCGCACGCCGATTGAAAACGGCAGGCCCACGCTCGTGTTGGGCGGGGAGATGATCTGTCGATCCTGAGCCTGAACTGCGATGGGGAGCGAAACGACGAATGCCATCATCAGAATGCGCATGCGAACCTCCGCGGGTGAGTCATTCGGCTCTCAGGGTCGAACGCGAGACCAGCGGCCAGGAGACAATCAACCCGCCGGCAGCCATCGCACTGACGAGAAACGAGAGTCCCGCGCTGTGAGACTGGTACAAGTAACCGAGCAGGATCCCGCCGGCTAGCGCCGCGACCCCAGTCGCACCATGGTACATGCCGAAACCCGTTCCTTGCTTCCCGCCTGCGAGTCGCGACACGAGCGCGCGCTCCGGGCTCTCTGTCAGACCGGCAACCAGGCCGAAGGCGAGAAACAATACCCAAGCCATTACGGGGCCGTCGGCCAGCGCGAAGCCCGTGGCAATAGCGGCATAGCAGATCCACCCTAGCCACATGGTGCGCGACGGTCCGATCCGGTCCGAGAGCGCGCCGCCGACGAAGCTCGTGGACGAGCGCACTACGTGGAGCGCTGCCCACATGAGCAGCACGGAGGTAACCGACACACCGATTCCCTGGGTCCGCAACAGGATGAGGGTCTCGGGCATGCGGAGGAGATAGAAGGCAGGGATGGCGATGAGGGCAGGCGGAAGACGGCGGGAGAAGGCGGAAGCGGGCGGAAGTGGTCGTTCTGATTTGCTCGCCTTGCCCGCCGTCGTCCCTGATCCGCCGTCTACCGCCCTAACCGCCCAGATCGCCAGCACCAGCACCAGGACCCCGGGAATCACGCTCGCCCCAATCACGCCCCGGACATCCAGCGTCTGTGACGACAACAGCCACCAGGCCACCAGGGGACCCAGGACCGAGCCGGCGTGATCGAGGCCGCGCTGCAACCCGAACGCCCGGCCGTGCAGCTGGCCGGGCGTGACATCGGCAACCAGCGCGTCCCGCGGCGGGGTGCGAATCCCCTTGCCGATGCGATCGGTGACGCGCAATCCGATCACCTGCCAGGCGGCCCCGGTCAACGCGATCACGGGACGCACCAGCACCGCGACGAGGTAGCCGAGGATGATCAATGGCCCGCGCCGGCGCGGATTGTCCGCCAGGCGGCCGGCCCGGTACTTCACCATCGCGGCGGCGAAATCCGCGGCGCCGTCCAGCGTGCCGAGGGACACGGCGCCCCCGCCCAGCACTCCCGTCACGAAGGCCGGCAGCAACGGATAGATCATCTCGCTCGCGAAGTCGTTCAGCAGCGAAACGAAACCGAACAGCTTGACCGGGCGGGGAAGCCTACTCACCCAGGCCCATTCCCCACCGCATGAGGGTAACGGGGAGCCCGCCGTACGACAGCACGGCATCGTGGAAGTCGCGCAGCGTGGAGCCGTCGCCCCCCCCTCCGCGCCCGGCGGCCCGATAATCCTCGCGCAGTCGCAGCAGCTCGCGGCGCCCGACGCCATAGCAGATCTGATAGCCCGGTGAGGCGCAGTAGCGCGTCACTTCGGCTTCGGCGTTGGCGCGCTCCATGTGCACCACGCTCACCATCTGGTTCACGGCTTCCGCGAAGCTCATCCCGCGGGTATGCAGCCCGACGTCCAGAACGATCCGCACCGCCCGCCACAACAGGTGCACGCGCTGGAAGAAGCGCTCCTCCTCGCTCGCGTAGAACCCTTCATCCGCCATCATTTCTTCGCAGTACAACGCCCAGCCCTCGAGCGTGAGCGCGGTATACACGTTCTTGCGGGTTTCCGACGGGTTCCCCTGCGCCATCACGAGCTGCAGGTGGTGGCCCGGGTACCCTTCGTGCAGCGACGTGGCCGCGAGCTCGTGGCGCGAGTGGTCACGCAGCACGCGCTCCCGCGTGGCCGCGGGCAGCGCGGGATCGGGCACCGTGACGTAGAACAGGCCGCGCGGATCCGCGGCGTAGGGGCCGGGACTGTCGTAGGCGGCGAAGGGAATCAGCGGCCGCAGGAACTCCGGCGTCGCGATCACGTCGAGGGGAACGGCCGGCGTGGGCGCGAGGCCGCGGTCCGCCACAAAGGCGCGAGCGCGCTCCATCTCCCTCGCGTACGCCCCGACCAGCTCCTCGGCAGACGGATGGTCGCCCCGCAACCGGTCCGCCAACGCCGCCCAGTCCCTGCCCGCGCCGAGGCGCTCGGCGCGCTGCTCCAGGTCGGCGACGACCTCCTCCGTCAGCCGCAACCCGTAGCGCCACAGCTCCGGTGCCGTATCGCGGAGGGCGTGTTGGTAGTGCAGCAGGAAGTTGAACCCGTCCTCACCGAGCGCGAAGTGCTCGCTGCCGGATTCGGTCCACCGGTCCAGATCGTGCTCGAACGCGGCCAGGGCGCCGCCGGCCTTGTCCGCCGCGGCCGCTACGCGCTCCCCGGCCGGTCCACCGGCGTACAGATTGCGGATGTCGCGCATCAACACGACGCCGCCCGGGCACATCTGCAGGGCCGTCTCGGCGAACATGCGCACTGGCTCGACCAGCGCGGCGCGCGCGTCGTCCAGCAGCCCCGGCACGTCCTCGAGCCGGGCCGCCATGGCCGCGGCGTTGTCCGCGGATTCCCGGTCGGCGCGGCGCAATAACCCGTGCAGTCCGCTGAACAGATGCGTCAGCCAGAATTCCGGATTCTTCGCCTGGGGGCGGTCTTTCTCGAACTGCCAGATCGTGACCCGGATCTCGTTCAGCAGCGCGGTCCGGTCGATCTCTGTTTCGAGCCCGTCCACGGATGTCTCTTCCAGCGCGGCGGCGATCGACTTCAGGGCGGCCAGGTGCGGCAGGAGTGGCGTCGGACTGTAGCGGCCGAATCGCGCGTCGTGAATCGTCAGGCCCGCGAGCGTAGCGGCGACCGGGTCCAGGTGCCAGCGGAGATCGAAGTACGAGCGCTCGAGCTCCCGAAACGAGCCTACCGCCATGCGGCCTGGTGCAGCAGGCGGTGGCACTCCTCCGCGGTGAGCGTGCGATCGGCCTGCTTGGCGGCGTCGAACAGCGCCTTGCACGCCGCTTCGTCATCGGGGTCGTAGCCGTGACGCAGGAGCCAGTACTTCACGTTCGACAGCCCCGAGACGGGCGAAATCTCGATCACCTGCTCCAGCCCGAGCTCTTCGGCGGGCACCGAGCTGTACACGCGATCGGCGAGCCAGGTGTGACCTTTCTTCTTCGCCTTGATGATCGCCGCGGCATGGACGCCGGTCCCGGTGCGAAACGCATCGCTCCCCATCACCGGATAGTTGAGGGGGATCGGGATGCCGACCGCCTCCGCCACCGTCCGGCAGTACTTGGGCAGGCGGGAGAGATCGGCTGTGTGCGCGCCGAGCAGCTTGAGGTTCACGATCAACAGATCCATCTCCGCGTTGCCGACCCGCTCGCCCACGCCGAGGGCCGTGGCGTGCACGCGGTCTACCCCGGCTTCGATCGCCGCGAGGCAGTTGATCAGCCCCATGCCGCGGTCGCGGTGGCCGTGCCAGTCGATGTTCACGCTCTGCTTCTTGACGATCTCCGTCCTGACGAACGCCACCAACGCCTTCACCCCGTCCGGCGTCGCATGCCCGACCGTGTCGGCCAGACAGATGCGGGTGGCACCGCAGCTGATCGCCGCGCCGTACAGGTGTTTCAACGTCTCGGGGTTGGCGCGCGTCGTGTCCTCGGTCACGTACATCACCGGCAGGCCCTGCTGCACGGCGAAGCTCACCGCTTCTTCAGTGGCCCGGAGCATCCGGTCCAGGGTCCAGTCCTCGGCGTACTGCCGGATCGGCGAGGACCCGATGAAGGTCGCCGCCTCGATCGGTATGCCGATCTCCTGGGAGATCCGCGCCACGGGCTCCACGTCCGCGATCACGGTGCGGGCGGCGCAGTTCGGGAAGATGGGAAGCTTGTGGTCGCGGATCTCCTTGGCGAGCGCCCGGACCTGCTCCACCACGCGCGGCCCCGCGCCGGGCAGGCCGATGTCCGCGGCCACGATGCCCAGGTCGGCCATGAGATGAAGCAGGCGCCGCTTGACCTCGAGCGAGGGATCTTTGACCGAAGGCGACTGGAGCCCGTCGCGCAGGGTTTCGTCGTTCAGGTCGACCTTCACCTTCGACCAGTCGAACGGCGCTCCGACCTGATTCCAGTCGTGGATCAGCTCACGCTCTTCCATGGGCGTAGTGTCGCGCTGTCCCGGAAGGAGGTCAAGCCAAAACAAAAGGGCCCGTGGCGGGCCCTTTGTCCGTGCGTGAAACGCCGAATCGGTCAGCCGGTGATCGTAGTCGCGGCGACCTCGAACGTCTCGACTTTGGGTGTTGCCTCGATCACGCCACCGAGCTTCGTGAGCAGCTGCGGATACCCGGTCGTTGCGTACTTCTCCGCGCTGGCCCGATCATTCCACAGGCTGATGCCGAGGGCGTGCTGACCGTTGACCAGGGCCACTTCACTGCGAAACCCGTCCTGCTTCTTCAGAGTCGGGATGACCTCGCTCTGCATCAGCTTGGTGAACTCCTGGTCCTTCCCGGGCTTGATCTGGAAGTGCACATTGCGGGCGTAACGCATGAGTCATCATCCAATCCCCTTGCGGTTCATATACTTACAACAGAGGCGCATCGACAAGGACTTCGATTCACCTCCTCTAAGTGCTTCTGTATATTCAATATACACTGGTTGTGGGTGTAACGCAAGTCGCTGCAAATAGTTAATCGTTGTTCTCACGCTGAATGAGGGGCGCATCGAAGTGACGAACCCACCGATCCGCGGCCTCCACCACGTCACCGCCACGGTCGACGACGCGCAGCAGGATTTCGACTTCTACACGACGCTGCTTGGCCTCCGGCTCGTGAAGAAGACCGTCAATTTCGACAACCACAACGTCTACCACTTCTACTACGGTAACGAGTCGGGCACCCCGGGCACGATCATGACCACGTTCCCCTACAAAGGCCGCGGCGTCCGCCTCGGCGAGAAAGGGGCCGGACAGATACGCACGACGGCGTTCTCGGTTCCCGGTGCGTCGCTCGCGTTCTGGAAGACGCGGTTGCGTGTGCATGGGGTCGACGTGCGGGATGAAGCACCCCGGTTCGGCGACGAGGTGATTTCCTTCTCGGACCCTTCGGGCCTCGAGCTGGAGCTCGTGGGCACGCGCGGCGATCCGCGTTCGCCCTGGGCTACGACCGACGTGAACGCCGAGCAGGCGATCCGCGGTATCCACAGCGTGGCGATGCCGATCGCTGTGCCGAAACGGACGTTTCAGCTGATGACCGACGTGCTGGGCTTCGCGATCGTCAACGAAGCACCCGATCGCGCGAGGCTCGCCGTGGGGCGCGACGCGCCCGGCCACGTGATCGATGTGATTCGTGCCGCGGACGCGCCACTGGGCGTGAACGGACTCGGGACGGTGCATCACGTCGCGATGGCGATCGACGACCCGGAGGAGCAGCTGCGGATGCGCGCCGAGCTCGTCCGCTGGGGTGCCCGGGTCACGGAGGTGCTCGACCGCCAGTATTTCCGCTCGATCTACTTTCGGGAGCCGGGCGGCGTGCTGTTCGAGATCGCGACCGTGCCGCCCGGGTTCACGGTCGACGAGACCCTGCCCTGTCTCGGCCAGGATCTCAAACTGCCGCCGTGGGAAGAGCCGCACCGCCAGGCGATCGAGGCGGTGCTGCCGCGGCTCGCGTGAACCCCACCCCGCACGCCGGCCAGCCGGTCGCCTCCGCCGGAGCCCCACTCGGCACGAGCCCCGTCGTCACAATCCTGGTTCACGGCCGCAATGCGGCACCGGCCAACATCATCGATCTCGTGCCGCGGTTCGCACGACCGGACGTCACGTATCTCGCGCCCGCGGCGGCCGGACGCACCTGGTATCCCTTCAGCTTCATGGCCGAGCGCGAGAAGAATGAGCCGGGCTTGTCATCCGGCTTGTGGGTGCTCGAACATCTGGTCGCCGAGGTCGTCGCCCGCGGCATTCCCAGGGACCACGTGATCCTGCTCGGGTTCTCGCAGGGCGCCTGCCTGACGTCGGAATTCGCCGTGCGGCACGCCGATCGCTACGGCGGGATCATCGCCTTTACCGGCGGCCTGATCGGCGAGCCGGGAACCACGTGGGAGTATCCCGGCTCGTTCTCCGGCACGCCCATCTTCCTCGGCTGCAGCGATGTCGATGCGCATGTGCCCAGGGCGCGCGTGGACGAGAGCGCGGCGGTGTTCGCGCGCATGGGCGCCACGGTCACCGAGCGCATCTACCCCGGGATGGGACACACGGTGAACGACGACGAGATCGCGTTCACCAGCGCGCTGCTCGACGAGCTCATGGGGTCCGGGTAGCCGAAAACCGGTAGGAACCCGATCCCACCAGCAGGTGGACGCCATCCTCCTGCTGCGCGGCCGAGCGCACACCCACGCTGCCGCCCACCGGCCTTCCGGCTTCCTGTACCTGGTCGAGGCGCGCATCCCACAAGACGACGAGGGCGGACGTGTTCGCGGGGACGGTCACGTCGAGCAGGAACGGCGCGCCCTCGAGTCTCCAGGCGGACGCCAGGGCCCCGTACGGCGTTTCCAGCGACGCACGTGCGCTCGTCACCCCCGCGCCCACCCGCGGGGCGATCCGCGAGCGGCGATATGCCGGTGCGGCCGAATCCAGCTCGATGCCGCCGATGGTGCGGTACATCCAGTCGCCGACCGCGCCGAACGCATAGTGATTGAACGAATTCATGCCCGGATCCTGGAACGAGCTGTCGGGGCGGATGCCGTCCCAGCGCTCCCACATCGTCGTCGCCCCGCGCGTGATCGGGTACAGCCAGGACGGATAGGACCGTTGGGTCAGCAGCGCGAACGCCAGGTCCAGGTGGCCGGTGCCACTCAGCGCGTGGAGCAGCGCCGGCGTGCCGAGGAAGCCCGTCGTGAGGTGCGTCCCACGCCCGCGCACCTCCTGCGCGAGCCGGTCGCCCGCGACCGCCACGAGCGAATCGGGCAGGAGACCGAAGGCGATGGCCAGAACGTAAGCGGTCTGCGAGTTCTCCCCCACCCGCCCCGTGGCGGTGACGAACTCGCGGTTGAACGCCGTGCGGACGGAGTCGAACAGCGCGGCATACCGAGCGGCAACCTCGGCCCGGCCGAGCACGGCCGCGGCGCGCGCCACGAGATCGGCGGAATGACCCAGATAGGCCGTCGCAATCAGGTCCCGGCCGGTCGTGGCTCCCGGATAGGATGGATCGTCGCTGTGGAACGCGAGCCAATCGCCGAACTGCCACACCGGCCGCCAGATCAGATCGACGCCGGCTTGGCGCCGTGCGTAGTCGACCCACGCGCGCATGCTCGAGTATTGCCGCGCGAGGAGCCCCAGGTCGCCGTAGGCCCGGTACATCGTCCAGGGAATGATGACGGCGGCGTCGGACCAGCCGGCGCTGCCGCCGTAGGACACCGAATCGTAGAACGCATCGGGAATCACCCAGGGCACGCTGCCGCTGGAATCCTGATCCGCGGCCAGGTCGGCGAGCCACTTCGCGAAGAATCCCGCCACGTCCATGTTGAACGCGGCCGTCCGCGCGAAGACCTGGGCGTCGCCCGTCCAGCCCAGCCGCTCATCGCGCTGCGGGCAGTCGGTCGGCACGTCGAGGAAGTTGCTGCGGGCGCCCCAGACGATGTTGCGCTGCAGCCGATTGAGCAGCGAGTCCGATGTCTCGAGCGTTCCCGTCTCCTGGAGGTCGCTGGACACGGCGACGCCGGTGATCGTGGTCGTATCGGCTGGACCGGGGAGCCCGGCGACCGCCACGTAGCGGAACCCGTGGAAGGTGAAGCGCGGCTCGTAATGCTCCAGGCCGTCGCCCTTGAGCGTGTAGCGGTCCGTCTGGCTCGCGTTGCGCAGGTTGCGGGTATAGAGGTCCCCGTCGCCGTCCAGCACCTCGGCATAGCGCAAGGTGACCGTCGCTCCGGCCGGCCCGCGCACGCGAAGCCGCGCCCAACCCGTGAAATTCTGGCCCAAGTCGAAGACGGTCTCGCCCGACGGCGCGACACCGATCGACACGGGGCGCAGCTCGCGCACGCGCCGAACGGGCGGTGCTACCGGCGCGATCAGCATCGCGGACGCCGGCTCCAGCACACGCACCGGCGACCAATCGGACGCGTCGAACCCCGCGGTCGACCAGCCGGCGCGTTCGCGCCGCGCGTCATAGGTTTCCCCGCCGTAGATGTCCGACATCAGCACCGGCCCGGTGGCCGTCTGCCACTCCGGATCGGAGACGACTCGGTCCGTCCGGCCGTCCTGATAGACGATCTCCAGCTGCGCCCGCAGCGCCAGGCGCCGTCCGTAGAGATTGCGCCGCCCGTAGAACCCGAGATACCCACGGTACCAGCCGTCACCCAGCATCGCGCCGATCACGTTGACGCCGGGACGCAGCAGCGCGGCAACGTCGTAGGTCTGGTACTGCAGCCGGTGATGGTAGGAGGTCCACCCCGGCGTGAACAATTCGTCGCCGACCCGCTGGCCGTTGAGATGCAGCTCGTAGAGGCCCAGACTCGTTACGTACACTCGCGCCGAGCGTACCGGACCGCCGATGCGAAACGCGCGTCGCAAGAGCGGCGCGGGCTCCGGGGCGGAATCGGCGTCGCTGGCCGGGGGTCCGATCCATTGCGCCGACCAATCGTCGCCCCGGAGGAATCCCATTTCCCAGAAGGCGGGCTGGCTCCAGCCCGACGTGCGGCCGCTCGCCGTCCACACGCGAACGCGCCAGTAGTAGCGGGCGCGCGCCTCGAGCGGAGGGCCGTCATAGTCGACGAATACCGAAGCGTCGGAACGCCTGCGACCGGAATCCCAGAGGCCCGAGCGGCCCCGTCCGAGGTCCGCTGCGGCGCGGGCCACCTGCACCTGGTACGCGGCCTGCATCGTGTTCCGTCCGGTACTCACGATCTTCCACGACAACCGCGGGCGTGGGACGTCGATGCCGAGCGGATTGGTCCCGTACTCGACGCGCAGGCCGGTGACGGCGACCGGAGACTGCGCGGCATGCAGCGCCGGTGTGAGGCAGATCACCGGCCAGACGAGACGCCACCCGCGCCACGCGCGGCGGCCTCGACGCGAGCCGTAACGGTCCCGTAACGCCATAGGCTCCTTGGATAGCGCTTCTTCCACTCGAGGGCAATGCGCCCCGCTTGACACCCCTGACGCACCCATCTAGAGTGCCTGCCATGGCTACGGTGCGAACCCCGCGCATGCCGCACGCGATGCTGGTCCACAATTGCCGTCGGGCAATGCCCTGAGCGAGCCGGCTCGCCAGGTGGCGCCATCGCGCGTCAACGCCCCCCGCCGGAGCTGACTCCGACGGGGGGCGTTGGCGTAGACAGGACGAACCGCGAACAGTGAGGATCGATGAAGCAGTACCTGCTGGCCAGTGATTTCGACCAGACCCTGAGCTTCAACGACTCGGGACTGATTCTCAGCGACCTGCTCGGCATTCCGGGTTTCCAGGAACGGACCGCGGGACTGTCCCACATCCACCTGGTGCAGCAGGGCGCGGAGCTCGCCTACCTGCTGCTCCACGACCCGGAATACCGGCGCGTCCGCAAGGAGCATCTCGTCGAGGTGGGAAAGCGCGTCCGGCTGAAGCGGAATCTGCCTCTATTCACCCGGCTCTTGAACGGCCTCGCCGGCTACGGCTTCAGCTTTTACGTCATCTCGGCCGCGCCCGAAGAAGTGATCCAATCGGCGCTGGAAGGGATCGTCCCCGCCGACCACATCTTCGGGACGCGGTTCCGTTATGACGGCGGGTCGGGGGAGATCCAGTCCATCGAGCGGGTGGTCGCGGGCTACGGCAAGGTGGCGACCCTCGAGGAGCTGCGGGCCACCCTGCCGGTGAGCCACGACCGGGTGATCTACGTCGGCGACGGCAGCTCGGACGTGCACGTGATGCTGCACGTCAACCGGTTGAACGGGCTGACGATCGCCGTGTCGGAGAACCGATACCTCACCCAGATCGCGAAACGGACGATCGTGAGCGACGATGCGGCGAGCGTGCTGGTCCCGATCCTGGAGGATATCGTGGGTATGGACGCCCTCGGCATTCACGCGCTGTTCGAGTCGCACGGGCTGCTCCTGCAGGAATGGAACAAGGTGCGCACCGACCTCGTGACGATTCGTGGGACGGACACACCGGCCCCGGCGGCGGCATGAGCGTCGACTGGATCGGCTGGCTCGCCACGGCGGTATTCGCGAGCTCATATCTGACCCGGCGGCCGGCCACGCTGCGCCGTATTCAGGGGCTGGCCGCGCTGATGTGGGCCGCCTACGGCGGGCTGATCCACGCGCTGCCGGTGCTCGTCGCCAATCTGATCGTGGCCACGATGGCGATCGGGTCGTCGTTCATGCGCCCCCCACCCCCCCCGGCCGCAGCAGTCGCGCAGGAACGATAGTCCTGGCTCGCGCCACTGGACTCGTCGTCCTCCTGGTTCTCCTGTGCCCGCCGGCCGGTGTCGCCCAGGACCCCGGGGTGCGCGGCACCGTCTTCCTGGATCGCAACGCGAACGGCACGAGGGACCAGGGAGAGCCGGGACTCCCAGGGGCGGTCGTGTCGAACCAGGTGCACGCCGTGCGGACCGATGCCTCCGGCAAGTACCAGCTTGCCGGCGGTCAGGGATTCGGGCTTGTGTTCGTCAGTGTTCCCGACGGATACCGTGCCATCGGCTCATTCTGGAAGCGCGTCGATCACGCAGCCGTGGACTTCCCCCTGGCTGTGGCGCCGGAGCGACCCGAGTTCACGTTCATCCACGCATCGGACACGCATCTCGATTCAGCCAGCCTCCCGCGCATGCGGCGCCTGCAGGCACTCGTCGATTCGATCCGTCCCGACTTCGTCCTCATCACGGGCGACCTGGTGCGGGACGCGCTCCGGGTGTCGGACACCATCGCGATGGCCCGCTACGAGCTGTACGTCCGGGAGCAGGCCCGGATCAGCCGCCCGGTGTGGACCGCTCCCGGGAACCATGAGATCTTCGGGATCGAGCGGCAGGCGTCCCGTGTCAGCCAGGATCATCCGCTTTACGCCCGGGCGATGTACCGGCACTTCCTGGGGCCGGACTACTACTCGTTCACCTACGGCGGGGTCCACTTCATCGGGCTCAATTCGGAGGACTACGACGACCAGTGGTATTACGGCCACGTCGATTCGCTGCAGCTGGCATGGCTGCGCGCAGATCTCTCCTTCGTTCCTGCTGCAACGCCCGTCGTCACCTTCAATCACATTCCCTTCGTCACCGCGGTGGAGATGATCGACGGGTACCGCGACGAGCCGCCGGCGCCCACCCTGATCACGGTGGGCGGGAAAACGGTGTTCCGGCATGTGGTCTCAAACGCGGGAGATCTCATTGCCATCCTGCGCGCGCACCGCTATCCACTGGCGCTCGGCGGCCACATGCACGTCCGGGAGACGCTGCTCTATGCCATTGGCGGCCAATCGACCCGGTTCGAGCAGGCGGCCGCTGTAGTTGGGCCGAGCGAAGGCGCCGGCTTGCATTTTCAGTCGGGGATTACGGTGTACCGGGTGACCGCAGGGGAAATCAGTCCGGGACAGTTCGTTCCGCTCCCGGACTCCTTCTAGGCGAGGATCAGACCGCCGGCACCAGCTCGATCAGGGTGATCTCCGACGGAGCGCCCAGTCGTAGCGGTGGACCCCAATACCCCGTGCCGCGACTGACGTACAACCACATCGCCTCGAGCCGGTGCAGTCCGGCCACGAACGGCTGAAACAAACGCACCAACAGATTGAACGGGAAGAACTGACCGCCGTGCGTGTGCCCGGACAGCTGCAGATCGAACCCGGCGTCCTGGGCCGCGAAGGCGCTCTTCGGTTGGTGGGCGAGCAGCACACGCACGTCGCTCGCCGGGGCGCCCCTCATCGCCGCATGCGGGTTCGAGGCGGCCGAGAGATCAGTCACGCCGGCCAACAACAGCCGCCCGTTCCCGCGTTGTAACAGGCGATGCTCGTTCGACAGCACGTCGATCCCCAACCGCTCGAGCTCGCGCATCCAGCCGCGCGGGTCCCAGTAGTACTCGTGATTCCCCGTGACGAAGAACGTGCCCAGCGGCGCCCGCAGTCCGGCGAGTGGTGCCACGTGATCGCGCAGCTCGGGGACGTAGCCATCCGCCACGTCGCCCGTCACGGCGATGAGATCGGGGTCGAGCCGGTTCGTCCGGTCGACGACCGCCTGGATGAAGCGGCGGCGGATCGTGGGCCCCACGTGCAGATCGCTCAACTGCACAATCCGGAGCCCGGTGAGGTCGGGCGGCAGGTGCTGAATCGGCACGGCGACGCGAACGACTTTCGGACGCCGCGCCTTGATCACGCCCACCATGGTGAGCAGCGCGGACCCCATGATGATCGTGAACCCCACCCGTGGGGCACCGAAGCCCCAGGCCGGCACGCGCAGCACGTCCGACACGAGAAAGAAGACGATCAGCATCGAGGAGAGGCCCATCGCCACGAAACCTGTCCATTCGAGCACTCGGCTGGCCGGCGCGGGCGGCCGGCGCCCCACGACCAGCGCCACGAGCGGCAACCACGCGAGCACGAGCACCGCGGACCACCCGAGCGCCCGTGCGGGGCCGGTCGTGAGTCCGAGCAGGCCGATCACATGGAGCGCCACGCCGACGTGCGCCAGGGTCCAGATCCCGCCCACAATCAGCAAGCGAGACGCGAGTTGCCGGAACGAAGGCTGGTCGCTCAATGGGCCATCCCGCCGCCGGCCACGCTCTTGTTCTTGTGCATGAGCAGCAGCAGCGGCAACGCGAGAATGAATGCGGCGCCGAACAGCAGGAACAGCTGCTCGAACGATAGCATCAGCGCCTGCTTCGTCACCATGCCGTTGAGAATCGCCACCGCCTTGGTCTCGATCAAATTGGGCGGAATCCCCTGAGCCTGGAGCCCCCGCTCCAGCAGAGCCAGGCGCTCCTGTGTGGCGGCCGCGTAGGGCGTGACGTTCGCCATCAGATCGGCCCGATGGATCGTGGCGAAACGGGTGACCAGAGTCGCCGAAAGGGCGATGCCCACGCTGCCGCCGAGCTGCCGCATCAGGTTGAAGAGGCCGGTGCCGTTCGGGATCCGGCTCATCGGCAGGTCGGCAAGCGCCAGGTTCGTGAGCGGCACGAAAATCAGACCCAACCCGATGCCGCGCCACACCAGCGGCCAGAAGAAGTCCCGCATGCCGCTGTCGGTGGTGAAATGGGCGTGCTGCCACATCGAGAGGCCGAACAACGCCACGCCGGCGACGATCGACAGGCGCGCGTCGAACCTGCCCTGCAGCCGTCCCATGAACGCCATCGTCATCGCGGCGGCGATGGCTCCGGGAAGGATCACGAAGCCCGTCTGCTTGGCGCTGAAATTCTGCAGATTCTGCAAGTATACCGGCAGGACGAACACCGTCGCATAGAGCGCCACGCCCAGCACGAAAGCGAACAGGACGCCCACCGCCAGCTGCCGGCTCTTGAGGATGCGGAGATCCACCACCGGGTGCTCGGTGCGCAGCTCGTGCCAGACGAACGCGATCAGCGAGGTGGCGCTGACGATCGCGAGCAGGGTCACCTGCTGCGAATCGAACCAGCCGAAGCGCTCGCCCCGTTCGAGCATCGTTTGCAGCGCGCCGATCCCGGCCGCGAGCAAGAGCAGGCCCACGTAGTCCACGCGGGTGACCTTCTGCTGGTGCAGCGAATCCTGGATGAACGACAACGTCAGGGCCAGCGCCAGCATTCCGAACGGGATGTTGATGTAGAAGATCCAGGGCCAGCCGAACGCATCGGTGATGTAGCCGCCCAGTGTGGGCCCGAGCGTCGGGCCCACCATGACGCCCACCCCGAAAATCGCCATCGCCGTGCCGAATTCCTCGCGAGGGAACTCCTCGTACAGGATCGCCTGCGAGGTCGAGAGCAGCGCTCCGCCACCCAGGCCCTGCACGATACGCCAGAACACGAGGGCCTCGAGCGAACCCGAGTTACCGCAGAAGAAAGACGCGATCGTGAACAAGGCGATCGACCCGGCGAAGTAGCGACGCCGTCCGAAATACGCCGACAGCCACCCCGTGATCGGCAACACGATCACGTTGGCAACGATGTAGCCGGTCGAGACCCAGGCGATCTGATCGAGCGTGGCACCGAGATTCCCCATCATGTGGGGAATCGCGACGTTCACGATGCTCGTATCGAGCAGCTCCAGCACCGACGCGAGCGAAACCGTGATCGCGATGATGTACTTGTAGTGATACCGGTCCGCCGGCGCGGCCCCGAGGGCAACAGCAGTCATAGTCCGCTTACTTCGTGGTGATAGTCACGTCCACGCTCATCCCCGGCCGCAGGGGATGCGCGGGGTCATTGGCCCCATCGAGACGAATCCGTACCGGCACCCGCTGCACCACCTTGGTGAAATTGCCGGTGGCGTTGTCGGGTGGCAGCAGGGAGAAGCGCGCCCCCGTGGCGGGGGACAGACTCTCGACGTGCCCTTGAAAGTGCTGGCCCGGGTAGGCGTCCACGGTGAATGCGACTGGATCGCCCGGCATGACGTCGGCGGTCTCCGTCTCCTTGAGGTTGGCCGTTATCCACACGTCGTCCAGCGGTACGACGCTCATCAACGGCTGGCCGGGCTGCACCAGCTGACCCAGCTCGACGGACTTCTTACTCACCACGCCGGCCATCGGCGCGAGGATGCGGGTGTAGGACAGTTGCAGGGACGCCTGATCGCGCGATGCGCGCGCCGAGGCCACTTTGGCATCCGCGCCGAGCAGCGCCGCCTGCGCCGCGGCGAGCGCGGCATCGGCCCCACGCACGGCCGTCTGCGCCACATCGAGCTGCTGCCGGCTCACGATTCCCTGCGCCGCGAGCGGCGTGATCCGGTCGAGGTCCGAGTGCGCCTTCTCGGCGTTGGCCTGGGCCTGCCGCACCGCGGCATCCGCCTGCCCGACGCGCTGGCGCGAGCTGACGGTCGCGAGCGCGATGCTCAGGTCGGCGTCGGCCTGCTGCAGCTTGGCGCGGTAATCACGATCGTCGAGCACCACCAGCGTGTCGCCGGCCTGCACGGGCTGGTTCTCGCGGATCCCCACGCTCAGCACGTAGCCGCCCACTTTGGGCAGCACCGGCAGGATGTGGCCGTCCACCTGTGCGTTGTCGGTCGAGACGTGCGAGCGCGCCCAGATGAGCTTGCGCACGCCGCCCGCGATGAGCGCGAGCAGCGCCACGCCCAGCACGATGAATACGATGCGGCGACTCCTCCCTTTTGCGGGCGTTGCCTTGCCGTTTTCGGATGCCACCGGCTCCACCCGGGAGCTCCGCGGCCTGACTTCAGGTTCCATCGTCGTCGCCATGTCCGTTGCCTTCCACCGTATGAGTTAGTGCAGCATCCGCGCGACACCCACGGCCCGCGCCAACGCCACCCGCGCCACCGCCGCGGCGTAGCGGGTGTCGATATCCGCGTCCCGCGCCCGGATCAGTGAGACCTGGGCTTCGATCACTTCGATGTTCCCCGCGACGCCCGCTTTGAACCGTTCGCGCGCCTGATTCAACTCGTCGTGCGCCAGGCGCAGCCGTTCACTCGCGATGGCCTGCTGCTCCCCCGCCGACGCCAGGTCGAGCCGCGCGGCGTCGACGTCCGCAGCGATCTGGCGCCGGAGCTCTTCGTTGCGCAGCTCCGTCCCTTGCACCACCAATTCCTGCTCGGCGCGACGGCCCTCGCGGCGAAATCCGTCGAGGATCGGGACCGTGATCTGCACGGCCACCATGCGCGTCGCCGTCCCATCCAGCGGCGCGAGACCGCTCGTCCCGTAGCCGGCCGCGAGATCCAGCCGGGGCAGCCGCTCGGCCGATATGGCCTGGGCCGCCTGCCGGGCCGCGCGCACGCGCGCGTTCCCGGCCGCGAGATCGGGTCGACGTTCCAGGGCCCCGCTCACCTGGGCGTCCCGGCCGTCCGGGAGATCGGCCTGGGCCAGCGACGGGCCGAGCGTGTCGGTCAGCTCGATCGGCGCATCCGGCGCCAACCCGAGACTCCGGGCCAGATCGATCCGCGTCCGTCGCTGATCGTTGCGGGCCACGAGCAAGGCGCCCATGGCCGCCACGAGCTGGGTCTGCGCGCGGGTCACGTCGATCTGCGTGCCGACTTCGGCATCCTTTTGCGCCTGTGCCAGCCGCACCAGCTCGGCCGCGAGGGAAGAGTCGGCGCGGCGAGCGGCCACCTGCGCATCGGCGCGCACGCCACGGAGATAGGCGAGGCCCGCCAACTGCCCGGCCGATTCGCTCGTCAGGTCGCTGTCCGCTTGGGCGCCCGTGACCTGCGTGCGCGCGGCGCGGATCCGGTCCCGAGCCGCGAAATCGAACAGGGTCTGGGTCAAACGCAGCCGCCCGTCGTACAGATCGAAGGGGCCGAGCACCCTGGGTAGCGGGAACTGCGACGACGAGAAGCCGAATGCCTGCGGGTTGAGTGTCTGGCTGACCCAGCTGCCCGTCGCCGACAGATCCGGCAGCAGCGAGGCGCGGGTTTGCCGGACGCGGGCGCGTGCCTGGTCGACCTGGTTTCCGGCCAGCCGCACCGATGGCGCGGTCCCGGCGGCACGGCTGATCGCCTCGGCGAATGACAGCCGCAGCGGCGTGTCGGGGGCGGGCGACTGGGCGACCGCGCTGCCGGCTGCCAGCGCGAGGCCAATGGCAGCGGCTATGACCGGTCTACTGTTTCGCGATTCCATGGAGATAAAGCTCGATATGAGTGTCGAGATAGGTCCGCACGTCGAATCCTTCGGGCATGCAGGCGGCGAACGCACGCTGGGCCACAATGGCGTGCATCAGCGGAGAGAGGGCGAGCTTCGTGGCGGCACGCAGGTCGACGGGGCGAAACTCCCCGTTCTGGATCCCGCGCTCGATCACGCCGGCCAGCAGCCGGTGCCCACGCGTGACGACCTCGCCGTAATAGAAGCGGGCGAGCTGCGGGAAGTTGGCCGCTTCGGCCATCATCAGCTTCGGAATGCCGGCCAGCGAGGTCTCGTAGACCAGGCGCCAGTACTCGCGGATCAGACGCTCGAGCAAGTCGCGCGCGCTGCCCTCGAATGATTGGGCGATCGACTCGCCCTGGGCGATGACGGGGACGATGGTCTGCCGGATCACGGCCCGGAACAGGGCTTCCTTGCTTTCGAAGTAGAGGTAGACGGTGCCTTTGGTGACCCCGGCCCGCCGGGCCACGTCGGCGAGCCGCGTGGCGGCGAAGCCGCGCTCCACGAATTCCTCGAGGGCGGCGGCGACGATCTCTTCGGGACGGGCGTCCTTGCGACGCTGCCAGCGGGGCTGCCTGGCCCGTGCGGTGGGTTTTCTCGTTGTGGCCGTGCGACTTGGCATGGGTCCTGGCTCCTGAGTTACTTACTGAACGGTCAGTAAGTTACTCGGGTTCCCGGCCCGCTGTCAACCTCGCGCTACTTGCCCCTACCGACCTGCCCCAGCAGCTCGTGGACTGTCCTCACGAGTTCAGACTGATCGAACGGCTTCAGGAGGGTGCGGGAAGCCCCGAGGGCTGCGCGTGCTCCCGCAAATCCAAACTCCCCGATTGATCGCCGCCCGAGATGACGATGATCTTCACGCCGGTGAATTCGCGGCGCAACTGAACGATCGTTGCTAGCCCGTCCCGCTCGGGCATGAAGATGTCCGTGATGACGAGGTCGGGGCCACGGTCGCGGTACAGCCGAATGCCGGCCGCGCCGTCATCCGCTTCGAACACGGTGTGCCCGGCGCGATGAGAACAAATCTGGACCGACGAAACCAAGTGCTCCGCGCGGAAGTGCGACAGGTCAACCCGGGTTGAGTGCCGCTTTCACGTTCGCGAGGAGCGTCTCGCGCTCGATCGGCTTCCGAAG
>Ga0187892_10002256_pt1 | contig 39759 bp, 42 predicted proteins | sample MA1701073metaG_FD_139345 | JGI IMG/M metagenome (GOLD analysis project Ga0187892, IMG submission 139345) | Bio-ooze microbial communities from a basaltic lava cave in the Kipuka Kanohina Cave System on the Island of Hawaii, USA - MA170107-3 metaG ... | reverse complement strand
GAGAATGGGCTGGAACCGCCGTTCGAGCGCGGGGTCCTTCTCGATGTGCTTGCGGTATTCGTCGAGCGTGGTTGCGCCGATGCAACGCAATTCGCCGCGAGCGAGCGCCGGTTTGAGCATGTTCGAGGCATCGACCGCGCCTTCGGCTGCGCCCGCGCCGACGAGCGTGTGCAGTTCGTCGATGAAAAGGATGATCCTGCCTTCGCTGGCGGTGACTTCCTTGAGGAACGCCTTGAGCCGGTCTTCGAACTCGCCGCGGAACTTCGCCCCGGCCACCATCGCCGCGAGGTCCATCGCGACGAGGCGTTTCTCCTTGAGCCCCTGCGGCACGTCGCCGTCCACGATGCGCCGGGCCAGGCCCTCGACGATCGCGGTCTTGCCGACGCCGGGTTCGCCGATCAACACCGGGTTGTTCTTCGTGCGGCGCGTCAACACCTGCATGCACCGGCGAATCTCGCCGTCGCGTCCGATCACGGGGTCGAGCTTGCCTTTGCGCGCCGCCTCGGTGAGATCGCGTCCGTACTTGGTGAGCGTCTGGAATTTGTCCTCGGGATTTTGGTCGGTGACGCGCTGCGGCCCGCGCAACTCCGCCAGCGCGCGCAGCACCGTGTCGCGGTCCACGCCGTGCGTCGCGAGTGCCTTGGCCGCCGAGGTGTCCGGCTCGCGGAGGATCGCCAGCAGGATGTGCTCGGTGCTGACGTATTCGTCCTTGAGCCGTTCGGCCTCGCGGAAGGCGTTGTCGAGCGCGCGTTTGAGCGCGGGCGCAAGGTACATTTGCGAGGCGTCGATGCCTTTGACCTTGGGCCGGCTGTTCAACACCGTGTTCAGCTTCTCGGTCAACGTGGCCGGCTGGGCGCCGATCTTCTGCAGCAGCGGACGGATCAACCCGTCCTGCTGCGCGATCAACGCCGCGAGGACGTGCTCGCAATCCACCTCCTGGTGGTTGTGCTCGCTGGCGATGGCGTTGGCCTGTTGCAACGCCTCCTGCGCCTTGAGGGTGAACCGGTCGAATTTCATGGCCCTACCAAATAGGGAAGTGAATGGCTTGTCAACTCGGCTCGGAACGAGACGGAGATTGGCCGCGAATGGCGCGAATGAAAGCGAATGGGAACCAACAGAAGGGCGCGAAGACCGCGAAGGAAATGGACGGCTTCAACATCCAACGCTCAACTTTCAACAATCGATTCGGGATTTGACCTCGAAGTCACCAAGGACGCCAAGGAAATCCGATCTTGGGCGCTCTCCGCGTCTTGGCGGTTACCCTGATCATGACCCATGAACCATGCACCATGATTGGGAACCACAGAAGACGCGGAGAACGCTGGGGCAGGCTTGCATGGCGATGAAGGTCATCGGTTATCAGTTATCGGTCGTCAGTTATCGGTTCGCTAAGGGTGTAGCGTCCGCTGTCCCTCTCAACTCTCAACCCTCAACTCTCAACCATCTCTAACCACAGAGGACGCAGAGGACGAGGAGACTGGCCGCGAATCACACGAAGGAACGCGAATGGTTGCAGGAATGTGGGAGGCGCCTCAGCGCGCCGATTGACGGTCGCCGTCAACGTTCGACACTCAACGCATTTCCGCCCCACAGATTTAGGACAAACCGCGGATTACTCGGACGGACGCGAATTGGATCGAACAGAAGGCCGCGAAGAGAGCGAAGGTTGTAGCGTCGGCTGTCCACAGCCGATTCTCTCAACTCTGAACCTTCCCAACCCTCATCCGCCCAGCGCGCTCCGCCAACCTCTTTGCTCATTGCCTTATCCCTGCGCTTTCGCTAAACAGCGCCCGCGAGCCCTCCGCGAGCAAGCCGGAAAAGACTGGCAGCCGGTACCATCGGCGTCAGCATCGCCGTTCTCGTCGGCGTCATCTTTTACAGCGGCGAACTCCTTCGTCTCAGCGAAGACCAGTTCGCGATCCTCCAGCGTAAAGGCACGCTCCAGATTTACTGTCTGGACGTGAACCAAGCCTCCGCGACCTTGATTGTCACCCCCTCGCATGGACATGCGATCCTGGTGGATGCGGGTGGCGAAGCATCGGGAAAACGGCTCATCCTGCCCATACTGGAATTGATCGAGCAGATCAACGGAAAGAACATCCCGAAGATAGACCTGATGGTTATCACCCATTACGATTCCGACCATATTGACGGCGCTGACGAGGTGCTCCAAAACCCAGACCACCCCGTGGCAGAACTCTTCGATCATGGCGACCACGCCCACTGGCTGCCGGAGAAAAACTCGGATGCGCTCCGCGATTACGTCCATGCCGCTACCAACCGGGCGGGAGCCTACAGCGCGATCCCGCTGAATTTCGACCGTACCATTGACGGCGTACGGATTCGTTGTCTGGCCAGCAACGGCAAAACGCGGTTCGATCCTGCCGGCAGCGCTTTCGGTCCCGACTTACACGACGACAATCCGAACAGCGTGGCCCTCCTGATCAGTTGGCAAGGGTTCGATTTCTACGTGGCAGGCGATCAAACCGGCGAGACGGAAGCACGAATCGTGGGGCAGACGCTTCCCGATGGCCACAATCTCAATGTGGACGTCTATCACATGAACCATCACGGCAGCGAAACCCATGGCAGTTCCGGCGATGCCTTTCTGGCCATGCTGGAACCCGAGGTGGCCATCGCGTCCAACGGGAAACACAGCACCTTCAAACATCCCCACTCCCGTCCCGTGAACAAGTTGTTGGGCATGGGAGCCAAGGTGTTCCTTCTCAACGCCAACCCCCATTCGCCGGTTTCGATCAGCGCGGACTATGTTAGCGACGACAGCCCCTCCTTCCGGGACGGTTCGCTGGCGATCTGCGTGGACACCAACAAGCAAGAGTACTACGTGCTGGTCCCCGAGTTGGCCGTGTCGAACGCCACCTTCGCGATTGAAACCAACTAATTTCCGTTTGCAACTCGTCCCTTTGGACAGATATTGTCTTCCTCAGGAGACCAATGGATGACGAACGCACTCTTGAAAACCGGCATTTACACCTTACCGGAAGCTTCGCGGCTGACCGGCGTTTCACCCCGGCGCATCCGCCGCTGGCTGCGCGGCTAACCGCCAAGACGCAGGCTGAACACCTCTCCCCTCGCGGGAGAGGGAAGGGTGAGGGGGAATCGCGAATGGCGAATCTCGAATGGTGAATTGAATCCGGTCACTCGACACTCATCACTCGTCACTCCTCACGCCTACCGGGTGCGTCCGTTGCGGGATGCGCTGGAGGATGGGATTCTGAGTTGGATTACGAATACGGAGTTGAACGGCCACAAGACGCAGCGACTGGCGAACACGACGAACATCACGTTCCGTGGCATCGAATCTGAAGCGTTGCTGATTCTGCTCGATCAAGAAGGCATCTGCGCGTCGTCGGGGTCGGCGTGTCTGGCTGATTCGGATGAGCCGTCGCATGTCGTCAAGGCGATGAAACCAGACTCGACGGCTTCCCGTCAGATGATTCGGTTTTCGCTTTGCGCGAAATCCAACGCGATTGAGATCAAAACCGCGATGACGGCGGTGCACACGGCAGTGCGGATGCTTGCCGCTTGATTCAGCTCGTCCAGTGCAACTCCCGGTACTCACCGGGCTTCATTGCGTTCACGGCGACCGCCACGTCGGATTGGTGATTGCGAATCTCCAACCAGTTCGTGGTCGGCAGTACCAAAACCGCCAACCGCCGCCCGGCAAGGTTCTGTTGATAGCGGAGATTTTGGTCCGTTGTGAGAAGCAGATCGAACCGGCCTTCTGCCGCCGCCAACAATTCGCCGTTTTCCAGCTTCGACCAACCCAACTCAAACGCGGTGGAAACCTGATGCGGTGTGAGAGTACGGCGCAACGGCACCGGCGTGCCTTGATCGAAGAGAATGCGCATAGGGGGGCCGGCTCAGGCCACCGTTTCCGACAATGACGACTCGGCGAACTTGAGCACTGCCAAGACCTGTTCGCGCGTCACGCCGGGAAACCATTCGAGGAACTGCTCGACGGTCGCCCCGCCTTCGAGATTCTCGAACAGCGCCCGCACGGGCACGCGTGTGCCCTTGAACAGCCACGCGCCACTGACCTTGCCCGGCACCCGCTCGACGACGGTACATTGTGACCAATCCAACATGCGCCAAACAATAGCCGCTTCGACGAACCACGGCAAGCGGGAAGCTTGCCCTACTTCCCGCCATCCTTCCAGAACTGCCGGACCATGCCGTCCGAAATTCAGAATTTCACCGCAGAGCCGCGGAGAGCGCGGCAATTGGCTTGATGGCTGTCCGCTGGCAATTCAGCGCTAACCGGCTATCATCTGGCCGTGATCTATCTGGACCATAACGCCACGACGCCGATTGCGCCGGAGGTGTTGGAAGCGATGATGCCTTATCTCACGAAGGAGTGGGAATCCGTCTTCGTCGTACAAGTTCGGGTCGAAGTTGAAAGGTGTGGTGGCCCGGGGACAGGTGGCAGAGTTGATCGGAGCGCAGACGTCGGAGATCATTTTCACGTCGTGCGGGACGGAGAGCAACAATGCGGCGATTCAGGCGGCGTTGCGGGCGACCGGGAAAAGACACATCGTCACATCTGCGGTCGAGCATTCGTCAGTGCTGAATTACTGCAAAGCACTGGAAGGGATTGGCTGCGAAAGGGCACAAAGAGACACAAAGGAAGACGGAGGTAACCGCGAATTACGCGAATCACGCGAATCAGGACTAACCGGGACTAACCGCCAAGACGCAGGCTGAACACCGCTCCCCTCGCGGGAGAGGGAAGGGTGAGGGGGAATCCTTTCCGTACCGGGTCACTTATCTCCCCGTTGACCGGGATGGGTTGTTGAATGTCGTGGATTTGGAGAATGCCATCACGGATGAAACCGCTGTCGTCTCATTGATGTGGGCGTGGAAAATGGCGAATGCCGATTTGCGAATGCAGAATTCTGCTCACTCGACACTCGACACTCGTCACCCGTCATTCCAATGGGGCGTTGTATGTCCGAAGGAAAACGCCGTTCGTGCCGTTGATTGTGGGGGGACATCAGGAGCGCAACTGGCGGGGTGGAACTGAGAACGTCGCGCTGATTGTCGGGATGGGGAAGGCGGCTGAGTTGGCGAAGAAGAAGCTGCGGGCGTACGAGAAGAAGGTGCGTCCGTTGCGGGTTGCGCTGTTCAGGGTATCGAACGCGGACTCACAGATGCGGCGACGTGTCTTAAATGTTCACGCGCGTGCTAGTCGTTTTCGCAACCAATACACGACCACCTGACAAAACGGCTTCAACTCGTTTGGGTGTGATTCCCCATTCCAATCACCCAGCCACCTTTCGATCGTCGGGCGCTGAAGTTCGCCCCGCTTCAACAGAGTCAGCTTGAACGCTTCGAGAGTCGCCTTGCGGTTATTCTTCAAAAACGCCACATTCAGGTTCAGCACATCGTTCAGTTCAGCATCAAATTCCAGATCGCTTGAAGAGATTGTCCCGTCAGGCTCGTAGCGAATGAAATTCTCCACGGCGTGGAGGGGCTTCGCCGGATTCTTCGACAACAGGGACATGCCCTTCTTGGTGTCGCAATGTTGCTGGTCGGGTGACTGGCCTTGCCCACCTAGGCACGCCCCGAGCAAGTTGCCATAATCCAGTTGCTCGGTGGGATGGTGCTCGCGGCAGTGCCAGTGATCAATCTTCATGGTCGCGCCGTCTGGACGGATACGGGAAAGGCAATAGCAGCACAAGCCGCGCTGTTCCCGGACCAAACAGGCTCGAAGATTGTCCTTATCAGCATAGTTTTCAAAGTCCGCATGCGCCGTGAGCCGATGCTGGGCGAGACTGGCTGGTTCAGTGTCCTTCAATATCGTCCTCATGCCTTGGATTCCAGAAATGCCATGAGCGTACGTGCCCGTGTCACTTCTGGGTCATCCGGGCCGAGTCGTGCCTCCACCGCCGGCAGTAGCTCGCGCGCTGCCGCAAAATTCTCTTGGTCCAACGAACGAAAGAGTTTTCGCAGAAGTTCATCCACCGATTCGTTGCGGGGCTTCGTCCCCATCAGTTCTTCGAGGATGCGGCTGGAATCAATTCCAAAGGATCGGGCGGGCTGAAAAGCCGTGTTATCTTGAAGCTGACGAATTTCTGCTGGTTCTAGTTCGCCGATCACTTGCGGCGAATGAGTAGTGCATACGAATTGAATGTTCTTGAAAACCTTCTTCAAATCGACCGCGACACGCCGTTGCCAACTTGGATGCAAGTGCACATCAATCTCATCAATCAGCACCACACCCGTTGTCATTTCCAGCAACAGAAGCGGATCAGCCGAACGGAATTGCTGGGAGGCGAACAGGTAAGAATTCAGGGTGATGGCTTTGATCGCAATGTCAGCTACCATGGCCAGCATCATCCGCTGTCCTGCGCTCAAATTATAGAAGGGTTGCTCATTTCCATCGATCGACAGCACGATCTCTTTTCGATCCGTGTCGTAACGCACCACGGTTGCACCGGGAATGCACTGGCGCACCGCCGCTTTCACCGCTTGGAAGCCGGGCCGGTCACTCCCTCCGTTGGCGCTCGCGGCAGTCTCCAATAGAAACCAATTGTTCAACTCTTGATCGCGAACCCGAGTGTCGAGGCAGTTGTGGTAGGCGTCAAACCGCGAAGGTTTTTGGCCGGAGGGCAACGAGTCTTTTGGACGCTGGTTCGTCGGTAGCCATGCGCGCCCGGCACCGTAATATGCCAGCACCGGGAGCACCGTCTTATCCTCTTTCGCCATTTGCACCAACACCGCAATCGCTTCCTCGGCAGCCGTGGCCTCGGCGTTAGTCGTTCTTATGCCGCCTTCCCGGATCATGCGCGTCCATGTGACGTCGGTCGCGGCGTCCATGATATTGCCCGCCGCCTTAATCCGCACAGGCAGGACACGTTCAAACGTAATGCGGTCGCCTGCCTGCCGTGGCTCGACGCGAATCTCTTCGGGCAGAATATTTCGCCAGCCATGACCCGGAACATGCTTGTGCCACAGTCCCAGCGCCACCGCCAAGGCATCCAGTACACTCGTCTTGCCGGAACCGTTCTCCCCCACCAAGAGATTGAAATGCGGCTGCAACTCCAAAGTAAACTCCTTGAAGCCTTTGAAGTTGAGGACGTGGAGATGGTCGATGCGCATGGCTAAGTTGTACTCCCTTTTGCGTCGGAAGCCATGCAACTTTTGTCACATAGTCTCAACTTGTGTTCCCGATGCCAAACCAAGTGCGCCGGCTCTGGCCAATACTTCGGGTCGCTGGGCAGGAAAAGCCGGTACCGTCGAAGTCGGCGAGCTTCTGGCCGGGGACGCCTTCTTCGATGAACTTGTCTCGGTTGACGGTGACCCGGTAATCGTCCGTGACTGACCACAGTCCACGGTCGAATTGCCAGTGCGCGTTCTTGGAGAAAGCGAGGCCGTTGCGCGGGTCGTTGTTGCGGCTTTCGCAGAACTCATGGATGTGTGCGGCGTCCACGATGCTTTCATACCTACTCTTCTTCAAAGAGGTCACCATTGTTGTTCTCTTCGGCCATTTCCCGCACCTTCCCGGACGCGGTCGGTGGCTTGACATCCAGCGCGGGGGCTTTCGATGGACGGTCCAGATGTAGCGAAATTTGCGCTTCGGCCAGTATTTTGTTTTTCAGCCTGCCGAGAAAAGCCTCAAGTGGTGGTATCTGCTGGCCGTGCCGCAGGGCGTGGAAGAGGTCGTCCATCGACGCAGATACCTTCCGGCTGGCTTTCAGTTCGAACGACTGCTTGCCCGGTATGAGGTCGTACAAAGCAAACACCGTTGAGTGCTGCGGCTTGTGCGTCAAACGCTGCAGCCCGTACTTGGCCTCGAAAAACTTGTACACGGGTTCTTGAACGACCCAGTAAATTTTCTTCTTCCAGTTCTCCATGATCACGCCCTTGTTGAGAACTTGTGTGAACGTGCGCTTCCAGATGTCGAAGAAGTTCAGGCCAAACCCGTACGTTTTGTAAACGATGCTCTGGCCCGCCATGAAGTCTCGCAACCCTTGAACGAGCTTGCCGGTGTTGGTGGTCTGGCCGGTCTGAAACTCAATCGCTACGAAATCCTCGATTTCGGAAGACATCGGCTTGTGCTTCACCATCACGAAATCGAAATTGCCGATCTCGGCCAAACCCACCTCGGAGAAAACGAGAATGTCGCTGGTCGTTTTGAAATGATGTTGAGCGATGTCGGTGAAAACCGTATGGCCATCGAGAAATCGGCGCGGGCATAGCGCAATTTCATGATCGTTGGCGTGCGCTGTGCAAACTCCAAACGGGTAGTCAATCAGACGGCTTTGCTTGTAGCACACCTTATCTACGAACGGACACCAGTGCCGTGCACGGATTTCTTTCGCCTTCGCGGTCGTGTTGGAATGCGGGTAGCCGAAAATCTCCGACGGGAATTTTGGTCGTGGCATCTATCAATCTCCGAGCGCGGTGCGCCATAGGCGCTCAATCTCAGAATCCTCTAGGCCGCGCTCCAAGCAAAAACCAAGAAGGCGAGCGCAATCCCGGCAGAAAGTGAAACTGTCATCTGTCTTAATGGATTCAATCGCCTCAAAGCGGTTTCCGTCGGAGGCGAGGTCAGCCGGCTGGAGGACAAGAATTGAATCGTGCTTCAGGGCCTTCAACTGGCGAATGTGGACGGAGATTAGATTCTCAGAATGCACGGTGAACGTGTTCACCAGTCTGAACCGCGCTATCTTCAAGGCCAGTGTGAGTTGAATCCACGCATCAGGCCGCCAGTGATGAAAGGTGAAAACGAGCCGTCCATGCGGCCGCCGCAGTACTCGGCTCGCCTCACGGAATATCGCACCGAGCACAGTCCGATATTTCCCCGCTTCATCTTCCGTTTCTGCAACAGCAGAAGAAACCGGCGTGAAGTGCCAATCAGCTTCATCCGGTAAGAACCATTGCAACCACACACGGAAGAAATGCGACAGATCACTGTACTGAACGCTGTCAAAATACGGCGGGTCGGTAATGACAAAGTCCACCGAATTGTCGGCCAGCGGGATTCTGGAAGAGTCGCGTTGTTGCGCGATGAACCGTTGAGTATGCGCATTGAACTCGCTGACATCGCCGCATTGAACGCCGCAATCCGTCTCGCCGAATATGGTCACCTTCCGCCAGCCTTGCGACGTGGGCTGGCGTTCGATAGGCGCAACTGCCCACTCGCCGGCATCCTTAACGCGATCTTCAAAAAGCCGCCGCAGCGTGCCGGAAGTTTTTTGGGTGAAAACCGGATTGCTTTCCAAGAACGTGTAAGGAAACGAATACGCATGATGTGAAAAGACGTGCCGAATCGCGCCAGCCCTTCGCTTGTCCGAGCCTTTGTAGCCGGTCAGGATGGAATTAAATTCGAGTGAGGTGGACACGAGCAATGCCAGCCAGATGCGATGTCGAGGGTCTGCTTCATCGAGTAGTTTCTTCGCGGTCGTGATGTAAAGGATTTGTCTTGGAGTAAACAACTCCGCGTAGCTCGTGATGCTCTTGCTGAGCAAGTCTCCGGATTTTGGGCCGCGCAGAACCCGGAGAGAATCCCTTTCCGGCAAGACTGCGCATGAAGTCGATCTCCGGGATTTCTCGATGGCGTCCAATTCTTCTTTGCCAACTGCCTTAAAGAACTGGCCGTGTGATGAACAAAACCCGACTGTGATGAGCGGCACATACCGGTGCACAAAAGCGACGTCGGTGCAGTTCGCCAGCGGTTTGGCGCATACGTCACAATCCGCATTCGCCTTTTCAAAAAGCCGCCAACATTTCCGACCACGCTTGACCTTCAATTCAGGGTAGAAGTCCTGAACGAGCGTATGCTTATGCATCTCATTCGGTTCTTCCCTGAGCAGAAATGAATCAACGACGAGTGCTTCGCCGCAGCCGCACGACCGGCGCACAGCGTGAAGAATGAATTGAACTTCGCAACATTCTCCGCACGTTGGGCATTTGGTTTTGAAGTACGGTCGCAACCGCTTTTCGAGTGCCCGGACAAACCCCTCAAACACCTGCTCTTTCTCCTCGACCGGTATGTTCTGCAATGAAGCGCGCGCCTGCAAAACCGGAATCGGATCGAGGTCATAGCCGACTACGTTCGCGCCGAGACGAATTGCCTCATGCAGAGTCGTGCCCCCGCCCATCATGGGGTCGAGCACTGTAATGCCTTCAAGTCCGCCGGGCGCGTAATAGTTGCGGCGCTCCGTGTCCGGCACGAGTTGCTTGAGGATGAAGCGAAAAGTTACGCCAGACCGTCGTGCCCACCACTTGTGCAGGTAGGTGTTTGGTCGAAAGAGGTTCTTGTTGTAGGACTCCAGCTTTGCGAGTTCGTTGGCTTCCGCTTCCGGGAATGATTCGTCAATCGGCACAATGGCCGGTGGTGGCTGGCACTTGCGGGCTTTCTCGACGAATTGGAGTTCTGTTTGCAGTGCGCTCATCGATCCGAAATTAGCTGTTTGAGAAGCAACACTCAAACGGAAAACCGCTCAAGCTCGTGTCGATCTGGATGGGGCATTCGCCGTTGGAGGCGCTGGCGTAAAGCTTGTAGAGGGTTCGATTGTCGCCGCCCCATGGATTCGGCTTCTGGAGCAGATACGCCCAGACTTCTTCCGTCGTAAGGAATTCGATTGGATTGGAGACCCAAACCCGCGGGAGGTCGGGGTGGCGGTTTAGTCCGTTCCGTTTCTCGCGGCCCGCCATAGTTTGCGCTCGCGTCGTGCTTTCGGAGCGGCGTGCGCCTAGATGGACGATCGCCTCGCTCCAATGCCCGTTCTGGAAGCGTTGCTGAACGAAACTTGTCACCGGATCGATTTTTAACCGTTGTGTGCACCACCGGAAGATGCGATTCGGCGGTGGATAACCGCGTCCGATGATGTTGACCCAAAAAGATTGTTCGGGGGGTGGCTTGAGGAGGTTGACTTCGATGTTGAGTTCTTCCTGCTCGGAGAAGCGGCGCATGCGGGCGAGGGTGGCTTCGATGGTTTCGACGATGGCCGGTATCTCAACGCGGGTGTCGGTGCAGAGGACGGCGATCGGTTTCTTCCGTTGACCAGCGGGGACCGAGAGGACGGCGTCGAAAACCAGAGAGGCGACCATCGTGGAGTCCTTGCCCCCGCTGTAGCCGACGAGCCACGGGCGGTTGTCCTCGGTGTACAACCGCTGAAGTGATTGAATGATCTCCCGGTACGCGGACACACCCATGGGCCGGGGATTATGATGAGAGGTCTGCAAACAGCAAGCGAGAATTCCCCGCGGACTCGAACCTCCACAGAGTTGTCAAGGTTCCTTCTGTTGGTCGAGAGGCTACCGGCATCTTTGTGACCTTTCGCGCCATTTCGTGGCAAACGAGTGTTGAGGGCTGAGTGCTGAGAGTTGAGTGGCTGGTCCGGATTCGCGTCCATTGGCGTTGATTCGCGGCCAACTCTCCATGTCTCCGTGTCCTCTGTGGTTCACAATCCGTTGAGCGTTCAGATTTGAAAGTTGAGCGTCGAGAGCCGGGTGAACGGCGTGAACGTTGAACGTCGAAGGCTGAATTCTGAGTCCTGAGTGCTGAGTCCTGAGTGCTGAGTCTTGGCTTCTCAGCGTCTTGGCGGTTAATCCTGGAGGTTTTCGTGGTTCTTCGTGCCTCGTCGTGACCATTCTCCGTGCCTCCGTGTCCTCTGTGGTTGCGAAATCTTCGCTGTCTTCGCGATCTTCTGTTCGATCCCGTACGTATTGTTCGTGTCTTTCGTGATCCAGAATCCCCGGTCGGCGCGCCCCGGCGTGATCTGCGGTTTTATTCTCGGCGCACCCGGCGGTCGCGCCCTACCGGGTCATCATTCCAATGATTCGCGTCATTCGCGGCCCGGAATCAGCAGTTTGCGCGACCGGAAGGGTCCGTCGCTTGAGTGTGTGTCGCATTCGCGCGACAGCGAGCGATCATTGCTGCGACGTGAGGGACGTTCGCGCGAACGTCAGAGATCGTTTCTTGAACGCCGGTCGCAATGGCGCGACTGCAAGCGATCATCGCTGCGACGTGAGGGACGTTGGCGCGACTTGTAAGCGTTTCGTTTCACCGTAAGTCGCATTCGCGCGACTGTCAGGGACCGTTTCTTGAGTGGGTGTCGCATTGACGCGATGGCGAGGGAACATCCCGCCGACACCAGGGACGTTTGCCCGAGTGTGAGGCTTCGTTGCGCGAACGCACGACGTTCTCGCGCATGGCGAAGCGATCTTGCGGCCCGCGCCGTTACGATTCCCGACGACTGACTACTTCGCCGGTTCGGCGGGTTTGCTGGCGGGCGGAGCGGGCGCCGGGGTCGCGGCGGGCTGGTTCTTGTTCAACTCGCGGATGACTTCGATCGTGATGTCGAGGCGCTCCTCGGCGAAGACGAGGACGGGAGTGGTGTTCATGGAGACGCCCGAGCTGTCGAAAATCAAGGTGAAGTTCTGGGCGCGCGCGATCTTGTTGATCTGTTCGGTGATCTCCTTGACGATGCCGGCCTGCATGCGGCGGCGGTTGTCGTCGAGCTGGGCGCGGCGGACCCGGTCGAATTCCTGGATCTGCTCGTTCTGTTTGCGCAACTCGGCGAGCTTGGCCTCGGCCTCCTTCTGCTTCTCGGCCTTCTTCTCGGCGGCCAACTCGGGTTTGTTCATCTCGTCAACGAGCTTGTTGCGCTCCTCGGTGAGCTTCTGGAAGTCCGTGATGAGCGCCTGGCGTTCCTTGACGTAGGCGTCGCCGGACTCCTTGAGCGTCGAGTCGGCCTGTTTGGTCTTGTAGTAGTCCTCGAAGCACTTGGCGAGGTTCACCGTGCCGATTTTCATTTCGGCCGTCCATCCTTCGACGGCCAGTCCCGCCGCCACCGCCGCGATCAGTATTGCTCGTTTCATCCTGTCCCTTTCGTTTGCGAGGTCTTTGACCTAGAATTGCGTGCCCACGTTGAAATTAAACCGCCCGCCGCCGTCGTTGAAGTCGTCGGTCTGGAGCGGAAAAGCGTAGTCTAGCCGAATGGGTCCGATTGGCAAATCCAAACGCAGCCCGAATCCGGCGTCGGAATTGAGGTCGTTGACGTGGTAATCGAAGGTGTCCGGCCAGACCTGCCCGATGTCGAAGAAGAACGCAACGCGCACGCGGGTGATGATGGGAATGGTGTATTCGGTGGTCGATTGCGCGAAGGTCTTGCCGCCGATGGGTTCGCCGACGCCGAGCCGCGGGGTGCGCGGAGGGACGAGCGGTTTGGGGTCGCGCGGCACCTTGGGGCCGACGTCGCGGAAGCGGAACCCGCGCAGGGAGTTGCCGCCGCCGAGGTAGTATTTCTCGAAGAAGGGCACGTCGTCGGTGTTTCCGTATTCCTGGCTGACGCCGGTTGCGAAGAGGAGTTGGAGCACGTGTTTGCTGTCGGGCCGGTCGTTGCCGAAGAAGGGGAAGTACAGGTTCATGCGCCCGTCGAGTTTCCAGTACTCGTAATCGCCGAGGGGATTGCCGATCTCGAGGGTGACCTGCTGCCGGCTGCCTCGCGTGGCGAAGAACACGTTGTCGCGCGTATCGCGGTCCGCGTTCACGCTGAAGCTGTTGAGCTGGCTCGATCCTTCGAGTTCGAGGATGTCCTTGGGCGCGGCGTTGTTGAAATCGCGCTGGGTGTCGAAGATGTTGCCGTCCTTGTCCGGGCGCGGCTTCTTCACGTCGAAGATATCGACGATCTCGTGCCGCCAGACGATCTCAGCGCGCGTCGTGGCGGTGATCGGGCGGGTCAACTTCACGTCGCCGCCGGTGCGTCCTTCCGTGTAGAACCTGCTCAGGAAGCTCGCCTGGGAATGATAGGCATCGAACCCGAGCGCCAGGCGCTGGTCCAGGAACCATGGCTCGGTGAAGGACAGGATGTAATCCTGGCGCTGCGTGCCGAGCTGCGTGCGCAACCGCAGCTTTTGGCCGCCGCCGGTGAAGGCCGGCGGGTTGAACAGGTCGAAGTTGCCCTGCTTGATCTCGGCGAACGCGACCAACGCGTCGATGCTGCTGAAGCCGGCCCCGAAGCTGAGGTCGCCGGTTTTTTGTTCCTCGACGATGACGTTGAGGTTTTTGCGGGAGACCACGTCGGTGGATTCGGGGTTCGCTTCGACCTTCGAGAAGAAGCCGAGGTTTTGGAGCCGGTCGCGGCTGCGTTTCACTTTCACCATGTCGAAGATCTCGCCGGGCGCGACGGCCAGTTCGCGGCGGATGACCTTGTCCTTGGTCTTGACGTTGCCGAGGATGTTGATCTTCTCGATGTAGGAAAGCTGGCCTTCCTCGATGTCGTAGGTCACGTCCATGTTGCCGGTTTCGACGTTGGCGGAGCGGACCGGGCGCACGATGGCGTCGATGTAGCCGCGCGCGCCGTAGTAGTCGCGCAGGGCCTCGATGTCCCTGGTCAACGCCGGCGGGGTGAAGGTCTTGCCCGTCGTCATCTTGAGCTGCGCCATCAGGTCCGTGGTCGGATAAATCTTGTTGCCCTGGACCTTGACGGCGCCGACCTTGTACTGGATGCCTTCGCTGATGTGGATGCGGATGATCAGCCGGTCGGCGCGGGGGCGCTCGTAATCGACCTTGGTGATTTCGACGTCGATGTAGCCTTCGTTGCGGTAGAACGTGCGCAACGTGTCCAGGTCGTCCTCGAACTGGTCGCTCTTGAGCACGCCGGTCTTGGTGATGAACGAGAAGAACCAGCGATGCCGGGTCTTGATCAGGCGGTTGAGGCGTTTGGAGGGGAACGATTTGTTGCCCACGAACGCAACGCGTTGGATGAACACCCGCGAGCCTTCCTCGATCAGATAGGTGACGGAAGCCTTGCCGGTTTCCTGGTCCACCTGGATTTCCCGGCGGACGTTGACGTTCTGGTAGCCCTTCTCCTGGTAGTACTCGGTCAGCTTCTTGCGGTCCTCCTCGACTTTGCGTTCGTCGAGCGTGTCGCCGACCTTGACCTTGATCTGTCGCTGGATGCGCATCAGCGGAATGCGCTTGGCCCCTTTGATCTGGACGTCTTTGACGGAGGCTTTTCCCTGGATCGTGAAGATGACCTTGACGCCGTTTTCGACGGACTCCTGTTTGACGACGACGTTGAGGAAGTGGCCGGTGCGGAACAGCGCGCGCACGTCGTCATCGAGCACGTTGCGGGAAAGCGGTTTGCCGACCTCGGTGCGGATGTTGGCCCGGACGACGGCGTCGGAAACCGGGATGGGTCCGACGCGCTTGATCTCGATCTCGCGGACGATGAGAGATTCTTCTTCGAACTGGGCCAGGCCGAGATGCAGGGGCAAGAGACAGAGGGCCACCAGCAGCGGGCAACGCCCCATGGCTCGGTTCATTCGTTCGTTCCTCGAATCTCTTGCGCGTCTTCGTCGGTTGTCTTGGCGGCGTCGAAAAATCGTGTGTATTCGCCCTTGAACACCAGCTTCACGTCGCCGGTGGGGCCGTTGCGTTGCTTGGCGATGACCAGGTCGGCGTCGCCGCTCGGCCGGCCGTCGTCGTCCTCTTTGCGCACCAGAAAGGCCACGACGTCGGCGTCCTGCTCGATCGAGCCGCTCTCGCGCAGGTCGGCGAGGCGCGGACGCGCGTTCTCGCCGCGCTTCTCGATCTCGCGGTTGAGCTGGCAGAGCACGATGATCGGCACGGACAGTTCTTTCGCGAGCGCCTTGAGCTGGCGCGAAACCGACGCGACCTCGGCCTGGCGGGAGGAATTGTCTCTCGCCTTTTCCACGTCGTCGGTCACGAGCTGGAGATAGTCCACGATGAACAGACCGACATCGAGTTTGGCCTTCATCCGCCGGGCCCGGGCGCGGAGGTGGAGAATACTGAGGTTGGCGCTGTCATCAATGAAAATCGGCGCCTTGATCAACTCGCTCGCCGCGTTGGTGAGGATCGGGAACCATTGCTGCGGCAGGAACCCGCTGCGCAACTTGTCGCCATCCACGCGCGCCCGCGCGCACAGCATGCGGATCACCAGCGACTCGGCGGACATTTCCAGGCTGAACACGCCGACGGGTTTCTTCTGTTCGATGCCGACGTGTTCGGCGATGTTCAGTGCGAGCGCCGTTTTCCCGACGCCCGGTCGCGCGGCGAGAATCGTCATCTCGCCGGCATGCAGGCCGTTCGTTTTCCGGTCGTAATCGCGGAAGCCGCTGGACAGACCCGAGAGCGCGCCTTTGCTGTTGAACCACTTCTCGATGGTCTCGAACGCCCTCGGGATGAACTCGCGCACCGACTTGGCTTCGTCGGCGACGCCCTTGTCGCAAATGGCGAACACCTTCCGCTCGGCTTCGTCGAGAAGCTGCTCGACGTTTTCCTGCTCCTCGTAACAGCGGCCCACCATTTCCGTGCTCGCTTCGATCAGCTTCCGCAACAGGTACTTCTCGCGGACGATCCGCAGGTAGTACTCGGAGTTGCCCGCCGTCGGCACCGATGTGAACAGGTTCGTGACGTAGATAGGGCCGCCGACCTCGTCGAGTTTGTTGCCGTCCTTGAGCCGTTGCGTCAACGTGACCGGGTCCACCGGCTCGTTGCGCTGATGCATCTGGAACAACTGATCGTAGATGATCTTGTGGGCGTGCTGGTAAAAATGGTCGGACTCGGTCCCGATCCTGGCGACGCTTTCGCCGAGGACCGGATCGGGCACGAGTAACATCGACCCGAGCAATCCCATCTCGGCTTCGAGGCTGTTCGGGAGGACGCGATCCACGGTCGCGGCGCGGGCGCGGCCTTGCGAGCGGGCACTCGGACCGGTTTGCGGGGGCATGATCGGAAGGCGGGGCTACTTTGGCTTTTGGCCCGGCTTGCCGGCGGCTGGCGCGTCCGCGCGTTTCTCGACCGGCCTGCGCGCGCCGCGTTCCGGACGTTCCGGGCGGTCCCGGCGTTCCGGACGGCGTGGACCTCGCTCGGTCGGCGCAGCGGTTGGCGGCGGCTCGGCCGCAACGACCTGGACTTTCAATTGCGCGGCGACCCCGTGCACGAGGTTGATGGCGACGTGATGCTCGCCGATCTGCTGGATCGGGCGTTCGAGCGCAACCTGCTTGCGGTCCACCGTGATTCCCTGCTTGGCAAGGAAGTCGTGGATGTCGCCACTGGTGACGGACCCGAACATCTTTCCCTGCGCGCCCATCTTGACCGTGATCGAGCATGCGAGCCTGCTGATCGATTGCGCGACCTGCTCGGCGGCGACTTTCTCGGCTGCTTCGCGTTCGTCGCGTTTCTTCTTGAGCGCTTCGATGTGTTTGACGCTGGCTTCGGTCGCCAGCTTGGCGAACCCGCGCGGGAGTAGAAAGTTTCGCGCGTAGCCCGGGGCGACGGCGATCTTGTCGCCTTCCGCGCCGAGGCCCTGGACGTTTTTCGTTAGGATGACTTCAGTGTGCATGGGAGACCTTGGGGTACTGGAAGGCTGGAAGGGTGGAAGGTTGGAAGGAAATGCCGCCGGGCGATTTCACTTCACCTCATCCATTCTTCCATTCTTCCATCCTTTCCTTTTCTTACCGCACCAGCAGCATCACCCGGGCGCGTTTGATGGCGGTGGTCAACTGCCGCTGGTGCCTGGCGCAGTTGCCGGTGTATTTCCGCGGCAGGATTTTGCCGCGCTCGGTCATGAACTTCTTGAGGAAGTCCGGCTGTTTGAAATCGATCGTGACCTGGTCGGCGCAGATCGGGCAATCCTTCTTGCGAAGGATCAGCGTGCGGGTCCGCGGCCGGGGTTGTTCTTCGGGTTTTCGTCGTGGCATGGCGATAGGTGGTTGGTTGTCGGTGATTGGTTATCGGTTATTGGTTATTGGCGCCTAGAAAGGAATGTCGTCCTTGGGTTTCTCTTCGCCGCCGCTGTCGTCCGCCGGGGGCGGCTGCTGTTGCGGGGCGGGGCCGGAACGCGGGGCCTGCCGGCGCGCTTGGGGATTGCCGCCGCTGTCGCCTTCGCCGCCTTGAAACTCGACGTTGCGCGGGCTGCTGAGGAATTGCATCGTCTCGGCTACAACCTTGATTCGGCTCCGCTTCTGTTTCGTTTCCTTGTCTTCCCAAGTGTCCTGTCTCAATCGGCCTTCGATCAGGACGGGACTGCCCTTGGACAGGTATTTGCCGGCGGTTTCGGCCAGCCGGGTCCACGCTTCGATGTCCACGAACGTGACCTCCTCTTTCTTTTGTCCTTGTTCGTCGGTCCAATAGCGGTTCACGGCCAGTCCAAACTGCGCGATGGCCGTGCCCTTGGGTGTGTAGCGCAACTCGGGGTCCCGGGTCAGGTTTCCCGCGAGGATGACTTTGTTAAAGTTGGCCATGAATGGCTCCTTCCTGCCGGCTAGGCCTTCGCGCCGGCGGTGGTCGCGGTCGCCGCCTTGGCTTTCACGCGCGGCGGCGGCGCTTCGAGCGTGTAGAACTGGCGATGGACGAGGCCGGTCAGCGCCAGCTTGGACCGCAAGTGCGGCAACACGTCCGTCGGCGCGGAGAAGATGATGTTGACGAAGTACCCTTCCTTGCGCTTGCTGTCGCCGCGCGCGAACGGTTTCTTGTCCATCTTCTGGACGCCTTCGACCTTGCCCTTGTGGGCCTTGATCTCGTCGGAGATCCGGTCGATGGCGTCTTTGACGTTTTCTTCCTTCCCCGCCGTGTCGAGAATGTACAACCCTTCGTATCGTTTCATGTTCCTTCTTCTGTTCGCTTGTTGAATTCGTTCATGGCCGCGCTCAGGCCGCGGTCGATCGCGCATTCCACCGCCGCGACCGCCCGGGCGACCATCTCGTTTGCCTTCTTCGTCCCCTCCGCATCGAACCGGCTCAAGACATGATCGACTAGGTCGCCCCGCTTCGCGTCGCTGCGCCCGATGCCCAGCCGCAGCCGTGGCACTTCGCTCGTGCCGAGCGCATCGATCACCGACTGCATTCCGCGGTGGCCGCCGCTGCTGCCGTCCGGTCGGAGCCGCAGTTGGCCGAGTTTCAAATCCGCGTCGTCAAAGATCGCCAGCACGTCCCTCGGCCCGGCCTTGTACCAACTGCGCAGCGCCGCGGCAGTCTGCCCGCTCAAATTCATATACGTCAACGGCTTCGCCAACACGAGCGTCGTTTCGCCGCGCTTTGCCTCGGCGACCTCGGCGGCAAACTTGCGCCTGGTCTTATACTCGACACGCCATTTCTTGGCCAGCGCGTCGGCCACCAGGAACCCGACGTTATGCCGGGTGCCTTCGTACTCGCGCCCGGGATTGCCCAGACCGATGATCAGCCGGGTCATCGGGGATTATTGGTTATCGGTTATTGGCTATTGGTTATTGGAGAACCGAACCCACGTTAGCAAACAACGATTCCCGAATAACGAATGACGAACACCCCGCTCACTTCTTCTTCGCTTCCGGCTTCGCCTCGGCCTTGGCTTCGGGTTTCGCTTCGGCTTTGGCTTCCGCCTTGCCGGCAGGTTTGGCAGCGCCCTTGGCCTCCACTTTGCCCTTCTCGCCCTTCTCGCCCTTCTCCGCCGGGGCCGCTTCGCCTTCCTCGCCCTTCTTTTCCTTGATCACTTCCGGTTCGGCCATCTCCGCCGCCGCTTCGCCGGGCACGGGCTCCTCCTCGACGGTCGGCGCGACGACCGCGATCAGCGGCGAACCTTTATCATCGAGAATCTCGACGCCCGGCGGGGCCTGGACCTCGCCGACGTGAATGCTCTTGCCGATGTCGAGGTTCGTCACGTCCACCGTGATGCGCTCCGGCAAGTCCTTCGGCAAACAGCGGACCCGCAGTTCGCGGAGGATGTATTCCAACACGCCGCCACTGACCCGCACGCCGACGGGTTCGCCCAGCGCCTGGACGGGCACGCTGACGGTGAATTTCTCGTCCTCCTTCAACTCATGGAAATCGACGTGGAGAATGTCGCGCGTGATGGGATGATGCTGCACGTCCTGCAACAGCGCGAGGCGTCCTTTGTCCTTCTCTTCGAGCTTGAGCTGCACGAGCACGTTCTCGCTGTGCGCCTGGTGGATGAGCACCTCGAGGTCGTGCGCGCTGAGTTGGATGGACTGCGGCTTGGAGTGATGGCCGTACACCACCCCGGGCACCTGCCCCTGGCGTCGGAGATGCTTGACCTTGTTGCGCCCCGCCTCGTTGCGGGGCGTCGCCTTCAGTTCTACCTGTTGCATGACTAATCCTTTTGCTTCCCGTTCACTTCGAATAACGACGTGACCGACTCGCCCTTGTGCGTGCGTTTGATCGCTTCGCCCAAGAGCTCGGCCACGCTCAAAACCGTCTTCTTGTATCCCGCCGCTTCCTTCTGCGGCACGCTGTCGGTCGTCACCAATTCGGTGAGCTTCGACTTCGCCAGCCGCGTCGCCGCCAGGTCATTGAGGACCGAGTGCGCGACGCAGGCGATGATCTTCTTCGCGCCGGCATCGCGGAGTTTGTCGGCTGCGGCGGCCAGCGTGCCGGCCGTCTCCGTCAGATCGTCCACCATGACGACGTTCTTGCCTTCGACTTCGCCGACGATGTTCATGGCCTCGACCTCGCTGCCGCTCTTGCGGCGCTTGGCGACGATCGCCAGACCCGCGTTGAGCATCGTGGCGTAGGCATGCGCCATTTTCAAGCCGCCGATGTCGGGCGAGACCACGACCACCTCGTTGAGCTTGCGCTCGCGGAGGTAGCGGAAGAATACCGGCGCCGAGTAGAGGTGATCGACGGGGATATCGAAGAACCCCTGGATCTGTTGCGCGTGCAAGTCCATCGTCAACACCCGGTCCGCGCCGGCGGTCGTGATCAAATTGGCCACGAGCTTGGCGGTGATCGGCACGCGCGGCTGGTCTTTGCGGTCCTGGCGGGCGTACCCGTAGAACGGCAACACCGCCGTGATCCGTTCGGCGCTCGCCCGCTTGGCGGCGTCCATCAGGATCAACAGTTCCATCAAGTGATGGTTCGTCGGCGGACACGTGCTTTGCACGATATAGACGTCGCAGCCGCGGACGTTCTCATTGATCTTCACGAACGTCTCGCCATCTGGAAAAGAGCTGACGGTCGCGTCATGCAGTTGTTTCCCGATGTATGCGGTGATGCGCTCGGCGAGCGGTCGATTCGACGACCCGCTGAGGATCTTCATTTCGGGATACACTTCGTACATGGACGACCCAAAAAACAATAAATCCGCGAAACCGCACGACATTGTTTCACGGAATCGTGGCCGCATTCCGTCACACCGCACAAGGCAATTCGCCCGACGCTCGAGTGAGGGGAACTGCAGCCAGAACGACGTGAGAATAGCAGGAAGCGCGAGGCGCGCAACCATTATTTATTGGCGGGTTTCCACGGGAAATTCACCGGTTATTCACGGAGCAGACAACGAGGCGAACCCGGCAAAGCATGGCGACCGATTCGACCGGGACCGAACGGATTGACCAGACTTTTCGGTTGCCAACTTCCCCGGGACTCCGTTATCAATCCCCGCCATGTCGTTCCAGATCACCTGTCCCAATTGCGGCCTGCGCGACTCGGGCGAGTTCCGATTCGGCGGCGAAGTGAAGAAACGTCCCGACCCGAACACGGCCACGGCGCGCGAGTGGGCGCATTACGTCTATGCGCGCAGGAACGAGAGCGGCGAGCACCGCGAATGGTGGTTTCACCGGATGGGCTGCCGCCGATGGTTCCAGGCGTTGCGCAACACCAAGACGAACACGGTGCTCAAGACGTTCTGGGCCGAGGATGCTTCCGAACATGTCGCCGCCGAAGAAGGTGGCGCGGACGCCGAAGCGTAACCGGCATCGCGCGGCTACGGTGGGCCATTCAGCAGTTTCTCCGCAGCGCCCAATACATCGCTCACCGAGACGGTCTTCAAGCATTCGAGATAAATCTCGTTCCTGCACTCCGGTTTCAGGCACGGGGCGCATGGCAGGTCTTTCCGCACCACAATCGCGTGCTTGCTCTGGCTGGAATGCGGCCCGGTGAGCCGGGGATCGGTTGGTCCGAAGATCTGCACGGTGGGAACTCCGAGCGCCGCGGCGATGTGGGTCGGGCCGGTATCGTTGCCGAAGTACAGCTTGCAGCGTCGCAGCAACTCCACCAAGCCGCCCAGGGAAAGCTTCCCGGCCATCACCAACGGCGCAGAGTCGGATTCTCGGGCGATCCCGTCGAGATACGCCGCGTCGCGTCCGTCGCCGATCAGCACGACGCGAAGGGGCTGCCATTTCCGCGATAACTCGTGCACGAGGTCGGCGTATGACTTCGCCGGCCAGCGTTTGTTGTCCCAGCGCGCCGAAGGGCAGACGCCAATGAGCGACGCCCCGGCAGCACCGCTTGCCTGGAGGAAGGAGTCCACCTCGGCCTTGTCGGCGTCGCTCTGGCCGAAGGGGAACTCGACGGGCGTGGCCGCGAACCCGAGATGACGGATGGTGAGAAGATAGCGATCCACGGCGTGTGTGACCTCGCGAGGCACCGGGACCGTCTCGCTGTGGAACCAGCGCGCGCCTTCGCGGGCGTCGGACAACCCGATGCGTCGGGGCGCGGCGCAACCTTTTGCGATCACGCCGCTGCGGAGGAGGCCCTGAAGATCCACGGCCATGTCGAAGCGCTGCTCCTGGAGTTTCTTGAGGAATTGCAGGAACTCCGGGAAGCGGTTCCAGTGGCCCCAGCGTTGGCGATGGAACGGGATGATCGCATTGATCACCGGGCAATTCTTGAGCAATGCGACGAGCGTGTCGTTGATCAGCCAGGCAATCTGCGCGTCGGGGAAACCTTTTCGCAACAGGTTGGCAGTGGGAAGGGCGTGGACGACGTCGCCGAGGGAACTGGGCTTGATGAGCAGGATTTTCAAGTCGGTTATTGGTTATAGTGGTTGTTGGAATCCTTGGCGTGCAAACTCCGGCGCCGAATAACCAATAACCAATAACCAACAACCAATAACGAATGGCTCATTTCCCCAGTTCCAGCCGGTTGGCCAACCGCTCGGGAAGTCCGGCGGCGCGGATTTTCTTCTGCGTCGTGGCGATGTCGTAATCGAGCCGATGGAGTTCGATCACGTTGTCGAACATGTCGTAGGTGACGTACGCCGCCTGCGGGTTCCCGTCGCGAGGCTGGCCGATGCTACCGACGTTGATGAAATACTTGCGGCCCACCTCGACCTTGATGCGAGTGTAGGTGCCGCCCTTGATGCTGTTCTCGCGGATGAAGGCCAGCGGCACGTGCGTGTGACCGAAGAAACAAATCGCGGTGTTCTGGTAGCTCATGCTCGCTGCCGCGGCCAGTTTGTCGAACACGTAGCCCCAACGCTGTGGCGTGTCGAGCGTGGAATGGACGATGGTGAAACTCTCGACGTGCCGGACGAATTTCAGTTCCGCGAGCCATTTCCGGTCGTCCTCCGACAAATGATCGCGCGTCCATTTGACCGCGACGGCCGCCTGCGGGTTGAACCCGAGCAGTTCATTGTTGCTGCTGCAGTATTCGTCGTGGTTGCCTTTCACGACGGGCATGTTCATCTCTTGCACCGCTCGCAGGCATTCTTTGGGGTTGGGGCCGTAGCCCACGACGTCACCGACGCTGGCGTAGTGGGTGACTTTCCTCTTCTTGCAGTCCTCGAGCGCGACGGTAAGCGCTTCCAAATTCGCGTGGATGTCGCCGAGGAGCGCGTACTTCATACAGGTCAGGAGAAAATGGGAAAAGACGCGGGCCGACGCAAGCAGAAACTCAACCGCGTCGGGGAAAACACCGTTCGGCTTCGGGAATGCCGAGTTTGTCCTCGCACTCGCGGCACCATTCTTCGATCTTGTGCCACATCTGGTCGGGATGCAGTTTGCGTTCGGGGTCTTCCTTCGCCAACTCGCACCACCACTCGCGGGCCTCTTGCCAACGCTCGGCTTTCATGTACCAGTGGCCGGGCATGCGCGAGACGTACGTCGGCGCTTCGGACGGGAATTTCTGCCACGCCCGCTTGGCCCATTCTGCCCCCTCGACATGGTGTTTGCCGGGGTAGCCGGTCTCCGGATCGGCGTCGATGTAATCCTGCTTCTGCTGGATCAGCCACCCGAGCTTGAAATAGAGTTCGTACCGCTCGGGGATGTTCCGGATCCCCTCCTCGAGGAACTTGCGTCCCTCTTCGACCCACTGACGCCGCGCTTGTTCCCGTTTCGCTGGACGCGGTTCCTTCGGGTCCTGGCTCACCGCGTAGCTAATGTTCCAGGCCATGTGCCAGGCCGAAATGTCCCAGTACATGACGGACATGGGCTGCAGCGTGGTCACAATGACGAAGTATTGCTTCATCTTGAACCACTCCTGCTTTTCCCAGGAACCGTGGGCGGCAATCCAGACGAAATCGCACACCACGCCGCGGAACCCACCCAGCAGCGCCACCGCCATCAATTGCGTCATCTGCTCCCGCATTTTCATGCTGGGAAGCAGCCGTCCCGTGTTGTACTTGAACGCCTTGCGGTCCGCCACGATGCTCGATTCGAGCGGCGTCTTGAACAGCAACATCACGATCAAGACCGGTATGATCCCATAGAGTCGTTTCATGTTTGCTCCACCTCGCGCCTTCTTGCAGGATGAACGACGGCCGGCACGCGCTTGCATCCGCGACGACGCTGCCGATACTCTAGGGAAGCATCGATGCCGCGTCAAATCGCATTTTGGGTCCTGTACGCGACGGCGAAACTGCTCGTCGCGCCGCTGTTGCGCCTTGCTTTCCGCGTCCGCGTCGCCGGGCGTGAACACGTGCCGCTCACCGGCGGGCTGCTCGTGGTCAGCAATCACATCAGTTTCGCCGATCCACCGATCCTCGGTATGTTCCTCCCGCGCACCTGCTGGTGGCTGGCAATGCGGGAGCTGTTCGAGCATTGGCTTTTCGGCTCGCTCGCCCGAAGCACCCGCTGCATTCCCGTCGATCGCGAAAAGGGCGACGTGACCGCCGTCCGCGAGGCCGTGCGCAAACTCCGGGCGGGAGAATGCGTCGTGATCTTTCCCGAGGGCGGCATTCGGGTCGGCGACCAATCCGCCCTGCACGGGGACGGCGAATTCAAAGAAGGCGCCTCGGCGATCGCCCGCATGGCGCACGTCCCGGTTCTGCCGGTGGTCTTGAACGGCACCCGGGCGACCTACGACTGGCGCAACTGGTTTTTCCGACGTCCCGTGATTCGAATCCACTTCGGCGAGCCGTTCCACCTCGACCGGCACATCTCGCGCGAGGAAGCAACCGAGTCGCTGCGCTCGCACATGGCGGACCTCTCCGCCAAGGAATTGTAACCGATGATTCCACTTCGCGATCACAATCCAACGCGGACCGTCCCGTTCGTCACGGTCGCGCTCATCGCGGCCAACCTCGCCGTCTTCCTCTACCAGCTCAACGTCATGGCCCAGGGCGAGCAGGTCTTTCTGCGTTTCGTGTATCAGATGGCCATGTTCCCGGCGAAGGTCTCGCACGACTTTGGCGCCGACGCCGTGCGCAGCATCTTTACCTCGATGTTTCTACACGGGGGCTTGCTGCACATTGGCGGCAACATGCTTTACCTCTGGGTGTTCGGGAACAACATCGAGGACTCGATGGGGCATTTTCGGTTTCTCGTCTTCTACACGTTGTGCGGATACGTCGCCGCGTTCGGGCACGTACTCGCCGCGCCCGACTCGCAAGTGCCGACGATGGGCGCGAGCGGCGCGATTGCCGGCGTGCTCGGCGCGTACCTGCTGTTGTTTCCCCGGGCGCGCATCGACACCTGGGTCCCCGTGTGGTGGCTCTTCCTGACGACCATCGAAGTGCCGGCGTATTTCTTTCTCGTGTTCTGGTTCATTCTCCAACTGCTCAACGGCCTCCCCGCCCTGGCCTTCGACGCAGTCGAGCGGGGCGGCGGCGTCGCGTGGTGGGCGCACATCGGCGGCTTCGTAGCCGGTCTCGCGCTCGTAGCGATCTTCAAGCGGCGAGACGCGCGGCTGTTTCAGTGACCCCGTGGCAAGCGTTCCTTTGAGATGTAATAGCTATTATATTATATTACATTTTGAAGGAACGCTCTTGATCATGCCAAATTCCTTGCACCATCCCCCCGCCTTCCGCTACCTAATGGCCTCCCATGCCAACGAACACGACCAGCATTGATGTGAACTATGTCGCCCATCTCGCGCGGCTGTCGTTAAGCCCCGAGGAGCAGGCGAAGTTCGCGGCGCAACTCAAGAACATCCTGCAGTACGTGGACAAGTTGAAGGAACTCGATGTCACGAACATCGAGCCGACCGCCCACGCCGTGCCCATCACGAACGTTGTCCGCAAAGATGTCGTCAAGCCGTCGATCGCGACGGAGTTGGCGCTTAAGAACGCGCCGCAGAAGGCGAACAACCTTTTTATCGTGCCGAAGATTGTGGAGTGACGTCGCGTCATGAGCCTGAATGAACTGACCATCCATGAGTTGTCCGCGAAACTCGCCAGGGGCGAGGTCTCCTCCGTCGAGATCACCAAGGATGTGCTCACCCGCATAAAACAAGTCGAGCCGCAGGTGCACGCGTTCCTGCACGTGGACGAGGCGGATAGTCTTCGCCAGGCCGAAGCCGCCGACAAACTCCGTTCGTCCTCGTCCTCGTCGTCCTCGCTGCTCGGAATCCCGGTCGGCATCAAGGACGTTATCGCCGTCAAGGATCAGCCCTGTGGTTGTGCGTCGAAGATTCTCAAAGGTTTTATTTCGCCCTACGACGCCTTCGTGATCCAGAAACTGAAAGCGGCTGGTGCGGTCGTCTATGGCCGGTTGAACATGGACGAGTTTGCCATGGGCAGTTCGACCGAAAACTCCGCCTATGGCGTCACGCGCAACCCATGGGACCTTGAACGCATCCCCGGCGGCTCCAGCGGCGGCAGCGCGGCGGCGGTCGCTGCGGACGAGTGCATCGCCGCGCTCGGGACGGATACCGGCGGTTCGATTCGTCAACCGGCTTCGCTCTGCAGCGTTGTCGGTCTCAAGCCGACGTATGGTCGCGTCTCGCGCTACGGCTTGGTAGCGTTCGCGTCGTCGCTCGACCAGATCGGCACGTTCAGCAAGGATGTCCGCGACACTGCGTTGCTGATGAACGTCATCGCCGGGCACGACGGTAACGATTCGACGTCCGTCCCCCAACCGGTGCCCGATTACACCAAGGCGCTCGACGGCAGCGTGAAAGGGATGAAACTCGGGCTGCCCAAGGAGTATTTCATCGAGGGCGTGGACAAAGAAGTCTCGGCAGCCGTGCGGGCGGCGGTGGACAAGCTTGCCTCGATGGGCGCGGAGATCGTCGAGATTTCATTGCCGCACACCGAGTACGCCACCGCTGTCTATTACATCATCGCCACCGCCGAGGCCTCGGCCAACTTGGCGCGGTTCGACGGCATCCGCTACGGCCTGCGCGTCGAGGGAGCGAAGGACCCGATCGAGCAGTATGGCCGCACGCGCGCGGCCGGGTTCGGACAAGAAGTTAAACGCCGTATCATTCTCGGCACGTACGTGCTCAGCTCCGGCTACTACGATGCCTACTACCTGCGCGCGCAGAAGGTGCGGACGCTCTTGCGCCAGGACTTCATCAATGCCTTCGAGAAGTGCGACGCGATCCTGACGCCGACCTCGCCGACCGCCGCGTTCAAGATTGGCGAGAAGACCGACGATCCGTTGCAGATGTATCTATCCGACATTTTCACGATCAGCGCCAACCTCGGCGGTGTCTGCGGTGTCTCGATCCCGTGCGGGTTCACCAGCGCCGCCAAGCCGCTTCCCATCGGCCTGCAAATCATCGGCAAGCCTTTTGGCGAGGAAACGATTCTGAAAGTTGCGCACGCCTACGAGCAGGCGACGGAGTGGCACAAGCGGAAACCAATTTTAACAGCGTGACCATGGAACCCGGTGCTGCCGGCAACTCTTTGTCTTAGGAAGAATGGAATACGACCCCAACATTCCGAAGAGTCTTTACGACTCCTCTGGAGAGAAGGAGTGGACGCGGTTGACGAGGAATCGCCTTGGCGAACTACTTTTCCACGTCCACATGGACATTGCACGCTCCCACATCACGCATGACAAGGATGTGCTGGAGCTCGGGGCAGGCGCAGGAATCTTCACCAAGGAACTTGTAAAGCTTGGCAAGTCCCTCTCTGTTTCGGATATTTCTCCCAAACAGTTATCGCTCAATGAACAGAACATGAGGCAACTCGGGTTGCACCAAGCTATAAGGAGGTTCGAGTTACTTGATATAACCAATCTTGGTGTCCTCAACACTGATTCCTTCGATGTAGTGTTCTGCGTCGGGGGAGCGTTGAACTACACACTCGACAAGGAAAAGATCGCAATTCGGGAGATGCTCAGAGTCTTGCGGAACGGTGGCGTCTTGATCTTGGGCGTTTTGTCCCTCATCAGTGCCGTGATCCGCGCAATGAGTGCTGTGATCGCAGAAAGACAGAAATTCGGGATCGAAGCAACGCGCTGGCTTCTGGACACAGGAATTCAGGACGCAGAACACTATCCCGTCGAATCCAAGCACTATATTCACATGATGAGAGCGCAAGATATCGATGCACTCCTCCAAGGTGAAAGAATCCGTGTCGTCGAACGGAGATCCGCCGGTTTGCTCGCGCTAGCCGGCGAGGAATGCCTGGAGAGAGCAAAGATGGACAAAGAATTGTGGAATCTCCTCCTCGAAAGGGAAATTGCTTGGTCCAAGCGGCCAGAAACTTTGGATTGCGGGGCGAATATCATCTATGTAATCAAGAAAATTGGAGCGACCCACTGATCCGTTTCCATCATGAGTTACGAAGCCACCATCCGGCTTGAAACGCACGTCCAACTCAAGACCAGCACCAAGCTCTTCTGCGGCTGCGCCAACGAATTCGGCGGGAATCGTATCACCGACCGGACACGATCGTTTTGGATTTTCCCTTCACGATCGAAACCAGTGTGTGAAGGGCGCGATTGACCGACTTGGAATCAGGGAAGACTTTTGCCACTTCGGGATCGAGCACGACGACGTTCGTGCCCTGCGCATAGCGCGCGGCATACTTACCCCGCACGCCCAAGCGAAAATCATACTCGGCCAACATCTCAGGACCGTTTGCCGTTCTATCTATTTGCCTTCTTCATACGTTCTTCGTTCGCGGCGGGTTGCGAGTCGCGCACTGATGATGCGACCTCGTTCGCCACGGTCAAGTGTGGAGTGCTTCCAAGACCGCGTCTGGATTCTTCGATGCCACTTTGAGCAAGGCTCGAGCAGGACCGTGCGGCTGGCGGCGGCCTTGCTCCCAGTTCTGCAACGTCGCCACGGTCACACCGATCATGTGTGCGAACTGATTCTGCGACACGTCAAGCTTCTGCCGAATGGCCTTGATATCGGGCGGACTGACCTTGAAGACACGGCCGGGCTTCAACGCGCCGCGCTTGATCTGGCCCGCTTGTTTCACGCTCTCCAGAAGCTTGTCGAAGTCCGTCTTTTTCATCCTAACCACTCCTTCACGAGTGCACTGAGTTTCCTTAGTTGCTCCGGCGTCAGATCCTCCTGCCTGCTCTTCCTGTAGGGCAGGAGCATGAAAATCCGGTCGGGCACGTCCCAGTAATAGATAATCCGCAGACCCCCGCGCTTGCCATGACCCGGAAGCTCCCAACGAATCTTCCGCAGCCCGCCGCTTCCGCGAATGAGATCGCCCGCGTCGGGCCGCAGAAACAGTCCGATCTGAAGCTCGTGATAGCTCTCGTCGGGCAGCAGCTTCGCAATCTCCTTCGTGAAGATCGGGGTCTCGATAAATTCCACACGCGGCACTATACGTCATTGGCGTAGGTGGTCAAGTGAGCAAGTTTCCGCCAAAAGGGTGGATTTGTTCGTACTGAGTCATTCGTGTATTTCGTGGTGGCGTTCTTGATTCATGAACTACGAAGCCACAATCGGGCTTGAGACCCACGTTCAGTTAAAGACCAACACGAAGATTTTCTGCGGGTGCGCCAACGAGTTCGGCGCGCCGCCGAACACCAACGTCTGCCCGGTGTGCCTCGGGATGCCGGGGTGTTGCCTGTGCCCAACGAGGAGGCGATTCGCAAGACGGCGTTGACGGGGATGGTGTTGAACTGCGAGATCAGCCGCTACTCGAAGTTCGACCGCAAGAATTATTTCTACCCCGACATGCCCAAGAACTACCAGATCTCGCAGTACGACCGGCCGCTCTGCGTGAAGGGCGTCGTCGAGTTCGAGTTCGAGGGGAAGATCAAGCGGGTCGGCATCCCGCGCGTGCACCTCGAAGAGGACGTGGGCAAGAATTTTCACTTCGCGACGACCAGCGGCGTGGACTTCAACCGCGCGGGAGTGCCGCTGATGGAAATCGTCGCGGCGAGATTCCTTGAGATACAAGCGGAAACCCTTGATGAACCCACGCCGACATGTTAAGGGGAATACGATGTTGAAACGATTTCGCGTCAACAATTTCAAAAGTCTTCTGAACTTCGAGTTCGCGCCGCTTGGGTTGAACCTCCTGGTGGGCCCCAACAACGCTGGCAAAACGAACCTTTGCTCTGCATTGCGGTTTCTTGGACTTTCCAGCCTGACCTCGTTGGAACAGGCCGTCTTCAATTCCGTTGGGGAAGGCTGGAACCTGACTAACAGCCATGTATCAGGGGTCTCTGAAGTCGAGTTTGAGGCCGACTGCACACTGGCCTACGATGACCAGCCCTTGGAGTACTCCTACAAGCTGAAACTATCGGTCAACACGGAGAAGGTCGCCGGCCAGCAGCAGATCGAGGTTGCCGAGGAGACACTCGCGGTAACGGGCGGCCCATTCCAGCACACGCTCCTTCTCCAAAACCGCAAGGGTCAGTCGCGATTGCTCCATGAGGAAGGATTCGTTCAACACCGTTCGGGTGCTCCGTATTATGTGGAGACGCACGCACCGGGCGATGCTACGATGCTTTCGCGGCTCTATGAATTGAAAGACAATCCAAGAGCCAGTCTCTTCAAGCGCTATCTCCGATCCTGGCTGTACTTCAATCTCTCACCGGACGCCCTGCGTTCGCCCGAAGTATTGCGGGAATATGCTTTCCTCCGACACGACGGCGCAAATCTGGGGCGGGCCATGTTTGCGTTACACAACGAAAAGCCCCGGCTAGAGAAGAAGGTCATCGAATTGTTAAAGCCTCTCGAACCGAAGCTAGATCTTTTCAGCTACTCTTCGCCCGACCCCGAGCATGTGTACATGTTCCTTGAGGATGAGAAAGGTCGTCGCTTCGGCATGCGCAGCATGTCGGACGGTACCCTCCGCTTTCTCGCAATGGCCTACTTGCTAGTAATGCTAGAAGAAACCGCGGTTGACGGCGGCCTGCGTCCACTGATCGTGATTGAAGAGCCTGAGAACGGTCTGTACGTCGGGCATCTCAAGCCAATGCTCCAACGCATCGACCCTTCGGGAAGCAAAGGTCAGTTCATCTTCACCTCTCACAGCCCGTACTTCGTTGATCTGTTCGATTCCTGCATTGAGGGCATCCATGTCATTAAACCTGGCATTCCGTCTTCCGTTTTGTCCAAGCCCGACCCAGCGAAGCTCAGCAAGCTGGTGGAAGAAATGCCACTGGGAGAGCTCCATTTCCGTGAACTCTTGGGATGAAAATTGGTTTCTCTGTCGAGGGCAGTACTGATCGGGCCTTGATCGAGGGACTGCGGGAGCGATGGTGTCCGCAGGCGATCCTCGTCGAAGGCCATTTTCGGGGAACCACCGGTCAAAGCCGACGTCGCGAAATTCCTCGCGTTTGTCAGGAACTCCAGCAGAAGAGCGTTGCTCTGATCATTTTTCTGACTGACTCCAATGGTCCAGACTGGCGCCAAGTGCAAACGGTAGAGCGCGCTCGTTGCCAACCGCAATACGAACACCTCGCGATCTTCGCTGTCTGCTTGCGCAACGTCGAATGCTGGCTCGCAGCCGACCCAGATCACATTGCCAACCGTTTCGGCCGTCAGCGCATCAAGTTCACTGTCGAGGATCCGAAAGGGGAAGTAGAATCCGCCTTCGGCATCACACGCCTCGACCGTCGTGAGAAGGAAATCGCTGAATTCGTTCGAGTTGCCCCCCTCCAACAATGGTTGCGAAATCAATCGTTTGAGGACTTCTTTGAGCAACTCTGGTCGAAAAGTAGAGAACTCGGTTGCACCATCGAGAATCTCCGAGAACGCCGCCCTCCGTGACAGACGACCATGAATTGATAGCAGATAGCCGTTCTTAGCAATTGCATGAACTACGAAGCCACCATCGGTCTTGAAACCCATGTCCAGCTCAAGACCAACACGAAGATTTTCTGCGGGTGCGCCAACGAGTTCGGCGCGCCGCCGAACACCAACGTTTGCCCGGTGTGCCTCGGCATGCCGGGCGTGTTGCCGGTGCCCAACGAGGAGGCGATCCGTAAGACGGCGTTGACGGGGATGGTGTTGAACTGCGAGATCAGCCGCTACTCGAAGTTCGACCGCAAAAATTACTTCTATCCCGACATGCCGAAGAACTACCAGATCTCGCAGTACGACCGGCCGCTCTGCGTGAAGGGCGTCGTCGAGTTCGAGTTCGAGGGGAAGATCAAGCGGGTCGGCATCACGCGCGTGCACCTCGAAGAGGACGTGGGCAAGAATTTTCACTTCGCGACGACCAGCGGTGTGGACTTCAACCGCGCGGGCGTGCCGTTGATGGAGATCGTGAGCGAGCCCGACATGAGCGGCGCGGCGGAGGCGTTCGCGTACCTCAACGCGCTCAAGGACATCCTGATCTACGCCGGCGTGAGCGATTGCGACATGGAGAAGGGCATGGTGCGTTGCGACGTGAACGTGTCGGTGCGTCCCGTCGGCCAGAAGGAACTCGGCAAGAAGATCGAGATCAAGAACATGAACAGCTTCAGCGGCGTCCGCAACGCATTGGAGTACGAGATCCAACGACAGATTGCTGCCGTCGAGAAAGGCGGCACACTCATACAGGAAACGCGTCGCTGGGACGACGCGGCCGGCGTGACCGAATCCATGCGCACGAAGGAGATGGCGCACGATTACCGGTATTTCCCCGATCCCGACCTGATGCCGTTCGTGGCGAATGACGAGTGGCTCAACAAAGTGAAGCAAGCCATGCCCGAGTTGCCGATGGCGAAGAAGAACCGCTTCATGCAGCAATATCAGCTTCCGGCCTACGATGCCGGCGTGCTATCGGCCGACCTTTCCCTCTCGCTCTACTTCGAGAAAGCCGCCGCCGGGACGAAGAACGGAAAGGCCGTCGCGAACTGGCTCATCAACGATCTCCTTCGCGACCTGACCGAGGCCAAGAAGATCATCGACGAGTGCCCGATCCAGCCCCAGCACATCGCCGAGTTGGTTGCGTTGCAGGACAGCGGCAAGATCAGCAACAAGATCGCCAAGGACGTCTTTGTCGAGATGTTCAAGACCTCGAAGGCCCCCGGTGCGATCGTCGAGGAGAAGGGGCTTACCCAGGTCAGTGACGCCGGCGCGATCGAAGCGATGGTGGACGAAGCGATCAAAGCCAACCCGCAGGTCGCCGCCGACTACAAGGCCGGCAACGTCAACGCCATCAACCGCCTCAAGGGTGCGGTGATGAAAGCCAGCAAAGGCAAGGCGAACCCGGCGCTCGTCGATGAGCTGCTGAAGAAGAAGCTGGCTTGAGTGCCGAAGGTCGGCTCACTCGGTGGCCTGCCGTTCCTTCTCCTTGACCTCGTACACGTTGATCGAATCGGGGTCGAGTCGCGCGGGCGTCGCCAGCGGATCGACCGTTGGCGTCGTGCTGGTCAGGCCGGCGACGAATTGCCACGTGCCTTCCTTGTAAACCCAGTTGCGGAAATCGGTCGTCACGCGCTTCACGTTCCGGATGCGTTTGATCTCCTGGAGGATCGTAAGGACCATCGCCGTGTCGAGCGGGCCATCGGTGTTGGAAATTTTGTGCAACTCGCCGGACAAATGGACGACGCCCCGCGTGCTGCGCATCGAGAGTTTGCCGAGGTCGATCCAGTGACGAACCAGTGCCTTGCGCACCTGGCAATTGATATTCAGGTCATCGAGCCGGTCCATTCTCGATCGCCTCGCTCTCTCCAATCAGGGATTCCACCTTGTCGTACAACGACTCAATCGGGAACGGCTTGTACAGCACGTCCGTCATCCCGAGCGCGAAGAGGGTCGTCCACATGGCAACGAATTCCGACGAGGTCGCGTCGAACGACTTCGGACACGCCGTCAGAAAAAGCACCGGCACCCGCCGCCGCGATTCGATTTCGCGGTAGAGAACAAACCCGTGCTTCTGCGGCATCTCCACGTCGAGCAACACCAGGTCGATGTCCTCCTTCTGCAAAATCCGCGCGCCCTCCTCGACGTCGCCCGTGGACTGGACGTGGTACCCTTTGTCGGCCAGCAGAATCTGCGTGACCTCCCGGAGCGCGGTGTCGTCATCGATATGCAGAATCCTCTTCATGGAAAATGGGTCCCTCGCAGGCTTTTCTGACGCACGAAGCGGGCCAAGAAAGTGCCTGAGTCCCTGAGTGCTTGAGTGCCTAAGTGCTTGATGTTGACCGTCGTTTGGCACTCAGGCACTTTTTCAACCAGGCGGCACACTTGCGGTAGCCGACGCTGCCTTCAAGTTCCAGGCCTTCGTATTCGGCGCAATAGACGCCCTGGTAGCCGGCGTCGCGGAGGCACTTGAGGGCATGTGCGAGATCGATCTCCCCTTCGCCGAGCGCGGCGCCGCGGTAGTTCTCGCGGCTGCCGAACCCGTCTTTCAAGTGCGTGTGCAAGGCAAACGGGGCCATCATCGAGTAAAAGCGATTGCACGTCGCGAGATCGTGGCCGAACCACCGGTAATTCATCGTGTCCAGGTTGGTGCCGACGAGCCGGTGGTTGATCTTCTTGAGCAACGCATGCAGGAGGTCGCCGTCGTTGGTCACCAAGCCGTGATTATCGATTGCCAGCCCGACGTTCGTTTCCTCCAGGAACGGAATGCAGCGCGCGAAGCAACCGTACATCGCATCGAGCCATTTCTCCTGCGGCACGCCGTCCTTGGGCTGGCCGCCTTCGGTTCGGATGACGTTCGTTCCGAGGACCCGCGCGAGCTGGCAGACCCGTTTCATTCGTTCGATCTGAGGCTGGATCGCCGCTTCGTCGAGTTGGACGAAATCGTTGTGCGCCGCGAGCGCAGACACCTTCAGGCCATGCGACTCGACCTGTGCGCGGACCCGTTCCGCATTCTGTTCGGGATCAGACACATCGTTACCCCAGACATCGGGAAGCTGTAACTCCACGTGGCCGTAGCCGGCCTCGGCAGCGACCTTTAAGAAGTCCGCGAAGGAAAGGCCGGGAAAATTGTAGTGGATCACACCGATCTTCGGACCAACTACGGATTGAGGTCCCGCTTGGGTCTCCGTCGCGTCGGTGCTTTTCACGGTCTCCGGTGGGGCCGCAGGTTTCTCTTCGGGCGCCCAGAGGTGGCCGTCGGAGAATTCCACGACGTACCCTTCGGTCAGTAACCAATGGAGATCGGCAAGCAAACTCGTTTCCAGTTTCTTCCGTGCCTCCTCGGGCGGGACTTCCATAACAGCGGAAGTCGAGGCGCTCGACACGCTGGCCAACGCCAGCAACGTATCGACCATCTGTTTCACGTGACAGTCCTGGTTCGCGCGAACGAAGGCAACGATCTTCTGCACCTGCTCGGTCAACCCGGCCAGCGATTCAAGCCGCTTCGGCTTCGCGATGCTGATGTAGGTGACCCCCTTGTTGTGCTTGAAGAAATAGAAGCCTTCCTTGCGCAGACGTCCGCGGATGCCATTCGCCGTGTTGAGTGGATACTTGCGTTCCGTCTCCCACGCAATGCGGATCGCCTCCTGGATCGCATGATTCTCAACCCGACGGCTCGCCTGGCCGCCGATCTTCAACTCGGCTGCTGCGGTGACGAGCTTGTCGAGATGAGTTTGGAGAAAATGGTTGTCGAGTTCGTCCCGGTCCTTGAATTTCCCGAGGCGGGCCGCCGGGGGGTCGATGGGAGTTGCCGGTACGGATTGCGATGGTGGTGTCGGCGGTTGAGGCGCAGCCTGTTCCCCAGCTTGGGGAGCCGGCACGGCGGCCGTCACTGGCGGTGGCGGTGAGGGCGCTTGCGTCGCGGCAGCGGGCGAAGCTTCGGCCGGCTGACAGAGAAGGCACTCGTACTCGAGCACCGAACTCATCTGTTCGACCCACCGCTTGACTGCTTCGGGGTCGCGCACCGTTTGGATTCGCGCCTTGAACTTGTCGAATGGGACGTTGGCCAATCGCTGCCGGTGATGCTTCACAAGCTGCGTCTGGTAGCCATGATAGTTCGGTGGCCCGAGCAAGTCGCCGGTGAAGCCGCATTTGTTCACAAAGGCGAAGTTCCCCTTCGGCGGGTCGATTGGTTTCCTCGTTTCCTTGCGGATCATGTTGGCGTGGCTGCGCCACAGGAAACGCACCGCATCGTCCTGCGTGAGGAAGGGATTCTCGCTCGGCAACACGAGAAAGAGCGGCACGGGGGAACCGTCCTGCGCCGGTTTGCGCGCAAGGCGAACGATGTGGCGCTCGGGTTTGTTGAGAATCAGACGCGCGACGTCGAAGAGCGCATACGCCCGAGGCACGCGCTTCATCGCTTCGATCATCGAACCGAACCCGGCTTCTTCAGGGAAGAATGACACCTCGACCGGCGCCGCGACCGGCTGCTTCGGCGGAAAACCCTGCCGTGAGTCCCTTGGACGCCGTTCCTGCCGGGGCGGGCGCCTGTCGGGACGGCCCTCCCTGCGTGCGGGTGGGACATTGCCCGACCGTCCCTCCCTGCGCTCGTTGTCCATGCGGCGGGGCCGGTTGTCACGGGGCGGCTGGCGGTCTTCCCGTGGGCCTCGACCGCCGCGATCCTCGCCGGTGTGGTGCTCGTACGACTTGGCAGGAGCTCGAACCCACTCGGGGGTGATGGCCAACTCTTCGAGGGGCAATGCGGGTTTTTCTTCCGGAACGGGATTCAAGAACGCGTACCTCGACTTCGCTGATGAATACTATCTACAATGAATGAGTCCAGCACGCCTACTATCGCAGGGGAAGGGATTGTACAACTCTTTTCGCGCGTGAATGCGTCGCGGCTCAGTCGTTGTGCACCTTGATGACCTTGCCCGTGCGCGCGGATTCGTACAACGCATCCATCAAACGTGCCTGACGCAGGCCGAGTTCGCCCGGGCTCGGCGTTTCGGCGCGACCGCGGATGCAATCGACGAAGTTCTGCCAGATGCTCGGCGTCTCCGGCACGACGGGATATTGCACTTTGCCTTTGCAATCGTACTGTTCCATCCAACTTCCGTAAATGTGGGTCTTGATGGCGCCTTTCGGGCCTTGCATGTACACGCCCTGCTCCATCACGGGCGCGTCGCCGCTGACAGCCGCCGTGCCCACCGCTCCGTTGTCGAACTTGATCGTCGCGGCGGTAATGATGTCCACCTTCTGGCCCTTGTTATCCATCCAGGCGAAGACTTCGACTGCCTTGAGGCCGGAGAGGTAGAGCATCGCATTGAACATGTGTGAGCCTGAATCGTACGCCTGGCCGCCGCCGGAAAGCTTCGGGTCAACTCGCCACGTGCCTTTGACTGCGCGCAGCCATTCCTGCGTGCAGAGAGCGTTGATCAGATAGATCTCGCCGAGTTCGCCCTTCTTGGTCAGGTTGCGTATGTACTGAAACTCCCGCGTGAATGGTCCCGGGAACGCGATCGAGAGCACCTTTTTGCGCTTCTTCGCCTCCGCGATGACCGTCTTGGCATGTTCGGTGTTCGTCACCATCGGCTTCTCGACCAGGACGTGACAGCCCGCAGCGTACGAATCCATGACCTGCTCGAAGTGATGGGTGTGCGGCGTCACGATCAACGTGGCGTCCATCTCCACCTTCTTCAGCATCTCCTTGTGGTCGTGGAATCGCGGCGGCTTCTGATTGACCGGGGAGAGCACCTCCGCCTGGTACCGGTCGAGGTTGCCCTGGTGCGTGTCCGCCAGTGCGACAATCTCCATCTCGGGAATCGTTGCCGTGATTTGCTTCCCGTGGTACCGGCTCATCCCTCCACAGCCGATGATGCCCAAGCGGATCCTTTTCATCGAACCTTCGTCCTCTGGAACTTGTTCTTGCTCATGCTGCTGAGATTCAGGCGGCGACGTTACTAAAGGCGACGTTCAATGCAACTGAATTTCCAGCGTTTCAGAGGCTCAGAAGCTCAAAACTCCCGGCCACTTCCCGCTTTCCGGCGTTCCTTCAGAATGTAATAGCTATTACATTTTGAAGGAACGCCCTGAAATGCCGAGAAAGGATCATTTGGTTCGCTCCAGCGAGGTGATCAGACGCCGGGTTTCGCGAAGCTTCCCCGCCGCGTCCTTCGCGGACAGGCGCGGGAATTTGCCCCCGATGGTGATGTAATCGCCGCCGCGCGTGAGCATCACTTTGCTCTCCTTGACCTCAACCGTTGTCACCTGCGACTCGAACGCTGTCGCCTTCAACCATGCGACTTCGAGCAGCAACTCGACCGGCTTCGGCGCTTTGCCGTAACGATCCTCGAATTCGCGGCGCAACCGCTTCACATCCGCTTCGTCCGCGATCTGCGCGATCTTGCGGTAGGCATCGACGCGGAGCTTCTGGTCGGCGATGTACTTGCGCGGGATCGCGGCGAGAATCTTGCCCTCCTCGGCATGATCGGCGAGCAGCGTCAGGAAATCGAAACGCACGCTGACCTCGGCGCGCTTCTTGACCGGCTGGCCTTTGAGTTTCGCAATCGTCTCGCGCAGAAGCTGGCAATAGAGATCGAACCCGACCGCCGTGATGTGTCCGCTTTGTTCCGCGCCGAGGATGTTGCCGGCGCCGCGGATTTCGAGGTCGCGCATGGCGATCTTGAAACCGCTGCCGAGCTTCGAGTATTGCTGGATCGCCGTGATGCGCTTGCGGGCATCGGCCACGAGCGCGGCGTGTCGCGGCAACAGCAGATACGCGTAGGCCTTGTGTTTCCAGCGACCCACCCGGCCACGGAGTTGATAGAGATCGCTCAGGCCGAACCGGTCGGCGCGGTCGATGATAATGGTGTTGACGTTCGGGATGTCGAGGCCGCTCTCGATGATCGTCGTGCACACGAGGATGTCGATCTCGCCGTTCACGAAGCGGACCATCACCGATTCGAGGTCGTCCTCATGCATCTGGCCGTGGCCGATCTCGATGCGGGCGGGCCGGTCGAGGCTGGCCAGAAGTTGTTTCAGCCGGTCGCAAATCGCCTCGATGCTCTCGATGCGGTTGTGCAGGAAATACACCTGGCCGCCCCGGTTGAGTTCGCGGATGATCGCGTCGCGGACGATGCGCTCGTTCCATTCGGTGATGATCGTATCGACCGGCAACCGTTCCTGCGGCGCCGTCTCGATCGTGCTCATGTCGCGCGCGCCCGTGAGCGAGAGATAGAGCGTGCGCGGGATCGGCGTCGCGCTGAGCGTGATCACGTCCACCATGCGGCGGAGCTGCTTGAATCGTTCCTTGTGCAACACGCCGAAGCGTTGCTCCTCGTCGATGATCACCAGGCCGACGTCCTTGAAATGAACGTCCGGCTGCACGAGCCGGTGCGTGCCGATAACGATGTCCAGACCGCCCTCGCGGAGAAGCTGAACGATCTTGCGCTGTTCCCCCTTGGTGCGGAACCGGCTCAGCATCTCGATCTTCACCGGGTAGTCGGCCATGCGTTCGGTGAACGTGTTAAAATGCTGTTGCGCCAGCACGGTCGTCGGAACGAGCACCGCGACCTGCTTGCCGGCCATGACCGCTTTGAACGCCGCGCGAATCGCCACCTCGGTTTTGCCGTAGCCGACGTCGCCGCAGATCAGGCGGTCCATCGGCTT